>VFSW01013745.1_pt1 | contig 11238 bp, 12 predicted proteins | sample 5358111 | NCBI WGS metagenome assembly VFSW01 (sample SAMN11554181, study PRJNA540505) | mine drainage metagenome | isolation source: sediment from site ElyBrook_90M | place: USA: Ely Copper Mine, Vershire, VT | collected 2017 | reverse complement strand
GGCATGGAAGTGCCGGGCTGGCCGCCGGAGAACATCGAAGACCTCGCCAAGCGTTACGAGGACCAGTACTAATTTTTTTGAAAGCAGTGTGTCATGCGCCATCGTAATCAGGGCCGTAAGCTCAACGTGACGTCGTCGCACCGTACCGCCATGTTCGCGAACATGGCGGCGGCGCTCATCAAGCACGAACAGATCACCACAACGTTGCCCAAGGCGAAGGAACTTCGCCCGGTGATGGAGAAGCTGGTGACGCTGTCGCGCCGCGGTACGGCCGACCTGCACGCCCGCCGCCAGGCGATTTCGCAAATCCGCGATCTTGCCCAGGTGAAGAAGCTGTTCGACGTGATCGGGCCGCGTTACGCCGGCCGCCCCGGCGGTTATACGCGCGTGCTCAAGGCCGGGTTCCGTCACGGCGACAATGCCCCTCTGGCGGTCATCGAGTTCATCGACCGCGATCCGGAAGCCAAGGGCAAGGATTCCGGTCCTGTGATGGTTTCTGACGAGGAAGAAACGGAGTCGTAATCTTCCGTTCAGAATCGTACGAAAGAATGAGGGCGGCTCGGCGACGGGTCGCCCTTTGCGTTTGGGAGGAACAAAGGCATGAACCGTTCTGCGCTGTGGCCGATCGTCGGCATCATCCTTTTTGGAGTTGCGGTTTACACGCTGGTTCCTTCGATGGCGCCGGCCGCCCCAATGCCCACGGCCAAGCTCATGCCGGCAGGCAAACCCAAGCCCGTCACCAAGCCGCAGCCGACAGAGGCGCCGGCCGAGAAGACGCCGCGCTCCATGAGCGAGGTGAATCTTACCTTCGCGCCGGTGGTGAAGCGCGTGGCACCGGCGGTGGTCAACGTCTATTCGCGCAGCGTCGTGCAGGCGCCGGCGATGAACCCGTTCTTCAACGATCCGTTCTTCCAGCAGTTCTTCGGCGGCTCGCAGATGCGCCAGCGCGTGCAGCAGTCTCTGGGCTCGGGCGTGATCGTACGCTCCGACGGTCTGATCCTGACCAACAACCACGTCATCCAGGGCGGGCAGGACATCGTCGTGGCGCTGGCGGACAAGCGCGAGTTCAAGGCGAAGGTGATCCTGGCGGATCCGCGCACGGACCTCGCGGTGCTGAAGATCGATACGCACGGCGAGAAGCTGCCGACGGTCGAGTTCGGCGACAGCGACAAGCTTCAGGTCGGCGATCTGGTGCTGGCGATCGGCGATCCGTTCGGCGTCGGCCAGACGGTGACGATGGGCATCGTCTCGGCGCTGGCGCGCACCGAAATGGGCGCCAACAACGCCCAGTTCTTCATCCAGACCGACGCCGCGATCAACCCGGGCAATTCGGGCGGCGCGCTGGTGACGACGGACGGCAAGCTGGCCGGCATCAATTCGGCGATCTATTCGCGCACCGGCGAATCCATCGGCATCGGCTTCGCCATTCCCGCCAATCTGGCGCGGCGCGTGGTGGAAGGCGCAGTGAGCGGCGGCGGCGTCAAGCTGCCCTGGATCGGCGCGGACGGTCAGTCGGTGACCAGCGATCTCGCCCCGGCGCTGGGCCTCAACAGGCCGGAGGGCGTCCTGCTCAAGAGCATCTATCCTGGCGGGCCGGCAGCCAACGCGGGGCTGAAAGTCGGCGACGTCATCCTGTCGATCGACGGCAACAGCGTCGACGACATGCAGTCGCTCAACTACTACGTGGCGACGCACAAGGCGGGAGACGCGCAGCAGCTCCAGGTCTCGACCAACGGGCACACACGCGGCGTGACGGTGCGGCTGGCGCTGCCGCCGGAGAATCCGCCGCGCGACGCCTCCACCATCGGCGGGCGGAATCCATTGGGCGGAGCGAAGGTGGAGAACCTGTCGCCGGCCGTGGCGGTCGACCTGCAGATGGACCTGATGGCCAAGGGCGTGGTGGTCGTGTCCGTGTCGCCGCAGGGCTATGCCGGCAATTACGGCTTCCAGGCCGGCGACATCGTCCGCGTGCTCAACGGCCAGACCATCACCAGCGTCGGCCAGCTCAAGCGTGCGCTCGATGCCGCAGGCGGACATTGGGACATGGTGATCGACCGCGGCGGGCAGCGGATGACGCTGCGCGTGGACGGCTAAGCGGCGGATGGCGAATAGGGAGTAGCGAGCAGGGCCCCTTCGGCGAACGCGCTGGCGTGCTTTCGCCATTTCCCCCGCGATGCGGGGGCGGAAACCATTCGCTATTCGCCATTGGCTATTCGCGTTAATCTTCAATCATGACCGACCTCTTCGAAGCCGGCGGATTGTCCGACGACGCGCCCCGGCCGCTGGCCGACCGGCTGCGGCCGAAGTCTCTGCCGGAGGTCGTGGGTCAGGACCACCTGATCGGCCCCGAAGGTCCGATCGGGCGGATGGTGGCGACGAACCGGCCGCATTCCATCGTGCTGTGGGGGCCGCCAGGCACCGGCAAAACCACCATTGCGCGGTTGCTCTCCACGGCCTTCAGGCTGCACTTCGAGCAGCTCTCGGCGGTGTTCTCCGGCGTCGCCGACCTGAAGAAATCCTTCGATGGCGCGCGCCAACGCCGCAAGGTCGGGCAGGGCACGCTGCTGTTCGTCGACGAGATCCACCGCTTCAACCGCAGCCAGCAGGACTCTTTCCTGCCGGTGGTGGAGGACGGCACCGTCGTGCTGGTCGGCGCCACGACCGAGAATCCCTCCTTCGAACTGAACGGCGCGCTGCTGTCGCGGGCGCAGGTGCTGGTGCTGCGGCGGCTCGACGATGCGGCGCTCGAAATCCTGCTGACCCGCGCCGAGACGCATTACGGCGAACATCTTCCGCTTACGGACGATGCGCGGCAGACCCTGCGCGCCATGGCCGACGGCGACGGGCGCTATCTGCTCAACCTCGCCGAGGAAGTGGCGGCGCTGAAGATCGTCAAGCCGCTCGATCCGGCGGCGCTTGTGGCCGCGGTACAGAAGCGCGCGCCGCTCTACGACAAGAGCCGCGAGGAGCACTACAACCTCATCTCGGCGCTGCACAAATCGATCCGCGGTTCCGATCCAGACGCCGCGCTCTACTGGCTGGCGCGGATGCTGGCCGGCGGCGAGCAGCCACTCTACATCCTGCGCCGCCTGGTGCGCGCCAGCGTGGAGGATATCGGGCTCGCCGATCCGCAGGCGCTGGTGCAGGCGGTCGCCGCCAAGGACATGTACGATTTCCTCGGCAGCCCCGAAGGCGAGATCGCGCTGGTTCAGTGCGTGCTGTATCTGGCCTCGGCGCCGAAATCGAACGCGGTCTATGTGGCGCATGGCGCGGCGATGCGCGCGGCGGAGGCGCACGGATCGCTGATGCCGCCGGCGCATATCCTGAACGCGCCGACCAAGTTGATGAAAAATCTCGGCTACGGCAAAGGCTACGAATACGATCACGAAGCCGAGGAAGGGTTCTCCGGCCAGAATTATTTTCCCGACGGCATGACGCGCGAGCACCTTTATCAGCCGAAAGAAACCGGATTCGAGCGCGAGATCCAGAAGCGGCTGGAATACTGGGCAAAACTGCGGGCGAAGCGGGGCGAGGCGTAAGCTCGCCGCCCACTTTCTCCGGCCGCTTCGCGGTCACCTCCCCCGCAAACGGGGGCGGAAAAGCGTGTTGCATCGCCATCGCCAGCTTCGCCTCGGCGATGACGGCCTTCAGCGCGACGACGTGATGGCGCGCCAGACGGCGCAGCGCGCGCATCTCGCGCGTATGCAGGCCGCGCTTCAGCGCGTTGCGGTTACCCGGCTGGCCGCCGCGTCTGCGTCCCGTGTTGCGCTTGCCCATCCGTTCCGCCCATTCGTTTTCAAGATTGGGGAGGGGGTTCCCCCCCGTCGCGGACGACGGCCACCGTGTGGCGCGTGCCAATGCCTTTCAGTCGCGCGAGCGCCGACGCGGCATTGGCGGAAATCTGCATCATCTGCGTAGCGGCGCGCATGGCGTTGAGCTGCACCTCCGGGTCCTTGGACATCGCCGCGTATTTGAAGACGCCCATGATGGCGTCGTGGCATTTGCCCATTTGCTCGGTAATCCGCCCGGCCGCCAAGTCGAGCGTCGACGTTTCCGGTCCCATCGTTCCGGTCTCCCAAATAGTCACAATATGCATGTGGGAATTGCGCAACGGCAATTCAAGGGGGCGGAGGGGCGGCGGCACAACTTTTTTTTGAAAGAGGGCGGAGGTGTTATCGCGAATGTGAAGCAGACTCATTCTGTGTATAGAGTGTCGCTTCTCTGTCCCGCCTTCGCCGAAGTCGCACCGGGCAAGAGGCGTGGACGTCGCCGCACACCTCGACGACGGCGTCGCTATTTTTCACGTATCTGCGTGGCGCGGAGGCTTGCGGCAAGGCAGCAGATGCCGTTTTTCCGTCGCAATCGCCATGCCAGAATACGGTCTCGCAAGAGGAGGGGAGCACCCATGACTGCATCGCAATCCAGAAAGAAATTTCTGTGCACAGTGGTCGTCGCCACAGGGCTCGGGCTGATGCTCGCGGCGCTGCCGCTGGCGGCGCAAGCGGGCCCGGACAAGGGCCGCGGCTTTCACATGAGTTTCGACGTCGGCCACGAGGTCGGCGAAAGCGATCTGGGGCTGCCGGTCTATCCCGGTGCGCGGCCGCACAAGGACAGCGACCACGACGAGTCCGCGGCCAACATCAAGTTCCTGTTCGGCTCGGCCGGGCTCAAGGTCGCGGCCGCGAAATACGACTCGAAGGATCCGCCTGCCAGGATCGCCGTGTTCTACTGGCACGCGCTGGCCAAATACGGCCCGGTGCTGGACTGCTCCGACGCGCACAACAAGGGCTGGAAGAGCCATTCGGACAAGCTCGACTGCCACGACGAACATCCGGAACCGGGCGAAGTGACGCTCAAGGCGGGCACGGAGAAGAACCAGCACGTCGTGAACATCAAGCCGAACGGACACGGCAGCAGCCTCGCACTGGTGTATGTGCACGTCGGCGGGTTCGACGATTAGGCAGCGCGTATGGACGCGACCGGCGGCGGCGCTAATCGTCCAGCGCCGCCTCCTGTTCCGCGAACCATGTCAGAACGTCGGCGCGGGCGCCTTTGACGAGGTGCACCCAGCGGCCGTTGCGAAAGGCGTCCCGGCGCGCGCCGTCCCACCAGGTTTCGTGGCCGGCCAGCAGCGTCCAGCCGCGGCGGCCCGTCTGGCGCAGGGTGTGGACTTCGATCTGGAACGAACAGGCCGGGCCCTTGTAGCTCGTGCGTTCCCGCGTCCAGGCGACGGCGCCGGCCTGCCAGCGATCGCCGGCGCGGTCGGGATTGGTGTGCGCGGCGACCAGCGCGAACAGGTTGAAGAACTTGGTATCGCCCAGGCGCATCCAACGCTCCCTTCGTTTCGCGTCCCCAGCCAAAGCGGGGCGGACATTCAGCGGCCGAGGGTTTTGCCGATCCAGGCCGCGAAGGCTTCCATGAACTGGCCGAGGAATTTGCGCGTGCCGTCGTTGACGAGCTTGCCGTCGGCGTCGAACAGCTTTTCCGCGCCGCCGACATAGACCTCGGGCTGCGCCATCGCGGGCACGTTGAGGAACACCAGCGACTGGCGCAGGTGATGGTTCGCCCCGAAGGCGCCCATGGCGCCGGGCGACACGCTGACCACCGCACCCGGCTTGCCGTCCCACACGTTCCGGCCGTAGGGCCGCGAGCCGACATCGAGCGCATTCTTCAGCGCGCCGGGAACCGAGCGGTTGTATTCGGGCGTCACGAACAGCACGGCGTCGGCCGCCTTGATCCGTGTACGGAACCTGGTCCAGGCGGCGGGCGGAGAGTCCTCGGCGTCCTGGTCGTAGAGCGCCAGATCGCCGATCTCGGCGATGTCGAGCTTCAGGGACGGCGGGGCGAGTTCCGCCAGCGCCTTCGCCATCCGGCGGTTGAGGGAGGCCTTGCGCAGGCTTCCCACCAGGACGGCCACATCATAGGAACCGGACATGTTGCGTCCTCCGGAAAATCAGTTCTTGTCCTTGCCGTAGCGCAGCACCTTCACTTTTTCGATGGTGACCAAGCCGGATCCCATCATGGTGTCGAGCACCGGCAGGAAGGCGTCGATCTTGTCCTCGGTGTCGACGATCTCGATCACCAGCGGCAGGTCCGTGGACAGCCGCAGAATTTTCGAGGTGTGCAGGTGGCTGGAATGGCCGAAGCCCATCGGACCGCGCAGCACGGTGGCGCCCGCCATCTGCATCTCGCGCGCCTTGAGCACGACGGCTTCATACAGCGGCTTGCCCTCGAACCTGTCGGCCTCGCCGAAGAAGATGCGCAGCAGCACCGCGTCCTTGGGAAGTTGCATGGCTCAAGCTCCCTTCAACTGGTTGATCGTAGCGGCCGTCAGCGAGCCGAGCCAGACGGCGATCATGCACAGCACCACCGAGCCCAGCACATTGCCGCCCGCCGCCAGCCATTCGCCGTCGTTCATCAGGTTCAGCGTCTGCAGGCTGAAGGAGGAGAAGGTGGTGTAGCCGCCGCAGATGCCGGTCAGCAGGAACTGGCGGGTGGTGCCGCCGACGAACAGGCGCGCGTCCGGCGCCGTCACGGTCCAGAGAAAGCCGATGACGAACGAGCCGGTGACGTTGACGATCAGCGTGCCCCAGGGAAAGGTCTCGCCGAAGGCGTTGGCCACCGCGCCGGAGAGGAAAAAGCGTCCGACCGTGCCCAGCGCACCGCCGGCCGCCACGGCCAGATAAAGCTGAAAAGGCATACACGACTCCGATACCGGACCGCAGGGCGCAAGGCAGTGTCGCCGCCCGGTTGCGCCCTTCGCGGCATGTTCATACGGTAGGAGTCATCAGCCCCCCGAAGGAAGCGGTTTCGGGGGAACCCCATCCCCATCGGCCGCAAGCTAAGGGACATTGGCCCGGAGCGTCAATTGAGCAATACAGGCACGGCACGCATCCATCGCGACGACGACGGCATCAGGCTGGACCGCTGGTTCAAGCGCCATTATCCGGCGTTGACGCACGGCCGCTTGGAGAAACTGCTGCGGACGGGGCAGGTGCGGCTGGACGGCAAGCGGGTGAAGGCCTCCGACCGGCTGGCGGAAGGCCAGACGCTGCGCCTGCCGCCGCAGGTGGCGCAGGGCGGACTGGAGGAGAAGCCGCGGCCAGCCGCGCAGCCGATCGGCGGCAGCCTGGAGCCCTACGTCCTTTATATGGACGCCTCGGTGATCGTGCTGAACAAGCCGCCGGGGCTGGCGACCCAGGGCGGCTCGGGCCTGTCGCGGCACGTCGACGGCATGCTGGATTCGCTGGCCTTCGAGAAGAAGCAGCGGCCGCGGCTGGTGCACCGGCTGGATCGCGACACCTCCGGCGTGCTGCTGGTGGCGCGGACGGTGCCGGCGGCGGCGGCCTTCGCCCATGCCCTGCAGAAGCACGACGCGACGAAAATCTATTGGGCGCTGACGCGCGGCGTGCCGAAGAAGAAGCGCGGCACCATCAAGGCGGCGCTGGCGAAGGAGGGCGGCCACGGTCCGCGCGGGCGCGACGAGCGCATGGCGGTGAGCGAAGCGGATGACGCCAAATTCGCCGTCACCGATTATGTCGTGCTGGGGACGGCGGGCGAGGAATTCGCCTGGGTCGCCGCCAAGCCTCTGACCGGCCGCACGCATCAGATCCGCGTGCACCTGGCGAGCCTGGGTACGCCGATCGTCGGCGATTTCAAATATGGCGGGACGGAAACGCGCGGCAAGGGCGCGATCGCCGACAAGCTGCATCTGCATGCGCGCTCCATCGACATCGTCAACCCGGACGGCGGACGGCTGCAGGTGACGGCGCCGCTGCCCGAGCACATGCGCAAGGCATGGGAGCTGTTCGGCTTCAACGCCGACGACACGCGCGATCCTTTTGCCGGGAGGAAACGCAAATGAAGAAGCGGCCGGACATCATCAGGAACTGGCGGGAGATCGAACCGGCGGAGGGATCGAAGATTCCGCCTTATGACGAGAGCTTCGGTTTCGTCGCCGACCTGGGCGCGGCGACCGGGCTGTCGCGGCTGCGCATCGTGCATTTCCGGCTGCGGCCCGGCGAGCGCTCCAACCCGCCCATCGCGGCGCGCGACATGGAGATATTCGCGTTCGTGCTGGAAGGGACGCCGGACCTGTTCGCCGATGGGCATCTGTACCGCTTGCAGGAAGGCCAGGGTGTGACGCTGACCGACCGCACCGGCATCGCGCATGCGTTCCTCAACAACACCAAGACCGATGTCCGGCTTTTGATCGTGAGCGAGCCGCTGCGCTTCGGTTCGAAATTCGTCCATCCGCTGGCGGGCGACGCGGCGGCGAGCGAGAACCTGCAGAAGATGGGGATGCATTGGGCCGATCCGCCCAAGCGCAAGATGGGCCCGCACGACGGGCTGAGCGACATCGCACGCCGAGAGCATTCGCAGAAGGGATCGCGCAGGGTCGCTCTGCCGGCCTTCGTGGCGCATTGGCGCGATATTCTCGACAAGGACAAGCGTTATACCTATCCCGGCAGCAGGGAATATCACGGTATCGATGCGCCGTTCGGGCGGCGCGCGCGTTTCTCGCGGGTCGGCGTCCATCTGGAGGTGCTGAAGCCGGGACGGCGCACCTCGTGGCCGCATGCGGAGCGCGACGAGGAGGAGTTTGTCTTCGTGGTCTCGGGGCGGCTGGATTGCTGGCTCGACGGCCATGTACATCCGATGTGGGCGGGCGACATCGTCGGCTGGGAGAGCCGCACCGGCATCACCCATGTGGTGATCAACAATTCCGATGAGGACGCGGTGCTGATCGTCGGCGGCGAGGCGAGCCGGGCGAAGAACCAGTTCTGGTATCCGTTCCATCCCAAGCGCAACAAGGAGATCGGCGCGCTGCTGTGGAAGGATCATCCCAGGCCGAAGCTCGGTCCGCATGACGGGCTGCCGGATTTGCTGCGGGCGGGATTGCCCAAGGCGCGCAGTGCGACGGCGGCGAACGAGCTGGCGCGGAAATTCGGGTTGCGGACGACGAAGAAGAAGAAATGAAGCGGTTCTACAAAGAGGTCGCTGTCGGCGAAGGTCTTCATATTCTCCTCGACGGCAAGCCGGTGAAGACGCCGCGGCGCGCGGCGCTGGCGCTGCCGAAGCGGGCGCTGGCCGATGCGATTGCCGAGGAGTGGCGGGCGCAGGGCGAAGAGATCGTGCCCACCAAGATGCCGCTCACCAAGCTGGCGAACACGGCGATCGATCGCGTCGTCTGGTGCGAGGCGGAGATCGCCGCGCAGGTTCTCGCTTATGCCAACGATCTGCTGTGCTATCGCGCCGAGGCGCCCGCCGATCTGGTGGCGCGGCAAACGGCGCAGTGGGACCCGCTGCTCGACTGGGCGGCGGAGCACACCGGCGCAAGGCTGACGACCGCGGCGGGCATCATCCATATCGCCCAGCCGAAGGACGCGGTGGCGGCCTATAGCGACGCGCTGGCGCGCTTCGATCCGTATGTTTTGACCGCGCTGCATGCCGCTGCGACACTTTGCGGCTCGCTGGTGCTGGCGCTGGCGCTGGCGGAGCGGCGGCTGGAGGCGGAGGAGGCCTTCGCGCTGTCGCAGCTCGACGAACGCTATCAGGCCGAAAAATGGGGCGTCGACGAGGAGGCCAGGAAGCGCAGCGAAGCCATGGCGGCCGAACTCGATGCAGCCGTGCGATTCATGCGGCTGGCACGGGGGTGATGGTGTGGTTTGGGGGGCGAAAACCCTCTAAAACCGTCCCGCCGTCCCGGGAATCGTCCATGAAGCACCTCATCCACGAACTCGAAGAGCGCCGGCGGCGTGCCCGGATGGGCGGCGGCGAGGCGAAGATCAAGGCGCAGCACGCACGCGGCAAGCTGACGGCGCGCGAGCGCATCGAGCTGCTGCTCGATCCCGACTCGTTCGAAGAGTTCGACATGTTCGTCGAGCACCGCACCACCGAATTCCATGCGCCGAAAGTTCCGGGCGACGGCGTGGTGACCGGCTGGGGCACGATCAACGGCCGCATGGCCTATGTCTTCGCCAAGGACTTCACGGTGTTCGGCGGCTCGCTGTCGGACGCGCATGCGCAGAAGATCTGCAAGATCCAGGACATGGCCATGCAGAACGGCGCGCCGATCATCGGGCTCTACGACGCGGGCGGCGCGCGCATCCAGGACGGCGTCGCCTCGCTGGCGGGCTTCGGCGAAATCTTCAAGCGCAACGTGCTGGCCTCGGGCGTGGTGCCGCAGATTTCGGTGATCATGGGGCCGTGCGCGGGCGGCGACGTCTATTCTCCGGCGCTGACCGACTTCATCTTCATGGTGAAGGACACCTCCTACATGTTCATCACCGGGCCGGACGTCACCAAGACGGTGACCCACGAGGACGTGACGCCGGAACAGCTCGGCGGCGCCAAGGTGCACACCACGAAATCGGCGGTGGCCGACGGCGCCTACGACAACGACGTCATCTGCCTGGAGGAAATCCGCCGGCTCTACGATTTCCTGCCGCTCAACAACCGCGAGAAGCCGCCGCTTCTGCCGACCGAAGACGAACCGTCGCGCGAAGAGCCGTCGCTCGACACGCTGGTGCCGGAGAGCCCCAACAAGCCCTACGACATGAAGGAGCTGATCCTGAAGGTCGCGGACGAGGGCGAGTTCTTCGAGATCGGCGAGGCCTTCGCCCGCAACATCATCACCGGCTTCGGGCGGATCGAGGGGAGCACGGTGGGCTTCGTCGCCAACCAGCCGATGGTGCTGGCCGGCGTGCTCGACAGCGACGCCAGCCGCAAGGCCGCCCGCTTCGTGCGCTTCTGCGACTGCTTCAACATCCCCATCGTGACCTTCGTGGACGTGCCCGGTTTCCTGCCCGGCACGGCGCAGGAGCATGGCGGCATCATCAAGCACGGCGCCAAGCTGCTGTTCGCCTATGCCGAGGCGACGGTGCCGAAAGTGACGGTGATCACGCGCAAGGCCTATGGCGGCGCTTACGTGGTGATGGCGTCGAAGCACATGCGCGCCGACGTGAACTATGCCTGGCCGTGGGCGCAGATCGCGGTGATGGGCGCCAAGGGCGCGGTGGAGATCATCTTCCGCAAGGAAGCCGACGATCCCGAGGCGCTGGAAGCGCGCACCAAGGAATACGAAGAGAAGTTTCTCAATCCGTTCGTGGCGGCCTCGCGCGGCTGGATCGACGAAGTGATCCGCCCGCACAACACCAGAAAGCGCATCGCGGGGGCGCTACGGATGCTGCGCAACAAGCAGGTCGCGCAGGTGTGGAAGAAGCACGATAATATTCC
>VFSW01013744.1_pt1 | contig 11238 bp, 15 predicted proteins | sample 5358111 | NCBI WGS metagenome assembly VFSW01 (sample SAMN11554181, study PRJNA540505) | mine drainage metagenome | isolation source: sediment from site ElyBrook_90M | place: USA: Ely Copper Mine, Vershire, VT | collected 2017 | reverse complement strand
AAGCATCGAGATCAGGCATCGGTGCGCGGACGAAGGAGGTTGCGCCCTCCACCGAGCTGCGGAAGTAGTTCCACGCAGATCCTGAACGCTGGCCTGGGTTTCGCGAACGCTACTTGGCGTTCTCTTCAAGAAGCCGAACGACTGCCAGCCGTATCGAGTGAATCTCGACAAGCTGCCGCGTATTGCACTCGGCTGCACCTTACACCACGCCATTACGAAACTGGCTGAGTCGGTGGCCGCGAGTGAGCAAACCGTCCTGTCAATTGCAGGGCACGACAGCCGCGAGATGTTGACGCACTACTCGCACATCAGGCAAGAAGCCAAACGAAAGGCAGTAGCCGACCTCGATAACGTCACAATCACGTCACAATTAGGGAATTGGAAGACTGACGCTGAAGATTGGAAACAACTGGAACTTAAACAAAAACGAAAGTTAAAATGGTCGGGACGGGCAGATTTGAACTGCCGACCCCTCGCACCCCAAGCGACACTAAAGAATAAATCACCTTTGTTTTGTTAAGTTTGCGATTCAGTCCTACGTCACAATCTAGTAATCTTCTGGCCGGTTACGTCACAATTGCGTCACATTTCGCTTTCGAGCCTCTAGCTCGGTGCCGTGATTCATTGAACAACCTTCCCCCACCGCAGAAAGTGCTGTGAGCGACTATCAGCGAGTGCGAAGTCAGAAGGGCTATTGTTCAGGTCTTTGATGAAGGCAGTGCCGCCTTCTTTGAAGGCTGTCGCGAGGTTTAGAATATCCAACCCGAGAAGTGGCAGCTTGGAACTCGTGATGAGATTCGCACCAGCTTTGCCGAGAAATTGATACCAGATTTGATGTGCTTTGCCTTCACGTTCCAGTTTTGATAATGGGGTGGACGTGTGAAGCACACCGCAACGTGCCGCCCACAGGTCCACCGCTGTCACCGGGTCGCCTTCAACACTCTTGATTCGCGGCAGGATGTACTTTTCACACCAATCCTTGTAGGTATCACCTGTGGCGTCCAATGCAGCGGGTGGGGCTCCCAATAGTCCGAACGTGTCAATCCCTGAATACACCAGCGTCAGGATGGCTTCGGGTAGTTCTGCGTTGAAGCAGGTTGCTATAGCGTGACAATGTGCTTGGAACCATGTGACGATTCTGTTCTTCTTCGGGTCGTCACCTGCATATTCAATTCGCATTTAATTTTCCTCAATTGCTTCTTGACCATCGCCGCTTCAACGGTCGGACATGCGACCACTGCCGTCTCTTCCTCTTCTACGATTGCGTTGTCGAATTCCTTTGATTACTGGTTTTGATGGGTGCAGTTTTCTCCGTTTGTGAGGCTGTCGCATTTTCATCCCTCTCGTTTCAGCATGGCTCTGAATTGGCCGATTGTCACGCACTTGGGGGGCTAAATCTTCATGCCATCTGAGAACCGAGAGGCATTGATAGTGTGCCTATCTGTTCACTCCTCCGAAGCTTCCGAACTTGGTATGCTTCCCCGAGGGGCCAATCATGCTTCGAAGGCAACGTACAATCTTGAAGCTTTTCAGTGCGGCTGATTGTCCTGTCCCTGCAACGAAGCTTCAGAAGTACGTGTTCCTACTTCGTCAGGAGACCTTCCTCGGACGAGATTCAACCTTCTACGATTTCCTACCGTACAAATATGGCCCGTACTCTTTCGCTGCCCAGCGCGAAATCGAAGCTCTGACCGATTACAGTTACCTTGCGCTTTCTGGCTCGTCGCTGAGCTTGACCACCATTGGAAGGCGAGAGGCAATGAAGGTGGACAGCGATACTTCCCGTGCAGTGCTTACCATCGTGTCGAAGTACGGAAAGATTGGGCTTCAGCCGCTGTTGAAAGATGTCTACGCTCGGTATCCTTGGTACGCCCGGAATAGTGAGATTCAGGAACTCGTCCCTGATGGTGCGATGAAGCCCAAGAAAGCTCCGGTCGCGGTTTACACCATTGGCTACGAGGGGCGTTCAGTGGATGGCTTCTTGGACAAGCTGCTTCACTCAGGTGTCCAGCGCATCATCGACGTTCGTGCAAACCCAGTGTCGATGAAATACGGATTTGCAAAGAGTTCGCTCTCCCGCCTCGCTGCCAAGCTCGGCATCGGATATGTCCACTGTCCCGCACTGGGTATTCCTTCGAGTCGCCGCAAGCAAGCTCAGAGCGCCACGGACTTTCGGAACCTATTCAACTACTACGAAAACCGGATTCTGCCAGCGAAGGAAGACGACGCGGCAAAAGTTGCGGAGTTAATAAAAGGTATGCCCTCGGTGCTTCTTTGCATGGAACGAGAGGCAGTGAACTGTCACCGAGGCCGTCTTGCCACCCGCATTTCGGCCCTTAGCAAGCTCGATGTTGTCCACCTGTGAGATGCTCGAACACCTGAAGGTTCTCATCACCGTAAAAACGCACCCGATTCCCTCATCCAAATACGATGAGCTTGTTTGCACCGCTGGAGTGACAGAGGCGGGGGATTTTGTCAGGCTATATCCAATCAACTTCCGCGACCTTCCGTACAGCCAGCACTACAAGAAATATCAATGGCTTGAAGTCGATGCGACGAAGCATACTGGGCGCGACTCCCGCAAGGAGAGCTACCGTCCAAAATGCGATAGCATCCGTCTACTCGGGGAGCCGCTGTTAGCCACAAATAACTGGGCGGAACGTAGTCGATTTGCTCTTGCAAACTGTTCGCAGTCGATGGAAGACCTTTACGACAAGCAAGAGGTCGATAAGACATCGCTCGGAATCTTCAGACCCAAAGAAGTATTTGACCTCGTGTGGGAGGCTTCGGATGCTGATTGGAAGCCATCGTTCAAGGCCGCACTGAGCCAGCAGAGGCTCTGGGAAAACCGCAAGGCAAGCAAAGAGCCGCCTCGTAAGGTCCCGTGGACGTTTCGATACAGGTTCGCGTGCGACGACCCTCGCTGCAAAGCTTCTCATCGGATGATGATTGAGGATTGGGAGGTTGGAGCTTTGTATTGGAACTGCGTCGATGACGGAGCAACCGCAATCGAAGCTTGCCAGAAGGTGAAGCAAAAATTCCTTGAACAGCTATGCGCTCCCGACAGAGATACACATTTCTACGTTGGTACCATTCTGGCCCATCCGAAGACATGGGTAATCATTGGCGTGTACTGGCCGAAGAAGACAGTGGTTCAACAACCAACGTTGTTCTGATTTAGCGAGATTGTTCCAAAGAGTTCCTACTCTGCGAAGGCGCAGTTCGACTTTGGTTAGGGGCAATAAAGATGTCGAAAGTTTACATCTATAAGATGACGAGTGATGATGGCGGTGCTCCTTGCGTTTGGGATGACACACTGTCTCTGGCAATCTGCAAACCAGCAATCCGTTCGTCTGCCGATAAGGGGAGCATCATTCTTGGATTTGCCGCCAATTCACTGTACGCCGACAACACTCTCGTCTATGCGGCGAAAGTAACGTCACGAGTCGAAGGCGGGAGGTACTTCATACTTCCAAGGTTTCGTGGGCGACCCGACCGAATCTACGAGCGAGTTAACGAAAGATTTGAGTGGCATCCGGGGGCTAAATTTCATTCCCCTCGGGACTTGACACACGACCTCGGCCTCGCCCCGGCGTATAAAAGAGCGAACGTACTGGTCAGCATGGGTTCGGATAATTTCAGGTACTTCCGGGGACAATGTTCACTCAACTACAAAGCTCGTTTTCCAGCGTTGAAACAACTCATTGAAGGTCTCGGCCAAGGGCACCGTGTGAATGTTTCAGATGCGCTGCGCTCGGAGATAGATGAGTTGGTCGATGAAGTGTTTCGAATGAAGTCAATCCACAAAAGGACTCCGGTACCGAAGGTAAGCTGCGGAGACTCTTGTACTCGTGGTAATGATGTATTTCAAATCGTGCAGTGCTAAAACCCATTTTCTAACCGATGACTATATCCTGCGTCGTCGCTCCCGCCATTTCAGGGAGTCATTTTGGGGCATTGAACCCAATTGACGACTAGGTGGTTTTGTTCGTCGTATCACAGAGTTTCAGAATGAATATAGAAGTCTATGCCGCTTTCATTTTCAAGTAGTCCAACGCCGCCGCAATGTGGACAGTTCTTGGCTTCCTTTTCGGAGAATATCGTGCCTGGTACCAATTTCGTATAATCTCGAACTCTTAGCATTGATATGCCTTTTCCTCCTCTCCGTGACACACAACGAGGCGTTTCAGTGAGTTCTGGCAACAATCACAATCAACCAGAAATAGCCTAAAGCAAAACATGCGAGAGAGCTAAATCCAAATGCCTGATTTCTAGCGTATTTGAATCGCGTGTACGGCTTCTCATTGTGCCGATAGCCTTCGTAATCCAACGCAAGAAACGGCATGAACAGAACGCCCCAGATGAGACTCAGAGCCAACACAAACAACGGTGATGCGAACGTCGCAAGTATCGGGCCTATTCCTCCGTTTGAATGGAAAATTGCAGAGCCTACCAAAAGTGCAATGGAGCCCGATGCCAGCCCCATGACGAACTTGGCAATATCAACGTACATGGAAAGCAGCGGAATGAAAGTTCCTTTCTCCCCATGAACGTCCATGTCAAAAGGGCCGGGCGGAAGCGTCAACCAGATAATCAACAACAGGGCAGGGCCTATAAGGACCCCAACGGCAATTCCACTGAACCCGGCCATTTGAAATAGAGAGAACATTGCCCAGAATTATAGGCCAATAGGTAGAGGATTTCTTTACTCCCACTGGGCGATTATCGAGCCTCGATGAGCAGCCTAGAATGAGAGCATGGACTGCCGGGAATGCATCAAGTTTGAACAAGATATCGTCAAGGCGAGATGGCGTGCAACAATTTCCAGCACGCATGAAGAAAGAGAACGCTGGCAGCAAAAGGCAAGCGACCTCAACACCGAAAGATTTACACATGCTCTCCTTGAGCACGGCGTTCAGCTTGCACCGATAGACTAGCCGAGAGGAACGCCGATGGCGGAAAGCCCCCACCTACCAGATGAAATCTTAGTCAGAGTTCGAGAAGTTCTGGAACGCGTTCGGACAGAACTCAATACTTTGTCCAATGGCGATGCAAAGACGCTTCACCATGCACGCCGATACGTGATGAAGCGGTTGGAGTTCGATGAGCGGAGTAGGCCAAGCGACCGCAAAGACGTGAAGCTCATCCTTATGGCCAAGCAGCAAGGACGATGCCCCATCTGCGGAGAACCTCTCCCGGCAAAAGGCTCTGAACTGGATAGATGCGACCCTGTGCTCGGATACACAGAGGGGAATTGCCGACTCATCCATCACGAGTGTCATCGTAGGGCACAAGCCGAGAAGAATTACGCCTGAACCGAGTTCAGTGTTTCCTTCTGTTGGTTTCTGGTAATCCACCTTGCAATGCTTTTACCGAGCGTGACTGCACTACTTTGATTTTGCCACTCTTTGTCTTCATTTCATGTACTGCCTGGTCATATCCAGCCTTGGTGTGTACGTGAGTCAGATGTCTCTTCAAACGTTTCACTTGAACACCGCAAATCGGACAAGGCGAGATTGAATCTGCTTTTCGCATAGCGGTTTACACCTGACAGATGAAATCCATCTTCGTCTTAAATTTATGACGTAGCGCTAGGTCAGTCCCCGAACGGAGGTCCTTCAAGTATTTGGCGAAGACTTTTCGCAGTTCCGAGTGGAACTTCTTGTGATTTATCACTAGCCCATTTCCGTCAGGTGTCATTCGCAACAGTTCTCCAACCTTCCAGACCTTTGAGGTTTCTTTGATTTCAGCCTGATGCAGAATGCCGCAACGGAACTGCGTATAAAATATTTCAGCCGTAGCCGCATTGAAATACTTCCCGAACGAAGTCTTCGTCAGGAAATCTTCAAAATACTCTCCGCATTTGAAGCGGGGAGTCTGTTTGACGCCTTGCATAAACTGTTGAAGCGTTTCAATCAACAAACAGTCAAGCGCAAGAGCAGCAAACCCGCTGAATTTGTCGTCTTGAATACGCTCATTCATACGAAGAAAGCGCCCTTCGATTCTGTCGTGAAGAATCTTGACCGCCTTCTTCCATCCCGATTCTTTGCTAAGGTCTAGACGAGTCCAGTCGGAGACTGAGTATTTTGGCGATATCTTCATTTGAACCTCATTTGAAGTGTTGCACCTGGGCATAGGCAAGATAGTGTGTCACACGGCACAGGGCAGCGACTGGTATACGGGCGACACCACCCTATCAGGGGCGAATTTAGGGAAATAATTCTTTGGAATCAGCCACTTACGTTTGCATCTTGTCCTCGAGTTATGTATGCTAAACATGAGATTGAGCATCGCCCGGTGAACAGTAAGCCCTTGGGAGCCGAACAGTAACCGGACACCGCTGGCACGCTCTTTATAACCTGCTTCGGCACGCCAAAGTACCTCAGCGGCTCATCCTCTCGATAATCCAAAACTGTTTTCCGGTGTGCAAACACCGCTGACTAGACGTGTCCTCAGAGGCCGACGCCACTCGTGTATGTCCTCCAGACGCGACAGGCGACGTGTGGGTGCTCAGCGAGATGAGGAGAAGTAACCATGATGAGGACTGAGCAGTGGTTGATGTTCATCTGTGCCCTGAGAGCCTTGAGTGCGTCAGGGCGTCTGCTTCGCGTTTGCGTGGACTGCTACTTCCCGAAGGAGGAGGACTGGGAGACACTGCCCGTCCTCTTCCCTTATGTCGAGAAGCTAGGTCTGCTTGTTCAAGACCATGTTGCCGCGACCGCCTATCGCAACATGTGTCGCGACAATGGCTGGGACAAAGTTGTGCCCGTGGTACAGAACTATGACTCAACCGAGTCCTACGACATCGTTATCAACCGTTGGTGAACAAATGAACTATTGACCTCTTGAACACAAGGACATTTTCAAGGAGGCACTCCGATGCCGGAAAAAAATAAAGACGAAATCCTAGCCGCACTCGCGGGGTTCGTGAAGGATTCCAGTGAACCCTATTCCATCCTTGCCAAGCGGCTCAATGTCAGTGTGTCCACATTGCGAAGGGCCGCTGCCGCATACGGTATTACTCGCCGCAAGCGTATTGACGAATCTGTGTTCGAACGGATTGCACGCGCTCTCAAGGAGGGGTCGAGATGAACTCAACAACTATCAGGCACGTCCTGATTTCATCCGTTAACAGTTTCCCCGGCTATGAAGTTCTAGTCGGCTTCGTTTGTCCGAACTGCGGGAAGATTCACTACAAAACGGTTCGTGAGAACGCCCCGGTTTTCGATGAGGTCATTTGGAAATTCCGTTGCGGCGTGGTTCATGTCGTCCTGCCTTGGAAAGATGGACTGCCAGTTGCCGATGTTCCCAGGCCCAACGCCCCAGCCGCAGTTCGGGAACCCGAGAAGGCGGAGGCATAAGTATGGCAATCCTCATTGACCCGAAGCGGCTTTTGTGGGGCAAGTGGCTTCGAACGGAGCGAGAAGCAAACGGTATGCCCATATTCAATTCTGCCCATTCCTCCACGCCATGCGGCAGCGTCAGCATCTACATGCCATGGTTCAGACCGGAGGTCAAGTGATGACCTACCTGACCGAAACACTCTACAGGTTCTGTACGCGGGAAGATGGATACTCGCGCTACCAGCAGAACAGGAAAGCCTACGTCTGGATACTGAGGCACTGGATTGATGGCGACGATGATGAATGCATCACAGGCCAGACATTTCGCGCCGTGCTGCTCTTCATGGACAAAACCGGCAAAGCACCCGCGTCTGTGGATGCGTTGCAGCAGTGGGTAATATACAACCCATCCAAGGATGCCGGGTTCCAGAAATCCAGCACGATTGAGGACCAGCTACGCGACCTTAAGGACTATGAGCCGATGGCCGAATTGGATGACGCCGTGTTGTTTGAATCGTTGCTCAACACTGCGCGAAGTCAATGGTTGGAGAATACGTACCGTGTTGCCAGGGGGATAGCCCACGGCTCCACAATGGTACCGGGTGGCAAGAAGGACGAAGAGAGAGGCCCGACGGCATCCATTCAATGGCTGCGTGGTCAATTGGTAGATGACTTCACACCCGAAGCCCCTGCGTTAGCCGGGAAACTGGATGAGAACACCGATGCGGTCAGAGCAGAGTTGGACAGCCGCTTGGTGCCACAAGAGACCATGGGCAAGTTCCCGCTCGGTCTTCCGCACATCGACAAGAACGTTACCGTAGGTAAACAGAATCTGAAGTTTATCGGCGTGATGGGGATGTCTGGGGACGGCAAGACCACGTTGACCAACACCATCTGCTACAACTGGCTCAAGCAGGGAGCCCACATCTTGTACGTGAGCACAGAGCACACGCCGCTTGAACTGTGGCAAGCCATGGCCTTCCTCCACTCCGGCCATCCTGACTACTCATTCACGCTGCCCCCGCCTCAGGACTGGGAAGGCGGATTGGACACCGGCAGGGTCAAACCGGATGACGACCGCAACATGCGGCAGATTCTCAAGGACATCAAGGCCCGAAAGAACCTGCCCGGCATGTTGGACTGTCATCAGTTCCGTAGCTGGGATGCAATCGTTGACTATCTCACGGTGAACCAGAAGAGGAATAAGTACGACATCCTCATCGTTGACTACATTGGCCGCTTGGACGTGCCCGGAGACCAGAAGTTCCGCGACAAGGCCATCAGTGCCATGATTCACAGCGCACAAGGACTAGCACAGACGTTCGATGAAAACAAAGGTCTCATCATACTCACGCCAATCCAAGTTAATCGTGAAGGAAACAAGAAGGCCAACGCCGCCGATGATGAAGCAACGTCTCGTTATGATTTGAACGCCATCTCCACAAACTCCGAATACCAACACGACTTGGATTTGTGTCTGTCGGTGTGGTCAGACCCCGATATGAAATTTGAGAACAAGGTGCTGGTCGAAGTCATCAAAGTTCGAAAGGGGCGTCGGTCGCCACGGGAGTTGATGTACATCAATGCAAGCACGGGTGGCTTTGAGTATGGCGGGGCACCACCTGAAATCAAGCAGCAATGGTATGCGACAGCGGATGATGTTCTGGCCGCAACCACCACCGTGGACGCGGAAAGCTGGGGGATATAAGTCATGGCGAAGAAAATGAACCCAAGCAATCTGCCATGGTTCCCGTTCTACACGGCGGCGTGGCTCGGCTCTACAACCGTAACGGGAATGACGATGACCGAGCGTGGAATCTACGCCACGCTGATGGCGATGTGTTGGCAGTACGGGGAAATTGAATGGGACGCGACCGTGCTTGCAAAAATGCTGTATATCGACCGGAGAACAGTCGTAAAGTGGATGGAAAAATACGAGCACCTTACGACAACTCTCCAGTCAAGCTCCACAAAACGTGTATTACCAAAACTACAAGAATTCGCGGAAACACTGGGAAAAAGTGAAGTTCGGCAAAATACAGAGGAGAGGAGAATAGATAAGAAAAGAGGAGAGAAGAGAGACGGCCATGCCTCTTCCGTTTCAGAAACTAATTCATCGCCCGTTGTAAGTGAGTCTCAAGCTGACGTTTCCGTCCCACAGAGATTCAACCCACTGGCATTTGATGGAAACATCAACTCATCCAAATCCGATGCGACGTATGATTCCCCGCTCGTCAAGAAAATCCTGTACTACCACTTCAAGAAGACCCCGTCCGACTTCTGGGCCGAGCGAGTCACGTCAACCAAAGAACTGGCTCGACACATTGACACGATGCACGAGCAGATGCTCAACGACGTAGGCAACGACTGGGAGACTCCCACTGCCAAGGCGAAGCCCACACGCATCGTGGGCGACCCGGCGTGTGACAGGTGCCGTGGTACCGGATTCGTGAGTATCTACAATCCGACCGGCTCCAGCTACAGGGAGCCTTGCACATGCGAGAAGCACGAAGAGGCAGCAGCATAGATGCGGATGGAGGTTCGGGTGCCCCTCGGGTCAGTATTCTGGATGAGAATCGACCCACATAGAAAGCTGCTCACGAAAGCCGGGTAACTGGTCAGCCCACACCGAGAGCGCCTGAGCTAACTCGTCGCAGCCTTTCATGTAGGCGTCTCTTTGTACCTTTCCAGCTTCGTTCTGGAACCCCTGCCGCGCATCGTACCAAGTCTGAGCCGCAGCGTCGATGGATGGGACGATGTATGCGTCCAGTACCAGTTCGTCTTGTTCTGAGGGTCTGTCGTTCATCGGATAGTCTCCCTAAAGATGAGTTTGGTAGTGTTCTGGAGTCCACCGAAGCAGTTGAGCAGACCCATGTGGGCACATCACGCACACCGCAGAGTGCGATAAGCCGAGCGGTGCTCGATGACCACGCTCTCGGAGTTCAATGGACCGGGGTTTGCACAGAGCCGTACGCGGGGATTCAATAATCTCCTTGGAAAGTGCTTTGGCATCCGCCACAATGAAGGTATGCCCAACCAGCCGCCAAGAGTGTTCATAAGCTTCGATTTCGACCATGATGAACCTCTTCGTAATCTTCTGGTAGGCCAAGGGAAACATTCTGACACCCCTTTCAGCATTGCCGACTGGTCGGTGAAAGAGCCTTTTACGGGAGATTGGAAGGCAAAGGTCCGTGCCCGAATAAGCCGAACTGAACAGGTCATTGTCATCTGCGGGGAACACACTCACACAGCAACGGGAGTAGCTGCTGAACTTCAAATTGCAAGGGATGAGAGGAAGCCGTACTTCCTGCTCGGGGGATATTCAAACAAGCCCTGTAAAGCGCCGGTGACAGCAATGCCCGGGGACAAGATTTACCAGTGGACTTGGGAAAATCTGAAGTTGCTCATGATGGGTGGCCGTTAAGTGATTGAGACTTTACAAAGTCAGACTCCGGAACAGTACGGCGAACGCTATCAAGAGCACCTTCTGGAGCAATACAAGTTGTTCGTCGCAACTTCACAGCAATTGAGTGAACGTCGGCAACAAGCGAATAACTTCCTGCTCACATTGAATTCGTCTCTTGTCACTGTCTTTGCTTTTGCGCTTTCTTCCTTTGGTCAGCATCGTTGGAACGCACTCATACCGTTCACCGGCCTGTTTGTTTGCTTCATTTGGTATTCGCTCGTTGACTCGTACAAGGATTTAAACACCGCCAAGTTCAAGGTCATCCATGAAATGGAAGCGCAACTTCCAGTCGCGCTATTCCGGCATGAGTGGCACGTTTGTGGATACGGAAAAGGCAAGCGGAATTACGTCCCCCTTACGCACCTTGAACGTTGGGGAACCTCTGAAAAATGCCGAGTTATGAGGGCCTGCCTGTGGGATTTCACTTCA
>VFSW01013743.1_pt1 | contig 11239 bp, 8 predicted proteins | sample 5358111 | NCBI WGS metagenome assembly VFSW01 (sample SAMN11554181, study PRJNA540505) | mine drainage metagenome | isolation source: sediment from site ElyBrook_90M | place: USA: Ely Copper Mine, Vershire, VT | collected 2017 | reverse complement strand
TCTACGAGCAATACCAATCTCACCAGCAGCTTGTTTGGCACGCTCCCCACTATCATGCCTAGCGGGAACGCCGCCTCGTCAACTGACTTAATCAACTGGGTGCGTGGTGACGATAACGTCGGGGATGAATCTAGTCTCTGTCCACCCAATTCGTCGGGCGTAAATTCAACCGCAGGATCAGGTAATTGCCCGAACCCCGCTGTAACTGTCCGCCCCTCGCTGCATGGGGATGTCTTGCATTCGCGCCCGACGGTAATCAACTATGGAGCATACCCAATCACTATCACGGCAACCGCAGATTCTGGCACCACGCGTACCGCAACCGCGTCGGCAGCCGATGTAACGACTATTGCAACCTCGGTTGTAACGCCCGTGGTCACGTTTGCCAACGGACAGGGCTGTTTGGTGACGATTACATCAACTACCACGTTTACTTATCCAAATACGAACTGCGGTGCGGCAGGTGGGCAAACCGCCTCGGTCGGTTCCAAAGTGGTGGTTTTCTACGGGGACAACGGTGGCGTATTCCATGCTGTCAATGGCAACCAAATGAACGCATTTGGCGGCGTCCCTCCAGGCAACGAAATATGGGGATTTATCCCGAAGGAGTTCTTCCCTAAACTTAACCGCTTGATGTCCGATAGTCCGCAGGTACTTTATCCATCCACACCATCCGGTATTACGCCTACACCACAATACAAGGATTATTTTGTCGATGGTACAACCGGGTTCTATCAGGTAGTAGACGGCGGCGGAAATACCGTCAAGGCTGTGATTTATCTGTCCATGCGCCGTGGTGGAAACTTCATCTATGCTATAGACGTTACCAACCCGACGAATCCGATCATGCTATGGAGAGTGGACAACACCTCGACGGGGATGTCCGAGCTTGGTCAAACCTGGTCACAGCCTAAGGTGACTGCAGTCCAGGGTTATTGCGGAGGCAGCGCATGCAGCAGCACCAATCGACCCTCTCCTGTGTTGATCTTCGGTGCGGGCTATGATGTCAACGAAGATACCGACCCACCCGCCAATGCAGATGCGAGTGGGCGCGGGATATTTGTTTTGGATGCCTTGACGGGCGCCAAAGTGTGGAGTGCAACATATTCGTCTGGCGGAACCACCGCATATACAGGTAATACGTCAGCGGCTAGCGCGCTGGTAGCAGGGATGAATTACAGCATCCCTGCCGATATCACCTTGGTGGATCGCGATTCTGACGGCTACACCGATCGGCTGTACGCGGCGGACACGGGAGGCAATATCTGGCGTGTTGATCTTGAGCCCAGTGGTAATGCCACGCCGAACTACTGGCGCATATACCAATTGGCTGCATTGGGTTGTTCCAGTGGCGCGTGTGCATTTCCTGTTTCTCCTGCACAACGCAAGTTCTTCTACCCACCAGAAGTCATTACCGCGACCAACACCGCCCCTTATGATTCGGTTATCGCCGGTAGCGGTGACCGGGAACATCCGCTCTACAATTCAAACGAGCGTTACAACGACTTGTTTCTGATTAAGGATATCTACATCGGTAGCGATGCTACTGGGATGGCGACCACTACGATGGGCAGTTTGTTCAATGCCACAGTCAATCCATGGGATGGCACATTGAATGGCTATTTTATTACCCTTGGCATTAATGAGAAGGTGGTCAATGCGCCACTGGCAACTGCGGGTTTTGTGTATGTGGGTACCAACCAGCCGAGCGTGCCCAGTGCCGATGCATGTAATGGAAATTTAGGAACCGCTAGAGGGTACCAACTCTCCCCTTTTGCTGGCACCTACAAATCTGTTGTGTTCAACGGGGGCGGACTTCCCCCCTCACCGGTCTCCGGGATCGTCAATATTGATATCGGTGGCGTAATGACACCGGTTCCGTTCATGACCGGAGGCGGGAACCCGAACTGCACCGGAGGGGCGGATTGTGCCTCAGCACTGGGTGTGCAAAAAACACCCATCATCGTTCCAACAAACCGCAGCAGAACTTACAGGTATATCGACGGTAAATAAACATTTCCTGTGCCACAGTTTTAAAGCCTGAAGGCATGCCTATAGCGGGAAATTCACGTTCAGAACACCCGGCGGCATGCCCAGGGAAACAATGGGCCGGTTATTGGGCTAACGGCAATAAAGGCTGACGTCTTTGCGTGCTTGCTCGCTGTCCTGTTTGCGTGTGGCATCATCCATATAGCCGCGTTCTCCGTTGGCATCGTAAACGGTGATGCGCGGGCTGTCCTCCAGTACTTTCAGGTTGTTGCGCGCAGTATCGCAGTTCCGCTGTTTGGCACGAGCTTCCTCCTGTTGCTGAGCGGCTTTTTGTGCCGCAGCTTCCTTGGCTTTCCGCTCTTTTCTAAATTGCTCTTCAATTTCGGCAATTGATTTGACTGCCGATGCGGCGGATGCAGAAACAGCATCATCTTTGGGGATGTCCAGTGGCTCCACTTTGGCGTTAGCGGGGGGCGGTTCATCGGAATAATGCACTTTGCCCTTGGCATCCACCCATTTGTTAAGTTCGGCATGCACACCGAGGCTAATAAACAAGAGAGCAATGGTTAGATAATGTTTCATCATGGATATGGAATAGTGAGCGAACTTCAAATCATCTCCTCGGAAGGAGCCATTTTGATTATCTGACATAATCCAGACTTAGTAAAACAAGCGCCGTGAAATCAAGCGCGCGATCAATTGCGCATCGAGTCTCAACGAGGCCAGCTGCCGGAAAAAACGATTTTATTCATACCCGCGATCGCACGAGGATGGCTGGGCACTTCCGGAATTCGCAGCATTTGTTTCTTCAGTTATAGAATCAGGGAAATCTCAGAACGGGCTCTTTCTATCAAATCTGCCGGGCGTGAGGTATTCCGGCATGCTGGTTCTACATCAAACAATAATTTACCGGCTCAAGCGGTACCAACTCGTGCTTATCCCCTATTGAGTCACGCAGGTTGATTTCAATCGAGCGGCAGATAGCATCCAGTGCCAAATCGTTGGGCGAGCTGCCGAAAGGTTCTTCGATTTCATCACCCAGCGCATCCAGTCCGAAGAAAGTATAAGCAACTATGCCTACGACAAACGGTGTCATAAAGCCTATCGTATCTACGAGACCGAAAGGCAACAAAAAGCAGTACAGGTAAGCCGTCCGGTGCAGCAGCAAGGTGTAGGAGAACGGGATGGGTGTGCTTTGGATTCGTTCACAGGATGTAGCGGCTGCCGTCATCGCGGACATGCTGGCATCGATGGCAGCCGCAAGACAGCCATCGAGCCGTTCCTCATCCAGACACAGGCGCAAATCATTACCCATCTGGCGCATCAGATAGTCGGGAATGTTGGAGGTATGGGCGATTCTTTGCCATTCGTGTTGTACGAGGAGTGGTTTTAGTTCGGCGCGGGCATCCGTATTGCGCAACAGGTGGCGCAGTGCATGTGAGAAGGCAATGGTGCGGTATATCATCCTGACGCGTACATCGTTCAATCCCAGATCGGCCTTGAGTGGCGCGGTGTGCTCAATGAAGGTCAGGCATTGGCGCGCAAAATTCCGACTCTGTAACACGATTTCTCCCCACAGCTTGCGGCCTTCGCAGTAACGATCATAAGCTGCACTATTGCGAAAGCCGAGAAAGATGGCTAACGGCAAGCCGATCAGCGTAAATGGAATGGAGGTCAGCGTGATTTTTAACCTAAAAAGGTCTCCGTGATTCAACGTAACCACAGTGGCAATCGCGATGTTGACTAACAGTACGCCCCAGATTCGATGCAGCACCGAACCGCGAAAAACTAAAAACAATCTGAACCCGGAAGGTCTGCCACGAACTATCATAAAATCCTCTTTTGCTTGAGCAATGAAACTGCTTGAGTAATCACAGACAGATTATCTCATTGAGATAATCTGTCTGTGATTGCGGCATGAGCTGGCGCTTTATTTCGCTATCTTCATGGCAGCTCAATTTTTTCATCAGGGCGCGCGAGTGAGCCTGCAATCTCCCGCGCGTGGCTTTAGTGCCAGGTTATTGGAAGCTAAATGGCAGGCTTATGCCATCTGAGCATTCTACCCGCCAACGACCGTTTTCACTGCCTATGGAGTTGAAAACCCCGCTGATATTTTAGTCGCGTTGCTTAATGGAAATTGCCGGTTTGTTATTGCCGAGGATAATGTTCTAATATGCAGCCGCCCAGACTTGATCTGACAGAGTCCGTCAGCATGCTGCAATCGTTTTTGCAGCATGGTCTTCACGATTTGATATTGAACTGCCTGAAGGCGGATAATGGCAACTGGCAAGAATTAACTGCAACGCGATGGAATAGGCTCAACCTTACTTTCATGCTGGAGTGGATATGAAAAATTCTTTCGAGCAATGCCTTGTCTTTATCAGTGTCGGGATGTTTTCCTCGGGGGCATCGAGTGCCGAATTCATTAACCTCGGATTCGGGGGGTTAAATCCTATGGCACATTGCAGTGCCCAGGTTCTGATGCTCGAATACGAACATCAACTGACCACGACAACGGCATTCTTGGCGCGTGGCAGCGGGGTCAGTTATAGGTACGATAATGGGCGGTATTTGGAGGATGGGAGACTGCGGGGTATGGACGTCGGGGCCAGGTACTATCCGGCCGGCAGCATGCAGGGTTTGTTTGTCGGTGGGACCATCGGATACTGGAACCAGGATCAGACGTTCACCCAATACGAAAGTACACCGGGCCAATGGCAGGGGAAGGCAAGCCATACTTCACCGAGACTGAACATCGATATTGGCGATCGGATCACAATCGAAGGCAGCAAATTTTCGATCATGCCCGAGGTCAATATCGGGAAATTCTTCATGTCCAGCTCGTGTGATGTAACCGCTCCTAGCGCTATGATCGGAACACCCTGCAACCAGAAGTCAGAAGTCAATTATTACATTTTCGTCGGACTGCTTGTCGGCCTCGAATTTTGACCGGCGGTATTCAGCTGTCTCCGCTATCGGCCTATCGTGTTGAAAAAACATCGCTGATGTTTTAGTCGAGTGGCTTCATTGGAATTCTGTTTCGGTCTGGGATTTTTGATGCGCCGATTTCCTGTAGAAATTGGCAGGCCCGATGCCGCTATGTAGAATCAAAAAGTGTTCCGGCGGGCTTGATTGTTTGTGACCGCCGAAGCATAAAAAGCAGCCCGGACTTTAACGTGCTTCAAATTATTTTAAGCTAGGCATCCCCTATGATTTTTCACCCCAAGCTGAACAGTCTCACCACTCGCCTGATCCTGTTCGGCATGACGCTCTTTATTGCCGGTGCGCTCGGGCGTATTTTCATCCTGGGCGATTACCTGCGCCAAGACTTGACCGAGTTGATTTCAGCCCATCTTCTGACCATGGCGAACTATGTTGCGCAGGATATCGATCACGACATCCTCGAGCGACGGGAATTTCTGGAACGTGTTGCGGCGAGGCTCCCTTCGGCCGTGCTGCACAAGCAAAAGCAGTTGCAGGCGTGGTTAGACGAAGACCACGACATGGACCGGCGATTCGCGCTGGGCATGTTCGTGCTTGATCGCACCGGAATCGTGCTGGCCGACTATCCCTCGGTGCCTCATCGGGTCGGTCGGTCTTACGCGGATCGCGATTATTTTCAGCAAGCGATGAAGGGCGAGCCCGCGATTGGTCGCCCCGTCATCGGCCGGGCCGCCAATGTGCCGGTCTTGCCGATGGCCATACCCTTGCGCGACGGTGCGGGAAAAGTGCTGGCCGTTCTGGTAGGCGTAGCGGCACTCAATTCCCCGAGTTTTATGGAGAACTTGTACGACACCCACATCGGTACCACGGGCGGCTTGTTGTTGGTTTCCCCGCGCGATAAATTATTCATCGGTTCATCCGATGCAAGCATTACGCTTAAGCCCACGCCGGATGAAGGTGTCGATAAACTGCACGATCAGGCCATGAGTGGATTTCGCGGTGCGGGGATCACGGTCGATGCGCGAGGCGTCGAAGAGTTGGCGGCGTTCGCTTCAGTGCCCAGCTGCGGTTGGTTTGTCATGGCGAGTCTGCCAACCAGCGAAGCATTCAGCACGGTCACCCGCTTGCGCCATTTCGTTATCGGCAATACGCTGGTTATCGTTCCCATTTTCCTGCTCATCATGGTGCTTTTTATGCGCCGCGTCATGCAGCCGCTTATGAGTGCCGCGCAACACGCCGACCGGATGACGCTGGGTGAGACTCCTCTCGAACTGCTACCGGTGGTGCGTAATGACGAGGTGGGACATCTGACCGCGGCGTTCAATCGCGTCCTGTCGAAGCTGCTGGAAAGTCGCGCCGAGTTAACTCACATCGCCCACCACGACACCTTGACCGGGTTACCCAATAGCCAATTATTGGCTGATCGCATGCGGCAGGCGCTGGCGCGTGCGCAACGCAGACACGGGAAAGTCGCCGTGCTGTTTCTGGATCTGGATGGCTTCAAGCTGATCAATGATGGATTGGGCCATGAGGCCGGAAATGATGCCTTGCGCGAAGTGGCAGAACGCCTGCGTGGCACAATACGCGGCGAAGATACATTGGCGCGAATAGGCGGTGACGAGTTCGTCATTCTGCTGTCCGACTTGAATGGAGATGCCAGAAAATCGGCGGAGGTGGTCGCGATCAAATGCCAGACAGTTTTTCAGGAGCCGTTCCTCATTCGCGGTCGATCGTGCAGATTGGGGACGTCAATCGGTATCGCCGAGGGTGACGGGGGTTGCGTGCCAGAGAATTTGTTGCTTGCCGCCGATCAGGCGATGTACCGGGCCAAGGAGGCGGGGCGCGGGCAGTTCTTTTGGGCGGATGGTGGCAAATAAGCGGGCCACCTGACTGTCATCGCTATGTAATGGCGGGATCCATAAGTAATGCCTCGAACTGTTCAATCGGTATCGGTTCGCCAAAGAGATTGCCCTGAAAATGGGAACAGCCCTTGTTCAATAGCAGTTGCCGTTGTTCTTCGGTCTCAACCCCTTCGGCGATGACATCCAGTTTCAGGCTTCGTGCCATCGCGATAATGGTGCGCACAATCGCCCTGTCATTGCTGTCGATGGTAAGGTCGCGCACGAACGACTGATCGATTTTTATTTGATCGAGCGGTAGCCGCTTGAGGTATTGCAACGATGAAAAGCCGGTACCGAAGTCATCCAGCGAGAACCTGATGCCGATAGCCTTGAGTGCATTCATCGTGGTAACGACACCATCGATATTCTCCAACAACATACTCTCGGTGATTTCCAGCTTGAGCCGGGTCGCGTCGATGGCATGCTGCCACACGGCGGTTTGTATCTGGGCCACGAAATCAGCCTGGCGAAATTGCTTGGAGCTGATGTTCACAGACAGGATGAGGTCACGAGTCAGCGTATCGAGCTGCCACGCTTTGAGCTGGGCGCAGGCCGTGTCCAGCACCCACTTGCCGATGGGCAATATCAGTCCGGTTTCTTCGGCCAGGGGAATGAACTGGAGGGGAGGTATCATGCCGCGTTCTGGATGTATCCAGCGTATCAATGCCTCCGCCCCATACGGCCGATTCGAGTCATCCACCTGGGTTTGATAATGCAGCTGGAACTGCCGGTCTCTCAAGGCTTTGCGCAAATCGCTTTCGATGGAGGCGAGGGAATTGATGATGTCCTGCATTTTGGGAGCAAAGAAATGCAGCGCATTGCGGCCGCCCTTCTTGGCCTGATACATGGCGATGTCAGCTTGTTTCATCAACTCTTCTATGCCCAGTTCGTGGTCGTGGAACAGCGTGGCACCGATGCTAGATGTGGTGTGGTACTCGTGCGCGACAAGCTGGTATGGCTGGTTGAGCACGGCGAGTATTTTTTTGCCGATGGCTTCGGTTTGTTCGGCCGATTGCACGGGATGCTTGCTCAGGTCTTCCAGAATCACCACGAACTCATCGCCGCCGATCCGGGCGACGGTATCACCTTCGCGCACCGAGGAAGTCAGGCGTTGCGCGACCTGTTTCAAGAGCAGGTCTCCTATGTCATGCCCGAGATTGTCGTTTAGGCTCTTAAAGTTATCCAGGTCGATGAACAGTAGTGCGCCCGCCCTGTCGTTACGCAAACTAGACGCTAATGCTTGCTGGAGCCGGTCCGTCAGCAGGCGGCGATTGGGGAGTAGGGTAAGCGGGTCGTAGAATGCCAGATTCTGGATCGCATCGGCGGCGACCTTGCGTTCGGTGATGTCCTGGACAATGGCGATGCCGCCAACGATCCTTCCTTTTTCATCGCGGGAAGGCGCGCAGGTCATATCTATCCAGGCATTTGAGTCGCTGTGGGTGGCCCAATACCGGCCTTCGTAGGAGCCTATTCTGTCTGCTATGGCATTGTTCAACGCATGGTGTATAGACTGGTCTTTGAGCGTTTTCATATCGAGGCCGGTGATATGCTCAATCGAGTTGCGCAAGATAGCGGCAAGGCGGTCATTGCAATAAGTAATAACCAGGTCGGTGTCGTAATGGAAAATCCCGACGGGCGAATGGGTCAGCAGTAAACGGTAGCGCTCCTCGCTTGCCCTGACTGTCTCCTCGCGCGCAACGGCTTCAAGACGCAACCTGACGTTCTCGGTCAGGTTTTTGTTGAGGTAGCGCAGGATGATGATCATGAAGCCCAGGTACAACATCACCGATATGCCCATCGCCACCGACAGATCGTCTTTTGCAATAAACAAACTGATCGCGACAGGTATGAGCGTGGCTAGGGCATAACCGGCCGCGCTGACAAAATCGGCTGAGAATGAGACTACCCCGCCAGCCGTTAATCCGGCCAGCATAAAGACAAAGAAAAGCTGATGCTGCGGATCGTGGGCCGGGATCATGGCAAAGCTGGCGGAACCCCATACGGCACCCGCAACCAGAACGCCAATACGAAACTTCAACAGGCGGGCGCGAATGACAGAATAGTCATCCGCCGGGGAGAGTTTGTAAGCAACAAGCAGAGAGGCCCGAGAAAGCGCGATCAACACAGTCAGGGTAAGCCAGGCAATAATTACCGCCGAAGGAACCACCACGCGCTGCATATAGGCGAGAATCATCGCGAGCAGCACACCGATAATCAGTGACGTGTGACTGGCAGAAAGCATTTGCTGTATCTGCAGGGGATGCATCTCTATTTTCTGGTTCGATCTGTTCATCGAGCGCGATCATCTATCGTCCGGGCTTTAAATGCAAGCTGGCATTGGTTGTCTGGTGTCGGCTCACGCACATTTTCCGAGGCTGGCGGGGCATCCAGGGTTCGACAGAGCGGACGTGCCAAGGCATGCCGACACAGGGAGCCGCACCAGGTTTTTGCAGATGGCAGTTGGCGTGAATATGAAGTACACTCGGCAGACAAAATAATTTTCTTAGGAGCTGCCATGCGATTTTTCAAAGGAATGTGGGTCGTCACCGCCGTAGTGCCGCTGATTGTTGGGTTGAGCGGATGCGCCAGCAACATGATTGACGTGCGTAAGGGATCTGACCGGGTGTCTCTGGCGGATGAAAAGCAGGTCGGCAGCTGTCAGTCCAAGGGGAAAATCACCGTCAGCGTACTTGCCAAAGTCGGATTTATTACCCGTAGCGCCGAGGATGTGGAGGCCAATTTGTATCAACTGGCAGTCAATGATGCTGTGGATGCCGGTGCCGATACGGTCGTGAAGGGTGAGTCGTCGGAGTTCGGCAAACGGACTTTTGAAATCTACAAGTGTCGGCCCTGAAGCGGGGCGATGAGCGTCAGAAAACGCCAGACCGCCCATCTCGTTATTGATAGCCCCAGGCCTTTATGGCCACGAAAACGAAGCTAATAAAAAAGCAGCCACGGGGGCTGCTTTTTTATTCGCTTTCCAGTTTGTCGGACGGGGTGAAAGACCAAGTGCGGGTGATGGTGAGGATGTCGGTGTCACGCCGGATATCGGCGGGCAGCGGCGGGTAGGGCGCGGCCAGCCTGACGATACGCATCGCGGCCGCATCCAGGACGCGTTGCCCGGATGAACGGCTGACTTCGACGCTTTCGATGCTGCCATCGGCTTTGATGGACACGCTGAGTTGCAGCTTGCCGTAGATCTGCTCGCGGCGAGCTTGCTCGGGATAATTCATATTGCCGACCCGCTCGACCTTCACCCGCCAGTCTTCGATATATTGCGCGAAGCGGTATTCCTGGGTGCGTGCCCCGATGAATGTGCGCCTGGGCATGTGTTGATACGCTTCTTGGTTCTTGTTGATCTGCGCTTCCAGACGAATGATCTCCAGGCTCTTTTGCACCAAGTCTTCACCGGTCATGGGGGCTGTGCTGGTTTGTTTGGCAAGCTCGGGTTGCGCCACGCTGCGATCGTTTTTGGGCTGTGTCAGCAGTCTTTTCGATTCTTCTTCCAAGGTGGAAAGGTTTTTTGTGTTCTGCTCGGGCGTGAAGCGCGGATCGTCTTGCATCGCGGGTAACGGCGTTGTGGCCTGGCGATCCTCTGGGGTGTTACCGCCCCCGTCGAGATTGGCTTGCGCCAGCGCGTCGGCGTGCTGCGGTTTGGATAATGATCGGCTATTCACCAGCACCACTTGCAGCGGTTGCATGACGTTCACGGCCGGATGCGGGCGGGGTAACACCAGTACGACACCCCACAGCACGAACGCATGGAGCACGATGGAACCCAGCATAGCCGCCGACAAGTTCATGTGCAGTCTGGTTAGCAAATTGCTTCCTCGGTCGGGAGTTCCGCCGGTGTTTCTGCCCTGACAAAGCGCGTGTGTATATTCAAATCGAGCAAGTCGATCTCCCCCACCGCCAGCGTGACTTTGCTGTTGGCCGCCAGTTCCGGCAGCGAGTGGGCCTTGAAGACGAGCGGGATGCTGGTGAGTTTCACCAGGTTTTCACGCAGTACGATACCAGTAACAACAAGCTCGCTGAGCGATGCGTCTGCACCCTCGCCGATAGGGTGGCTAAGGGCAACCGCAGCCTTTTCCTGTTGCAACCAGCGCAAGCACCAGTAGCGCTCCATCTGGCGTTGGAAGTCGTTGTAGATGCCGTACATAGTCTCGAAGTCGCGCACCACGGCGTACAGCGCGGGATCGTTCTTGGGGTACACCGGCTCGTTGCCGTTCAGCATGGCGATGATCTGGCGCTGGTTCACCATGTCCACATAGCGGCGCAGCGGCGAGCTCGACCACATGTATTGCGCCACGCCCAGGCCCTGGTGGGGTGCTGCGACCGTGCTCATCTTGACTTTGCCGTTGTTCTGCGTGCGGTAGATGCCGGGGAAGCCGTGTTCGTCCAACTGC
>VFSW01013742.1_pt1 | contig 11239 bp, 9 predicted proteins | sample 5358111 | NCBI WGS metagenome assembly VFSW01 (sample SAMN11554181, study PRJNA540505) | mine drainage metagenome | isolation source: sediment from site ElyBrook_90M | place: USA: Ely Copper Mine, Vershire, VT | collected 2017 | reverse complement strand
GGGCCAACAATGTACTGCATCGACTATGCTGCATTACTTAAGACGCGGTGTTTAGATCATTTACGAATTGCCGCCGAGACTGCCATGAGGGTAAATCCCCACTGCTCCAACGGCCGTACCACCCCCAAAGATCCCGGTACGGAAGGGGGTTCTCGAAGCCTCGGCGACCTAACTCTTCAGCGAACTCGTCGTAGTCGTTTGCGAAGCTTGCCTCGACATCTCCAATACGGGGGCCGCCGGTCGCGACTGCGATCATGACAGACTTGAGCTTGTCGAGCCTTTGAAGTAGTTCCTGATCGGTCATGAGCCAGCGATACTTAAGTGACCTCGGGAGATGCCACTCCAATGCCCCTCTAGTTGTAGGGTCTACCGGTCCTATCAGCAAATCGCGCCACCGCCACGCGGTCGGCGACCTTCTGACCGTTCTCGTCGCTGACCCAAACGTCGCTACACTCCATTTTGAACGCCTCGCATGCGAATTCGAGCGCGGAATCCAGTTCGCTATGAGTATAAGCAAATCTGCTGGTCTTCCCGTTCCGGACCCAAGTTACAAAGTATGGCATCAGGTATCTCGTAGCCGGCGCTCCGCCATGCTGGTCAAGAACTATCCGCCACCTTAGATTATCTCCCAAATGGGTTCAGCCTTAAAGCAGCTCCGATGAAAATGGAATCGAGCGCGCTCGCACTCTCCCCCTTGCGGAAGTTTCCGGACGGTGAGCCGTATAGCTGCGGCCTATGCTTCGTCGTCCGAGATATCGTTGGGCGCAAAAGCCTTGCCCTGAGTAATTGCCAATCCACCTCGATATAGCATTGGCACTTTGAATGTGTCCGCGATTTCCTCCAGAAATCCCAGGTCGACAAGCGGTTTAATCGCTGACCGGACCTCCGGCTCAGGCACGCCGAGCAAGTGGGAAATGGAGCTCACATTGTGCTCTGCCTTTCCATCCCGAAACCTCTCGATGGTCGGGGCGAGTTCTGCGGCTTCAGCCAAAAGAGTATCGTTCACCCGATCCTCACTGAGGCGTCTCAGCGCGCGCCTGACAGCATCCGCCTGAATAACCGGCACTCCGGTGGCGAATTCTCTGGCTTCACGCTCCTCCGCGCGATTTTGGGCCTCCTGTGCCTTCTTCGCGAGATCTATAAGATTTCGGGGTGGCTTAGTATTGTTTCCGTCCCGTATTCTCGACATGATCCATGCCCAGGTTGTAGGTTTCTTTTCGCCGACATCGATCTGGGGTGGAAAAATTGCACCAAATAAGTCCCTGTCCGGCAATGATTGTCCTGTCACTTCCGATAAGAACTTCTTATTTGCGCGAACTCTTCGGCAAAGGAGCGACAATAAATCCTCTTCATCCCAGACAATATCAAAGCGGCGGGCGTTCACATGAGTGAGATTGACAAATCCTCCATGAACAATCTTGCGAAACAAGTCCCGTCGCACGAATAACTTAATGCGAATGTGTGAGAATTCCAGTAAATCCAAATACGTTCTGAAAAGTGCTCGTAGCGCGGCGCGCTCAACGAGCGGGAAGCCTTGAAACGCCTCGTCCAAGCGATCCAGCATTATCCATACCGTTACCCCCACTTCAGCGAGACACTCGTCAAGAATTCGAAGGGCCTTTTCATGCTCGATTAATTCAACTGACTGCAACGGCTTTGCATCAGAGCCGAACTCAACCTTTGGTGTAATTATGGGGATCCCCTGCTCGCTTAAGGTGATCGCCATTTGCGCGCTTTTAGGGTGCGCGATCCGGGACAAAACATTAATCACCTTTGTGAATATTGTGTTTGCCGAATCGTCGGGGGAGCGCAGTCCAGTCTTGGTCAAAAGCGAATCAAGCTTCTCGAGACGTACGCTTTTCTCGTCGACGATTAGCTCAAGCAACCAGTTACCGATGAGTGAGAGGAAGTAACTTTTCCATACGGTAACGTATTGACCCTCTTCCAATATAGGCACCTGCACAAGGCGTTGAAAGATCGGATTTCCGATAGCATTAAAGGCAGGTAAGACTTCAACATTTCGGAGCTCAGCATAGTCGCGATACCGCTCCTTAAGCACTGTGTAGAGAGCAGTCTTCCCGGTTCCCTTATCACCAGCAATTATGTCCGCCTCCCCCGAAATGACTTTCCGAAATGCCTGAGTTTCGACGAAGTGGCGTTTCAGGTCTTTATCAAACTCCGCAACGGAGTTGCCTAGATCTAGACTGTTTAGGAGTTCCTTTACGCGCATAGTGTTTCCCAATTTGTACGTGCCCTACCATGGCTGGAGACTCTACGCCCTCACCAACCTCTCCGCAGTCGGCTACGCCGACGAGGCGCGTGAGCGTTGTCCACGTTGAAACGCCTGTCTCCGTAGTTTTCTCCTAACAGGCTTAACTTTCGACTGCGCGGCCAGTTCTGCACTTCCATCCTGCTGGATCCTTCCTAGCAATACCTCCGCCGGCTCATCATTTGGATCCTGGGGCACCAATTCCCCGCGGAAGGCCTTCGCCAGCACCGAAGGCGTGAGCTTCCCGACTCTCGTTACGGCTTCTCTGTAGCGGCGAGCAAGGCTGTCAGCTAATGCGAACAACTCGTCGATGTGGCGGAAGATTTCTCGCTGCTCGTCTCGACTAGGAAGCGGTACCTGAAGGGCTCGAACGTCGCCGATATTTATTCCACGTACCGCGACGCCTTTCACCGCGCGTTGCATGCGTGTCTGCGCTACGCTCGACCGAAGAAACCAAAGCACATACCGTGACTCAACGCTCTTCTGGATGGCTAGCCTAGCGGAATCCTGCGTAATATTTGCCCCGTCTAATGCGGTTGGTACGACGATTAAGCGGCCAACAGATCCGCGGATGGAGAGAAGTAGGTCGTTCGGTCGCAGCCGAGACCTAGAGAAGTCCTTATCGATCTTTGGTGAAGTGCGCCGAACCGTTTCGACGTTGAGTTGCTCATTCGGAAAGTCCGCAACGCGAACATAGAGGACACCGCCGGCAATTTCCGGTCCTGGCTTCAGGATACCGTACGTGATTGGCCTGGTAGGGTCCACGAGTTCCCTCAAATCTACTAGGCCCCAACCCTTCGGGAAGTCGGATAATTCAAGGTCATGAACGTCATTTGTGGGAGGAGCCGCGTTACCCCTTCGATGCCCTCCGGCGTCGGCGTGGCGCCGCTTAATCGCGTCTACGTCCAGGCTCGCGTTGACTCGGGACGGATTGAGTGCCCTCCACTCCTCTGTCAACCTCCCCGAAACCGCCGCCTCAAGAACCGCCTCCCGAAACTTCTTTAGAACCTCCGGCACCCGATCAAGCCGCCCACGGCATGCGTCTAGATTCGAGAAAACCGCGCTCAGCTTCGCGACAAGCCGAATCTGCTCACGTGCCGGGGGTATTGGCACCTCAATTCGCCTAACATCCTCGAGATTTAGCCGCGGGACCGCCGTACCGAGTCTTGCTGTGTTAAACGCCGAAGTGGCCAATGGGGATTTCAAAAAATACGCAAGAAACTTTGCGGACATAATCCGAGTATCTGGTCGAATGCGACACGAGGACTGAGTGATATTGCCGCCCGCGAGTTGCTCTGGAGTGATTGCTACCTTACCTATGGTGCCCACAATCGAAAGCAATACATCGTCCGCTTTAAGCGCAGCGCGCTTATACTTCTCCGCGATCTCCGGCGTTGTCCTCCTCAGCCGATCGATCAAAATACGGCCGTGATCGATTTCAGTAGGGCGAACGTACGGAACCCCGCCAGCAGTATCGGGGCCGGGTTGCAGAATGCCGTAAATTATCGGAGCGTCCTTCGGTGTGACATCGGAGAGCACCGCGGTAATCCAGCCCACCGGTAGCTCGCTCACCCCTCCACCTCTTCGATCTCCTCTCCCAACTCAGTAAGAATTCCCTGTAGATCCACCAGCGCGCCCTGCAGCTCCGCCATCGCCTCGCGCGCGTAAACCGCCGGATCTGCTAGCTCCTCACCTTCGCCCTCGCTCTCGCCCTTCAGCCACGCAATATCGAGACTATCGTCGCGGTCGGCGATGAACTTCCGCGTGAACTTCCGGCATTTTCCTTTCTCGCCGGCATCTTTGCGCTTCTTGAGGGCGTCTGGGCTGCCGAGTGGGTCGTCGCCGTAGGCTTTCACGAACTCGGTGAAATACTCGCGGGTGAGAATCGTGCGCTTGCCGAAGGCGGGCGCGTTGGCGCGAAGGTCGTAGACCCAGACTTCCTTCGTGTTGCCCTTGTCGGTCTCGCCACGGGTGAAGAACAGAACGTTGGTCTTCACGCCCTGAGCATAGAAGATGCCAGTGGGGAGCCTAAGGATCGTGTGCAGGTTGCATTTATTCATAAGGTCAGCGCGGATTTGCTTGCCGACGTTGCCTTCGAATAATACGTTGTCGGGCAGGACGACGGCGGCGCGACCGCCGGGCTTGAGGGTTCGATAGACGTGTTGCAGGAAGCAGAGCTGCTTATTGGATGTGGGGTACGAGAAGTCGGTGCGGCTGGGGAGGCCGCCGCCGACCTTGGTGCCGAACGGAGGATTGGTTAGAACCAGCGTGGCCTTAGGCAATCCGGTTTGCCCTTCTTCCGACAACGTATCCCCGAAGCGGATGCCGGCAGCGGTGGGGTCGGATTCGAGCCCGTGGAGCATGAGGTTCATGAGCGCCAGACGGTGGGTGTCCTGGACGAGTTCCATGCCGTAGAAGGTGCCACGGCGGTACTTTCGCTGCTCGGCCTCCGTCCAGCGGTCGGGCTTGCTGTGCTTGCGAATGTACTGATTGGCCCAGATGAGGAAGCCCCCGGTGCCGGCGGCGGGGTCCTGGATGGTGTCCTTGAGGGTGGGCTTCATCACGTCGACCATCGCATCAATCAAAGGCCGCGGAGTGAAATACTGGCCGGCGCCGGATTTCTTCTCTCCCGCGTTTTTCTCGAGGAGGCCCTCGTAGAGATCGCCCAGCCCCTCTTGCCGCGCGTCGTACCAGTTTAGCTTGTCGAGCTCCTCAACGAGCAGGGTCAAGGTCGCAGGCTTCTTGATGAAGGAGCTCGCGTTCGCGAAAATCTCCTGGGAGAGCATGGATCCATGGCTGCCCAGGTGGATCAGCATGACCTTGTAGAACTCGAGTCGGCCCGGCGGGGATTTACGCTCAAGGTCGTCCCACCGGTAGCCCTTCGGGAGCTGGTCCTCGGTGCTGGTCTCCTTTGCCATTTTCAGGAACAACAGGTACGTGAGCTCGGTGACGTACTGGTGATACGTGACGCCGTCGCCCCGGAGGATATTGCAGAGGTTCCAGAGCTTGCCAACGATGTCTTGTGTAACGTTTCCCATGAATGTCGAATTTATCCTTGAGCTTAGGCAGCCGGTGGCCACAGTGATTCATTGAATTGATCGAGCAGGGTCTGCAGCGAGCCTTCAAACATCCTGTCCAGCCGCTTAAAGCCCCCGCCGTCGCGCTTGAATATCAAATCGGGATCATCGAGCGCATCTCGATCGACGATCAGATTGACCTTGGTCTGCTCGGCCAGGCGCTTGAGCCACTCGCGCTGGGGCGAGCTCCATTGCCGGGACGAGAGGATTTTTTGCAATGCCTGATCGACCCTTTGTTCATACGGAATCAGTGCATCCCCAAGCGCCGCTTGGCGAATATACCCGATGACGCCGGCGGCAATGTCCTGATTGGTGGTTTCGCGATAGGCGGACTCGACACTGCGCTCGGGGAATCCCGCATTGTCCAGGAGCAGGCGCAGCTCGCGCAGCTGCTTGCGCGTGAGCTCTCTAGGACGCGTCAATACCGCCGTGAGGGCGGGTATCCTATTGCCATTCATGCGTAAGAATGTGCGGAAGGCCTCGAGGTAATCCTCCGGCTTGGCGGCCGTACCATAGCCAAGTTCCGCACTTCGGAGCGCATCGTCATGGGACGAGACAAAAACCGGGGCCGACTTCGCGGCCGTCTTGCGATCAAGGATCTCACCGAGGTCTGGATTCTGGGAAAACCACGCGCCGATTTCATCGGGTTTCATCGTCTCCAGTCGATGCACGAACTTCTCCGGCGTCAAGCCGCAGACGGTCTCGAAGTCTTTTGCCGCTTCCTCGCTCAGATGGCGCCGCTTGGCGTTGAATTTCGCCAGAAATTGCTCGAGAGCCAACTCTCGGGGCTTGCCCTTTAATGTAGCGAGTTCTTTAGCCAGCTGCCCAAACGTGATCTTCGGGTTCGTCACTACGGGCTGCATGGCGGTGAGGGTCTCGAGCGCCTCATACAGGCGCACGGCATCGAAGATTCGGAAGGACTCCTTGCCGATGTCGTCACAAAGCCGCGTGGCACGTCCCAACATCTGATCGAACAGGATGCGGCTATTGACCCGACGTAGGAACACGATATTGCAGATTTCCGGCACATCGATGCCGGTCGTGAGTAAGTCCACCGTCACGGCGACATTGGGGAGCCGGTCATTCTTATAATGGCGTATGAGCTGCAGGGGCTTATCGGCCGTCCCGGTGATCTTCACGACCGTATCGTCGTCCACTTCCCCATAGCGATCGGCAAACGCAGCTTTTAAGAGCATGACGACCAAATCCGCGTGCGCGTCATTCGCACAAAAGATCAATGTCTTCTTTCGGGAACTCGGATCGAGTTCCTGGGCCAGAAACTCGCAGACCACCCGATTGAAGGACTGCGTGATGACCTTGCGATTGAAGTCGTCCACTTCGATCTTGATTTCATCGGGGGTATTGAATAGCTCGATCTGCTGACTCGCGGCGTGATAAACCTGCACCGCCTCCCCAACCTGCCAGCGAATGCCCTGTTGCGACAAATCCGTTTTAATCTGGACGGGAGGTTCGTGGTCAACCAGGAATCCGTCGACGACAGCTTCGCGGTAGCTATAGGTAAAGATGGGCGCTCCAAAAATACTAACGGTATGGAGCGCCGGCGTTGCCGTCAGGCCCACCTTCACCGCATCGAAATACTCGATCACTTTGCGATACTTCGACACATAGTCGTCAAAGCTGCGAAAGGTCAGCTCGGTATCCGACAGATCCCGATCGAGTAAATAACCCCGGTGGCATTCATCGACGACGATGCAGTCATACGCATCTACCGGGGGCACGGCGGTATCGTCACTCGCGTACAAAAGCCGCTGGACCATGCCTTGTACCGTCGCGATATGCACTTTGGTGTCCGTATCGGGCGACGGATCCTCGAACTCCTTGATCCCGAACACATCCACGAAGCGCTGTAGCCCCTCCATCCGCGTGTCTTTAAAAGCATTCGCCGCCTGTTCCCCGAGCGCCGACCGGTCGACGAGAAATAGGACGCGTCGAAAGCGCTGGAGCTTTAGGAGGCGATAGATCAGGGCAACGCAGGTTTTGGTCTTTCCGGTGCCAGTCGCCATGGCCAGCAACATGGTCCGCTGGCCGTCAGCAATTCCTTTTTCGACTGCCTGAATAGCGTCTTTCTGATAGGGCCGTAGCGGAAACCCATAATTGAACGGCTCCGCCTTAAGGCCGGCATCGGCCTTGGCTTCATCCCGCTTTAGCAACGACATCAAGCCTTCGGGAGAATGCCAACCATCGAGCGCGTGACCATGGTTGGTAGGTCGGCGAACGTCGCAAAACCAGGTTCCGCTTTTTGTCGCCAGCTGCTTAAGATACGGTCGACCGTTGCTCGAGAAGGCGAACGGCAGCTTGAACTCGCCCCACGGTCCGCCCGGAACCGTAACCCCACCAAGCTCGATTCCCCGGCTGTACCGCTTGGCCTGCTCCAAGGCGCCCGACACATCAATGGTTTTGCGTTTCGCCTCCACCGTCGCCACGGGCATGAGTCCGACGAAGAGTACATAGTCCGCCGGACCTGTCTCCGTCGGCCACTCTGCAATGGCTTTGCTTCTATGCGCCTCCGGCCGTGCATCCTTGGCGTAAGTTAATTTGCGCGAATCCGCTTCCCAGCCCACGGCCTTGAGCTGATCATCGATGATGACCCGGGTATCTGCCTCATCCAGTTCGACCGCTTGGCTTGCCTGATCACCTGCCGTCACCAAAGTGGCTACTGCCGCCGCCGGTTGGGCAGCGCCAACCGCCTGCATCTGCGCAAGCTTCGCCGCCAAAGCCGACTTCGCCTGCTCCGCCTCCGTCGCCATCTGCTCCCAGACCGCCTGGTCCCCCTCCGCCGTCTTCAACCGCGCCCGCGCCGCCGCGAGTTCCTCACTGGTCTGCTTATGCGTGGCTTGGTAGGCAGTCAGCGTCGACTTGCGCCTTCCCAGCTCCGCCTTGAGATCCGCGCTCTCGTCAGGCGGCGCCGCCGGCGGGATGAACGGACCCGGCTTGAAATCCCGGTCCGAGAACGTCCGGTGGTACCAGATCCCCAACTGCCGTGTGATCTTGAGACACGCTAGCGCCGTCCGATGGTCCCCCTGCAACGCATGATTGGCGTCATTCCCCGCCTTGCGCAGCTCAAAGAACAGCTGCGCCACCTCTCGCGTCAAAATCCCCTGTCGCTCCAAGCGCTGTAACAACTCGTATTGCTTCTCATCCTCTGAGACATACGTCCCCACCCGCGTCGCCGTCAGCTGTGCCAGCAACTCGGCGAGCTGGCGGAGCTTCAACAGGCAAGTATTGGGGTCCTCCGGAAAATATCGCTCGGCCAACCGCCCGAGCCGCAGCAGCTGCTCGTCGTGAGGCTTGAGAAAGCCGAAGTTAGTCTGCGACTCTGTCGGCACAATTATCGCTTTCTCAGCACGAAATGCCTGGGTTCATGCGGCTGCAATGAGAACGTTTCATTTTGTCCCGGTGGAGTTACTCGGAATTCGATTTGCGAGCTCCCAACGCACTTTGCAGAGAATTTCATGAGAATCTCGTGCCTGACCGCGGAAGAACCAGAAGGCCGCGCAGGCGATACCAAGGGCCAACCCGGCAATCCAATACCAGAAATTTACTCTTAGCGAAACAAGAATGGCGCCTATGCCCAAAATCATACCTGGCCCAGCAATCGACATCGTCAGTTCAAAATACATTGTTGTTACCGTTCGGGAAATGTATCGAAAGCCGACTGGTTCATGCTCTGTTGTCTGTGCCAGATATCTGTACCAATTCTCCTGCACTTTGAATTTCGTATCCCGCTCTTTATCCCACCGGACTTCTGACCAGCTCCCCAGCCCCTCCAATACGCTTCCAACGACCACGACCAATGCGAAGAGTAGTGCGTTACCCGGGACCTGATAGGCCTTGTACAGATCATTCAATTCCGGCGCGTGTTCTGCACACAATAGTAGCCAAGGCGCACAAGCGACGATGCCCGGTACCAAGACGACCACCAGCGAACGAGACAAAGTTAGGGGCATGCCAAATCCTTATGGTCAATTCCTAGCCAAAGTAATCCTCGTCCAACCGCTTGAGCTTGATGGTTTGAACGTCGCTCACGCCCACGCCGAATTCGATCATATGGTCGGCCAGCTGCACGCCGGCAATGAGAACGATAGTGGTCTGCGGTCCCTTCGCGTACTCGATCGCCTCTCTCGAAAAGCTTGAGGTTGTAATGAATACCCCTTTTCGAGCACGATGTCCCTGAAGAGCTCCCGCAAACTGCTGAATCGCCGGGCGGCCAACCGTGGTGTCTTCCCAACGCTTCGCCTGCACGTAAAAATGCTTTCGAGACCCAGGCGGTCTTCCTTGATGATGCCGTCAACGCCGCCGTCGTCAGACTGTCCCACGATGCGTGCCGCGTCCTCTTGACTGCCGCCATAGCCCATGGCCACCAAGACATCGACCACGAGTTGCTCAAAAAAGGCGGGGTTGGCCTGGCGGACTCGCTCCAATAATGCTCCGCCAGGCTCGCGCTCAGCAGCTCGTAACCGGCTCTGATTTGCTCATCCGGCGTCAGCGCCGTTTCCGCACTCTGGTCGACAGCTCGGGGGGTGACAGCTGCCGGTGCTTCTCCGTCCATCGATCGTCTGCGCGATTTAAATTCGAGATACTCCGGAAATCGCTCGAGAAATTCCACGTTGATTTTCTCGGGCGGCGAGGCGAGCACTTGTTGGCCCCGCGCGGTGATCTGATAGATGCCACGGCGGACGGATTGTAGAAGTCCTGCCTGCTTCAGATAGACGTGGGCCGAGCTAGCGCGATCATCCACCCGGGTTTTCTTGCCGCTCGGAATCCGCTCAGTTAAGTCTGCCGGGCTCAGGTGCAGCGTGGCCGCTACCCGTTCTCGGACGTCCTTGTACAGGTGTGCTTTTCCGTCTGCGAGCTCTCGAGGCACCGGTAACATGAACGCTTGAAAGTCAGGAACTGGCACGAGCTATAGACCTCTTCCCTGAGTCAGTTGAAGGCACCGAGGATATTAACCGCTTACCGCTCCGCCTAACAGGTAGACCACCGAGATCCCCTGCAGGCCGATCCACAAACGAAAGCTCCCCATCACGGCGGCCTCATCGCAAAGAAATGCAAAGCCGGACAAATCGCCGCAACCAGCTGAATGATCCGGGCCCTCATCGGCTAAGCGCTCTGTGTGATGTGGCTCGAGATAGGGTCTTCCGTCCTTCTTAAGGAACGACACCTTTTAGCCGCAGGCCTCCGGCTCTCCCCGAGAGGGACTTCGTTTCCCTTTCCTACAACAAAAGTCAGGCGTTAGGCCGATTGCCTCATCCGTCACGCGATCGGCATTCTACTCGTCGCTATGACCGACAACCACCTGACCCTGACCCGCCAATCCCTCTACGACCTGGTCTGGTCCAAACCCATATCGACACTCGCCAAGGAATTCGGTATCTCCGATGTCGGACTCGCCAAGCGTTGTCGCGCGGTTGACGTGCCCATTCCCTACCGTGGCTACTGGGCACGCAAGGAGGCCGGCCATAATCCTCCAAAGCTTCCGCTTCCGAAATACCGCGCCAAGGCACCGAAACAGGAGCTGCGCGACGGGGAGGAGCCCGCCGTGCCCTTCATACTGTCGACGGATCCTGTGAAAAGACCAGCACCAGAAGTCCCTGGCAGGGCTCCTGATGAACAGGGATTCCGGGAGCGTCTCACGGGGTTGAATATCGCCCCGGTCACCAATCTCGCCGAGACCTGCGCCGCGGTCCGGCGCACCGCGAAACACGAGAAGCTCCCGGGTCGCGCCGAGGTACCACTCACCGTGGCCGAACGCCCCGGCCTGATCGTCAATCTCAGCGTAAGCAAAGACGCCCTCCCGCGCGCGCTCTTCCTCGCGGATCGACGGACGATTCACTGACGGCTCGATGGGTGCCGAATGCCTAAATCGATCGCT
>VFSW01013741.1_pt1 | contig 11239 bp, 10 predicted proteins | sample 5358111 | NCBI WGS metagenome assembly VFSW01 (sample SAMN11554181, study PRJNA540505) | mine drainage metagenome | isolation source: sediment from site ElyBrook_90M | place: USA: Ely Copper Mine, Vershire, VT | collected 2017 | reverse complement strand
CACATCGACCCCTCCCCGGGCGCATTGGCAGACCCAATGTCCGCAGGGTTGTTCTTGTTCCCGCGGGTGGGTCCGTCCTTGCTTTTTCGTTCCTCACTTCGTCGGGGTGCTCCCCGGCGTTCCGGTCCCGGCGGGGACGATGGTGACGTCACCGGCCCCGTGCCGCCCAGCCGCCGCGGCCTTGGTCGCCGCCCGCTGCTGGGCTTTGTCCAACCGCGCTTGCGCCTTGGCCGCCACGCGCTGCGCCTTCGCCGCGCTCACCGCCGCGGTGTCCGGCCTGGTCCCAAGCGCCAGGATGTCCGTGACCGCGACGAGTTCACGGGCGATGTCCTTGTCGTTCACCGCCTCGCGCTCGGCCACCACCTTGACCTTGGCCGACGCGAGCCATGCGTCCCGTTCTCGGAGACGCGTGGCGTTGTCGACCTTGCCCAGGGCGTTGGCCATCGCCGTGGAGAGCGCCTTCGTCGCCGCGGCATCCGCCATCGCCGCGTCGATGTCATCCGCCCGGACGTTCCCAAGGAGGTCCGGGTGATTCCGCAGGATCGCGGACAGCAACGGAATCGCCTGAAGGTGCGCCGACCCGGGCTTCGGCACGCTCCGCGCGTTCCCGCTCGCCTCCACCGGGAGGGCCGGGAGGAGACCCTCGAGGGCCGACTCGAAGGTCGGCGTGAAGGCCTGGACCGCCGCGATGATCGCGTCGGACACCGGGCTCGACACCGGGCTCGACACCGGGGCGCTCGGGGCGCCCGGCACGACGGGGATGTTGGCCGACGGGTTGACCGTCCCCTCGCTTCCAGCCTGGATGGGGGCCACGTTCGGGTTGTGGTTGCGGACGCCTACGTTGTGGGACTTTCGGGGGATCATGGTCGCACCCTCCTTGATTGCCTTCTGACCAGGGGGTTGTTTGATCCTGGTCTCGGGCACGGAGGGCGCACGCTCCCCGAGGCGCACTGGGCCTATTCCCAGTCCGCATCGGAGCCCCGTGGCCCTCATCCTATAAAGGACGGCGGACCCCAAACCGAAGGTCGCCCCCTGTCGAATTATGACTTTCTGCTGTTTTACAGGGGTTTGCGCGTGACGATTTCTTTTCGTTGTCGGTCGGTGGGCACTCCGTCCAAGGTGAAGAACGACGTCTGCAGGGGAAGATTGACGCCTGCAGGGGAAGATCGACGCCTGCAGGGGAAGATCGACGCCTGCAGGGGAAGATCGACGCCTGCACGTGAAGAACGACGCCTGCAGGGGAAGATTGACGCCTGCAGGGGAAGATTGACGTCTGCAGGGGAAGATTGACGTCTGCACGTGATGAATCATCTCCTCGACGTGAAGAAAATCACGTGGACCCCAGGCGCACGCCAGGCAGACGGACCTCACCCCCCATCCCCCTCTCCCTAAAGGGCGAGGGGGTGCAAGCCAATGAAATTACAACTCTTCTCCCCCCTCGCCCTTTAGGGAGAGGGGGGTTGGGGGGGTGAGGTCCGGCTGCGACCGGCGATGGATCAACAGATCTTCACCCGACGGGTGAACAGATCAGCCCCACTCTTTGCGCCCACACGGAGTGCCGAGGGTTGAAACCACACGGCACCCCATGGGCGTCGCAGTCCATCAGCAAGTTCCCAACGCGAATCCGCCAGTTGGCCTCGGCCCGCGTGGGTCATGAGAAGTGTGAACTGAAAGGACTGAAGCGCGGCGACGCGTCAATTGTGGCAGGAAAACAGCGACCTCAGCGAGATGTGACCAATGGTCAGCATGGAATCCAGGGTGTACCGCTACAGGGCGCCGGGGATGGCCAAGGACATCCGCGTGACGACAGGTCGCAAGCTCTACGAAGATCACCCAGAAAGCGTGGCGTTGTGGTCGCCGGGCAGTCCGGTCTTTCCGGATATGGATGCCATGGCGGAGGGGGCGGTGGCCACGCCGGACGAGACCCTCGATGGCGTACTGTGACAGCCGAGGAGAAAGGATCGTGCGGGCAGTGCTCTACCGCCGATCGCTGCGTGTGGTGGGAAAAGCCGCAGGCTCGGCGTCTTCGGGGTTGGAGGCGTCGACGTCATCGGCAAATTCTTGCCGCGCGGACGTGGTGACGAAGGGACCGCCTTCTTCTTCGGGGACCTCGGCGTCGCGGGCGTCGTCCACGGACTCGCCCGTGGTGATGGCGGTGACAAAGTCTTCCCCGAGTTCTTCCGCGAAGTCGTCTTTTACCCTGCGATGTCCGAGCTCCGTCGGGTCTGGGAGAAAAGCCCTCGCGTCGTCCCGTCGACCCGTCGGAACCGGTACGTGGACGACGGGAGGCTTCACAGCGGACTCTCTGGTTCTGTTTTCGGCTTTGGTCATGGGGAACCTCGACATCTTAGAGGATGCGCCATTTTGTCTGTTGCACAAGGGCCCTCGTGGGGCGATCTCGGGTGCAAACGGCAAAGCGCGTTCATTCAGTGCGCGTGTGGTAGGATGGGCGACAGTTGGAGAGCAGGCGAGGTCGCACGGTGTCCACCCTCGACGTCAAGGAACTCCGTCGCGTACTGGTGGAGGCAGGGTTTTTGGTCTTTCGCGTGCGCGACGACGAAGTCCATCTGGCCGAACGGCAGAACGTCCAACTGATGGAAGCCGGCGTGCGCGTCCGCGGCGGTGACTCCCCTGCGATCACCGTGGTGATCCGCACGCAGCGTTCGGACTCGCCGGACAAGCGCGCTTCGGCCTTGCTAGACGTTGTCCGCGACCGTGCCGCCGGGCTCTTCTCGGCTGGGTACACCGAAATCCAAGCGGTCTCCCGCGAGATCCGTAGCGTGAGCGACCCCGATCAGGTGACCGACCTCTGGCACGAAGTCACCCTCCGACGTGAAATAAGCTCGATGGACGAAGCCGTCGCCCAGGCGCGTCTCGCCCTCGCGACGGAACGGTACATCGTCCCTGATCCCTGAGGATTTTTGCGGGCGGGCGCTGCGTTGCGATCACCCCCGCGAGGCCGACTGTTCAACCCCGTCGGTCGGGGCGGTTGAGCCAGGCCCCTCGACGATCTCCGCGGGGGTTGCTTCTGTCAGTCGCACACCCAACCGTGCCAGTCGGGACTGCACCCGGGAGAGTTCTGCATCGGCCCGCACGAGCATTAGATCCCCTGCGTCGAGGTCTAGCAGCACCCGACGGATGCCAGGATCCGCGCGAAGTTCAGCCCGCAACGCAGGGTCTGTCACGCACAGCACCCCGCCGACGGGCGTAAACGTCGCTTCGCGGGAGGCCGCCACGCCGCAGACCACTTCGTCGACCTCGGTGGGAAAGGGCTTCTCCAGCCCCACCGCGGTCATCCGCGTTTCGACGTCCACCGCCGAGAGTCCCCGCGCCCTCGACCGTGTCAGTGCATTCACGCCCAGTCCAAACACAATGGTGTTGGTGTCGACCTTCACATGGTCGAGTTCACCCACGTCGGCCAGGGCGAGCACGCGATCCAGCCGTGTGGTACCCGGGACTTCGAGTGCGTGGCGCACGACCGCCGTGGCCTTGGCCGTGGCGACGGCCGTACGCCGCACGCGACGCACCGCCGAGCCATCTTCGGCCACGTCCAGGATCCCGAGGGCCGGCAGCGTGGTCGCCAACATCGCCCGCAGTGCGACGTCCACGGTCGCTTGAAATAGCTCGGGCCGTTCGCGTTGGGCACGGTCATGGATGCGCCCCGCGGCGACGTACCGGGGATCTTCGGCGGCGTAGCCGATGACGGCGTCGACCGTGGCCCAGGTTTCACGTGCGACCACGTCCAACGCGTCGAGCAGAACTTCTCGCGCCAACGGGGCCGCGCTCCCCGCGCGTGGAACAAGCCCTGAACGGAGGACTTCGGGCTCGAGCCGGGTCTCGTCCCAGGATCCACCACGGAGGTAGGTTTTCCAGAGGGTCTCGCCGAGGTCACACGCGCGAAGGACGAGAGAACCCGAGTCGGCTGCGGTGGGCGCAGCGAGTCGGGTGATCCCCGCGGCGCGAGCCAGGGCTGCGAAAAGGGCGACGTTGCCTTCGGGTTCGCCCAGACGCTCGGCCACGCGACGCAGGGCCGCACGGGCGACGCCCACGTCGGGGCGCACGGGAACTTCCCACGCCCGGAGCATTCCGAGCATGGCCACCGCGGGCAGCGACGGGTCACGGGCATACCTGACCCTGTGCGGTACATGGTCATCCGCACGCACGGCATCACGGATGGAACCGCGTTTGTGCGCCCGCTCCTGCCGCCGCGCGCCGCCGACCTCGTGGCACACCTCGGTGGGGACGACAAAACGCTCGATGCCGAGCTGAAACAACAAGCCCCGGCGCTGTAACATGTACGGCGCCCCGCGCTTGGGGACGGCAATGCCCGACTGCGTGCGGTAGAGCCCAGGAGCCTGGTCGAGCGCGAGGAGTTCTTCTGTGGTCACGGTGCCGCCGACACGCTCGAGCGCTTCGAGAAGCCGGGACTCCGCGGGTTGAAGCTCGGACAGGGCGCGCGGGAGGTACCCAGGGACCGTAATCGCCTCCCAGATCTCTTGAAGGGCCAGTGCGCCTTGGACCCCGAGCGGATGCCCGAGGACCGCGGTGGTCATCGGTCCGATGATGTCCGGGTCGACCATGCCAAGACACGCCCGAAAGCCTCGGGGGTCGTCGCCCTCACCCAGCGGCACCTGCACAAGAAACGCCGACGGAAGCACCAGGGTGTCGACCGTCAACCGCGGTCCCGAAACGGCTGGTGAACGCGGGCTCTTGCGGACTTTCTCCGGCGGTGTGCGGTACGCCACGCCGAGGTTTGCCAGCACGTCGGCACCCGGGTCGTCCGCACCCCCAGGGAGCATCCCGCCCATGGCGGCCAGACGTGCGAGAAGGTGCCGTGCCTCCGGGGGAAACTTCGACTGTCGAAGGTCGGTTTCGGCCACCAGGGCGCGTGCGGTCTGTTCGATCTCGTCCAGTCGCTTGCGCGGATCGAGTCGGATTCTTCGTCGGGTACGGAGAGCTTCACGTCCCGACGGTCCAAGGAGTCCCAACGCTTCTTGTAGGCGCATCTCCCCAGGGCTAGTGGATTTGTCGCTCGTCCGCAAGAGATTCCGCATCGGTCTCCCCGCCTGCCGAGCGCTTTGGTCGGGACGTACGGTTCGTGCGGGGCTATTGTCCCGCGCGATGAGCCCCCGCAAGCGCGCAGAACCCCTGCCCGACGGCGTCGAGGCCGACCTCGCAGCCCGGGAGCCTCCGGCAGGGACAGCCCCTGTGTGCATCGACCCCATGATCGACAGACTGCAATCCGCCCTGAGCGGTCGGCGTCACCCCGTCCTTGTCGGGCACGGCGAGACGGGAAAGTCCGCCATCGTCCGGGGTCTCGCGCGGCGCATCGCCCTCGGGGCTCGCCCGGCGGGGGCCAGCGCCCTGTGGCAGGTGTCCCTCCGTACCCTCGACGCTCGCTGTGGCAAAGAAGACACCGTGGGCCAGCAGCTCGCGGCCATCCTCCATGCCGCGTCCGTGAGCACGGCGCGGCCGGTGGTGTACATCCGCGACCTGGGGCTCCTCCGACGGCTCGACGCTGAACACGATCTCACGGCGCTCCTTGCACGGACGACGGCGCGGATGGTGGGCGAGGCGCGGCCGGTCTTTGTCGACTGGACCTTGGACAACCCGGATCTCGCCGCGGTGACCCGGGTGATCCACGTCGCCGAGCCTTCGCCCGCGCGCACCCTTGAGATCCTCCGAGAAGTCTCTCAAGAAACCATCGGGCGCCCGGGGATCCACGCCACGTCTGAAGCCCTGGATCGGGTGATGTACCACGCCCGACGGTTGCTCCCTGCGCAAAGACTCCCCGGCAAGGCCTTGACCCTGTGGGACGAAGCCGTGGGGGAGCCGGGGATGTGGCCCGACGGCCGGGTCACGGCGGCAAGGGTGACCGCGCGGGTGTGCGAAGCCCTGCGGTTGCCGCCCGCCCTGGTCGACCCCGAGAGTCCCTTGGATCTCCATGGGCTGGGAGAAAAGCTTCGCGGGTGGGTCGTGGGCCAGGACGACGCCGTGGACGCCGTGGTGCAGCGTCTGGCGTTGTACAAAGCCGATCTCGGGGTGCGGCACCGACCGATGGGCGTGATTCTCCTCGCCGGGCCGCAGGGGGTGGGCAAGACCTACCTTGCACGCACCGTGGCCGAAGAGGTCTTTGGCGGGGAGGATCGCCTCGTACGATTGTCCATGGGCGAACTGTCCGAAGACTGGAAAGTGGATCAGGTGTTTGGACAGGTCGGGGCGCCGACCGTGGAGGCCCGGCGGGGGATGCTCGCACGGAGGCTGACCACGGGAGCGTTTACCGTGCTGTTGCTCGACGACGTGGACAAGAGTCACCCGCTGGCGTTTCGGCACTTGCTGAGACCCTTGGACGAGGGGAGCTATGTCAACGGCAACGACGAAGAAGTCTCGCTCGAAAACACCCTGGTGGTGATGACCACCAACGCCGGGGACGAAATGTACCGCGATCCCGCCGTGGGCTTTGCAGCCCGCGAGACCGCGGGAACGCGCGCGTCGTCGGTGCGCAAGCGCCTTTCGGATACGTTTCCGTCGGATCTATTGGATCGGATTGATTGCATTGCGGTGTGCCCGCCGCTTGGGCCGCTTGAGCTCCGTGTGGTGTGCCAGCAGGAGATCGGGATGTTGCTGGCCCGTGAAGCGATTGCTTCGCGGGGACTCACGGTCGAAGTCGACGATGCCGTGCAAGACGCTGTGGTCGCTGACGCGCTCGCCGGTCGCGGCGTGCGGGCACTGCGGCGGAGCATGGAACAACGGGTGGGCAGACCCCTGGCCGAGCACATTCTTCGCGCGGACCCGGCACCCGGCGCGAGGATCCGCGTGGCGGCCCAGGGCGTCTCGGTCGAAGCGGTTGAATTGCGCCCGAAGTCACTGCGCAAGGCCGCCGAGGTCACCGTTCCGCAGAGACGTACACGCACGGAAGAGAGCGCGGAGACGGCCGTGGCCCGCACCGAAGGCGTCCCGCAGCGTGAGGTGTAGCCATCGCCCGAAGGGCGGGCAACGGATCGATGGTGCAGTACACCCCGATGGACACTATGCTCCAGGGCGCCATGGCCAGTGAAATCGATCGGATCGTGGACGCCGTCGTGACCCGGGTACAACAAGAACTCGGCCGCGGCGGAGGGACTCCCTTGGGGGGCGTGACGCCCAGGGTGGGCCCTGCGCCTGTGACAGCGCCTGTGACAGCCCCGGCCCCGACGGGCAAGCTGCGCACCGACCTCGCGCGGATCATCGACCACACGCTCCTCAAGCCAGACGCGACGCGGGACGACCTCCGTAAACTCTGCTCTGAAGCCGCCGCGTGGCATTTTTTTTCGGTGTGCGTGAACAGCGCCAACGTGCCGTACTGCCGGGAGCAACTCCGGGGGAGCACCGTGGCGGTGTGTGCGGTCGTGGGCTTTCCGTTGGGGGCGATGACGCCCAACGCCAAGGGTTTTGAGACCACCGAAGCGCTGCGTGCGGGGGCCGACGAGATTGACATGGTGGTCAACGTCGGCGCGCTGCGTTCGCGGGACTACGCCCTGGTCCTCGACGACATCGCCCGCGTCGTCGGCGCGGCGGGGGATCGCGTGGTCAAGGTGATCCTCGAGACCTCGATGCTCACCCGAGACGAAAAAGTCATTGCTTGTGCGCTCGCACGCGCCGCCGGGGCGTCGTACGTCAAGACATCCACCGGCTTTGGCGGGGGCGGCGCGACGGCAGAAGACATCGCCCTGATGCGCGCCATCGTAGGACCCGAACTCGGTGTCAAGGCCTCGGGAGGCATCCGCAACGCAGCCGACGCCGACCGCATGGTGGCGGCCGGGGCTACACGCATCGGGGCCAGTGCCAGCGTGGTGATCGTCACGGGCGGCGCCGCGGCGGGGACGTACTGAAAATCGGTGGATGATCCATGGCGCCCATCGGCAGCATCGACGGCACGCAGCGGCATGCACCCCGGGCCCGTCCCAACCGATGCTGTACGCCAAAAGAATGCCACGGGAAGCGATCGTGGCACGGCGTCATCACGCACGGTAGAGTTCGCCGGGAGCTGACACTTGAGCACGGCACGACAGATCCTTGACTGGCAAGGGCAGGAAGCGTCCGAACTCGCGCGCACGCTCGCCGACCTGCCGCGCGGCCGATATGTTCTTGTGCCCGAAGACGAACTCGCGATGGACGACGTCGAACTGTCCCCCGACGACGAATCCGCAGCCGAAGATGGATTGGACGACATCGAGCGCGGCGCTACCCTCCCCTGGGACCAGGCGCGTACCGGGCTCGTCGCGACCATCGCGGCGGCGCGTGCATCTCGCGGACGATGACGGTCAAGCTCTCTGCGCGGGCACTCCGCGATGTGGAGACCCGGGTGCAGTACTTGCTGCGGCAGAGCCTTGAAGCCGCCGAGGACTTCATTGCGCAACTCGATGCGTCCTTTGCACACCTGCTCGCCCACCCGCGAGCCGGGCGAACGCTGCACCTCAAAGGGCGTCGAGCACCGGTGCGACGATGGAACATCCCGCCGATGTTCATCCTGTACGACCTGCGCGACGACGTTCTCTACGTGGTGCGTGTCCGACATGGAGCGCGGCGGTCGCTTGCAGTTCAAAGGTGAATACGTGTCGGACGCAGCGCCACCAGGTTGGAGGTGGATAACGCATTCGGCTCATGGGCCGCTCGGGGTGACGAACCTTTCGGCCCTCGCCCGGCAGCAAGCAACCGGGCGGGGGCGCAGCCGGGGTGATCCACGTCGGAGAGCCGTCCGCCGCGTGCACCCTGGAGATCTTGCGAGAAGTGTCTCAGGGAATGATGGGTCGCCGGGGGACCTGACCCGTGCCCGCGTCGTGGACGGCTCCTTCCATGGTGTGTCGCTGCGGGGGATCAAGGCGGCTGGCGCGGAGTTCACGAGAGTCGATATGTCTGGGGCCCACCTCCGCGATGCCGATCTCCGTGACGCGGTCTTCAAACACTGCAACGCCAAGGTGCGAACCATCGGTGGCGCAGACCTGACGCACGCGACCTTCACGGAGACCGTCGTCAAGGGCGCGATCTTGAAAGGGGCCACGTACGACCCAAAGCAATTTGACGGCGCGCCGGACAGCCCCAAAAACGACGACATCCCGTTCTGACGCCGACGAGCGCGCTCCAGACTTGATGCGCACGTTTCGCCGGCTGCTACGTCGATTTCTTGGACCTGGCGGAAGGAGTCCGGGAGATCGGGACAATTCACATCCACGCCGTGACGCCGCCGTGCTTTGATCCCGCACCGTGCCAGTAGCCATGGAGACTCCGCGCATCGCGCACCGCGTGACCCCGCGGACGCTCCTCCTGTTGTTCTCCGCAGGCGTCGGGTGTTCGCATCGGGACAATACCCCGTTGTCTGTACGTGTCCCGCGGGTGACCGAGGCGCCTCGGGCGAACGCCAACGCACCCCTTGTGACCGTCCGTGCGCGCGAAGCCCCGCGGATGCCAAACTGCACCGCGGACCCACCGTTGCTTGTCGGTGACGCCACGGTGGGTCTTTCTGCCACCCCTGTCATCGCAACAAACACCCACGGCGCGGCGCTCATCGCCTGGGTCGCCCGACACGACGGACGCAACGCCATGATGCTCCTTCCCATCGCCGCGGATGGCACGCCCGGAACGGCGCATCCGCTGCCCGCCGCCATGGCGTCTCCAGATGCGCCCGCGGTCGCTGCCCAGGGCAACGGCTTTGTGCTGGTCTGGCGTGCGGGTCCGGACAACGCCCGTGGCGTGTATCTCCGTGCGCTGGATGAACACGGTGTGCCCACGGGGGATGTCCAGCACTCGAACCTACCGCCAGGCTGGCCCGGTGCTCCCGCCGTGACGCTCGCACCCGACGGACTCTGGCTGGCCGTGGCACATTCCTCCGTTCATCCCGCGGATCCTGAAGCACCCGAAATGGATGCCGTGCAGGTCGTGGATCCTCGTGGCGGTGTGCGCGAGACGCCTGCGCCCGCGGGGGGAGCATTTGACGCCGCGCCGCCGGTGATGGTCTCGACTCTGACGGGGGTGCGTGTGTTTGCAACCGTGGCGCGCCGGGGTTCTGTCCCCGGGGACGAACGTGCGTTGGTGCGTCTCCCTGACGTGTCCGGCGCATCCCCGATCCTCATCGCGAGAGACCTCGATCACCCCGCCGCCCTGCCCATCCCCACGGGAACCCTCTTGGCGTGGCGTGCGCGCGTGGCCTTGCACGACACCGCTGCGCGGATCCTCCCGCTGGGGGCTTCGGACGAGATCACCGCTCCGCCGTGGACCGTGGCGACGTGGCGTGGTGCATACGATGCCGCCGTGGCGCTCGTTCCGATGGGGGACACTGTCGATCCCGACGCGCGCATCGGGGTGTTGACGGCGTCGACGCTCAGCGATGACACCGACGGGTCGATCAACGTGTCGCTCGTCACCGCATCGGGAACCTACGTGGGCCGCGCACCGATTGTGACTGGATACACCGCCCGGAGCGCAAGACTTGCCGTGGCGGGTGCGGGACGGAGTGCCATGTGGGCGGTCGCCGACGCGCGCGGTCCTCAAGGGCCTGCCGTCGCGCTGGTGCGTGTGCGCTGTGCCATGGACAACCCGATGGACCGACTGGATGTTCCCCCGCCGACGAGGGTACAGGCGGTGGCGGATGCAGAAGTTCCCGCGGTGACGTTGGCGGATGCGGGCTCGGCGCGGATGACGTGTACATCCGTGGCTTCGGGCGATCTCGCCGTGCACCACAGCGCGACCCACGACCCCATGGCAGGAACCTCCTCGGCTGTCGTCGCGCTCCCGGGCGGCCATGCGCTGGCCTTTGCCGTCGTGCAACTGCAAACCGAAAGCCCGCCCGTGCTGGTGACCCGCGTGCTGGGTCCACCCGGGGGCCCAGTCGTCCACCAGGGCCCTGCCGTGGCGATCTTGTCGGCCGAGGCCGTCTGGAGAGATGTGCTTGCCGTGCTCGAAGCGCCGGGGACGGGAGACACCCACGCTGCGCTGCTCACGGTGAGTCCAACGGGGGTGGCCCATCGGGTGGTGCTCCCGACGGTGTTGCATCCCACGTCGGCCGCGGTGCAGCCCACCACGGGGATGGCCTACGTCTCGGCGAAAAGCTCTCACGGAGACGTTTCGCTGTACCAGGTCGATCGCACAGGGCGGGCCAGGGTGGTCGCGAGACTGCGGCCTGGAGACGAGGTGCTGGACACCGTGCACGACGGTCACGACACCAGGGTGTTGCTTGGACGGGCAGACGAACTCGGAGACGCGG
>VFSW01013740.1_pt1 | contig 11240 bp, 5 predicted proteins | sample 5358111 | NCBI WGS metagenome assembly VFSW01 (sample SAMN11554181, study PRJNA540505) | mine drainage metagenome | isolation source: sediment from site ElyBrook_90M | place: USA: Ely Copper Mine, Vershire, VT | collected 2017 | reverse complement strand
GCGGCGCCCCCCGCAACACCCGCGAGCAAGGCATGAGACCGCCGGGAAGATCCCGACCACGCCGACGGCGCCAAAACCAAAAGGAAGGCGAGCAGGAAAACGACGATCCCCGAATACGCCAGCACGCTGGGCCATTGGAGCGGGGCAACCGAGTTCATCCACGTCAGTCCGCCCACAGCAAGGGCGGCAATCGCGACAACCCGCAGGAACCGAGGACGAGTCATAAGGCCCTCCGGACCGTCCCCAATTATAGCGAAAAAGACCTGTATATCTTATTAGTAACTGGCGGCGCCCACCGCAACGGGCGCCGCCAGTTTGACCTCCGGGGCGAGCCGTCCTACCCGCCGTTCGGTCCGTTGTGGCAGCTATAGCACCCGATCACCGTACCCGCCGGGAACGATTTCCCCGCCATGCTGCGAGCAGCTTGCGTCTTGGACAGAATGGTGCCGCGATAATCCGTGCCGTGACATGTCTGGCATTGGGTCGCGCCGCCCGAATCGGCCACATCCTGGTGCTGGTTCACCCACGATGAGCCGATGGGATGCAGCCCGTGCGGTCCTCCGGTGACGGTGCTGGGGACCGACGCGTGGCACGCGGTGCACTCCGCCAGCATTCCAGTATGGCCTTGCAGGTTGATGCTCTGAACGTTGTCGTTGGCGATGGGGGTGGTGTACTCGGCGTGCGTGGAGTTGTGGCAAGCCTCGCATTGCAATCCCCCGTGTCCGGCGGAAAAGCGGTACAGCGAGAGTCCCGACGAAGGCACATTGGCATTCGTCGCGAAAGTCTGGTCCACCGCTACCCTCTGCGTCGTGCCGCTGGTGAAGACCGAAGTGTAAACAATCTGACCGTTGTTGTTTACCGCCGTGCCCGAGTGACACATTTGGCACGAAGGCTCCTGCAGCCAGCCCTGCCGTCCGGCGGCGCCCACCGCAGTGGTGTTGCCGTGGCAGCTTTGGCACTCGATCTCATTCGCGCCGGTGGCGTCCTTCAGCGTCCCCATGGCCCCCCTCAAGCACTGCGTTTTCGGCCCGGGATGGCAGTTATAGCAGGCGGCACGGGTGGTGGCCGCGTCCAACGTGGCGCTCGTTGCCGGATCGATCACCGGACCGTGCAACGTGTGCATGGATGCGGTCAGTGGAGGAATTCCGCTGTATCCGGCCAGGCTCAGTGCATTGGTGGCATGGCAGGTGCCGCACAGAATGGGTTTGGAAGCCACGGTCGCTTCCAGCCCCGTGGTGCTGTAGCCAAACGATGCGGCCGCATTCTTAAACAAAGTGGACGAGGCGAAACGATCGTCGTGTTTGCGCAGAATGTTGAGCTTCGTGTCCTTCGCCGGATCAGTGTTGTTGACCCAGCCCGCCGCCGGGCGCGCCGCCGCGGAGACGGACGTCGAGGCGTGACAGGTCGAACAGGTCATCTCATCGGAGGTCGGCAGCACGATGTCCGTGGTAGCCAGCGCGGCTCCCGAGGAGTTCTTCGCGGTCAGCCGCATCATCGGAAAGTAATTCACAGGATAGGACGTTGTGGGCGAATCGGCATAGGGCGTAAGAGGAATGCCCACCGCCTGCCACGTCTGATCCGTGGTGCTGAAGGTCATGGCTTGCGGCGTATTTCCGCTGCCCGGCATGGCGAAACCCTTCAATCCCACATCCGGCGCCAGCACCCCAAAACCCAGAGCGGTGGCGTACTGCCAGAAATTCGTTTTCGGCGCCGAACTGGTGTTGAGCGTGTTGGTGAGCGGATCGTTGATCGCCTGATAGGTAATGGTGTACCCGGTGGGCGAGGTGACCAGGTTACCGGCCGAATCGATCAAGTGCACATGGATGGTGTTATAGGGCGGCAGCACGGCGAATATGCTGTAGTCCCTGCCGTCAAAGCAATGCATGCCCAGATCGTTCCAGCCGATCAGCTTGTATCCGGTGGTCGTGGGCGGCGGCGTGATAGAACCGGAGACGACCAGCGATACGGGAACCGAGGTGGTCGCCCGGCTGGTGGCCAGCGAGATGGACCCGGCGTAGGTCCCCGCTGCCAGACTGCCCGGATTCACTTGAACCGTCAAAGTCGTATTCGTGACCAGGCTGCCCGAAGGCGAGATGGTCAGCCAGGTCGTGTTCCCGCTCACTCCGTTCGCCCTGGCGGTGAATGAGGTGCGGCTGGCAGCGCTCACCGACAGCGATTGCGTTGCCGGCGCCGGGCCTCCCACCGCGGCGTTGAAAACCAGCGAAGCGGGATTGGCCGTGACTGCCGCGGTCGCCGTGGATCCGTTCATGGTTAACGACACGGGAACTGTCGTGGTCGTGCCATTCGAACTCACCAGAATCGATCCGCTATAAGTGCCCGCACTCAGGGAACCGGGCGCCACCGAGACGGTGATCTTCTTGGTCGTTGTGAGATTGCCCACGGGATTCACACTGAGCCAGTTGGTCCGCCCGGTCTGCACCGAGGCGCTGATTGAGAATTTGGTCTGCGTGCTGGCCGATACGGTAAAAGTCTGTACCGCCGGCGCGGACCCGCCCACCGTTGCTGAAAATGATAACGATGTGACGCTGATGGATACTCTGGAACTGGAACCGTCATCTGCTAAGGCTGCTGTCGTCCACACCATCATGGCTGCCAGAAACGGTGCTGCCATATGCCGATGCGTAAGCATTCATACCTCCTGATAACCTGGCGCTGCATCGGTGACTCACCCGATGATGCGGCGCGCAATGGGGGGTGGTTTTCTGGCTTCCCGGTCGATGTGCGGACACACTTCGAGCTGGAAGGCCACGGCGGCTTTGTTCCCCGTCAACCCGGCCGCGTAATTCCTACGTGCGCGGCCGCCCCAGACTGTAATTTCGTCCCGTCCCGGCACGGCGACGGTCCCGGGAGGCGCCGCAGGTGGAAACCAACGGCAGCCTGGACGTGATATACCGGCGCAATCGCATCCCGACGCTCCGGCTTTTACCTACTGGATGCAGAAGGATTGGGGTCGTGACACGCATGTGTAGAAAAAATGCGTACCCAACTTGCTTCTGGTGTTGACGTATTAGGCAATCACGGGTCCAAATACCTGAATTGATTCTGCGGTATTTTTCGACAGTTGAGTAAATAAGGGCAGCTCTCGATATTCAGTGGGGCGTATTACTCAGTGTCATCAAGCGATTGTGGAGATCTGCAACAAATCCGCGAATCTCCCTGGCCGAAGCCGGAGGGTTGTTTCCAATCCGTGGGTCCAAGTCGCTGACGTCCGCTTGTTTGTTCAAGGCTGCCAGTGCCCGCTCGACTCTCTCGCGAAGTCCGGCTACGGCATGTCCGGACGCCAGCACCTTATAGCCGAACAGCGCTTCGGCATGGAGTTTCCAGACCGTGGCAACCCGCTCTGCCAGACTGAGCCGCCAATTCAAATCGTCGAATTGCTCATCAGTGAGGTGAGGTTTGGCATTTCGCAAGTGTTGAAGTGAAGATTGAGCGAGGGCGATGGCTGCGTCCTTTTCCGTCAGGATCCGCTCCAGCAGTTCCGGGTCGGGACGCGCCAGCCGGTCCTCGAGTTCCCGGTACTTCGGCTCGCCGGGATACCACTTGGCCATGGTGCGCGAGTGAATGTGTTCGTCCGCGTAGGAATAGGTTGGCAGGGCCGAGTGGTTAGTGATCCAGAACTGGAGCGCAAAGAATGACAGGTTCACGATATCGAAAGGCGGCCGCAGCGCCTTTTCGATTTCCGGCGCGGCGGCCGGCCCATACCGCTTCGCCGTCCATTCCTTCCAGATATCCTCGGCGGTGACGCGCGGATCCTGCGTGAATCGCCACATGGCATAGATGTTGATCTCGTTGGGCGTGTGGAGCGCGTCGAACCCTCCGTGGTCTACCCGGACGTTGTAGCCCATCACTCCCGGCCTGGTCAGGTCGTAGCGCCAGCGCCGCTCGAAGTACTCCGGCTGAGTGTACGGGATGCGGTTCTTGCCGGTGTACTCGGAAGAGCCGTCGAATTCGATGATCTGCTTTCGGCCTGGAAAGGCGCCGATGAGAGCATCGTTGGGATAGAACGGGTCCCAATCATGCGGCTCACATTTGGTTTGAACCATCACGTGGGAGTTGGTCCGGACGTATCCTTCTTTAAACCACTCCATTTGTTCCGGCTCATAGAGGAACGACCGCACCACGAAGTCCTTTCCGAATCGCCGGCACACCGCATCGATGGTATCGATCAGGCGCGCGAAACGCTCCGGCATCGGCAGCGAGGACGCCACCTTCTTCGGATCGAAGATCGGGAACGGCGATTCTTCAAAGGTGAGCATGAGGCCGTCAAAGTTCGGGTAGGCGCGGAAGAGATCGCTGTACCGTCCCGCCACCCATTCCCAGAATCCTGGCCGGTCCATTTGTACCATGCCTGCGTTCATGAATTGCGGCGGAACGCTTTCGAATTCGCGCACCCAGATCCACGCCTTCAACTTTTCCGCATGGGCGGCGGACGTCAGTTGGTTGAGCTGCCGGCCGCGTTCGGTTCCGTGGAATAGTTCGGAGGCATAGCCGATCAGCTCGTGGGAGAACACCACCGTGTTCACGTCGTAAGCCGGCGCCAGCTTCAATCCGGCCAGCACGTACGGCATATTCAAAGTGTGAAACTGCCATGCGCGCACAGGCACCAGCGGTTCGGCCGTTAGCGAAACGGCGGTGGCGAACAGGGCGAGCGCGACGCGATCCCGGGCTTTCATAATCCTTCATGGTTGCCCCGGCCCCCGGCACGGTCAAGTTGAAGCTTGCGTGTGAAACCGTTTTTAACGTACCATGAGCCTGTATTTGAGCCCGTTCCTCCAGGTATAACGCTAAATGCCGAGCCACGTCGTCCAGAACGGTGCGATACCGGCGAGTGTTGTTCGCCAGCAGGTGGACAGGATTTTGCAGAGCGCGGAGTTCAGCGGCTCGGAAGTTCTGCGAAACCTCCTCTCGTTCCTGACTACTCAGTCCATCGAAAAGCCGGGCGAAGTGATCAAAGAATATGACTTGGCGGTGGGTGCGCTCGGAAAACCAGAAGGCTTCGACCCGCGCATGGATTCCGCCGTCCGGGTCCACACGCCCCGGCTGCGGGCCAAACTGGCGGAGTATTTCATGTCGGGCGGATTGAACGATTCGGTCCTGATAGAGGTGCCTAAGGGTTCCTATCAGATTGCCTGGCACCAGCGTTCGATTGAATCGATTCCGCAGGTGCGGCCCGACTTCGTCCCGCTCCTTCACCCAGTGCCGGCCGGTTTCTCACGAAAATGGTTTGTGACCGGTGTACTCGCGGCGTCGGCGCTGATCGGAACCCTCGCGGGTATCTGGATGCTGGCGCGGGCTCCCAAAATTCCGCCGGCCGTGGAACTGTTCTGGCAGCCATTCCTGCAGTCTCCACAGCCGCCAGTGGTGGTGTTCTCGAACCACCGGTTCGTGGGTACCTCCGCCACTGGGTTGCGCATCTTTCGCGAAGGCGTGGATTCGCCGGCCGATCGTAACGATACGTATTCCGGAACGGGAACCGTCATGGCCGTCGCCCAGTTGAGCGAGTTGTTCGCGCTGGCCGGCCGCCAGCCGCGTCTGAAACGGGCGGAGCTTCTCACCTGGGATGAAGCGCAGGATGCCAACCTGGTTTTCGTCGGCGCCCCTGACGCCAATTCCCGCCTGCGCGAACTGGCGCCGCTGCAACACTTCCGATTCAAATCGGGAGATGAGGAGCCGCGGTTCGGACTCGGCGGGATTGTCAATGTTCATCCCGTCTCCGGCGAAGAACCGATCTATTTCGGATCCGGCCGGCCGTACACCTACGATTACGCCGTAGTTGCTCTGCTGCCCAATCTGCACCAGGGACGAAAGGTTGTGATCATCGCGGGAACTAACACCTATGGCTGCCAGGGGGCCATGGACTTCATCACCCGCGCCGACTTACTACCGGAATTATATGGCCGGCTGGGTATCTCCAAAGGCGGCAAATTGCCCGATTTCGAAGCCCTTCTCAAGGTGGACATCAGCGGTGGCGTGCCCATCCAGCCACGCCTCGTAGCCGTTCGCACGCATCTGGCGACGGCTGCTCCCCGGTAAAGGTTCCCCCCTGTTTTGAGCGATTTAGCGGCCGTTAAAAACGGTTTTCTACGTAAGCTTCAACTTGACTTCTATTTCCTTTGAGCCAATCATCGCACAGGATTGACGCGTTCATTGAAGAGTAACGCAGCTTTAAGGGGGAAACAAGATGAAGCCAAGAGCAAGCTATCGCAACATCGCCGGTTGCATTGCTGGTTTTCTGCTCGTGTCGGGTGCCCTGTTCAGTCAGGGAGTCACCGGGCGCGTCGAAGGCACCGTGCTGGATCCCAGCGGTGCGGGGATTCCCGGAGCCACTATCGTGGTCACTAACCAGGAAACCGGGTATCGCGCCCAAGTCCCCACCGGTCAGCGTGGCGATTATGTGGCGCCTAATATCCCGCCCGGCAAATATACCATTACGATCACCGCCACCGGATTCAAATCCGCCGAATCGAAAAATGTCGTCGTAATTGTGAACGGCTCCACAAATGTCGATTTCAATTTGCAGATTGGTTCCCGGTCGGACACTGTAGAAGTGGCAGCCAACAGCCAGCTTCTAGACACCAACACGTCTTCCATGGGAAACGATTTGAGCACCCGGCAGGTCAATGATCTTCCGCTCTTCGGCCGGGTCTATTCCCAACTGGTCCAGATCATGCCCGGTGCAGTGAAGACCGGCATCGGTTCGTCAGCCGAATCCGGCAGCGGCATCGGAGCCAACGGCTCCATTACGGCGTCCGTGAATGGCGTGGTTTACCAGGGCACTACCTTCACACTGGATGGCGTCAGCGATATGGAATTGGAGAACGCGTTCCAGAACGTGACCCCGCCGATGGATGACATCGCCGAAGTGAAGGTCTCAGGCAATAACGCCAGCGCCGACGTCGGAACTTACGGCGGCGCGCAAGTCAACGCCATGATCAAATCCGGGACGAATCAGATCCACGGCTCCGCATACGAGTTTTTCCGCGACCGCTCTCTCAATGCCAATACCTGGGCTAATAACCTGGTAGGCGCCGCCAAGGCTCCCTATCGTGCTAATCAGTACGGAGGGTCCATTGGCGGTCCCGTCAAAAAGAACAAAATCTTCTTCTTCGGCGGATACGAAGGACTCCAGTTGAATAACGGTGTAACTTACAATTACACCGTTCCTACCCCGATGCTGGCGAACGGTTATTTCCCAACTAACTTCTTTACCAAGCCCATTTACGACCCCAAGACCGGGTCTTCCGCCGGGACAGGCACGAACCCCACTCCGTTCCCGATTGTCACATTGCCCGGCGGCACTTATGGCTGCGCCGGAGCCGGCGCACCGACCACTCCCTCCTGCACGGCTTACCAGATTCCCGCTAACCGGTGGGATCCGGTAGCTATGAAGATGCTGGCGAACAACACCATCTGGCCCGCGCCCAACGCCGCCAACCCCAATGCTCCCACCAATAATTTCAGCCAGAGCCTGACCACCACCAACCCCCAGCAGAAATTCGATATTAAGGGCGATTTCGTTCTGCCCGGTCAGGATCGTGCGTTCGCCCGTGTGTCTTACCAGCGCAATGACCTGAGAACGCCCGGCCCGACGCAATTCCTCAACGTCGGCGAAAACGCCAACCCCAGGGACCACAATGACGTGGGCGGCTATACCCACTGGTTTTCGCCCAAAGCGCTGAATGAATTCCGGTTCGGATTCAACCGTTTCTATACCTTCCACTACGGCAATGACTTGGGCAGCAACCAAGACACCGCACTGGGCATTCTGAACGGCAACCTGGCGGCGTTTCCGAACAGCTCCGGCATTGCGCAAATGTCAGTTGGCAGCAACCAGAGCATCGGGAGCTGGCAGCAAACCGGCGCGCCGGGCAGCACCGACGCAGTCCGCTTCACCAATGCCTATGACATTGTGGACAACGTCACGATCGTTCACGGCAGGCATACCTTCGGATTCGGCGGCGACTACCGGCGCTTGCAGGCGTCTGTGACAAACCCGGACCACGCGCAGGCCGGCTCGTTTTCGTTCGACCAGAGCTACAGCACCAGTTGCGCGGGCAACCCGTTCTGCAGCGGCGGCAGCGGCGGAGCCGGGCTGGCCGATTTCCTGCTGGGCCTGCCCACCAGCGTGAACCGCGACATCGTGAACACCGCGCCGGCCACACGCCTGACCATTGCGGACGCGTACTTCCAGGATGACTTCCGCGCCACCAGCAAACTCACCCTGAACCTGGCGCTGCGGTGGGATCTCATTACCATGTACAACGACGTGAACAATCACCAGTCCAACCTGAATCTGACTACCGGCCTGCTGGACGTCGCGACGGCCGGAAATCGTGCGCCAAACGTGAATACGAACTATAAGAATTTCGCGCCGCGCATCGGCTTCGCCTATCAGTTGGATGGACGCACGGTGATCCGCGGCGCCTGGGGCATCACCAACTTCCCCGATCACTACGGCGCGGCCGGCGGCACGCTGGAACGTAACTGGCCGTGGTTTGAGGAATACGTACTCGGACAGCAGACCGCCAACACCCCGTGGGCCGCGCTCAGCTCGCCGTTGAATCTGCCCAACCCCGGCTGCACGCCCAACAACAGTTCGTGCCTGATCGGCTTGCCTGGCTTTGTGCCCCAGCAGTACTCGGCTACCGTGGTTCCATCGCCCGCGGCCAGCCTCTATTACGTTCCGCTCAACAACCAGCCCGACAAGGCTACCATGTGGAACTTCGGCGTCCAGCGGCAACTCACGCCCACCAGCACCATCGACGTCGCTTACGTGGGAACCAAGGGCACGAACCTGTTCCGGTCGATCAATATCGACCAGGCGTTCCCGGGGCCCAACACCATCATCGGCACGGGGGTGCCGCCGACCATCAGCGGATTGACGGCCAACCGCGTGTTCAGCACCGTGGGGTGCAACCAGTTCAGCAGCACGGCTACGCTGTCCAGTACCGGCGGCCCGGTGTGTATCTCCGGTCCCCTTGCCGCCATTCAGGCTATCAACGAGCGCGGCTCTACCGGCTACTCCAATTACAATTCGCTCCAGGTGCGATACACCAAGCGATTTTCGCACGGCCTGGAGGCGCTCCTGTCCTACACCTGGTCTAAAGAGATCGACATCATGCAGGTGTTCGTTCCCCTCTTGAATCAGGACCAGTACAACCGCGCCCTGGGTAATTCTTCAGCCCCCGATGTTCCGCAGCTTTTCATCGGCAGCTTTATTTACAAGCTTCCGGTAGGCAAGGGACGCAGTTTTATGAGCAACGCTGCCCAACCCGTCGATTTGCTGCTCGGCGGCTGGCAGGTGAGCGGAATCACCACCATTCAGCATGGTGTACCCCTGGCAGTCACCGACGGCACCAGCAACAACGGCGGCCTGAATTCGGGTTTTAACAACCGCGCCAACTACAGCGCGGCGTGCGGTTCTCACGCGGGAATTGTCAACCGGCCAAACGGGCTGTCCTCCACTCTGGGCCTGCAATGGTTCGACGTCTCGTGCTTCTCAGATCACACGGCCAGCTACACCTATGGCACCTCCGTCCCGGGGAACGTGTGGGGACCGGGGATCGTCAATTTCGACCTGTCTCTGTCGAAAGCGGTGAGATTCCACGAGAACCTGGAGTTACAGTTCCGCGCGGACGCCTTCGACGCTATGAACACGCCGCACTTCAACAACCCCAATACCACCTGCTGCACGGCGCAGAGCGCGGCCTTCGGGGTAGTGACCGGCACCAGCACGCCCCGCCAACTGCAGTTGGGGGTACACTTCGCGTTTTAGCACCCTGGGACAGACCATCGCCCCTGGCGGTCTGTGGTTCCCACTGTGCCACAATAGAACTGATGCGGCACTGTCTGTTGCTTTTCGCCCTCGCGGCGGCCGTTTCGGCGGCCAGTTTGCCTTCGGCGACCACTCTCCGCGGCAAGCTGGCAATTCATGACAACGGGCCGGCTACCGTAGAAACAGCGGACCATCAGACCATCACCCTGAGCGCCGATAATACAATCAGCCAGGTGCTCACCGATTCGCGGCTCAACGGCTTCGAGGTGGAAGCTCGCGGGCACTTCATTGCGCCCGGTAAGTTCCAGATCGATCCGTTCCACACCGTGCCGCTGCTGGTGCGTAAAGACGGCCACTTGAAAATGGTCACTTACTGGTGCGACGTGTGCTCGATTCGCGCCTATACTCCCGGACCGTGCCGGTGCTGCCAGAAGGAAACCGTGCTCGATCTGCGCGATCCCGACGCCAAATGAAAACTGCTTTACTCGCGCTGCTGTTCCCGCTTATGACGCAAGCCGCCAACTATTCCGCCCGCAAGACCGTCGTCGACGGCATTGAAGTGGTGCAACTCGCGGATGCCTCCCGCAACATGGAGGTATCGATCGCGCCGTCGATCGGCAACATGGCGTATGAAATTAAGGTGGCGGGAAAGAATATTCTCTTCTTCCCGTTTCACGGCCCCGCGGAACTCAAGGAAAATCCCACGTTCTGCGCGATTCCGTTTCTGGCGCCGTGGGCCAACCGCATCAGTGAAGATTCCTACTGGGCCAACGGCAAACGCTACCTGCTGAATCCCGATCTGGGCAATCTGCGCCGCGACGGCAACAAGAAGCCGATTCACGGCCTGCTGAATTTTTCGCCCCTGTGGACACTCGTAACGGCCTCTGCCGACGACCGCTCCGCCTGGGCTACCAGCCGCTTCGACTTCGCCAAATATCCGGAGATGATGGCGCAGTTCCCGTTTGCCCACACCATCACCATGACCTACCGGCTGAGCAACGGCGATGTGGAAGTGGAGACCACGCTCGATAATCATTCCAGCGAGCCCATGCCCGTGGCCATCGGCTATCACCCGTACTTCCGGCTCGACGATTCCCCGCGCGACCAGTGGAAGGTTCACCTGGCCGCTCGCGATCATCTGCTGCTGAACAACGTGCTCATCCCGACCGGTGAGCGCAAGCCCGTGGAATTCCCCGATTCCTACACGCTCAAAGACGGCCAACTTGACGACGTATTCGGTAACCTAGTCCGCGGCGCCGATGGCCGCTCCCGCTTCTGGGTGGAAGGAAAGAAGCAGCGGATCAGCGTCACCTACGGACCCAAGTACACGGTTGCGGTGGTTTACGCTCCGCACTCCCGCGAGTTCATCTGCTTCGAACCGATGTCCGCCATTACAGACGCTTTCAACCTGGCGCACAGCGGCATTTACAAGGAACTGCAAAGC
>VFSW01013739.1_pt1 | contig 11240 bp, 9 predicted proteins | sample 5358111 | NCBI WGS metagenome assembly VFSW01 (sample SAMN11554181, study PRJNA540505) | mine drainage metagenome | isolation source: sediment from site ElyBrook_90M | place: USA: Ely Copper Mine, Vershire, VT | collected 2017 | reverse complement strand
AAAGGGCACTGCATGGAGGGCGCGCTGCTGGCAGCCGCCGCGCTGCGGGTTCAGGGACATCCACCGCTGCGGATGGCCCTGGAAGCGGTGCGCGATGACGACCATGTAATAGCGCTCTACCGCGAACGCGGCTTGTGGGGCGGAATTGCCAAATCGAACTTTGCGGGCCTGCGGTTTCGCGCGCCGGTGTATCGCACACTGCGCGAGCTGGCGCTGAGCTATTTTGAGCACTACTACAACTTGCGCGGCGAACGCACTCTCCGCGCCTACTCAAGGACCGTACACCTGTCGCAACTGGACAGCCAGCACTGGATGACGGCGGACGATGACGTCTGGTGCGTTCCGGAGGCGCTGATTGCGGCAAAGCACTATGCGCTTGTCCCTGACGCCGTGGCTCGTGCGCTGCCGCGAGTCGATCGCAGAAGCTTTGAAGCAGGAAAGTACGGGTGGATCAAGCACTAGGCTGAGCACGTACTTGGCCTGTCTGCCTTTTTGCGAGGGCGCCCGTTTGCCTCTCCCCTGTTCATCCCGTCAAATGCATCGGCAGCAAGTTCTTGCCAACACGGCAGGTCATCGTGGACTCTGAGATTCCAGCAGGCTTGGTCGTGTGGTCCGGTCCGGCCTGAGCATGGTGCGTGCGGCCTGCGGATGTGCAGATTCGGAGACGCAGTGCAGAGGTGCAACTTCCCCGGAGGTTCCAGATGGCAGGTGTCTATCTGCGACGTATCGGAACCGCGGTTCCGGAACATGATATTCACGACAAGTTCATCGCGTTCGCGACGCAGATGCTTGAAGACAGGCGCGCGCGTTCGATCTTCCAGCGGATTGCGGCGAAGTCAGAGATTCATCACCGCTACTCGTGCCTGACGGACGAGCCCGCGCGGAGCGATGCGGCGATGGATGCCTTCTCGTTCTACGCCGGCGGGCAGTTTCCTTCAACAGCGCAGAGGATGAAGGTCTTCGAGCAATCGGCGCGTGGGCTGCTGCGCAAGGCGCTGGACAAGCTGGCGCTGAGCGCGCAGGAACGCGGACGCATCCGCCATGTGATTGTGACCTGCTGCACGGGGTTTTATGCGCCGGGGATGGACTTTGACATCATCGACTATCTGGGCCTGTCGGCGTCGACCGAACGCACGATGATGGGATTCATGGGCTGCTATGCGGCCATGAATGCGCTGAAGATGGCGCGCCATGTGGTGCGTTCAGAGCCGGATGCGCATGTGCTGGTGGTGAATCTGGAGCTGTGTACGCTGCACTTTCAGCCGACGCAGGAGTTGAGCGAGGTGATTTCGTTTTCGCTCTTTGCCGATGGTTGCGCGGCGAGCCTGGTGACGAGCGAGCCGGGCGGACTTGCGCTGGAGAGCTTTCACGCGATGCAGATTCAAGAATCACGGGATCTGATTACGTGGCGCGTGGGGGATCTTGGCTTTGATATGTTTCTCTCGACGCACGTGCCAACGAGGATTGCCAGAGCGATGCGCGAGCATGGGGACGCGGTGGCTGACGGCAGGGATGTGAAGCTGTGGGCGATTCATCCGGGCGGGCGGTCGATTCTGGACGCGGTGGAGGATGGACTCAGACTTGCGCCGGATGCGTTGCGCGTGTCGCGCGAGGTGCTGGCGTCGTTTGGCAACATGTCCTCAGCAACAGTGATGTTTGTGCTGGAGCGGATGATGCGCGAGGCACGCACGGGCGAGGCCGGATGCGCGATGTCGTTCGGTCCTGGGCTGACAGCGGAGATTATGCGCTTCCATGTGGCCTGATGCGGAGTCCTTTGAGCGGCGGGCAGAGCTGTCGGAGTGGATGGATGAGCCGTGCAGCTATGCGGAGTTTCGCGCCTGCCTGCGGGATCTAATGCAGGTGAATCGCATGGTGTTTTCCTACCGTCCCACGCTGCAGTGGCTGGAGCGGCTTGCAGAACACAGCAAGCGGCCACTGCATATCCTGGACGCGGGCAGCGGCGCGGGCGACATGCTGCGGCGCATCGAGCGATGGGCACAAGAGAAGAACATCGCGGTGCGGCTGACCGGGATAGACTTGAATCCCCACGCGGCACAGGCGGCGCGCGAGTTCACGCGCAATGAAAGCGCCATCGAATGGGCGACAGGCAATTTCTTTGAGATTGCGCCAAAGGATGGAATCGACGTGGTCATCAGCTCCCTTTTTGCCCACCATCTGAAGGACGCGGAGATTGTGCGGTTTCTGGAGTGGATGGAGCGCGCGGCGAGTGTGGGATGGTTCATCAACGATCTGAAGCGGGCGCGTGGATCCTACGTTGGATTTTCGATGCTCTCGCGCGTGATGCGGTGGCATCGCTTCGTCCAGCACGATGGACCCGTGTCGATTCAGCGCGCTTTTACCGCAAGCGACTGGGAGCGCTATGCAGGAGAAGCGCGGGTACATCGCGATGCGATCCGGATCTATGATGCGTGGCCGGGGCGGCTGTGCGTGGGACGAATGAAAGCATGAGCGGCAACTCTTCAGATGTGCTGATCATCGGCGGCGGTCCGGCAGGCGCGGCGATTGGGATTGGACTTGTGCGCCAGGGCCGTAATGTCGCGTTGCTGGAACAAAGCGCCACGGCCCACGATAAAGTGTGTGGCGAGTTTTTGAGTCACGAAGCGGTTGGATATCTTGAATCGCTGGGCCTTGCGCCGCGCGCGCTGGGTGCGGCTGCGATCCACGGCGTCCGCTTGCATGGTCGCAAGACAATCGCAGCATGCGAACTCCCCTTCCCCGCGCTCTCGCTGACGCGGCGCACGCTGGATGAGGCGCTGCTCGCATTGGCGGCGCGCGAAGGGGTGTCGATGCATCGGGGCCAACGCGTGGAGGTGCTGGCACAGATGCGGGATGGCTGGCAGGCCCGTGTGAGCGGTGGTGCAGCGTACACCGCGCGCGCCGCGTTTCTCGCGACAGGCAAACACGATTTGAATGGCTACCGAAGGCTGTGCGGGAAACAAAGCAACCTGGTTGGATTCAAGATGTACTTCCGACTGAAAGCCGCGCAGATGCAGGCTCTGGCCGGCTGGGTGGAACTGTTCCTCTTCCCCGGCGGCTATGCGGGTCTGCAAATGGTCGAAGGTCAGCAGGCAAATCTGTGCCTGCTGGTGACGCGAGAGAAACTCGCACACTTCGGAGGGTCATGGAACGCGCTGCTGGCGCACATGTGCGCATCGTCCGCGCCATTGGAAGAGCGGTTGAACGGCGCGGTGCCGCTGCTTGCAAAGCCGCTTGCTGTCTCATCGATTCCCTACGGCCTGTTGCCAACCAAGATCGAAGACGGCTTGTGGCGGCTGGGCGATCAGGCTGCGGTGATTCCTTCGTTCGCGGGCGATGGAATGGCCATGGCTCTGCACAGCGCGCTCCTCGCAGCGGAGATGTATCGGAGTGGCGCAGGCGCTGCAGAGTTTGCTCGAACGATGCGCGTGCAGTTTCGCACGCAGGTGCGGCTGGCGACTGCGATCTCGCGCATGATGGTGTCCGCACCGGTTGCAGCGCAGACCGTGCGCCTTTGGCCGGGCCTGCTGGGCCGCATCGCTGCGCGGACCCGTATCCCCTTGCCTGTGCGGATGACCTGCCTGCCGGAATTGCGGCACAATGGAGCAGGACTGGGATGACAATGAGACTCACTCGCATGGCACGATGGATTTCGACACTGAGCTTCTTCGCAGGTTTTGCCGGAGGAACGATTCTTCATGCGCAGGCAGCCAGCATGACGGGCGCATGGCAGGAGCCGAGCGGGGCCGTGCTGCGCGTGGACCGCTGCGGAAGCCAGGTGTGCATCTGGATTGAGATGCTGAGTCCGCACGCCGATGCCCCAACGGATATTCATAACCCGAACGCGAGCCTGCGCGGACGGGCGCTGTGCGGGCTGGAGATTGGGACCGCCTTCACGCTCCGCGATGGCACGCACGCCACGGATGGCACGCTCTACGACCCCAAGACGGGCAAGACATATCACGGGATGATGACGGCCGCGGACGGGAAGCTGGATCTGCGCGGCTACATCGGTGTACCCCTCCTTGGGCGGTCACAGACATGGACGCGCCCGGCAGGACCTGTGAAGGCCTGCGCAGCCGCGCCGGGTGATTAAGCATCCGGAGCTATAGATCCGTCGATTGGCTTGCAACAAGCGCCTTGCATTGGGCGATGAAGTCGGCGAGCGGCATGGAACCCTGATCGCCCTTGCCGCGCGTGCGCACGCTCACCGCGCCTGCTGCTTCTTCCTTGTCGCCGAAGACAAGAATGTACGGCGTCTTCTGGTTGGCAAGGTCGCGAATCTTGGCATTCATCTTTTCGTTCCGGGTGTCGGTTTCTACGCGGAGGCCAGCGTCTTTCAGCGCCTTCTCCACCTTCCCGGCATACGCAAGGTGGCGCTCGCTGATAGGCACAAGGCCAATCTGCACAGGTGCGAGCCACAGCGGAAAGGCGCCGGCGTAGTGCTCGATGAGCACGCCAAAAAATCGTTCGACTGAACCGAAGAGCGCGCGGTGCACCATCACCGGCTGATGGCGTTCGCCATCCTCGCCGACGTACTCCAGTTCAAAACGCGCGGGCAGGTTGAAGTCGAACTGCACGGTGGAAAGCTGCCACAGACGGCCCAGCACGTCCACAAGCTTGACGTCGATCTTGGGGCCGTAAAAAGCCGCCTCGCCGGGGATGGTCTTGTACTTGATTCCCTTCCGGTCGAGCGCTCTTTGAAGACTGCCCACGGCAAGGTTCCAGTTCTCGTCGGAGCCGGCGTAATGGGCACGGTCGTTCGGATCCCACGTAGAAAGCTCGACCTTAAACTCAGAGAAGCCGAAGGTCTTGAGCACCGCCTCGGCAAAGTCGATGCAGGCCACGACCTCGTCTTCAATCTGGCCGGGGGTGCAGAAGATGTGCGCGTCGTCCTGCGTAAAGCCGCGCACGCGCAGCAGGCCGTGCATGGTGCCGGAACGCTCATAGCGGTAGACATTACCCAGCTCGGCATAGCGCACAGGAAGGTCACGATAGCTCTTCGGTGAATTCTTGTAGATCAAGATATGACCGGGGCAGTTCATCGGCTTTAGGCGATACTCGGCATCATCCAGTTCCATGGGGGTATACATGTTGCCGGAGTAAAAGCCCTCGTGGCCACTGGTCTTCCAAAGCTCGCGGCGCATGACATGGGGAGTAAAGACAATGGAGTAGCCACGACGAAGACATTCATCGCGCATCCAATCTTCCATCACCTTGCGAATGATCGCGCCCCTGGGATGCCAGAAGATGAGGCCCGCTCCGGCCAGTTCCTGAATGCTGAACAGGTCGAGCTGCTTGCCCAGGACGCGATGATCGCGGCGGGCGGCTTCTTCAAGGCGCGCGAAATGGGCGTCGAGGTCCTTTTGCGAAAAGAAGGCGGTACCGTAGATGCGCTGCAACTGCGGATTCTTCTCGTCGCCCAGCCAGTAGGCGCCCGCAAGGCTGGTGACCTTCACAGCCTTCACGCGGCCGGTCGAAGGCACATGCGGTCCGCGGCAAAAGTCCACAAACTTGCCGTTGCGATAAAAACTGACCTGCGAACCCGGCTCAGTGAACTTCGTGACGAAGTGCGTCTTCATGAAGTCGCCGTCTTTTTCAAAGTCTTCCAGGCTCTTTTCTCGCGGGGCGTATTCACGCACAAAGGGCTCATCGCGCGCGACTACCTCAGTCATCTTCGCTTCAATCGCTGCCAGGTCCTCGGGCGTCAAGGGCTTCTCGCGGTAGAAGTCGTAGAAGAAGCCCGAGTCTGTGGCGGGGCCGTGGCCCAGCTTGGTCTCAGGGAAGAGCTCGAGCACGGCGGTGGCCAACACGTGCGCGGCGGAGTGGCGCACCACCTTCAGCGCCTCGGGATCCTTCTCAGTGATGAGTTCGAGGCGCACGTCCGCGGTCAGCGGAGAAGCCAGGTCAACGAGCCGGGATGCCGAGGTATCTTCGGCAGCGTACATGGCGGCCTCGGTCGGCGCATCGGCGGTGACCTGCGCAACTGCGCCGGCCCCCGGGGTGAGGCGGGCAACCACCGAGGCGGCAGCCCGCCGCGGCGAGAGGGAGTTGGCAATCTCCAGCGGCGTGGCCCCAGGGGCAACCTCGCGGATGGAGCCGTCAGGCAGATGGATAGCGATCGTATTCTGGCTCATAATGTGTGGGAGCTCATGCTTCCCGTGCGAAGAGCGCACCGAGGGCAGTGGCAACACTTCAGGATATACCGGGCGGCGCGAAAACGATCCCGCGAAAGAGCCCGTTCCACACGGCACGGGCCGGAGACGGATGCAATTCCGATGGTTGGCGCTTGCCATAAGCGGGCGAACGGTACTACGCTATTCCCATGCATCGATGTCGCTAACGCCGTTCCGGTGTCTGCCGCGATGCAGTTGTGCGCCCGATCCGGGCACACTCTTCCCTGCCTGCAAGCCAGGCCATCACCCCCACAGAAATCTCGAAATCCTGGTCCCCTGAGCACGTCGGGACGGTACAACAAGGAGAAGGACATGGCGCGAATTGCCGCGAATGTGATGGAGTTGATCGGACACACCCCCCTGGTGCGTTTGAATCGTGTGGCGGCCGGATTGCCGGCCACCGTGGTGGTCAAGCTGGAGAGCCAGAACCCGCTTTCCAGCGTCAAGGATCGCATTGGCCGGGCGATGATTGAAGACGCCGAAGACTCCGGCAGGATTCACCCAGGCAAGACGGTGCTGATTGAGCCCACTAGCGGCAACACGGGCATTGCTCTGGCATTTGTTGCGGCGGTGAAGGGCTATCGGATCATCCTGACCATGCCGGAGACGATGAGCACCGAACGCCGCATCCTACTAAAAGCCCTGGGCGCAGAGATCGTATTGACGCCGGGGCCCAATGGCATGAAGGGCGCCATTGCCAAGGCCGAAGAAATCAAGGCCAAGACGCCGAACGGCTACATTCTTGGCCAGTTTGACAACCCGGCCAATCCGGCCGTCCACTACGCCACCACGGGCCCTGAGATCTGGGCGGATACTGATGGCAAGGCCGATATCCTCATCTCCGGCGTGGGCACGGGCGGCACTTTGACAGGCGTGGCAAAGTTCATCAAGGAAAGAAAGCCGGAGTTCAAGGCCATCGCCGTTGAGCCGACCGACAGCGCCGTGCTTTCAGGCGGCAAGCCGGGTCCGCACAAGATTCAAGGGCTGGGCGCGGGTTTCATTCCCTCCATCCTGGACACGCACCTGATTGACGAGGTGGTGCAGGTGACCAACGACGAGTCCATCGCCATGGCGCGACGGCTGCCGCTGGAAGAGGGACTGTTTGTCGGCATCAGCTCTGGAGCGGCGGTGGTTGCGGCGCTGAAGGTCGGCGCGCGCGCCGAGAACGCGGGCAAGCTCATCGTGACCGTGCTGCCGAGCTTTGGCGAACGCTATCTCTCCAGTGCGCTCTTTGATGCGCTTCGCCAGGAGGCTCTGGCGCTGCCCGTGGAGCCGATTACGACGTAAGACACGCTGGGCCGGCGGGACAAGTAAGCCGCGCCGGCTGTTCGGCAAGGACGATGGACCGTGGCTCTATTGGAACGTATCCGCGAAGATGTGGCCTCCGTGCTGGAGCGCGATCCCGCTGCGCGTTCCTGGCTGGAGGTGCTGCTGTGCTATCCGGGGCTGTGGGCCGTGTGGACGCACCGCGTGAGCCACCGCCTGTGGTGCTTGCGGCTGCGTCTGCCCGCGCGGATGCTCTCGCAACTGGGCCGCTTTCTCACTGGCGTAGACATCCACCCCGGCGCGCTGCTGGGGCGGCGTCTCTTCATCGATCACGCGACCGGCGTGGTGATTGGCGAGACGGCGATTGTGGGCAGCGATGTCACCATCTACCAGGGCGTAACGCTCGGCGGCACGGGCAAGGGTCACGGCAAGCGCCACCCTACGGTCTGTGACGGGGTTTTTATCGGCAACAACGCCAACATCCTGGGCAATATCACCGTGGGAGAAAACTCGCGCGTGGGTGCGGGCTCGGTCGTCCTCACGGACGTGCCGCCCAACTCGACCGTCGTGGGTGTGCCCGCGCATATCGTCTATCGCAATGGCGAGCGCGTGCTCATTACCGATCCGCACGACATCAAGGACCCGCTCTCCGATGCGCTCATTGCTCTTTCCACCCGCGTGGAAGAGCTGGAAGAGAGGCTGGGCTCAGCGGCCGGCAAGTCTGTCCCGTTTGCAGCCGAGGAGGCCGAACGCAACGCCTATCGCGTGGAGTTGGATCAACTGCGCGAATACGTCTCGATGGGCGAAGGCATCTGAGGCGATTTCCCCGCCGATCAAAGAAAGAATGATGTAGACAGGTTTGACAAACCTGCTTTATGGCACTATATATTGCTATACGAGGTATATGGCTATGGCGAAATCGAGAGCACGGGCGGTTGAGAGCGACCAGCCAGACCGCTGGGAAGCCCAACTCCGCAAGGGTGCTTTGGAGATGGCTACCCTTGCCAGTCTGTGGCAGCGACGCCTCTATGGCCTTGAAATCATTCGCTTTCTGGAGCGTAATTCAAGACTGGTTCTGGCCGAGGGCACCATCTACCCCATCCTGAGCCGGCTCAAGGCGGAAGGTTTGCTGACCTCGGAATGGGTTGAAGCTGAGGCCGGGCACCCGCGCAAGTACTACTCTCTGACGGATGCCGGCCGGCAGCGGCTTCGCTTAATGGCCGAGGCGTGGGCAAGTTTCTCTGCCGGACTGAGCAGTCTTCTTGAACCCGTACTCGAAAAGCAGGAGGAACCTCAATGACCGCAGAAATGCAGATCGACAGCTATTTATCCGCCCTCCGTCTCCATCTCGGTCCGCTCACCATCTCCGAGCGCGAAGAGATCGTGCGCGAGATCGGCGCCCACGTCCGCGACTCTGCTGAGGAATCCGGCGCTCCCGTTGAGACCGTCCTGGCGCGACTGGGACCGGCCGAGGAGTTGGCCGCACAATATCGCGATGGGTTGCTGATCCGCAAGGCGAGCCGCAGCCTTTCGCCGCTGGTGCTGCTCCGAGCCACGCTCCGGCTAGCCACCAAAAGTGCCTTCGGTATCGTCGTATGCGTTTGCAGCATCTTCGGATACTCGTTTGGAGCCGGGTTTGTGGTTATCGCTTTGTCCAAGGCGATCGTTCCGGCTCACACTGGCGCATGGATTCAGGACGGGAGGCTGGTCTCATTGGGAGCTTTTATATACGGCGTATCTCCGCAGGCCCATGAGGTTCTTGGGATGTGGATTATCCCGCTGGGACTCATTGCGGGCAGCCTCACTCTCCTGCTCACGACCTTTGTGATTCGCACCGCACTCCGCATCTCGCAGCGCTGGCAGTCGAGATTATAGAAGGCTCCCGTACGACACAGGAGCCATGTTCTATTGGCCCGGGTGTTACATTGGTTTCGTCTTCATCGTGCGCTGGAGTCCATCTTCTTGTTGCCTCTCCGTTTGCTGATTGCAGCCCTGCTGGCGCTTCCCCTTGCAGTCGTCGCGGCCCCTCGCGTACAGCCGGTCCCCGTTCCGGATGTGATGCGCTCGACCGCCTTCACGGTGCGCGTGAACGGCGTACCCGTGGACGTAGCCCACGCCGCGGCAAGCTATGAGTATGTGAGCTTCAACTTCACTGGGCCGGCGAATGTGGAAATTACCGCGGCGGAGCCGGGCTTCTGGGATGCGGGGGTAGACATTGAGCCGTGGCGGCTTGGGCTGCGGCCCGCGCGGCAGGGCCAGACCATCCGCTTCGCGCTGGCGAGTCCGGCCAAACTCTCCATCTCGCGACCGCGCGACTTTCTCAACCACGCAAAGATGCTCTTCCTCTTTGCCGGTGCGCCGCCCGCGCCCGCGCCGCAGGACTCCGCCTTGCAGATGTACCCGCCGGGCGTCTACCGGCAGAGCCTGAACCCGAAGAGCGGCGACACGCTGTACCTTGCGCCCGGTGCGGTCTTCTTCGGAAGCCTGAATCTCTGGAATGTGGACAACGTGAAGGTGCTCGGACAGGGCACGATTGTCTACGACGGGCCGCAGGACCCCAACAACGATGAAGGCTGGATGCAGAAGCCCGACTGGCACTGCATTGGCGCGATGAATGCGCACCACATTGAGATTCACGGCGTGACATGCATCGTGCGATCGCGCACCTGGTCCATCCAGATGAAGGACTCGACCGGGTTCCTCTACGACGATCTTCGCGTCATCGGCGGCAACCCAGGAAACGCTACCCAGGACGGCATGGACTGGCTGGGCGGCGGCGTTGCCATCGGCCTTAACGCATTTCTGCGCAGCGCCGACGAGGTGTTTGCCATGCAGGGCGACTGGGATGGCTACACGGAAGCGGACATGGTGCGCCCCGGCCACAGCGTCGAGAACATCCTGATTGAAAACAGCGAACTCTCCACCAGCATCTCCAACATTGTGCGCGCGGGCTGGCCGCAGAAGATCTATAACTCGCGTGGCTTCACATTGCGTAACTCCGATGTGCTCCATGCAGGGATCGGCGCCTGCGGGCAGACCTTCGGGCTGCTTGGCTTCTGGGGCGCACGCGGCGCCAGCGGAGAGCACTCCGGTTTTACCTTTGAAAATGTCTTCCTCGACAACTGGTACTCACTGGTGCAGATGGAACAGGAAAATCCTGCGCTGCATGATTTCACGTTTCACAACATCTGGGCGTTGGATCAACCGCCGCTCGCTGCCTCGACACTGACGGGCGATGTCTCAGCCGTCGCATTCGACAACGTAAAGTACGGACAGCATCGCGCCACCAACGATGCAGACCTGCCGCTGGAGAGCTGGCGCGGCGCGCAGAAAGCCGCGCAGTACACTGCCTCATCTGAACCAGTGGCCGCATTTACCACGGATCCTCCCACTTTTGCGCCGGGACAAAAAGTCAGTTTTGAAGCCGACAAGATGCCGCACGCAAGTTTTACGTGGCTCTTCGGCGATGGAAGCACGGCGACTGGACGCACGGTACGACACCGGTTTCCCGATGCACTGGGAACCGAACTTGATGGTGCAAACGGTGCGGGCCGCTTTCGCGTGATGTTGCGCGTGGTGGACAAAGAAGGCCGCCAGGACTGGGCCGCACAAGGCGAAGTGGCCGTGGCGCGATGGCACGATGCAACGCGGGTTACGACGCCTCTGACGCCGGGCCTGGTGTGGCGCATTTATCCCGGCGCCTGGACGGAGCTGCCAAACCTGAGCCAGGAGACGGCGCTCTTCAGCGGTGTGGCTGCGCACCTTCTCGCCGACTCGCATGGATTTACGCGCTACGCAACG
>VFSW01013738.1_pt1 | contig 11240 bp, 1 predicted proteins | sample 5358111 | NCBI WGS metagenome assembly VFSW01 (sample SAMN11554181, study PRJNA540505) | mine drainage metagenome | isolation source: sediment from site ElyBrook_90M | place: USA: Ely Copper Mine, Vershire, VT | collected 2017 | reverse complement strand
GGGGACAATTTTCAGATTTAACCCGCCAGCGTCAAGCGCTTTCCTCACATAGATCCCGCACTGGTTCCCCGACTGGGGTTGTGCATGATCATCAGCATATTCCGCCGCTTCCTTTGCATTGAATTGGTGCCCCAACTCGTTAAACAGGTATCCCGCTGCGCCCACCGAGAATCCATCGTCGAATGATCCACCGGTAGCTCGACCGGCCGCTCCGCCTACAATTCCTGCAGCAACCGTCGCAACGGCTGTCCCACCCCATTGAGCGGCGGCATGGACAGCAGGGCCTGCCGCTTCGGCTAACGCCGCTGATGCGGCTCCCGTTCCACAATTGCCCGACGTCACTCCACCCAATGCGCACCCTACGGTCGCGTGTGCGAGTACGCCATCGACATACTGCCAGGCGCCTGATCCGTTCGACGCCCACTGTGCAAAGCTCCCTGCTTCAAAGAACGCCGCGCCGGCAAAAGCTCCAATTATCCCAGCGGCAAGCGCTGCGCCTATATCCCCCGTGGATACGGCGGCGCCAACGAATCCGCCTACAAACCCAGCCACAACGGCTGTCGACAACTCAACTGCCTGCGCCGCCAAGAACACCTCAGGTTGCATTAAGGCAATAGTGATAATTGCAGCCACAATTCCAAGTATTGACCCTAGTAAGCTATGGCCGGACGGATCAGTGAACCTGAGCGGATTATTCCAAGCATACGAATACGGATTTATTGACTGACTTGCCCCAAGCGATTGAATCACCATATCCGCCGACAAGAACCTCCCCAACGTCGGATCGTAAACTCGCCCATTCATATGCACGAGGCTCACCGTATCGAGCATCTCGTGCCCGGTGAAGCCTTGCCGTGTTGTCGTATCAAAGGTGCTGTAGTCCGCGGTCGTGGGCAGTCCTTGCCAATTGCTCCCGCGCCGCGCACCGAACGGCCCGAAACTCTCCCGCGCGAGCACGTTTGCAGCGCTATCCATGACGAGGTCGGCGCTACCGAGGTGGTCTGACGTCGCGTAATAGGTGCTGTTGGTACCGTCCGAGCGTCTCGTATAGATCGCCGTGCTCGATCCCGCGGGAATCTGATGACGATACTCGGTAACGCCGCCTCGATTGACAACCTGTAGAAGGCCTCCGATGTAATGCACAGTTTCTACAGTACCCGCGTAGTTGGCAACCTGCTTCCACCGTTGATGGTCTGCGTCGTAGTTAAACTGCGACGAGCTGCCGTTGTAGTTGATCTGGTTGGGGAGATTGTACGAGTAGGACGTAATCGCACCGCCCGCGCGCGATGCCATATTGCCATTCGCGTCGTAGCTGACGGTCCAGGTCCCTGCTGCGGTTACGGCGTGCGGATGGGCGGGATCCCCGTAGGTGTAGGTTCCGACGTCGCTCTTGGTCTGGATGTCGCCCGCCTGATCGTAGGTCACTGCAAGCGTCTGCGTACCATTTAGTGTGACCGTGCTCAGGCGATTCAACTGATCGACCGTAAACACCTCGGTCAATCCTTGACGATTATCGACACGCTGCTGCAAATTGCCGGTGGGATCCCACGAATAGCCTAGGTTCTGTAGGTTCGTTGTGGATCCGCCTGACCCTTCGGTTCGCGAGGTCATCTCGTTCGTCCACGGCGTGTATCCGGTCGCGACTTGAGCTGAATTCCCGAGCAGTTCAAGCGTGGGCATGCTCGCATCGTCAGCCGTCGTCAGTGTCCAAAATGCTGTTCCGGCGCTCGCATCCTTTACCGAATTTAGGTATCCCCAGGAATCGTAGACATACTGGAGTTTGAACCGATACCCGGACGTGCTAGTCGGGTAGGTTAGCGTGTCTATCGTGCCGTTTGCGTTGTACCCATAGTCATACTGATAGTTAGTGCCATCTTCGGTGATGATTTTGGTCTGAAGTCGGCTGTCGCTATCGTAGGTATACTGCTCCGCATATCCGTCCGGCTTTGATAGCGATTGCAGTTGACCGATGTTGTGCGAGGTCGCGCTTGTCCCGTATACCCAAGTTGTTGGTGTCGTCGACTCGGGCTCGAGCCTTGAGGTCATTCGGCCCAAGAGGTCGTACACGAAGCTTGTAACCTGCCCCTTGGCGTCCTGCTGAGAGACGAGTTCATTTAGAGAATCCGGTGTGAACGACCAAGACCCCGTATCCGCATCCAACGCCCCAGTCTTGAATCCTCGAACGTTGTACGTGTAGGTCGATGTTGCCCCAATCGCATCGACAATCTTTACTAAATTCCCGAATGCATCGTACGTGTAGGCGGTTGTGCCAGCGGGATTCGGCGAAACGGCCGGATCGGTGACTGAACGCAGCTTTCCACTGACGTCCGTGACTTTCCTCGTTGTATTGCCATTGGGATCGGTCACCGTTGCCGTCTGGCCCTCGTAGGCCATGGAGATCGTTCGGTAGACGGTTCCCGACGAGGTGTAAAGATTGTCGGCGGTTGGCCTATCGGCGAGGTCGTAGGAAATAGCGTGGTAGCCGTTACTCGAAGATGAGTACGGAAGCACCACATCCACTTTTCGCCCTAGGCTGTCGTAGGTATTTGAAGTAACCGTCCAGGTACCAAGTACGCGATTCACTTCATCAAAGCGGAGCCGATCTAGGCCATCTGCATATTGCTGACGCGTTCGTAACAGGGTTCCCGCGCTGCTGTACAGGGATTCGATGGTCTGGAACCGCAAATCGCCGTAACCCCAACAATTCGACGAGACGCAGTCGGCATACGACCACGTCGTATAGGTCGCGTCGGGTCGAATTTCCTTCTGCTTTCGACCGAAATCATCATATTGCCAACTGGTGACGATCCCATTTGGATCCGTAAATGATGACTTTAGGCCTAGGTCGTAACGGTATGCCGTCTGTGATGTTTGATTCAGCGGATTGGTTACCGTCTCCGGAAGCTGGCATCTCGTGCCATATGACGTCGTCGTAGTCCGCGCGGGCATTGCATTGCCGTTTTGGTCGAGACCCACAACGGAAACAGACGAGGTATTGCCACAATTATCGAACAGGAAATTGGTCGTCACCTGAAGACGGGGATCCCCTGGCTCGACCACCTCGTTATTCGCCCGGCAATTGACCGAATCGATCGAGTGACTCACCGTTCGCGTCAGGGACGGCTCGCCTGGTGCCGTCTTGGTTGTCGACGACAGCGACGGACGCCCCAAGCACCAGTTCGTCGTATCGTTCACTATCGTATTGGCGATCGTCGTTGACCATGACTCGCCAAGGAACGGTGATGCTGGGCTAGTGGAGTCGTTGTCTGTCGTCGTACTCGCTGTGTTCGTCAATGTGCCGAAGGCGTCGTACGTATAGCTGGTGGTGTCCGTCGCCACCAGCGCACCGTTCTTGGATCCACCGACTTCATAGTGATAATTGGAAGTCGCGTTTGCATAGGGAAAGCACGCCAGGTTGCAGGCACTCCCTGCCTGAGAGTAGCCCGACGTCTTGCTCACAAGTTCCGCTTGCGCGTACGTGTTGGTTGTCTTAGAGATTAGAGTGGAGCCGTTGGATTGGTATTCGTCGATTTCGGACACCGATCCGGTATACGGAAAGTCTTGGCGATACGTGCTCTTCTTAATTATCTGATTACGCGAATCCTGCGATTGCGCCGTCGCGAACCCCTCGAATCCTCGGCCCTGCAGGTTCAGGCGAGCACCTGTGTACGTGAATGTATTCTGATAGGTGCCGCCAAGACCGTCTGATGCCGAGTACTGATTGACCACATACATCGGTCCTTGGAAATCTTCGTCCGGAAATGCAGCAGTACTCCCCTTCGTATATTGGCTCTGGGTAATTGCCGCGTATGAGGGACTAAAATTGATTCCGAATCCGTCCGTAATCGATATCGCCAAATCTGGTGGTGTGTTGGCTCCTGCATGTGCGTAATAGCCGACTGCGTAGCCGTTCGACGAGTCCGTGTAAGCCAGATCTAATTGACCATCGGCATTTCGGTCCATCATGAAGAACGACTTTGTCGTTGGCGATGCAATGCCTAGGGAAACGCCGGCTGATATTCCAGCGCCCGTGGAACGCGCAACATACCAATTGCCGGAAGTGGCGTCCTTGTAAAGGAGATCCATCTGCCCGTCGCCATCGACGTCCGCAAGCTGTATCGGATAAGGGAACGGCTGGGGGGAGATCAGCGTGATTCCGGTCGGTACAACGCTAAAGGCTCCAGCGCAATTCGATATATAGATATTGTATTGATCGATGATGTCCGTACAGCCGTCGCCATTCCAATCGCCGAGGAGGGCGGTACTGGACCCAGCCGTATCATTTGCATCAAGAGCGCCCAAGCTAATTTGGGTCGGCGCCGTCGAAAATCCCTGCGAAATAATCGCGTATGAATTGAAGACAGTAAAACCTTTGCCGCTATTGTAACGTTCGGTGCGTACAAGCAAGTCGCCTCGTCCGTCGCCATTAAAATCCGCCGGTATAACCGGGGCGGTGACTATCAAATTGGTGACTGTGAGGGTTGGAACAAAGACGGTCTGAGCGGTAGACGCAAACGACACTACGCCTCCCGTCGATGTATTTCGACGCACCGTCACGGCTGTGCCAGTGGCGTTACTTGTTGCGACAATGTCTGGCAATCCGTCACCGTCCCAATCGACTGCGTACTCCTCGCTCGTAACAGCCAATCCTGTCGACGCAGAAGAAAATCCAGAACCGTTGTACGTGTAGACGTACCACGTAGACCCCACGGGCGCGAGAAACTGCATCTTCTGAGTGCCACTGAATGTGGCCGGAATCAACGGATGACTCGCCGACGTATTGGCGCCGGTATCAATCTCTGCGCCGTAGCCTGTTGGGGTCGCGATTCGCGCGTACCAGTGAATATTAGTTCCGGATACCTTTCCGTATAGGGCGTCTGGGTAGCCATCCCCATTCAGGTCGACGGGCAAGAATCCGTACTGCCCTGTAAGCCCCGTCGATGTCGCCGACGTGGAGAATCCCGCCGAACCCGCTTCATACGAAAAGGTTGTGGGCCGCAAACAATCGGTTCCGGCACTACCTCCACACTCTTGAATGGACTGGATCTCCGGTCGGTTCGTCGTCGGAGACGGGGCGTAGATCAGATTGTATTGCCGTACTGATGTGCCACCGCTAGTGACATTAATGTTTGTTAGTTCTTGTGACTGGGATACAGATGATCCAGCCACGTATTTTGATATCGTCGTTCCACCGGTGCGCGCAGTGTAGGTGAACGAGACCTCGTAGCCGTAGCTGGCTCCGGTGCCAGGCGTCGCCGTGTATTGAATATTCGATATGATTGCCGTTGTACCGCCGGCATACGTGAACACCATGTTGTTGCCCTGGCGGTCATACACTTTATCGAGCATCCACATGTACGGTGCCGATGCGCCGGATGCCGTGATTTTTGAGTCCGCGGTGTTGCCGTATTCGTAGTAACGGCCGTCCTTACCTTTGACAATGAAATACGTCAGTGGACTGCTCGAAGCCCCTTGAGCGGTTACCAGCGAGAAATCGGCTAACTCCGCCAAATAGGTCGAGCCTCCCATCCCTTGTGTACCGCTTGTAACGCGCAGCCGATTCCCATCGAGGCAAAGATCGTCGGAGGTGGCTAGGGTCACGCCGGATGGAGCACCGTTCGCAGCCCACGTCTTATTGCACCGTACGATTGCGGACAAACCCGTGAGCGACCAGCCCGGGCCCATCACCCCATCGGGCCCACCGCTGAGGTAATGCAGCGCCAAGTGCGGTTCGATGCCTCGCGCCCCAGGGGGTGTCCAGATTGGAACGTTGTATGTCACGCCCCCAGTAGGTGTAACCGAGAACTGACCAGCGGTTCGGCCCGCAGATGTGACCGCGAGCGCCGTGCCACTAGCGGCGGTTGACGCGGTCGCCAATGAGGTTGTCACCGCGGGAGACGCTGTGGAAACGGTCGCCGTGCTCGGTGCCGAAGGTATCTGAACGGCGGTGATTAATGCCGAACCGGATATGTGTCCCAGATAGTTGGATTGCGCCGGCGTGCGGCCCTGCATGAATAGGCTGGCGCCTTTGCTACCGTCAAAGTGACCCGGCAATAATACGAAGTCGCTGGCAGAGGGCAGAACGCTGGAGTCAATCACTGTGCTGGCCGAAAAGATCGGTCCCGGCGAGCTCCCATAGAGTAAGTACGTCGTGTTATACGCGGTGACGCCCTGGAGCAACACGTCTGCCCGTCCGTCTCCGTTAAAGTCTCCAATGACGGCCACAGAGTCCAGAGGCGACCAGTCCGCGCCAAATCCGGTCTGACTCCAAGCTTGAACGCCTGCGGGCGCGAAGATTTGCGTTCCCGGCTGTGACAGCACAACCCCGTTCATGTTGGGCGGGAAATAGGCAGGCTGGGACGTGCCGGGACCGGTACCCGCTTGGGGCTCTGCCTGAACCAGAAGGTCCGCATGGCCATCGCCGTTGAAGTCGCCCGCAAAGACGAGCGCTTCGCTGGACGCCCAATTGAAGCCCAGATAGCCATCGTTCCAGCTCTGAACCGGAGCGCTCGCGGTGAATTGACCGTTGGTATCGGCAAGGACGACTGCGTTAAGCCCGGACGGAGTCGTTGATTGCAGGAAGACGTCGGCCTTTCCGTCGCCGTCAAAATCACCGGCAACGATCGTATGCTGGTCCGCGGACCACGCGACGCCCGCCGTCATTTCCGGGATCGTCTGACTGATGGCGACGACCCCGGTATCACCGGTGATCAGCAGGTAGCTGTCGCCCGGGGTTTTCCGCTGTAAGAGAATGTCCGCGCGCCCATCTCCGTTGAAATCCGCGACGATGACGTTATAGAGCCCCGAGGACCATGGGATTCCGAGGTAGGAATTCCCCCAGGACTGAAATGGAATGGATAGGTTCGTGCCGTCGGAGAGAATGATGCCGCTGAGGTGACTTGGATCCTTGGCGATATAGAGGAGATCGGTATAGCCGTCTCCATTGAAGTCGCCCGCATAAAAGTCGTAATCCTGGGCGCTCATGGTCGCGGGGGTCGCGGCACCGGTACTGGCGGCAAGCGCCGGTCCAGCTATCAGGACGAGAATACTGATTAACAACGCCTGACAGCGTGACCGCATCGTCTTCTCCCTTATAGACTCACCGGACATCCATCCGGGGTTGACACTTACAGCAATACCGTTCCGTCCAATGAAATAGTCTGGGTTACCGTTCCGCGGCGAATAGTGGCCGTCAGCGCTGCACCTTTCATGAGCGGGCGAAGCGCATCGACCGCCGATTGCTCATCGGTGAGCGGAGATCCGTCGATCGCCGTGATCACATCGCCCTCATGCAGACCAAGACGTGCGAAGGCTTGCGATTGTTGCTCGCTGTAGACCACTACTCCGGCAAACGCATTGTGATTTCCCGAAAATACGGGCGCTGCGCGGATGACATTGGAAAGTGGATCGTCAGAGGTCACCTTCGCCGGGGCCGCCTGAGACACTCCACCTACCTCGAGGAGCGGCCCCTGCGAGGCGACAACGTACCCCGGCGGCTCGCGCCCGGAGACGTACAGCCGAGCCGAGTGTTTCCCGCGCGCGAGGATTACGTAGTCCTTGTATATCTGTTGAAGTCGCGCGCCATTGGCAAGGATCGCGCCTGCCGCGTAAGTTTGCGGCGAGAATGCGCTCACGCCGATATAGGCAATGCCTTCATACGCGTTTCGGCCAGGGACGGTACCGGTCAGAATGAGTTTTAGCGGGTTCTTGGAAACCGACGAATCCGTTCCTACCGGTTCCGGTTGAACCACACCGATCGGCACCGAGACTGCCGTCCGGTGCGACTTTAACGCCTTCCGTTCGGCTAATTGCGCCCCCACTCGAGTCCAGAGCGCAAAGGGATCTAAGTTCGCGGTCACCAGTACGACCGCAACGACGACCGCTACAAGCGCTACAATAAAAAATTTCCGATAACGCGTGCGCAATCGGTGCCTAGATTTCGTGGACGAATCTTTAGCTCGCCGCACACATCCCTCGGATAATGTATTCGCGTTCGACCGAGCTCACTAGTTCTCGCCACATCTTCCCTGTGGCGCCCGAGCCGGCCTAGCCGCGTTCTTCTAGTTCCTCTCCACTAGCCTAATATCCGAAATTGAAGCGCGCAATCTTTTTGTGAAAAATCCTGGTCACAAAATATTCGTGTACACGGTGACTCTGTGGCGTTAGGATTTCAGTTCGGGGTGGCGACGGCTAAACTGGTGACGTAGGCTCCGTTTACCGATCCGATCTACGAATAGAGTACGCGCCACTCGCTTCGAAGAGGGTTTTTGCTGCTCCTCGATTTGCCACAATTATTCTAATTTGCTGACCGTAATGCTCCGATTCCTTGATCGTGTAATGGCTTCATGTGCAATTGCTTGCTGCGCCGTGGTTATCGCCGGCTGCCACAAGTCGCAGATGAATTTCGGCAAGGCGAATCGCGACGCTGCAATGAATTCGCAGAGCGCTGCCGCTGGCGTGCGGGCAGCGATGACGTCGAGAGCTTCCGTCGCGGCCGAAGTACAATCAGGATCAAACATTTCCAAGCCCGCCGCCGCTGCGAGCGCGGCCCGCAATTGAACCCCATACGATCGGCCGAATTCGATGGTGTGGTGGAAGTGCTTGCGTTGGTCCGCAGTGTTGACCCATGTAGCTCGTGACTTCGCTTGGGCGAGGAAAAAAAACAAGAGGCGCAAACCGATGTGCTGCAAATTTCACGCGGTGCTGAGCGAACTCGTTCATTCGGCGCTCTCCGACCAATCAAGCGCCTGGCAATTTGCCCGGTGCTCGGCATATGGCCGCCAAGTGCCAGTAACTGACTGATTCAAAATGGTTTAGTGGAGCGCGCCCGGAGGGATTCGAACCCCCTACCCCCTGGTTCGAAGGCGTGAAAGTAGACGTGCAGGTCTTTATTTATCAACCACTTAGCAGGCCCGCCCTCACCCAAAACAGGCCTAAAAGCGCACCAAAGCGCACCGAACGCTACGTTTCCGCTACGTTCGTCGCGGTGCCGCGGTCGCGAATGGAATCAGATGCTCATGTCGGCGTAGACCCCCGCGTTTCGCTCTGGGTAGCTTTCGTATACGTGCTCAAACAGTGCCGAGCACTTCTGGGCGAACATCGGCCGATCGTAAGCCGACGGCAGCGTGTCCAGCGAGTCTTCGATCGCAAGCTTGAGCGTGGACCTCGCCGCAGCCTTCTGTCGCCAGTTGAGCACCAGCAGGCCCTTGAGCCGTGAAAGCAGATCCCTCGCGACCTTCTTGACCTCGTCGCGTTCGGCGGTGGTTAGCTCCGGGGCGGGCCGCGTCAGGATGTCGAAGATCACCAGCTCTTCTTCGGTCAGATTCTCGCGGACGTGGCGCTCCTGCTCCGCGTCGAGGCTGTTCGAGAGCTTCAGCAGCTCCTCGAAAAGCTGCTCGATGTTGCGGCTACCATTGTTGTAGCTTTCGATCAGTGCCTCAAACTTCTCCGTGAAGTCAGCTCGCGTGCGGTTCAGTCGCACGAGCTTCGCAAGTCTCGCGGCGATAGCCGCCTTGAGCGCTTCGAGGTCGGTGTTCTTGTGCTGCGATTCCTTGAAGCGTTTCGCCAACGCCTCGAAGTTGATTTTCGAGAGGTCAATGGCCGGCGGACCCGCCTCGCGGATCTCATGGCCGGTGATCGACTCATCGAGCAGGCCGGAGATCTGCTGCAGGATGGTGGCGATGTCCGGGGGATTGGGGCTGAGCTTGGCACGGATCGCGGCTGCCAGCGTGGCGATGCCGGCCACCCGTACCGAGAACGCGATTGCTGCCGGGTCAGGCTTCACGGCACGGTAGAGCGTGCCGACGAACTTCTCGTGGCCTAGGAAATCGCGCCGGACGGGTTCGGGGCCAATCAGTGCGTTGATGGCATTCTCGATGGCGGACAGCCGTGCCATGCCACCCTGCGGTAGCGCCTCCATTGTCGCAAGGTCCACACCCTGCGCGACACAGAACGCCGTGGCCGCCGTGATCGCCTCCCGTAGCGCCGCGACGAGCTGCGCCTTGTCCTTGACCGGGTTGGCGCCACCCTTGCCCGCACCGTATATCGCCAGCGCCTTCTCCAGCGAGGCGAAGACGTTGGCGTAGTCCACGATCATGCCCGAGTGCTTACCCGGGAACACGCGGTTGGCGCGGGCGATGGTCTGCATCAGCGTGTGATTGCGCATGGGCTTGTCGAGATAGACCGTCGAGCAGCTCGGCGCATCGAAGCCGGTGAGCCACATGGCGCAGACGAACACCAGCCGCAGCCCGTCAGTCGTGTCCTTGAACTTCTCATCCAGCCCCGGCTGACTCTCGTTCATGCGCTTGCGGTGCGGCTCGATGTCGAGGCCGAGCTTCTTCATCTGCTCGATCTCGTTCTGCCCCGGCGAGACGATCACCGCCATGTCGGTGGTGGAGAGCACCTCCAGCCGCGCCTTCAACTCCGCCCTGCGCGCATCGCGCCGCGCCTGATCCGGCGTCATGCCGCCACCGGGCTGGTAAAGCAGCTCGCCCAGTTCCTTCTGTACCCGCACCGTTTCAGCGGCCCACAGCTTCTTTACCTTGTCGTACATCCGGAGCGCCGTGGCCTTGTCGATGGACACCACCATCGCCTTGCCGACGAACCCTCTCCCCAGGAAGTGCCGCACGATGTCCCGCGCAACCGTCTCCAGCCGGTCGTCGCGGGTGATGAGGTGGTATTGTCGCCCGAGCACCTGTTCGAGCTTCTCTTCCTGCTCGGCGTCGAGGTCCGCAGCCTCGACCAGCGCGTAAATATCGTCGTTGAGGTCGGCGTTGATCAGTTGGAGCTCGGGCGTGCGGTTCTCGTAGAACAGCGGCACCGTCGCGCCGTCCTCCACCGACTGCTGGAAGTCGTAGATCGACACATAGTCGCCAAATACCTCCTTGGTGCGCTCCTCGCCCGCGATCAGCGGCGTGCCGGTGAAGGCCAGGAACAGCGCCTTGGGCAGAGCCCCGCGCATGTTGAGCGCCAGCGTGTCGTACTGGCTTCGATGCGCCTCGTCAGTCAGCACGATCACATCCGGGCGATCCGTGAGCCTCTCCGGCGTCTGGAACTTGTGTACCAGCGTGAAGACATAGCGGTGGTTGCCGCGCAGGAGTTCGCGCAGATGCGCGCCGCTGCCGGCGTGGCACTGATCGCCCTCGGCCTTGCTCACCGCGCCCACGGTCTTGAAGGTCTTGGCGATCTGCTCGTCCAGCTCCACCCGGTCGGTGACGACCACGAACGTCCAGTTGCCGGAG
>VFSW01013737.1_pt1 | contig 11240 bp, 12 predicted proteins | sample 5358111 | NCBI WGS metagenome assembly VFSW01 (sample SAMN11554181, study PRJNA540505) | mine drainage metagenome | isolation source: sediment from site ElyBrook_90M | place: USA: Ely Copper Mine, Vershire, VT | collected 2017 | reverse complement strand
GAGCCACGTCGTCCAGTTGGCGGGGCCGACCCATTCGGGGGCGGTGCCTCCGATATTGGACCTGACGAAAGTGTGCGCGGCGGCAGGCATCTCAGGGCGCTCCGATGAAGTTGAAGCTGCCCACCGTCTGCGTGCCCATGGGGCTGCCCACCGTCATGGGGCCGATGGTGCCGCCCGTGTTGGTCTGGGTCGTGGCGGCGACGGTCGCCCACGTGTCCACTACGCGTGATGACTTGCGCATCAGCTCATCGACCTGGCGTCGGGTCTCGCGGTTCGCGGCCGCCGCGGCCGTCGTGACCACCAAGAGCTCGCGCTGGGTGGAGAACCAGTATGGGAAGACGCCCGTCACGACGATCGAGCCGATGTCGTGCGCCTTGTAGAAGATGGCCTCGAAGCACGGACCCGCGCTGGCTTGCCCCTGTGGCGTGAGCGAGACGCCCAGCACGGTGACCTTCTCGGCCTGCGCGGTGTTCTCGCCCTGCACGGTGACCGTCTGGCCCACGGTCAGAAGGGGCGCAATGGTGGCCGAGCACGTCCAGATGACGCCGCCGTCGGTGACCGTCGATTGCAGCGCCGTCGGGAAGACCGGCTCGCTCGATCCGGTCGTGCCGGCCTGCGTGCATTGGTAGACGTAGCCGTTGGAGGCCAGCGGGATGATCGTGGCGCCCACCGCGAAGGTGGCGCCCGCGACCCAGGTCTGCGTGACCGCCTCGCTCGTGTCCAGATCCTCGTAGGCGACCCAGGCCCGGGCGCCCACCAGCGGCACCGTCGGTGACGGCAGCGGATCGACCAGCTGCAGGAAGAGCGCGGGCGTGCGCGGATCGACGAAGTTGCCCTGCGCGCTTCCGGGCGCCGCCGGGTACACGGTCGGCGTCGTGATGTCCTTGGTGCGCACCAGGCCGAGGAAGCTCGAACCGAGCTGCGTCTGCAGCTGGCTCGAGATGTCCCAGAACCGGCCGCCGATCTGCAGCGCGTCGATGGCCGCCAGCGTCGCCGCGCGCTCGCTGACGCTGGCACCGGGGCTCGGCACCACCAGGTAGCCCTGCTCGAGCAGCGGGATGAGATCGTAGGCCGACAGCGGGCGCGCCTGGTTGCCCGCCCGGTCCAGCGCGTACTTGGCGCGGGCCAGCGCCATCGACAGGGCGTACGCAAAGGCCTCCATGCGCGTTCCGCGCGACATGTCGAAGGCTTTGGACAGCGCCTGGACGAGCTGCTTGTAGAAGACTTGGGCGTAGGTCGGCCGGCTGGACAGCGACAGGAAGCCGAGCGGGGTGAAGGCGCTCAGCAGCGGCATCTCAGTTGACCTCGATCGTGACGGGCAGATCGGTCGCAGTAGGACCAGGCGTGTTGGTGCGCACCCGGATTCCAGCGACGCTCGCGACGGTGGTCCAGTCCGCGCACGCGCTGCCCGGGGTCTGTCCGTTGATTCCGACGCGGGGCCGCGTGGTCGGCGGCGGAAACGCGCCAGCCGGCCACGACACGAACAGGTCCCCGGAGCCCGATCCGCCCGGGTAGCGCTCGACCGAGAAGACGGGCGGCGCGCCCCCGGGCCCGTTGCCTGCGATCGTACGCTGCGCGGCGACCGTGGGCGAGCCGCCGACGTAGGTGATCTTGACCTTGGCGTTGCAGAGGACCTGCGCGAAGCCGATCTCGGTCTGCGCGCGGCCGTTCTCTTCGCCGGCCATCGGCATGTAGCGCGGATCGACGGGCGCCTCGGCGCGGAACCGCACCTGCGCGCCGTTGACGTCCGCGAGGCCCGGCCTGTATGGCGGCGAGGCGTCCCAGGTGCAGATGCCGGTGGCCGTCTCGCCCATCACGGCACGTCCACAGTGAAGGGCAGATCTGTCGCGACGCCAGCAGCATTCTGGGTGACCACGCGCACGCCGTTGTGCCCCGAGCCGTCCGTGTACCAGTCCCCGGCCACGAGGCCCGGCGTCGCGCCGTTGACGCTCGCGATCGGGCTGACGGTGGCCGCTGGGAACGTGCTCGCGGGCCACCAGAGGAACACGTCTCCGGATGCCGCGCCGCCCGGCGTGCGCTCGACCGTGACGTTGCCGGCGGCGATCGGCGACATTGCGCCAGGGCTCGCGCCAGCGACGGTCACGCCGGTGTCTAGCACCGGAGCTCCGCCCGAGAAGGCCACGGTGAACTTGGCGTTCGCGATGACCTGGCCCATGCCGAGCTGCGTGAGGGCCTGGCCGTTGAGCGAGTTGGCCGTGAGCATCGATCCGTCGAGCGCGGGCGGATCGTTGGGATCGTTCTGCAGCGCGGCGCCGTTGTAGTCGGCGAGGATCGGGCGCCGCGGCGGCGACAGGTCCCACGGGCTGAGCCCAGTGGATTGCTCGGCACCGCTCATGAGGGCCTCATTCCGGGAACACCGCGATCCCGCCGACCGCCAAGAGGTTCACGCTCACGCCCGGCGTACCGACGGGGGTCGCGTACGGCGGAGCGGGTTCGATGAGTTCTACGTCGGCGAGCGCCGAGGTCTGGAAGAGCGACGGCGTGGCGGCGGCGTTCTGGTTGAACGGCTGGCTGGCGTTGGTGGGACCGCCGAGCAGGCGGTTGTTGACGACGCTCGACCACTGCGTGGGGCTCGCGGGGCTGCGCTTCTGCCGCAGGCCCGCATCGAAGAAGCTCGCGTACATCTCGCCGGGTCCAACGGCGTCGAAGTACGCGAGCGTCGGGTCGATGACCGAGTCGAGCGAATCCGACCACGGGCTCACCAGCGCGCCGACGGCCGGGGTGAAGGTCAGATCCGAGATGCCACCGGTCGTGTCGACGACGATGGTGTAGCCGCCGGAGGCCGCGGTCGCCGACAGGATGCGCTTGCGCCGGAAGACCTGGCCCACGACGTCGAAGAAGCCGAGGTTCTGGCCGGCCTGCGGGACCGTCGCATCGGTCAGGCTCTTGATGTTGAACGTGGTGGGCGTGGCCACCACGGCGTTCGTGACCATCCAGTTGTTGCCGGGCGACTGGTAGAGCGGGAACGGCGAGGCGTCGGTCCACCCCGCCGCGTTGGTCGCCCAGAGCGTCTTGAGCACCACTCCCACTAGGCTCTGGGCGATCGTGATGATGTAGATCCCGTCGGAGGCGGGGAAGTACGAGGCCAGGCGCGCGTAGACCAGCTGCAGCTGCTGCGTGTTGGGGATGCGGTTGCCCCCGGGCTGCGCGGGACGCACCGTGAACGTGACACCCATCGTCCCCGGACCCTGGATCGCGGGGAACGTGAAGCCCTGCTGGATGGCGACGCTGGTGGTCTGCCCGATGATGCGCTGGTAGTCCGCGTCGTTGCCGCTCGACGGCGGGTTGTTCTTGTAGTTGCGCAGCCGAAGCTTCGCCTGGTCGTCGGTCTCCGCGAGCGCGCCGCCCGACAGCCCCGAGCCGTCGGGCTGCAGCACCACGATCGCCGTGTCGTTCAGGCCCGGCCGGGGCGTCTGCCAGTTGAACGCGGCTCCGGCCGGCTGGTCGGTCTGCGGCCCCGTGTCGACGCCGCGCACGGTGACCTGGGCGCCGTTGAAGTACTGCCCCCCGAACACGACCTGGTAGCTGAAGCCGTTGCAGGTGCCCGTGTCGCCCTGCTGCAGCACCGTGCCGCCCGCGCTCGTCTCGATCTGCACCGCGCCGACGGCGCCCACCGCCGGAAGCCGCGGATTGCCCGTGATGTCCTGGATCCACTGGTCGAGGCGCGCGCCCGACGCCGTCTCCCAGCTCGTGCCCGTCGAGATGTCATGGGCGTACGTGTACAGGGGCAGGATCGCGTCGGTGGCCACGAGGCTCGACAGCCACGGCTCGCTGCCCTGGCCGACGTCGGCCCCCGGGTTGCGGATCGAGACGTCCCGGCGCCAGTCGGCCGCGAGCTGGTCCCTCATCGGGTCCAAATATTTCCCAGGAAGGAATTCGCCAGGCATCTCAGGTCACCTGCATGTCCGAGGTCGAGGTGCCCGCGCGCAGATTGTCGTAGGAGAAGAAGACCTGATCGACGCCCTGGCCCACCGTGTCGACGGTCACATCGGTGATGACGATGTCGCCGGCGTCGAGCAGCGGCTTGAGCACGCGATTGAGCTCCTGGCGCGCCAGCGTCGGCTTCTTGCTCGAGGGCGCGCGCGTGAGCACCAGCCGCAGCTTGTTGAACTGCGTGGGCGCGCTGCCGAGCGCGCCATACTCGATGCCGATGAGCAGCGCGACCTTCTGGTCGACCGGGTCCATCCCCTGCACGTCGCTGGACCCGCTCGACAGCGGCAGCACGGTGACCGCGTTGCCGGTGGGCGGATCCTGGTAGACGAAGCCGCGCTGCTGCAGGCTGTACTGCTGGGCGGCGACGTACTGCGCGATGGGCTTCGGCGTGAGGATCTGCGGCGGGTCAAACCCGGCTCTTCCCATGCCGGCTCTGAAAGCCCCGGCTCCCATCAGCGCCCCGAGCTCCGGATGGCCTGCAGCGTCTCGGTGATCGCGAGCATCACCAGGTCGTCCTCGGACAGCGAGGAGGCGCCCCCCGCGGCCATCGCATCGCGCCACGCGCGCGCGCGCTCGCCCATCAGGCGCCAGCACACCGCGCGCACCCAGCTGTCCACCGCGGGGGGAGCGGGCGTGCGCAACGGCGCGATCGGCGCCGTACCCTTGACATCGGCGATGAGGGACATGGGTTGCTCACTCCCGGGGGCACTTGGGCTGCAGCTTCGCCAGCCATGCGCGCGCGGCCTTACCGGCGGCCTTGACCGCCGTGCCCAGGCCGATGTTCACGGTGCCCGGCGGCAGGGGGATAGACAGCTTGATGACGGGCGGCAGCGGCTGCAGGCAGCAGATCCCCGGCGTCGTCAGGGTCACCTTGGGCAGCGTGGGGACCAGGTTGATCTGGTCCGGCAGGGCCGGGAGCACGACGGTCGGGAGCGGGATGCAACCGGACATGGGGGATCACCCGAAGAGCGTCTGGGTTCCGAGCGCGGCGGTCGCACTGCCGAGCGCGGCGGCAACCGCCCCCTCGAATGCGGTGGCGGCAGCCGATCCGCTCGGGGCCGCGGAGGCCGTGATCGCCGTGCTCACGGCCGTCATGAGCGTCTGCAGAAGCGTCAAGAGCGGCGTCAGCTTGGGAACTTGGTCCTGCGCGCCCTGCGGCCCGATCGAGCACACGCTGGCGTCGATCTCGACCTGGTCGGCGACGATCGACGCGTAGGTCTCGAGGTTGGACACGACGCCGCCGAGGTAACCGAGCGAGAAAGCGGCCCCCGGTTGGGTGCTCACGCGGAAGCCGTATTTGTCGAACGCCATCGAGCCCCACGGCCCGTAGTCATTGAAGCCGGTGGGGCCGAGCGTGCGCACGACGTCTTGCCCCGAGCGGTCGCCCGTATCCGTTGTGTACAGCGAGATCGTCCCGTCCTCGTGCAGCCGGATGAAGCTGCCGCCGTCAGCGTAGAGGATGGTCTCGCCCTTCTGCAGCAGGGGCAGAAGCGGCACGACGCGTGGGTCCGTCAGGACCATGGCCCGATTGAGCCCCTCGGCGAACATCAGCAGCAGGCTCGATCCCTTGCCGGGGATGACCTTGGACTGGCTGTCGGTGTCCGGATCGAGCGGGCGGTGCAGGAGGCCCGCCGGGGCCTGCACCTCGTAGGGGATCACCCCAGACTCCTCTGCGCCCTCGGCGTCGAACTGCACGCCGAGCCAGCCGTCGGCGTCATACGCCGAGAAGACGGCGACGCCGATGTCGAAGTCGATCATGGACGTCATCGGGCGAGCCTCACTGCGGGATGCGGTTGCCGCGGCTGTCGACGTACTGGCCGGTGCCGTCCTGGCCGACCGCGCCAGGCGGTGGGGGCGTGGGCGGCGGCGGCACGCCGTAGAGCCACATGTAGCCGCCCTGTCCGTTGGGGCTCGGCTGCGGCCTGGGCTTCACGGCGCCCTGGGTGGCCTTCTCGAGCTCCCCGAACACGAGATCCTGTGGGCGCATCAGGCGCATCACCGTCTCGGCCTGCGGGTTGCCGGTGCGCTGCACCGTCTCGACGTAGAAATCGCCGTCGATGCCCATCACCTCGTCGTGCACGTGGACCACGGTGTCTGGCGTCACGACGGCGCGCTGGTTGGCGTTGCCCGGCGAGACGGGCAGCGTGTGGCCGGCGATCACGTACTGCAGCATGTAGCCGTCGCGCCGCTCCTCGGCGAGCTTGCGCCGGGCGAAGTAGCCGGCCTGCGCGCCGGTCTGCACGACCTTGTCGCGCACGGCCATCGGCCGGTCGAAGCCGTAGTCGGCCATCTCCTGATCGCCGAAGGTGCCCTTGCTCTTGATCGTGCCGTCCTTCTTGCCGCCCCCGACCCCGTAGACGACGACCTCGGAGTGCCGTTCGGTGACGTCGTCGTCCTCCTCGCTGTCGAGGATATTGGCGTAGTCGTTCTTGAGGTCGCGGTAGATGGTGTAGGCGGCCTTCTGGTGGATGTTGGGGGCCGAGAGCACGAAGGTCCCGTCGCCCGCGCACCAGAGGAACAGCCCGGCGCGGTCCAGGTGCTTGCGCAGAAACTCCATCCACCGATCGCCGAACTTCGCTTCGAACTGCGCCTTGGCGGCCCCGAGCGTCCCGGGAACCGTCTGCACGCCGTCGACCTTCACGCCGGGCTGCGTGACCGTGATCGGGATGCCGGCCTTGGCCGAGCGGTTGGCGTCGTTGCTCGTGACGAGCTTGGATGGGTCCAGCCCAACGGCCTTGAGGGCGCGGCGCACCATGTCCGCGAACGTCGTGTCCTTGAACGACTGCCGGGCGGTGATCTCGCCGTTGACGAGTTCCGCGAGCGAGTCGCGACCGCTCACCAGGAACGTCGTGCCGCCCGCTCCCCGTCGCAGGCTCAGGCTTCGGCGGTCGGTGCGGCCGGTGAGCTGCGGCTGGCCGCGCACCAGAAGCTGAAACGGCGTGCCCGCGGGGTAGCGCGCCTTGAGCTGCACCGGCGTCGTGACGATCTTGGCCGCCGCCAGTGCCCAGAGGTTGATGTCGAGCGTGAAGTTGCCGGGCTGGCTGAGGATCGACTCGCGGATGGTCCAGGTGCGCGCGAGCAGCGGCACATCGCTGCCGAGCTGGATATAGACCGAGTCGGCATCGCTGCCGATCTGGTCCGAGACGAACTGCGCGTCCTGGCCCGGCGGCGTCGCCATCGTGTCACTGCACCTGGGTGCCGTTGTTGCGCGATGCCGAGCCGTAGGTCATCGTCGACGGCGTCTTGAAGTACTGGATCATGGTGCCCGCCGGCACGCGGCTCGGATCCGAGATGACCGCGCCATTGAGGTTCATGATGTCGCTCTGGCGGCTCGCGTCGCCGTAGAGGTCGACGGCGATCTGCTGCACGCCCATCGTCTGCGGGACCCGCCACTTGGACAGCGGGACGCCCTGTGGCCGGGTGAACTGCGTGGCCGCCGCCCAGATGTTGTGCAGGGCGTCGATGGCCCCCATCGCGAGGCTCGACTGCATCTGCTGCAGCGCGTCGACCTGGGCGCAGAGGTTGGAGAGCTCGATGGCCTTGGCCTGCAGCAGGCCCGTGTACATGGCCGTCGTGTCGCTGATGGCGGAGATGGCGTTGCTGGTGGCGCGGATGGCGGCGAAAAGTCCGGCGGCGTTGCTGAGGCTGCCCAGGTTGATCTGGGTGACCGGAGGCATCACCGCCGGCGAGATGGCGGCGATCTGGGCGTCGAAGTCGGCCTGCGCGCTCGTCAGGGCCGCCACGGGCACCGACTGCGGCGCCTTGGCGAGGAAGCTCGACGTCTGGTCCTCGACGAACTCGATCTCGACGCGCTCGCCGTTGCGCATCCGGCGCGGATCGGTGTCCTGCTTCCAGCTCGAGATGAACGCGGGCCAGTCGCCGCGCGTCGGGTGGTGGAACGTCGCCGTCGTCTGGTTCTCGTAGAGCGAGGCCAGTGCGTTCATCGTGTCGGGGTAGAGGCTGCTGCTGTAGCCCCGCAGGCCCTGCACGAAGTACGTCGAGACGCCCACGACCCAGATGCCGCGCCCCAGCTTCTCGAAGGCGCCAGCCGGCTGCTTGGGGAACTCGAAGAGGTACTGCCGCCCCTGCGAGCGCAGCGTGATGCGCTCGTAGGGGAACTCGTTCCCCGAGAAGCTCATCTTCTTCAGGCCGTCGAGTGCACTCATGGGTGACTGGTGAGGTCGTCGGAGTTCGCAGGGGCCACGCCGCTGTTGTTGGTGGGCGGCGCGCCGCCGTCGGCCATGCGCACGGTCACCGCACCCGAGGAGATGACCGTCCGCAGCGTGGCCATCAGATCCTCGACCTTCTTCTGCTGGTCTTGCAGCGAGACCAGCTGCTGCTTGTCCTGCAGGTACTGCGTCGCCTGAGCGCCCGCGGAGCCGCCCATGCCCGCGAGCTTCTTGATGTCCTCGTCGCTGTCGGTCAGGCCGTAGCTGCCCATGTTGCCGCGCAGATCCTTGCCCTCCGCCGTTACCTTCTCACTCAAGTCTCCGGCGTACAGGGTCAGGCGCGCGTCGTCCTCGGCCAGCTTGGCGAGCATCGGCGCGACCGTGCTCTTGTTCTTGGCAATTTCCTCGGGCGAGAGCGCTGTCTCGCCGTTCTCGACGAGGTTGCCTCCCATCCAGCCAAGAATGGTAGACTGGTCGTTCGTGGCCGCGATCGAGGCCTTGGCCGAGTCCATGCCGGCCATCTCGCGATCGTTGCGGCCCATGCGCTCCCAGAGCGCGCCAAGCACCCCCGGCGGCTGCGCCCAGAACGGCTTGTCCCAGGCGAGCCTGAAGTCGGCGTGCTCGCCCTTGTAGTCGGCCTTTCCTCGCAGCGCGTTGGCCGTGTCGCTCGTGAACGTGCCAAAGGCGCCGGCCGCTGCCAGAACCGCCGGAGCCAGCGCCGTGAGCGCCGGCAGAAGCTCGCCTTGCGTCTTCTCGACGACGCCCGACATCTGCTCGTTGAACTGCTTGGCCTTGGCCTCCGAGGTCTCCATCGACGCCGCGAACGAACGATTGACCTCTTCGGTCGTCAGCTGCTGCGCGGCGAACCTCTTGAACTCCGCGTCGACGGCCGCCAGGCCCTTATCGCCGCCGCCGGCCTGGTTGTAGACCTGGGCGAAGCCTCCGATCGCCTTGCGCGCGATGCTCGACGGCATGATGTCGCTGAGCTTGCCGAGGTCGCCGTGGGTGTACCTGAGGATCGCCTTGATGACGTCCGGCGCCTGCTTGAGCTGCGTGTGCCCGCTGTCCGCGAACACGTTCAGGCCGTGCGCGCTCATCTTGTTGAGCACCGTCTTCTGGGTCAGCTGGTCGGCGAAGCGCGCGACCGCCGTGGTGGCCTGGGCGGCGTTGGTCGCGCCGCCTCTCCCCTTGGCTTCCTGCGCGATGGTGCCGAGGATCGAGATGTTCTCGGCCGCGCCGCCCTGGAACTTGCTGGCCTGCGTGGCGATCTTGGCCATCTGCGTGGCCATGTCGCGGACCTCGACGGCGCCGAGCTTTCCTTGCCCGGCCACCTGCCGCATGATCCCCTCGACGACCTTGCCCTTGTCGGGCACGTCCCCCAGCACGTTCGCGACCTCGGCGCTGGCGTTGGCCATGTCGGCGAAGCTCGTGCCCGTGGCCCGCGAAAGCTTTGCGAGGTCCTCCATCGACTGTCGGGCGAGGTTCAGGTCGCCGGTCTTGCCGACGAAGGCCTGCATGCCTTCGAGGATGTCGCCGCGCGCCATGCCGGTATTGATGGCGGTCTGGCGGCTCTCGCCGAGCAGCGTCTGCCGGCCGACGATCTGGCCGTTGGGCCCGGACTGTCCCGGCATGTAGCCGGAGTTGCTCAGCTGCTGCGCGAGCCGCTCCTCGTTGACGTTGCGGGCCCCGAGCGCGGTCCAGTCGGTCTCGACGCCGGAGGCGCGCGCCATCCCCATGGCCGCGCGTCCCAGGAACGCGCCCGCGCCCATCCCAAAGCGGCCCGCCATCCCGAGCGGATCGATGTCGATCGTCCGGATGTTGGGCTTGCGGACCGTGAGCCACGAGGCCGGGTGCCAGTAGATGCTGTTGCGACCCGCTCCGCCGCCGCCGCCGGCGCCGCCCGAGGAACTCGAACCCAGCCCGAGCGCCGCCCTCGCACGCGCCCGCTCGGTGGCCACGAGCGCCTTCTGCGCTTCCTGCGCCACGATGCGCAGGTCCACGGGCAGCTTGAGCAGATCGTTGTGCAGCCCGTTGAACTTCTGCTTCACGCCCGTCGACAGGGCGCCCAGGCTGGCCGCGGCCTCCTGGTTGGCCTTGCGGATTTTCTTGCCGGCGTCCTCGGCAGCCTGCCCCGTCTGGCGGTAGGGACCAGCGCCCTTGCTCGCCTCGAGCGCCAGGCGCCGCGTCGCATCGACCCCGGCGTCCGCGAGTTGCTTCTTGATGGTCGCCGCAGCGCGCTGCGCGGCCTTTTCCAGCTGCGTGAAGGCCGTAGAGACGCTTGCGTCGACGCTCGCCCCGAGCTTGATGCGCAGGCTGCTCACGGCGTCACGCCACCTTGATCGCGTGCGCGCTTCGCACGTTGTAGCCGCCGCCTGCCCCATCGAACGACTTCTCGTGGGCTTGCCCGGTGCCGACCAGCAGCGTCAGCACGTAGCCGATCAGCGTCGAGACCTCGATCTGGTCGCCTGGCGACAGCGCCTCGAACGCTCGGCCGTCGGCCAGGATGCGCGCCAGGCGCTCGGTGTCTTCGGGGCCCGCGCGCAAGATGCCCACCGCGCTCTGGGCCTGCACGATGAGAAGCTGATCCCAGAGCCTTCGTACGCCGTCCTCGGTGAGCGCCTCGCGGACCGTGTCCTCGGCGTGCTTGAAGTAGCCCTTGGTGACGTCGTTGGCGTCGCACGTCGCCCGCGCGACGCAATGCCGCATCACCGCGTCGTTGTAGGCGTCGTTGGCCTCGGTCAGTGCCTTCTCGATCCCCTCGGGCGTCAGGTCCGCCCAGTCGGCGCGCGGGTACCACTTGCGCGCCTGCTCCTCGGCCTGGGCCTTGGCCGCGATGATGTCGCGGCTGGGGATGAGACGAAACCCGATGCAGACGTCGGCCTTGGGCTTGGCCGCCCAGGAGTCGGCGAAGATGTCGGGCCCGAAGACGGCGGTGTGCCGCGGCGGCGTGGGGCCGCCGTCGTCACGCTCGGGCGTCGCGGTGGCCTCGCGGAATGTGGACATGGGGGCCGATCTCAAGACGCAACAAAGCCCGGAACCTGTGCGTGCCGTCGGAGGGTGGCTCGCAAAGTTCCGGGCTTCGGGGGGGAGGCGCGTGGGGTCGTGGTGTCGAGGGTC
>VFSW01013736.1_pt1 | contig 11241 bp, 12 predicted proteins | sample 5358111 | NCBI WGS metagenome assembly VFSW01 (sample SAMN11554181, study PRJNA540505) | mine drainage metagenome | isolation source: sediment from site ElyBrook_90M | place: USA: Ely Copper Mine, Vershire, VT | collected 2017 | reverse complement strand
CGTGGTAGCCAACGAACCAAAGCCGGTCGACACCCCGTAGACCGGGACGCCGCTCTGGACCATCTCCTCGATGGCCGCACGCTGAGCCGTCAGGCGTTCGACCACCGAGTGGTCAATCTCCACGCGGTCCCCCCCGCGCGCGACGCGCAGCAACTGTTCGCGGGTCAGCCCGCTCTCGCCCAATTGAATGCTCATCGCCCACTCCTATTCATCGGCGGTCGCCGAAGATACTCGGCGAGGTTATCGAGGACCACCAGGGTCGCAAGTCGCACGGTGTGCTCATTAGGAGCCTCACGCGTGACGTCGATCTCGGTAACGTCGAAGTCGCTCACTCTCGGGTGCGCACGGATGAGGGGCGCGAATTCACGAAGTTCATCGGCGCTCACGCCGCCGGGTGCCGCTGTCGCACATCCGGGTACCACCGCGCGCTCGCCCCCTTCATTGTCGACGTTGAGTAGACAGCCACCTTCTCGGGCGAAACCTTGCGCCTTCACATAGTCAGTCGCAAATTCCTCTTCCGCGGCTGGACGACGCGTTGATTTGACATCGCCACCATCGATAGCCTTCAAGGATCTCACGACTTCGCCACCATCATGCAGTTGCGCGTCCTCGATCAATTCGACATTGTTCTCAAGCAACGCTTGATCAAAAATTTTGTCGAAGCCTCTAGTCGTTGCGCGTCGTTGCACTTCTGCGTCAGGGTATCCCCTTGTGCGAACGTGTCGGATGGGACTAGTCGTTGACATGCTAACCCTCTGAAGATTCGTCACTGTCCGCGATGGACACTTCAAGATTCGCAACATCGTTGTAACTACTCGCAGACCTCGTACTGCTGGCAATCGTGCGCAACACCATTCGAAGTTCGGCCATCGGCGGCGCCCATCCGACGCTGATCCGAACCCAACCTGGCATGCCGAGATCTTCACCAGCGCGGACAACGAGACCGGACTTCTCGAGCGCGGGCGCGACAACCCGTGCGTCAAGTCGTACCGTCACGAAATTAGCCTGGCTTGGTATGTAGTCGATTGACAATCGCGCCAACTCCTGCTCGAGCAGTGACCGCTGTTCGCGCACGCGAGCCACGGCCATGTTGCGCCAGCCCTCCCCATTACGACCGGCCTCAATCGCGGCCAGTGCGAGCGAGTTCATACTGAAGGGAGATCGAGCGCGAGCGAGCCATTCAACCAATTCAGTACTAGCGATCGCATAACCTGCCCTAATTCCCGCGAGCGCCCAGTCCTTGGAAAGGGTTCGCTGGATCACGAGGTTCGAATGTGCGGCCAGTAACTCCACGACTCTCGGCTGGAACTCAGGATCCGCGAAGGCCCGATATGCCTCATCAAGCACCACCAAACAGCCCGCGGGCACCCTATCCAGGAATCGCTCTAGTTCGCCAGTGTCAACCATGACACCCGTGGGATTGTGTGGCGACGGGAGCCAAACAACCGAGGCGTCCGCAGCAGCTTTCGCCATATTTTCAAGATCGTGTCCGCCGTCGCGAAGTGGAACTAATCGCAATGTTGCGCCGGATAGTCGGCTAGCCGTTGCATCGATCTGGTAACAAGGGTCCCCGAGAACCGCCACGCGGCCCGGCCCGAGAAAGACATTCGCGATGAGGTAGCACAACTCGTCGCTGCCGTTCGTCAGGATGATCTGAGACGGGTGGACGTGGGCGTCGATTGCGAGGAGGTCAAGTGCTCGTCTTTGCTCAGGATAGTGATTGACGTTCGCGACGGCAGCCATCACTGCGGCCCGCACGGCTGGGGCCGGGCCGAAAGCTGACTCGTTCGAAGAGAGTTTGCCCGATGGTAGACCGGGACTCGGTCGACCGGGTCGGTAGGCCGGAATATCCCGAAGGCGAGCTTCCGCAATCTCCACTATCTGACTCATGGTCGCACCAATAACTTTCCGGCCGACGGCGAGCTCGCCAGCGCACAAATCCTCTCCACCGCTTCCTCCAGCAGGACGACCTCAGTCACCACCGGCCGATAGCGGTCAGGATTTGCGGTGAGCGCGGCAACTGCTTCTGGAAGTTCATTCTTAAAGGCGTTTACGCCTAGGACCGTGATCTCGCGCACTGCAATTGCAGCGGGAACAAGCGACACTGACTCGTGACCAAATGCGACAACAAGGACAGTGCCTCCATTCGCGCAGTTCCTTATTGCATCGAGGAAAGAAGTGGAATAACCGGCCGCGTCTACGACAAGTTGGGCTGGTTCAACCAAATAGTGCTCGTCGCCCTCTATTGCTGCACCAAATGCGCGCGCGATTTGACGCCGTTGAGGCAACGGCTCAACGACTGACACCAATGCGTGTGGCCAGCGCCGTCCAATCTCCAGATGAACGAGCGCTCCAATCGCGCCATAGCCAAGAATTCTCACCTGCCGTGGTTCTACCGTCACCGCGTTAAGAGCATGCATCGCCACGGCGAGGGGCTCCGCAAGAACAGCGATAGGAGCCTCCAACTCTGTTGGACATGCGACCACACGATCGACTGGAATAAGTAAATGGCCCTGAAACCCACCCGAGTACGCCTCTCCCACCCAACTGAGATTCTCGCAGCGCTGGGTGCCTTCTGCACAGTCAACACAGGCCCCGCAAGGGGCCCGGGAGTCGATCACTACGCGAGTACCTACTACCAACTCATTCCCAGGGCAACTTTCGACCATTCCGACTACTTCGCGACCAAGTGTGGCGGGCCAGGACCAAACACCAGCCCCTGTCGCAAGCACATGTACGTCGGAGTCGCAGACTCCCGCCCACTCAACGCGCAGTAGTACTTCGCCCAATTGAGGAACTGGAATATCGAGTTCACCAAGACACAACGACAGATCTTGATTCAATAGAAGGGCGGGGGTTCTCACGATAATTCCTCCATGTCCCAAACTCCGCCCAAGTCCGCCGAAGCCCGCTTCGCCGAAGTAACTAGCCGTGACGCCACCAGAGAAATGTCGGGGCCACCTTGCGACAGGTAACTCACACCGATGGCCCCGCAACATCCATTCACGTCAAACACCGGAACGGCAACGCAGCAGATTCCAATCGCCGTCTCTCCATCGTCAACCGCAAAGCCACGGCAACGTACTTCTTCGAGTTTCTTGGCCATTTCTTGCGAAGGGGTAGGAAACCGCAAACTTGAAAAAGCCAGTTGGGCCCGCCCTACGGCGGTAGTCCAAGCGGGCAGGCGCGCACCAAGCGAACTTGCCAGCCTCACGCCGCTACCTGGAGGATCTTGCTTGGCAAGGTACACGACTTCGTCCTCGACTAAAACTGCAAAGTGAGACGTCGTTGCGAGTTCTTGAGCCAACAAAAGCAACTCTGCCGCCGTCGCACTGACTGGCGTCACGGCGCGAAGATACGCTGCCCCAACCTCAAAGCTACGCAGACCCAACCCATAAACTCCGTCCACGTCCTTCTTAACAAAACCACGAGCGTCCAATGCTCTCAACAAGACAAGGCAACTCGTCTTGGGAATGCCGAGACTATTCGCAATCTGCGCAAGACCAAGCGAACGCTGCTCGCTCGCCAATAGCTCGAGGATATCGACAGCACGTAACACCGATCGGCTTCCCGTGTTTGTGTTTCCAGGTTGGTCATCTCGCCGGCGAATCTGTACCGAACTATCGACAAAATGCGCACGCCGCCCCACTTTTCCGGTGGCAATCATTGCTTCGCCGCCGCCTGCAGCGGATTCTCCGACACTCGTGATTTCTGTCATCCCAAGGACCCCGCAGAGTAATTACAACTGATGGACAAAGTATCGGTCGCCAATTCCACCCCAAGCCGCGTTGGCAAAAGGCAGCGCCACTCAGTAATTGGTGTCATTCCACTCCAGCTTCGACGACCGTTATACATATATATGCACAGCATTCTTGTTTCGGAACAAAAATACACCTACGACGGGGCAATGTCAATATTCAATATTCAATTCGAGCGGTAGCCCAGGCTCCCGAAAGGCGTGCACTGGAGCCAGTGCTCCGCCAACTCGCTGATCTAATCAGTCTGACAACCAAACTGTCGAGGAAAACCTTTGCGGATGTCGACCTCGCTCCAGATCTTGTTGGAACACTGTCGATCGGAGTACTAGAACCATCGTTGGAGTCACACGACCTGCTCCGAATCCCCGTCACCAACATCAGGTCCCTCACTAGACGCTGGCACTCCCTGTGCGGGGTGGCCCTGCAGGCCACGTTGTCATTCAAAATGATCGGTCATATTAGATTCTGTTGGACTCCAAGTGTCATGGCCCAAATCATGAACTAGGGCACCCTTTCTACATCGATGGCGAGTGGGATTCCCGAAGCGTCTCCTTATCTGGGCCCCCGTCAACACCATGCCTTCCCTAACGAATTCACCCGGCATCGGAAGAACCCATCAAGTCGACTAACCCAATTTCGTTGACACCGGCACACGGATTACCCATAACGTCGACAGATCAAAGGTTGGTTTGATAGAGATGTGGGCCTATCAATAACGTATTGGCGTGACGGTCGCCAACTGGCGTAGAGGACAACCTCGAGTTTCAGACCCTATTGATCGACAACTTGCACCGTTCCTTCACGTCGAGGTCAGACAGGCACGTCGTGAGACAAGCTGTCGCGAATCGGTGCGAAAGAGCTAACGACGTGCTGATGCACTAACGAGGCGACCCCTTCGGGATCACGCATCTCAATCGCTGCCACGATCAAAGCATGTTCACGTCGTGACTCCTCGTGGGGGCGTCTGAACTGCGGACCCATCGGAAAACCGCGCCACAAGAGGCGCAGCAAGGTGACTAGCATCTGCGAGCCAGAACCCTCATAAATGCAGAAGTGGAATTTGCGATTGAGTTCGCGAATCCGATGGTCACCCTCCTCACACACGGCGTACTCCTCGAAAATAGTGCGCAGTTCCATGATGCTTTCAGGGGTCATCCGCGTGGCGGCGAGTTCGCCTGCAAGGGTCTCGAGCACGACGAGAATCTCGAGATTTTCTTCGAGGGACTCCGGAGGCAGTGCCGTCACCGTCGCACCGCGATGGGGGTCGAAGTGGACCAATCCCTCCGACTCGAGTTTTTGTAGACCCTCACGCACTGGTGTCGGCGAGAGTTGAAAGAGCGACGCGAGTTCGCGTTGGCGAAGCCGCGAACCCGGGGTGATTATTCCGTCGGCAATGAGTTCTCGCAACGTCTCGGCCACCAGATCCGCCTTCGTACGATACTCGCGACCGAGTCGCGCCGGAATCGCTTCCTCCAGCGAGCTGGTCAAGAGACTGTCGGCGCCGCAGGCGCCCCCTCATCCCGCGCGGTCGCGGCACTACCCAGGAAGACTTCGCGGATATCGGGGCGCGCAAGCAAACTTGCACCCGTATTTTCCAATTGAACTCGACCAGCGACAAGGACGTAGCCGTAGTCAGCAATGCTCAGCGCATCTAGCGCCTTTTGCTCCACCAACAACACCGAGACCCCCGAGGCGACGAGCTGGGGAACCTGTTCGTACAACAAGTGCCGCGCAAGATCGGGTGATAGGCCCGCCGTCGGCTCGTCGAGAAGCAAGAGTTTTGGAGACAGCATAAGAACTCGCCCCATTGCGAGCATCTTTCGCTCGCCACCCGAGAGTCGCCCTGCCGTGCGAGAGGTCATCTCTTTAAGAGGTGGAAACAACTCGTAGACGGCCGCTATTCGCTCCTCCACCTCTTTACGCTTAAGGAGGTAACCACCCATCAGTAAATTTTCCTCGACGTTCAATGTCGAAAAGACATCCTTGATCTGCGGGATGAAGCCTAGTCCCCGGCGACAGAGTCGGTCGCCACGCATTGCGGTCACGTCATCACCGTTGAGGGACACGCGACCGGCGAGCACCTTGGCGCGGCGGGTGGGTCCTTTAAGCAGAGTTGACTTGCCCGATCCGTTAGGTCCAATAACCGTGACGAGTTCACCCTTTCCCACGCTGATTGTTATCTCGTCAATGATCGCTCCGCCGCCATACCCGACGGCGAAGTCAGTCACCTCAAGCAGCGCTTGGGGGCGCGTTGCTGGTTGCACCACAGTATTCTCAACCGGCGAGATAGGCATCGAGCACCTCCTGATTGGTCCTTAGTTCGGCCATCGTTCCACTGGATAGCACTCGGCCCTGAGCCATGACGATCACCGGATCACACAGGCGCTCGACGACACCAAGCTCGTGCTCGACCATCAACATCGAGAGACCCTCGTCACGCAGTGCTAACAAGTGTGTCTCGATTCGCCTAATGAGGGCGGGATTCACCCCCGCCATGGGCTCGTCAAGCAATAGTAGTTTTGGTTCGGCCATGAGGGCGCGCGCCAGTTCGAGGAGGCGCTTCTGCCCGCCTGACAGGTCGCCAGCGAGATCATCTTCTTTCGCCGGAATCTCAAAACGCTCGAGGAGTTCTCGCGCCCGAGTGACGGCCGCGGCCTCTTGGTCACGCCAACGCCACCGCCCGGCCAGCGCATCTCGAAGACGTTCCCCACTTTGGTGAGGCGAAGCGACTAGCAGATTCTCGAGCACCGACAGTCGTTCGAATTCGCTCGAGAGTTGAAACGTGCGCACGATTCCCAAACGGGCCAAGGCGAACGGTGGTCGACCTGAAACGAGTTCACCCGCAAAGTGCACGCTCCCAGATTTAGCCGCGACGAAACCAGACACGATGGTGAGCACGCTAGACTTTCCGGCGCCGTTAGGGCCGATGAGGCCGGTGATGCTTCCCGAAGTGACATCGAATGACACGTCGCGTACGGCCTGCACTCCGCCGAAATTGAGGGCCAGATTGCGCACTGACAGGAGTGGCTCGCCAGTCATGACTTCGACCCCGCACGATTAGCCGGAGGCCGCGCGAAACGTTGAATCCGCTCGGGGAACACACCGCGCGGACGGAACCACATCACCCCGAGCGTGAGCAGTCCTACGACCACCCACTGCAGCGCGTCGACCAAGCCGGGATATCCGAATTGTGGGATGAAGCGCGTTGCTTCAAGGAACGCTACCGGCACTAGTGCGGCACCGACAACCGCCCCCACGTTGTTGCCCGAGCCACCCACGATGATCGCAGAGAAAAACACGAAGCTTTCGGGGAATAGCCAACTGCCGGGTGACCACGCCGTAAGGAACTGGGCGAGAACGGCACCCGAGAGCCCCGCGATAGCGCCACCAGTGACGAAGGCGATCAGCCGTAATTGCGTCACGTTCTTGCCGAGTGCGGCGGCGGCGGCGTCGTTGTCGCGCATCGCGCGCAGTGTTCGTCCCAGTGGCGAACTTGTGATGCGGCGCACGACGATCCACACGAGTACGGTGCAGATTAAAGTAATCACCACATATGCCCACTGGTAGGCGACGTTCGAGAGATGCAACGTGCTCTTGAGCGGTTGGGGAATCAGCGCGAGACCATTCGATCCGTTGAACAACCCCGTCGCGTTAGTCACCACCGTCGTTGCAATGAGTGAGATCACGAGCATGACCATTGCCTGATAGTCGCTACGAAGACGGCGCAACGCGATGAGACCCACCAGTAGCGACAGCACCCCACCGACCACCGCCGCCGCTAGAAAGGGAATTGGAAACGGCAGATGGGCGCCGAGGATATAACTTTGGAAACCACCATGAGCCGAGGAGGGACCTAGCGTCAAGACCGCCGCAGTGTAGGCACCCGCCGCTTGGAAGACTATGAACGAGAAGTCGATAAGTCCAGCCACGCCGAACTGCAGGTTGAGTCCGAGACAAGCCATCACGTCGACGCCCAAGTAAATCAACAAGTTAGAGACGTAAAACTGCATCGATGAACTCACGCGACGACCTCCTTTTGGGTGGCGACCTCAGCAAAGATGCCCTGGGGACGAATCAACAGGACGACGATGAGAATCAAAAAGGCGATGACCTCTTTGTAATCCGGTGAAATGACCGAAGCCGACAGCTCACTCGACAGTCCAATCACGACCGCTCCGACCATCGCTCCGTAGGGACTACCCACGCCACCGAGCACCGCCGCCGCGATGAGGGGAATGAGGAACTGTCCCCCTGTCGTGGAGGTGAAACTCGATATGTTGAGTGCCAGCGTGACACCCGCCGTCCCACAAAGCGCGCCCGAGAGGAGCCACGCGACATCGATCACTCGATCCGTTGCAATCCCGCACGAGCGCGCGAGTTCGGGGTCTGCGGCCGTCGCGCGCATCGCCCGTCCGAGCTTGGTCCATGAGAGCAATGCGTGCACAAGAACCATCGCCGCGCCCGCCAGAGCGATGATTACTAGTTGTTGGCTGGTGAAGATCATCCCCGCGAAGGTATACGAACTCGGTCTCGGCAGGACGAGGGAAAAGAACGTCGCCTTGAAGGCCGCCTGAAGCCCGTTCTGCAAGATGAGGCTGACCGAGATGGTGACGATGATCATGCCAAAGAGTCGGGTCCCCCGTCGTACGAAGGGGGTGTAGACGAAGCGGTTCAGTCCCCAGGACCCGATTGCTCCGGCACCCGCGCCAGCGATGAGGGCCTCGGCGAGGCCCCCACCAGCTCGTGTAACTAAGTAAGCAACGAACGCCGAACCAGTCATGACGTCGCCGTAGGCGAGGTTCAACACGTTGGTCACTCCAAATTGCAGGGTGAAGCCGACACTGGCGATAGCCAAAATCGATGCCGTGATGATACCGAAGCCAAGTGACAGGACGTAAATATTCACTTATCGACCCCGAAACTCTTTGGAAGGCGTTTGCGTAGTGGGGAACCCAATTGTGCGCCTACTCATTTGCTTAAGGCCGCAATCTGGCTTGCCGTGACCTCGCCGACAACATGCACATTGCCATTCACCGGTTGCCCTGCTTCGAACGCTCCCGAAGAGTTGTGCCACTGGTTGAACGCAATCACGCCGCCCGCACCAATGAACTGAATCTTCTTGCCCTGAGCGAGTGCCGCCTTACCCTGAGCGAAGGAATGGACAATGGTTTTGCCCTTGCCCGGTTCAGTGACCTCCATGATGTACTTGTTGTAAGTCGCGTGATTGATAGTGTGCGCGGCCAACATTGCCAGCGCCATCGTCGTGACTCCGTCATAGTAAGTCATCGTGTACGGGTCCGACGACCACTGCGCAGGTTGAGGAATCTGCGACTTCGAAGCCAGGAGCGCAGCATTGTAGGTCGTCCAGGACGAACCCGTGGTCGGAGCGTAGGGCTGCATACCAATGAAATCCTTCGTCATCGCCTTTTGACCCACCGCTCCAGTGACAGCCTTGAGCCAGGGTGTTTGCAGGGTGACCTCAGTGCCAATGATTGGAATGAGATTGCCGCGCAATTGTTGCAATTCCGACAGGAAGGTTGCCGCCGTCTGGGGATCCACCTCCATAAAGATGACTTGGGGCTTAGAGGCGAGCATTTTCTCGATTTCCGTGCGGTACGCCGACTGGTCAAGCGCCAACGTCACATTGTCGACCATTTTGCCGCCGAGCTTGGACCAAGCCTTCAACAGTGAGGGAACGTCAGATTGCGAACCAGCATCGTTACCGAAGACCGCCGCAGCGCGAGAAAAGCCTTTCGCGTGGGCCCATAGCGCAAGTGCGTACCCCTTCACATCATCAGCGGGGGTGATACGCCAGAAGTAGTGATAACTAGACCGATCGAAGAAAGCTTGACCGGTGTCGGCGAACATCGGCATCTGAGCTTGCTCCAGAATTGGCACCGTAGCAAGTGCCTCGTCCGCGCTCGGTCCCAAAATGCCTTCCAGGGTTGAATTAGTGGCCAGCATTTGGTTCGCGGCGGTCACCGCGTCGGCGGGGTCGCCGCGTGTGTCGAATGTGACACACGAGAAGCGATGACCCAAAACACCACCATCGGAGTTGATCAGTCGAACCGCCGGCTGACAACCAGCGACCATCTCGGGACCAAACGAAGCATCGGCCCCCGAGAAGGGATTGAAGTTGCCAATCACGACAGTCGAAGGAGCGGCGGATGCCACTTCTCCTTCACTGATTGCCACCAGACCGGTGGCTACGGCGAAAGCAAGAGAGAGACTAGTGACTCGCCGTAATTTCATTATTGCCTTCTTACTCATGGAATTCCCCTTGTCTGTATGGACTATGCGAAATATGACATGCAACAAACAACAAGTGAAGCGTTAAACATTTCCTACATTGCGATGCCCCAATGAACCTTTCACGCGCCGCTGGCCACCGAGTTGGTAGACGCTAACGCTTCGACTTGAATTTCGACGAGCGCTTCCGGGTGAACGAGAGCGGCTACTTGTACGAGCGTGCTTGTAGGACGCGACTCACCGAATCGACGCGCACGCACGGAGTTGACAGCGGTTCGGTCATTGATGTCAGTGAGGTAGACGACAATTTTTACAACGTCCGACAATGAAGCACCTAGACGTGTCAGGACCGTCTCAATGTTGTCGAAGGTCTGCTCGGTCTGTGCAACGACGTCGCCCTCGCCGACCAGGGCGCCGCTCGCGTCAGTGGCGAGCGTCCCTGAAATAAAGAGAAATCCACCAGCAACGACGGCGTCGGTGTAGTGGCTGGCCGGCTCGGCAAGTGCGTCTGCGAAGCGGTAACGCACGACACCCGCGTTCATGAGTTACCGTTCACTTTAGGCCCTCGCCATACTTTAAGACAGATAGAGCTTGGTACGAAACCGTTGCACGGATTGAGATCCTGGGGACACGCGCTGGCTGCCACAATTGACGACATCAACACTCGAAAGATAATCGAATCACCTGCCAGACTGGTGGGGATCTCGTTACCGAAGGTTCGATCCGCGTGAATCGGTGCATTCTGGAACAAATTCACTGGATCGGGCATCTCCCACTCTTGGATACCCCGCGACTCGAGCACTTCAGTGAAATTAGTGCGGCAACTGCGGTGACCTTCGACGCCATAATCAAAGCGGTAGCGACGATCGTCGCACATCTGAGTAATGAGGTCGTGCATTCCTACATCGTCCTTCAACACTTCCAGCATGGGACGTCGCCAGTTACTCTGCAAAACGTCGCCAAGTGCAAGGTTGAGCCTTAGCGTGCTGGCACGAGTGTGACTAACTGAGAGCCATTCGCGTCGGTCGAATGAGGCAAAAGCGATTAGGTCGCACACCTGCTGACTCTCGACGTCGATCACCTCAAGCAGATCATCCCTTTCGACCTCCACGACTGCTACGTGACCGCCCGAAACGAGGACCTCTTCCACAAGTTTGAAGTCATCTGCGAGCACCCCTGACAACATGTCGAGAAGTTCCTTTCGATATTTGATATTTGATATTTGATATTTGAT
>VFSW01013735.1_pt1 | contig 11241 bp, 11 predicted proteins | sample 5358111 | NCBI WGS metagenome assembly VFSW01 (sample SAMN11554181, study PRJNA540505) | mine drainage metagenome | isolation source: sediment from site ElyBrook_90M | place: USA: Ely Copper Mine, Vershire, VT | collected 2017 | reverse complement strand
CGTCGGCGCGAGGCGCAAGAAGAGGCGGCTGAGCTGGCTGCGGAAGCGCGGGCGCAAGGTGGTGTGGCGCCGGATGAGGGTGGGCGCGATGAGCACGAGGGCGATGAGGGTGGGCGCAATTCGGCGCAGGCGCTGGAGAGCGGGATTGGCGCGGAGCGGCTGCTGGCGGATGGTGACGCGGATGGCGGATCGTCGGCGGTAGCGCAGGCGGAGGGTGCGGAGAAAAATGATCGCGGGTTGGACGACACCGATATTGAGGTTGATCCGGCGGCGATTGAGCGGGAATTGATGGCGCAGGGCGCGATTGATCCGGCAGATGCGGAGCAGCCGGAGATTGGCGGGGCTGTGGCGGCGGGTGAGATGGTCGCGGATGGCGCGGCGGGTGGCGAGTTTGACGAGGCGGAGGCGCAGCCGACCCCGGAGCAGGTGGGGGGCGAGAGTGATGCGGCGGAGGAGGCGCGGGAGCGTCGTCGCACGCGGATTATGCGCCAATATAAGATTCAAGAGGTGATTCATCGGCGGCAGATTTTGCTAATCCAGGTGATTAAGGAGGAGCGCGGCTCGAAAGGGGCGGCGCTGACGACGTATATTTCGCTGGCGGGGCGGTTTTCGGTGTTGATGCCGAATTCGCCGAACGGGGGCGGGGTGTCGCGCAAGATTACCGCGCATAGCGATCGCAAGCGGCTCAAAGAGGTGATGGCGGAGCTGGAAATCCCGGATGGGATGGGGATGATTGTGCGCACGGCGGGGGCGAACCGGCCGAAGCCTGAGATTAAGCGCGATTGCGAGTATTTGTTACGCTTGTGGGATGATATTCGCGAGCGGACGATGAGTTCGGTGGCGCCGAGTTTGATTTACGAGGAAGCGTCGTTGATCAAGCGGACGATTCGCGATGTTTATACGCGTGAGGTGGATACGGTTTACGTGGAGGGCGCGGAGGGTTTCCGGGCGGCGCGCAATTTCATGGCGATGTTGATGCCGAGCCATGTGCGCAAGGTGCAGCAATGGACGGAGAAGCAGCCGTTGTTTGCGCGTCATCAGGTTGAGCAGATGATTGAGCAGGTATTTCAGCCGACGGTGCAGCTGCGCTCGGGCGGGTATTTGGTGATCAACCAGACTGAGGCGCTGGTGGCGATCGATGTGAATTCCGGGCGGGCGACCCGCGAGCGGAATATCGAGGATACTGCGCTGCGCACGAATATGGAGGCGGCGGAAGAGGTGGCGCGGCAGTTGCGCCTGCGCGATTTGGCTGGGCTGATTGTGGTTGATTTCATCGACATGGAGGTGCGCAAGCATAATGCCATGGTCGAGCGGAAGCTGAAGGATGCGCTGAAGGGCGATCGGGCGCGGATTCAGGTGGGGTCGATCAGTCATTTCGGGCTGTTGGAGATGAGCCGACAGCGGCTGCGGCCTTCGTTGGCGGAGACGATGCTGATCCCGTGCCCGCATTGCGAGGGGGTAGGGCATGTGCGCAGTGCGGCGAGCTTGGCGCTGGCGGTGTTGCGGGCGCTCGAGGATGAGGGCGCAAAGCAGGCCGCGCACCGGCAGGCGGCGGAGTTTGCCGTGCATCTGGCGGCGGATGTGGCGTTGTATATTGTTAATCATAAGCGCGCCGAATTGGCGGCGGTTGAGGCGCGATTTGGGATGATTGTGCGGTTTGTTGCCGATGCGGCGACGCCGACGCAGTTCCGGGTGGAAAAGGTGCGGGTGCTGGCGGCGCCGGCGCGGTCGGCGGCGGATCAGCCTTTGGCGATGGGCGGCGAGAATGCGGCGATTGAGGATGCTGGGTTCGGCACGTTGGAGGCGACTGATTTGGATGCGCCGGGTGAGGCTACGGGCAGCGATATGGCGTCCGAAGCTGGCGGCGATGCGGCTGAGGAGGAGAAGCGGTCTCGGCGGCGGCGGCGGCGGCGGCGCGGTCGGCGGGGTGAGGCCGGTGACGCCGGTGAGGCTGGCGATGATTCGTCCGTTGCGGCCGAGGGTGATGCCGATGAGGCTGCGTCGGGCGAGGAACAAACAGTTGCGGTGGATGATCGGTTTACGCCGGCTTTGGCGCCGATTGAGTTGCCGGAGGTTGAGGTGCAGCGCGAGCCGCGGCGGCGGCGGCCACCACGGCGGCGTGGCGGCGCGGCGCGGGGCGATGGCGGCGAGGATGCGGCGAGTGAGCAGACGACCGCGCCGGTGAGTGAGCCGGTTACCGTGCCGATCATGCGCGAGGAGCCGATTTATTTGGATATCGCAGATATTTTTGAGGCGGCGGAGCGCAAGGAGGCTGAGCGAGCTGCGGCGGCGCGTGCGGAAGCGGCGGCGCGGCAGGCGCGGCCGGTGGTGCGTGAAGAGCCGGTGGCTGAGGTTTTGTCCGAGCCCGTGCCTGAACCTGCACCCGAGCCTGCGCCCGAATCAGCGATTAACGTGGATGCGGCGCCGGAGCCGATTTCTGAGCCAATCGTTGAACCTTCGCGTGCGCCGGTGGTGCAGCCGATTGTGATTGGGGCGGATGAGGCGGAGGCGGGACCGCGCAAGAGCGGGTGGTGGCGACGCTAAAATAGTCCTGTAATATGTCCTGCCGCATCGAGGCCGACGGCTTCGGCGGCGGGAATCCGGGGCAGGCCGGGCATGGTCATGACTTCACCGGCGAGGGCGACCACGAAGCCGGCTCCGGCTGATAGGCGCAGCTCGCGGATGGGCAGCGTGAACCCGGAAGGTGCGCCGCGCTGGGTTGGATCGGCGGTAAAGCTATATTGGGTTTTTGCGACGCAGACAGGCAGGTGGCCGAAGCCTGCGCGTTCAAAGCGGGCGATTTGCTTTTCGGCCCGGTCGGACAGGGCGATATCGGCGCCGCCATAGATGCGGCGAACGATGATGCGCAGCTTCTCCGCGAGGGAGAGATTGTCCGGGTAGAGAAATTCGAAATTTGTCGATTTGTCCGCGATGGCGGTGCGCACGGCGCTGGCCAGCTCGGCGGCGCCCGCTGGGCCATCGGCCCAATGGGTGCAGAAAATTGGGGTGATGCCATCAGCGGCGAGGGCGCTGCGCAGAGCGGTGCGTTCGGCGTCGGTATCAGAGAGAAAGCCGTTGATTGCAACCAGGGTGGGCAGTCCAAAGGCGCGCATCGCGGCGACGTGTCGGCGCAGATTGGCGGCACCATCGCGGACGGCGCTCGGGTTTTCCTGACCAAGATCGGCGCGAGCGATGCCGCCATGCATTTTAAGGGCGCGCAGCGTGGCGACCACCACGGCGCAGGCGGGCTTCAACCCGGTTTGGCGGCATTTGATGTCGAGGAATTTTTCGCCGCCGAGATCGGCACCGAAACCCGCTTCGGTAACGACGATATCGGCGAGTTTCATGGCGGTGGTGGTGGCCATGACCGAGTTGCAGCCATGGGCGATGTTGGCGAAGGGGCCGCCATGCACGAGGGCTGGGGTGCCGCACAGCGTTTGCACCAGATTGGGTTGCAAAGCATCGCGCAGCAGGGCCGTCATTGCGCCGACGGCGTTCAGGTTGGCGGGGGTGATTGGCGAGCCATCACGCCGTTCGGCGATGACCATGCGCGCGAGGCGGTCTTGCAGGTCGGCTAAGTTTTTCGAGAGGCAGAAAATTGCCATCACCTCGGAGGCGACGGTGATGTCGAATTTTTGCTCGCGGGCGGCGCCGTTGGCCCCGGCGCCGAGACTGAGCACCGTTTCGCGCAGAGCCCGGTCATTCATGTCGATGGCGCGGCGATGGGAGATCCGGCGCGCATCGATCTCGAGCGCGTTGCCCCAGTAAATATGATTGTCGAGCATGGCGGCGAGGAGGTTATTCGCACTGGTGATGGCGTGGAAATCGCCCGTGAAATGCAGGTTGATTTCCTCCATCGGTGCGATTTGCGCGTAACCGCCGCCAGTGGCGCCGCCTTTTTGACCAAAGCAAGGACCAAGGCTGGGTTCGCGGAGCGCGATCATGGTTTTGGCGCCGGATGCGGCTAGCGCGTCACCGAGGCCAATGCTGGTGGTGGTTTTACCCTCGCCCGCTGGGGTCGGGCTGATGCCTGCAACCAATACCAGCGCGCCGTTGGGGCGGTCGGCGAGGCTGTCGATGTAGTCGAAATCGATTTTCGCCTTGTGCCGACCATAGGGAATGATGGCGTCGGCAGGGATGCCGGCGACGCTCGCGATGGCGGTGATGGGTCGGAGCGCAATGCTCCGGGCGATTTCGAGATCGGTGGTCATGCAGCGTGTCTCCCTGATTTCCTCCGTTATTCTTGGCTCTGACGCCGATGGCAAGGGGGGATGCTTGCTTGATCGGGGTTTGCAATCGTAAAAGCGCTTTATGGGGAATGGTTCGGTATTACCGTCTGCGCTGAGCGGGTTCATGCTGCCGGATTGGGCGGTGTTGATTTTGCTTTTGATTGGCGGGGTTTATGCGCTGGCGATGCTTGCGATGCCGTTTGCGGTATTCGGGGTCAAGTCGCGGTTGAGTGCGATGGAAGAGCAACTTGAGGATATTCAAGAAGAATTGCGGGTGATGGCGTTGCGCCAGGCAGGGGCGCGGATCGGGGTGATTGACCAAGTCTATCCCGAGCCAGCCAAGCCCGCAGCGCCGCAATCGATGACGACCATGACGGAGCCGCCGGTGCGCCGTCGTGAGGGTGCCGAATTCGCTGCTCCCACGCCGCCGCCGATACCTCCTACTGAGCCGCCATTGCGCGAGAGTTTTGGGCGAGCGCGTCCGACGCCGCCACCGCCGCCATCCGTGCCGCCGCGTGGACGGCGGATTGAACCGCGGCTGGATTGATCTGACAGTTTGGCCTGCCGCTTGAATCGCACTGGTCGGACGCCCACGTAACGGTCGGCTCCGACGCGAAGCTTTGACGCGCCGTCTGGTCTTATATCAACGGAGCGAAAAAATGTCAGGCTTGCAGACCCCTCAGGCGATGATCGCCACGATGATCGCCAAATCGATTCACCAGCATTGGCGGTTTTATCTGTTTGAAGGGGTGGTGCTCGTGGTTCTGGGCATCGCGGCGATTGCCTTGCCGGTGCTGGCTGGCTTGGCGCTTACTTTGGTGCTCGGGTGGTTGTTCATCATTGCTGGACTGGTCGGATTTGTGACGGCGTTCGGAACCATGCGCGGTACGCGGGCGCCTGGGATGGTTTGGGCGGTTTTGTCATCTGTGGTCGCGGTGCTGGTTGGTGCGGTGTTGCTCTGGGACCCGGTGCGCAGCTTGGCGACACTGACATTCGTGCTGGTGGCCTATTTCATCGCTGATGGAATTTTGATGATTTTTCTAGCACTTTCGCATCGGCGCGGCATGGCCGGAAAATGGGAGTGGATGCTAGTCAATGGGGTGGTCGATTTGATTCTGGCCGGTATCGTGATTTCGGGGTTTCCGGGAACGCTGGTTTGGGCGCTCGGATTGCTGGTCGGGATCGATATGGTATTTGGCGGCACCTCGTTGATCTCCATGGCGCTGACCGCGCAGCGCGAGGTTAGCGGGTCATCGGACGGAGCTGGTTAGTAATTCCGCCAGTTTTTGCGTGATGACGCGATAATCCGCGTCGTTCAGAGCGGTGAGCGGCGGGCGCATCCGGCGCCATGTCGGGTCGTTCAGCAGGGCGGCGATGATGGTTTTGATCGCTGCCATCGGTGGATAGGTCGCGCTAATGGCGCGCAGGGCTTCTAGATAGGCTTGTGCCGCTTGCACTTGTTCGGTGGATTCTGGTTTTGTCGCATGGTCGAAGATGATCCGCAGGCTGACGCTTGCGATATTCGCGAGGCCGGTGATCGCACCGGCACCGCCCGTGCGCAAAAATGGGAGCATAAGTGGGTCGGCACCGGCGAGAACACCAAAGCCTGGATGATTGGTGATGAAGGCGAGCCCTGACTCGTGTTGACCAGACGAGTCTTTGAGTCCGACGACATTCTCTGGATGATGTCGGCGAAGCTGTTCGATACTGGCATGGGTGATCGGGATGCCCGAGAATTGCGGAAAATGATAGAGTAACAACGCGAGGCGCGGGTCCGCCACGCTGTCGATCAGGTGACGATAGCTGGCAACGAGGCCGTCATCGCTCAGATTTTTGTAGTAGAAGGGCGGTAAGACCAGAAAATCGGTGACGCCTAGCTTGAGTGCGTGGCGGGTAAGGTCGATGGTATCGCCGATGGCGGGTAGGCCGGTGCCGAGCAGGATTTGTTGGGGCGCGATGCCCGCAGCGAGCACGGCTTCCAGAATAGCTTTACGCTCGGACTGGGCAAATGAGGTTGCTTCGCCGGTGCTGCCGAGCAGCGCGAGGCCATGACAACCTTGATCGAGCAAGCGTTGGCACTGAGCGATTAGGCGCGGCATATCGACAGCAAGGTCCGGGGTGAGCGGGGTGGCGACCGCCGCGAAGACGCCTTTGACCCGGTAATTCATCGTTTCGCTCCTTTTGATTTCAGCTGATCGGGTGTTTGATGAAATGTGGCGCCTCGCGCGTTGGCGCGCAAGAATTGACGTCAGAGTGGCATGCAGGTCAGCGATCCTGCTCGCTCGTCGGCTGTATCCGTTCGGCCAAACGCCAGACATAGGCAATGATTTCCGCGACGATTTTGAAGTGTTCGGCCGGAACTTCCGCTTCGAGGGCGACCTTATAGAGTGCGCGCGCCAGCGGCGGATTGGCGACGATGGGGATCGATAATTCGCGGGCCAGTTCGCGGATACGCGCCGCCATTCGGTCTCTGCCTTTGGCGACGATGCGTGGCGCAGATTGATCGCCGCGATTATATTCAAGGGCGACGGCGTAATGGGTGGGGTTGGTAACGACCACGCTGGCGCGGGCGAGAGCAATGCTGAGCGTTTGTTTGGCTCGCGCAGCGCGCAAGGCGCGCAGCCGAGCTTTGATTTCCGGATTCCCGTCGGTCTCACGGGATTCATCACGAATTTCGGTATGAGTCATTTTGATTTGCGACTGGAAACGAAACCGGGTCCAAGCGAGATCTGCCGCCGCGATCATCAGATTACCCAGCGCTACCGCGCTGGCAACGGCGAGTAGGGTGTCGCCCACCCAGAGGGCAATGCCGGAGGGATGAGAGCCAATGGTGCCGATCAAGGCGGGTAGCCGGGCTTTGACAATAAGGGCGACAGCGATGCCGACAATGACGAGCTTGACGATGGAGCGCAGCGTATCGATCAGATGGTTGGTGCTCAATAATCGGCCCAAACCCGCCATTGGTGACAGCATGGCAAAATGCAGGTGCGGTGCTTGCAAGCGCGGACGAAAACCCGTCTGGGCCATTGTGCCGATGAGGCTGGCGACAATGACATTGGCGCCGATAAGGCCGATAATGTGCAAGGGCGGGAGAGACGCAGCGCTAATGACCATTAGGGCATGATGGAAACCACCGGGCGCGCCAGCCCCGGCAATAATGTGGGCGAGTGCGAGGATGAGCTGATTGATTAGCTTGGGGCCGAGGCCGGTGAGCAAGCCGATAACCGCGAGAAGACCCAGCGCGCCGGAAAGTTCGCGCGCCATCGGCATTTCGCCGTGGTCGATCGCTTTGAACAGTCGGGCTGGCGTGGCTGCTTCGGTTTTTGCGTCGTTGTCGCCCTCCGCCATGGCTGTTTACCAGCCTAGCCCGGTGCGAAACAGCGTCGTCACCCCGTGTTCCCATGTGGAAAAAAGCGTGGTGGCGGTGAGGGCGACGAGGGCGAGGCCCGCCAGGATTTGTAGCGGGGCAGCGAGGTAAAATACTTGCAGTTGCGGCGCCGCGCGGGCCATTAGGCCCAGACCGGCTTGCAGGATCAGCCCGATGATCAAGAACGGGGCGGCAAGGCCGACAGCCATGGCGAAACTCTGCCGCACGCAGGAGACAATGATGTGCAAGGTTGCACCTGCGGAGATGTGCAGCCCGCCGTTGAGGACTTGTGCAGATAATCCTGGTGGGAAGGCGGTATAGGAGTGAACCAGGGCGCGCAACGGCAACACAAACAACGGACTGCTGAGGACCAGCGCGGGAATGGCAATGTTGAAGCCGTCCGCCAGCACCGTCGACTGGGCGCCGATTGCGCTGTCGGGCAGGAGTAAGCTGGAAAGGCCGATCTGGTAGGAGATGAACTGACCAGCCATGGGCAAAGCGAGCACCAGGGTGCGGGCGATCCAACCGATTGCACCACCGATGAGTGATTCTTTAGCGATTAGGAATGCTGTAGCAATCTCGTTCGTGCTCGGTGGCGGCAATGTTGAGGCGACCATTGGCCACAGCACGGCGCAGAGGGCGAGGGATAGGCCGACCCGCACCATGGGCGGTATCGGTGCTTCGCCAAAGCCGGGCATGAGCATGACGGCCGCGCTAACCCTGGCGAGCACCAGGGTGAAGCCATACGCATCCATGCTGAATGGGCTCATGATCCGCCGACGGTGATCATGGCCGCGAAAATGTGGTGCGAAAACACGGTCAGTAGGCGCTGCGCCGTGCCGGCGGTGATGAGCAAGGCGGCCAATACGGCGGCGATCTTAGGTAGGAATGATAGGCTGGTTTCGTTGATTTGGGTGACAGCCTGGATCAATGAAATGAGCACGCCAACACCGAGGGCCGCCAAGAGCGGGGGTGCAGCGAGATGCAGGGCAAGCATGATTGCTTGATGAAGGGTTTGCGCGATCATGGCGGTTAGATCGGCATATTCATGATGGATTGATAGGCCGAAATCACCCGATCGCGGATGGCGACGCTGGTTTGCAAGGCGAGTTGCGCTTGGGCGACGGCGGTAACGGCCCCGGTCAGATTGCCACTGCCGGTGAGCGCCGCCGTGGCGGTGGATTCGGCGGCACTACTCTGATGCACCGTCTGGCTAATCATGTCACTGACATAATGACCAAAATTCGTATTGGTCTGGATGAAGCTGGTTGCGCTGCTCTGACCAAGAGTGAATAGGGACGGCGAAGCACCTGACAGGCTAACGGGGAGCAGAGCCATTATAGGAGTCCCAACGTGCGTGAGAGCATACTGCGTGAGGCGTTCATTGCGGCAAGATCCGCGTTATAAGCGCGCTGGGCTTGCTGCATATCCATCAATTCAACAAAACTATTCACGTTGGGCATTTTGACGTAGCCCTGCTTATTGGCCGCCGGGTTTGACGGATCGTATTTCAGCGGGAAGGGCGCTTGATCTTGGCCGATCTGGCTTACCTTGACCATTTTGACCCCCGTAGCGCTATTCATGCGATCGGCGAAGCTTACTGTTTGTCGGCGATAAGGGGTGCTGCCGGGACTGGACCCGGTGCTTTGCGCATTGGCAAGATTTTGGGCGATGATTTGCAACCGGGCGCCTTCGGCAGCGAGCCCTGCGGCGGAGATATTCAACGTTGTTCCAAAATTCATGGTTTCTCTCGTTAGGAGGCTAAGGCAAATTTTTGCCGGACTTCAGGGGTGATTACGATGCGGCGTTACAGCGTGGCGCCAAGGGCCGAGCGAAACATACCGAGATAGGATTTATAAAGATTGACCGCATATTCTTGGTTAAGCTGCACATGGGCCATGGCCGCCAGTTGCTGATCGAGCGGAACTGCGTTCCCATCCGGCGCGCGTGCCGCGACGCGGGCGAGTGTGTCCGGTGAGTGGGGGCCGTTGAGCGCCTGGAGATCACCTTTGTTGGGCGTCGCGAGTTTGAGTGTGCTGAGATTGTTGATGGTTGCGCTGAAGGGAATCGGCTGAGACGGGGTGTAGCCCGGCGTGTCCAAATTGGCGAGGTTTTGCGATAGCATCCGTTGAGCAGCGTTCAGATAGCCCAATTTTTGCACTGATAGGTCAAGTAAGGTGTTAGTCATGATGAACTCCGCGCTGTTCATCATGAGTTAGGACGAATTGATTAACAATCCGTCAATGCGATGGTGCGAGGAAAAATATTTTTGCAGATGATCAGTCCGCGCAAATTTGTTTACTCGGTTTTAAGAAAGATCAGCAATTTATCGATGGCTTCAAGTTTAGTGAGAGATTCTAATGCAGCATATTCGGCCGCGAGGCGCTCGAGGGCGGCTTCAAAAATCTGTCGTTCGGAGAAGCTTTGATCGGGTTGACCGGCGTTGCGGTGCAGGTCGCGCACCACTTCGGCAATCGCCATTGGGTCGCCCGAGTTGATTTTTGCCTCATACTCCTGGGCGCGGCGTGACCACATGGTGCGCTTGATCCGCGCCCGGCCTTTGAGGGTCACTAAAACCTCGTCAAATTGTTTGCGGCTGGCGAGTTTGCGGAGGCCAGCGGTTCGAGCCTTGTTGACCGGCACGCGCAGGGTCATGCGGTTTTCATCGAAAGTGATATGGATCAAATCGAGCTTATGGCCTGCAATTTCTTCGGGCGCGATACGCTCGACTTTGCCGACGCCATGGGTTGGATACACCACGAAGTCGCCCTCTTTGAAATTTTCGGCTTTCGCGATCGCGCGTTGCGGCAAGACCGGGCGGGGCCCGGGCGGGGGAATGGACGATCGTTCGGCAAGTTCGGCTTGGCTCGGCGCTGTGTCAGCCGCCGTGACCGCGTTCGCAGGCGCGGCGGCAGGTGCTGGGGCTTCCAAGGTCTCTGGAGATTCAGGCTTAATGGCGGCGTTTGAGCGGCTGGGCATGGGGGTAGGGGGGCCTTTTGGGGATGCAGTCGATGAAGTCGCGATGGCCGGTTTTGATTTGACGGATTTGGCTGGCTTCGGAGCGGGTTCGGTAGCAGGGGCCGCGTTGGCTTTTTCAGCAGCTCGGGCGGCCAGCGCGGCTTTTGATCGGGACGGTCGGACTTTGCGCGCCGATAGTTGCGTCGGGTCGGAACGGGCTCCGTCCGAGACTGGCACCTCGATATCTGGTTCTGTCATCTGCGCACCTCCGGGAAAAGGGACAATCGCGGTGGAGAAAACCGGATTATCTTAAACTTACCGCCGGATCATATCACAGAAACCTTCTCGGGTGAACCGAGCCGCCCGGCGGCGGCTAAGTGCCCGGTTCTGGCGAGAACAAATCGGCTTTGCCGGCCTTGTCCTTCCAGTCATCCGCATCTGCCGGGGGAGTGCCTTTGCGCGTAATATTGGGCCAGAGAGCCGAAAATTCGCGATTTTTTTCCAGCCAAGCGGTGGCTTTACTATCGGAATCCGGCACAATCGCCTCAATCGGGCATTCTGGCTCGCAGACGCCACAATCGATGCATTCGTCCGGATGGATCACCAGCATATTTTCGCCGACATAAAAACAGTCCACCGGACAGACTTCAACGCAATCCATATATTTGCACTTGATGCAATTTTCGG
>VFSW01013734.1_pt1 | contig 11242 bp, 8 predicted proteins | sample 5358111 | NCBI WGS metagenome assembly VFSW01 (sample SAMN11554181, study PRJNA540505) | mine drainage metagenome | isolation source: sediment from site ElyBrook_90M | place: USA: Ely Copper Mine, Vershire, VT | collected 2017 | reverse complement strand
TGGGCCCATTTCCAACCCGGGTGCGGGTTTATTTTTTTCTAGTTTTAATCCCCCAAAACCCCCCCCCCCCCACCTGGGTTTTCCCCCGGGGGGGGGGGGGGCGGGCGAGATCGCAGAGGCGCTCCGCGCGTTTATTTGATCGTAGAGACGTGCTTGAGATGCGGCAGCGCATGCTTCGATGGGGTGTTGGTGTTGCTGTTGTCGATATAGATGTCGAACTGCGTGAGGAAGGGTGAGGTCGCCGTCGGATGCGCCACCGGGGTGTAGCCGACGCCAGAGACGCCGTTGAGCGACTCGATTCTGGATACCATGTTGAACACGTTGCTGCCGTAATAGACGATGCCGGCCTGATAGCCGATGGTCGTCAGGCTCACCGGGCCGCAGCCGACGCATTGATTCGTGATCTGCGTGTTGGTGACGCGATTGCCTGAAACCGTCACCGTCGAGGTCTGGGGAATGCTGTTGCTGGTGATGTCATAAATGCCGACGTCGTTCTGGGTGACCAGGTTCGACTCGATGAGCGACGACGACGACGCGGCACCAGGGCCGTAAAACAGGATGCCCGTCGAGACGGCTTGATTATTGCCAGTGTAACTGTTGCCCGTCACGATGTTGCGCGCGATGGTGCCCGACCCGCCAAACCCGATCTGGATGCCGTTCTGGGCGATGAAATTCACCGGACCCAGCCCCGTCACGGTATTGCCGAGGATGAGCGCGGAATCGCTCGGCCCGTTCACGACGATGCCGCCCTTTTGGTAGAGGGAGACTTGGTTGCCTGAGATCGTGCCCGTCGCGCCGGCGTCATAGGCCCAATAGACGCCTACGCCGTGTTGGTCGCCGTTGAACGGCACTTCGCCAATATTGTGAATGTTCGATGTGGTGACAGATACGTCTCCGCCGTTATTGACGACGCCAAAATAATTCGCGCCATAGATGTTCGCCTGATTGACCGAGCCGTTGTGGCCAGGGCCGAAATAGACGCCGATATTGCAGCTGGTGGCGTTGACGGTTCCTGACACTGTGCTGGTGGGGTTGATGATTCTGGCCGTCATGTTGATGCTGTCGCGATAGAATCCCGTCGCGGTGCAGGTTGGGGTGCTCTGGCGTCCGACGCCCTTTGCTGACGCCTGGCGACCGCTGAGCGTGATCGCCAGCGCGGCAATTCCTACAACCACCACGACTGCCATTAAAGCGGCGATGAATCTCTTCATCTTTTTACGATCCTCCACTGAAATAGGTTGCGCCGCGCTGATCAAGCCAGTCATCACGATGTGATTGACTTTAAGCGCTCGCATCCGTTATCAATGAGAGTATGGCACACCAATGTTACAGACAGAATGACTATCAAGCTTTCCTCCTCAGGCGATCAATTGATGATACAGACCGCCACGCCTCATCTCGTGGGGCGTGGCGGCCTGTGATGGGCACGCGCCGCTCAGGGCAAGTTGACCGCCGAGCCAAGAGTGAGGTTGTCGCTGAATCGCAGCGCGGTGGTCGCGATGTCAGCGGCGTCGCCCGCGTCGCGCTCGAAGGTGCTTTGCGCCACCTGGCCCCAGCAGCCGGAAGTCGCCAGCAAGCCGCCCCCCGCGCTGTCGCTTTGCACGCTATTAGTCAGCGTGACGCCGCCCGTCTCACAGGTGATGGCCGCGCCTTTCGCCGTGCCGGCAAAGCGGATGTCGGCATTGTCGAGCATGATGCGCCCCGGCGTGCCGTTGGCGTCCGTCTGCGTCTCGATGCCTTGCCACGCGCCCGCGCTCGCGCCTGGGCCGCCAATGGCAGGGTCCGCCAGTGAGGTCAGCAGGACGGGCGCATCGACGGCTCCTTCCACCACGAGCGCGCCGCCGCGCACGACGAGCGCCGTCCCCTGCGCGAAAGCCAACACCGCGCCTGACAGCACCCGCAATGTCTGCCCCGTCCTGATGGTGAGCGTGCTCAGCACGCGATAGGGAGCGGCGCGATGGTCGATCGTCGTGGTGCCGTCACTCAGCGCGATGTCGCTCATCCGGCGCGGGGCGGCGCGCGATTGCAACACACGCGCGCCATACGCGCCCAGACCCACCAGGATTACCAACACCCCCAGCGCGCCGAGCAGAGTCTTGCGCCACGCGCGCAACGCGACGCGAGCACGCTGGATGGGCGAGCGCGGCGGCGGTGCTTCTTCGTCAGGCGCGCCCGGATCCGGCGCGACGCGGTCCATGCCGACCCACGGCACTGGCGGCTCAAAGTCGATGGCCGACTGCGGCGCGGTCGCCATGCAATCGCTCTTCCGCAGCGTGGGCGGGGACGATGCCGCGCGTCGCACGGTAGGGTGATTCGTGCCGGGGATGCCGGTTGGATAGAGCGGCTGTGGCGACCAGCCCGGCGCGGACTGCCCCCAGGCGGCTGTTGCCGCTGTCGCGTCCGCCGCCGGCGACGGCCAATCGCTCGCACCGTGCGATCGAGTGGGCGGCGAAGTGGACCAGTGCGCCGAGGATCGCGACCAGCCGGCAGCGGACGAGGGCTGGCCAGAGTACGATTGCGCGGGGGGCGTGGTCATGGTGGCCGCTGGCGGCAGCGCGGGGCGCACACCGGAGTCGTTGAGGAGTGCTGTTTTTTCGCGGGTGGCGTACACGCGCGCCATCGCCTGTGTGGGGGCCATGCCCTGGGCTTCGCGCTGAGCCAGCCGCAGCGTATCGCTGACGGCGAGCAGATCCGTTGGCCGCCGGCGCGCGTCCGGGTGCAGGCAGCGCGCCAGCACTTCGCGCAGCAGCGGTGGTAGTGTCGCGTCGCGGGCAAGCCGGTCGCGCGCGCCCACCGGCGGTGGCGCGCCAAAGGCCATCTCCCAGATCAGCGCGCCAAGGTGAAAGGTGTCGGTCGCCTGGGTGACCGGGGCGTCGCGCTCTTCCTCGGGCGCGAGATAGCCGGCGGTGGCGCTGAGGTTGCCGGGGAAAAGATCCATGAGATAGTCCGTGACGGCGGCAAGGCCGACATCCGAGAGACGCGCCGCGCCCGCGTCGGTGATCTCGACCGAGGCTGGCGCCAGCACGCCATAGATAACGCCGTGAGCGTGGGTGAAAGCGAGCGCGCCGGCGATCTGGCGGCCTAGCGTCAGCGCGGCGATCATGCTCAACCGGTGAATGCGCAGCACGTCTTGCAAGCCGGAGCCGCGCGGCTCGGTGGCGACGACGATCGCGCCTTCGTGCCAATCGAGATCGTAGATGCGCGTGATGTGCGGGTGCGGACTAGTGGCGCACCGCTTGATAGCCTGACGCGCCAGCGTGAGCGCCGCGCGTGGCGGCTGCCCGCGCGCCCGCAACAGGCGCAGCAAAGCCTCGTGCCCCGTGCTCGTCTCGCGCGCCTGAAAATAGTCGCCGGGGGCCGCGCCCTCACACGGCATGCCCACCTGATAGCGCCCGCGCAGCACGAGGTCGCCTGGCCGCAAGGTCGCCCACGCGCTGGGCGGCGCGCCTTTGCCCCGGCGTGCCGTAGGGTGCGATGTGGTATCGTGGGTTGAGCCGGTTTTATCCGTCCACATGCGAAAAAGTTGCCTCCTTGCGGGAATGCGCCAGCACGCAATCATACGCGCGGGCCAACGCCGGGGCCATTGCACCTTGTGTGCCAAGTGGGGCGAAACCGCCGGGAATCTTCCGCCGCCCGCCCGCGATGGATGCCTCGCACGGTACATTACATCCTGAGAGCACCATGTTGAGAGGAAGCACCTTTCCCCTATGACGACACCTGTCACTGACCTGCGCGGGGCGCGCGTCGCCCTAGTGGGCATGGGTAAAGAGAGTGCGGCGCTGGCCCGCTTCGCCGCGCGCGAGGGCGCGATCGCCATCACGGCCACCGACACGCGCCCCGCTGCGGATCTCGCCGGCGTCATGGCCGAGGTCGCCGACCTGGCAGTCCCCGTGCGGCTCGTCGCTGGCGGCAACGATCCCGCCGCCTGGGCCGACGCGGATGTGATCTTCGTCAGCCCAGGCATCACGCCAGGCTTTCACGTCAAGATTCCTGGGATCGCCGAGGCGGCGGCGCGCGGTGTTATGATCTCGAGCCACACGCAGCTCTTTTTCGAGCGGTGCCCCGCGCCGATCGTGGGTGTGACGGGCACGGCGGGCAAGACGACCTCCACCACGCTGCTGGGTGAGATGCTGCGCGCGTGGGGCGGCAAGCGCGTCTTTCTCGGCGGCAATATGGGCATTCCGCTGATCAACGAGATCGGCGCGATCGCGCCCAGTGATCTGGTCGTGCTCGAAATCAGCGACGTGCAGCTCGCGCGCCTCTCAGCCAGCCCGCACATCGGCGTCATGCTGAACGTGATGGAAGATCACCTCGACCGTTACGGCACGTTTCCCGAATATCTGCGGGCCAAGCGGCAGATGGTGCGCGCCATGCGCCCCACGGATTTCGCGGTGCTCAACGCCGACAATGCTCCGGCGCGCGAATCGGCGGCTGAGACGGTCGCCAGTGTGCTGACCTTTAGCCGCTCGCGCCCCCTCGACATGGGGGCCGACGTGCGCGACGAGGCATTCTGGCTGCGGCTGCCTGGCCGCGCGCCCGAGCGGATCTGCGCCCTGAGCGATTCGCCGCTGCCAGGCGCGCACAACGTCGAGAACGTGCTCGCGGCCTCGCTGGCGGCCTCGCTCGCTGGCGCCACGACGGAGGCCATCGGGGCCGCCGTGCGCGCGTTTCGTGGCGTGCCGCACCGCATTCAGCTGGTCGCCGAGCGGCGCGGCGTGCGCTATTACGACGACTCCATCGCCACCGCGCCCAGCCGGGCGATGGCCGCGCTGCTCTCCTTCGCCGAGCCGATCCTGTTGGTGGCCGGCGGCAAAAACAAGCAGGTGCCGTGGGACGACATCGCCGCCGAAATCGCGCGCCGCGTGCGGGTGGTCGCTGTGCTTGGCGTCTCGGCGCCGGAGATTCTCGATGCGATCGCGGCGGCGCGCGCCAGCGTGCCCGCCGTCGAGCAGCGCATCGAGCGCGTGGAGCGCGTCGCCACGATGGAGGACGCCGTGGCGCTGCTGGCTGCTGAGGCGCGCCCCGGCGAGGTGGTGTTGCTCTCGCCCGGCTGTGCCAGCCACGACATGTTTCACGGCTTCGAGGAGCGCGGCCAGCGCTTCGCCGATGCCGTGCGGGCGCTGGGCGCGTGACCGCAGCGGCCCCCTCACGCGTTTTCACTGGCGTGGCACCTGCTCATGCTTTCCCTTCAATCGTAGGCGGTGAGCAGTGAGGCCCGCACCCATGAAAGGAACCGATCGCTATGTCTCGCACTCTGGCGCGGGTCGCGCGGATTGCCGTGTGTCTCGTGCTCATTCTGTTGGCCGGCTGCTCGTCTGGTAAGTCGCCCTCCGCCGCCAGCGCGTTCAAGCCGGTCTTTAGCGCCGCGCCGTGTCCTTTCACGCCGGGGGCGGGCCTCACCGTGGGCACTAATCTCAAGTGCGGCTTCGTCACGGTCCAGGAGGATCGCGTGCATCCGACGGGCAAGACCGTCAAGCTGGCGGTCGCCGTCTTTTTGGGCAGCGACGCCGCCGCGCACAGCGATCCCATCGTCTATCTGAACGGCGGGCCGGGAGGCGCGCTGCTCTCGACGTTCGCCCCCCTCATGACCGCCTCTCTGGTGCCGGCGATCTTTGGCGATCACGACGTTGTCTTTTTCGATCAGCGCGGCGTGGGTTACTCACAGCCGTCGCTGCAATGCTCTGAGACAGTCGCGCTGCAATTCGCTCAGCTCGACGAGAATCTCACCATCACACAGTCGGTGCAGCAGCAAAATCAGGCATTGACGCAGTGCTATAACCGGCTCGTGGGGCAAGGCATCGACCTCAACGGCTATTCAACCTATGAGGATGCCGCCGATGTGCACGATCTCATCAGCGCGCTGCATTATACGCGGGCGGATCTCTATGGCGTCTCGTACGGCACGCGGCTGGCGCTCGAAGTGATGCGCGACTTCCCACAGGGGATTCGCAGCGTCGTGCTCGACTCGACCTATCCGCCGCAAGTCGATCTTTTCACCAGCGTGCCTTTCAGCATGGCGCGCTCTTTCAACGTCTTGTTTGCCGGTTGCGCCAGCAGCCCGACGTGCAACGCCAACCACCCCAATCTCGCCAGCCGTTTCTATGTGCTGGTCCAGCAGCTCAACGCGACCCCCATCACCGTGCAAGGGCAGGATTCCGACACCAACAAGACGTATGCCGTGCTGATCAACGGCGACGCGCTGGTGCAGTTCCTCTTTGAGGGATTGTACGTCACGTCGCTCATCCCCCAGCTGCCGGCGATGATCGATCAGGTCAGCCAGGGCCAGACACAGATTTTGACGCAGCTCGTCAATGATTTCGCCTTTGACACCTCCGTCAGCAGCGGCATGTATACCGCTGTCGAATGCGCCGACGACAGCCCCTACGCGACGGATCAATCGATTGCCCAGGCGGCTCAGGCGCTCGACCCGTCGATTCGCACCGATCAGGTCATCGCGCTGGACGGCCAGCTCGCTGAGTGTCCGTCGTGGCACCTCACGCCCTCTGCTCCGGTGGAAAAGTCGGCGGTGACGAGCGCCATTCCGACGCTGATTCTGGAAGGTGAGTACGACCCCATCACGCCGCCGGCTTACGGCGATCTCACCGCCAAGACGCTGAGCAGCAGCTATACCGTCCTCTTTCCGGGGACGGGCCACGGCGTCTTCCTCTTCGCCGGTGAGTGCTCGGTGAGTGTCGTACAGCAATTTTGGACGACGCCGACGACCAGGCCCGACACGAGCTGTCTGAGCAGCGTGGGCGAGCCAAACTTTCAGTGATGGACTTCCTCGCCCTGTTGCGAGAGATCAGCGATCCCACGCTCTGAGGGCGGCGCGGGCGGCGTGATAGCCGCACATGCCGTGCACGCCGCCGCCGGGTGGTGTGGAGGACGAGCAGAGATACAAACCCGGCGCGGGCGTGGCGTAAGGATTGAGACTGAGTGTGGGGCGCGTGAAAAGCTGCCGCAGATCTTGCGCGCCGCCGTTGATGTCGCCGCCGATGTCATTGGGATTATAGGCCGCGAGATCGGCGGGCGTCATGACGTGGCGGGCGAGCACGAGCTCGCCAAAGCCGGGTGCGAAGCGCTCGATCTGCGCCTCGATGCGCGCCGTCATATCCTCGGTCGCGCCGTTGGGCACGTGGCAATACACCCAGGCGGTGTGGTGGCCCGCAGGCGCGCGCGTCGTGTCAAAGAGGGACGGCTGCGCCAGCAGCACGAACGGGCGATCGGGGATCGCCCCCCGCGCCACGGCGGCTTCGGATGCCTCAATCTCGTCCAGCGTGCCGCCCAGGTGCACGGTGGCGGCCTGGGCGCATTCAGCGGCGCGCCAGGGGATCGGCCCGTCGAGCGCATAATCGATCTTGAAGGCGCCTGGCCCATAACGATAGCGACCGAGCGCACGGCGATAGCTTGGTGGCAGGCGATCGCCGGCGAGCGCGACGAGCTGGCGTGGCGTCACGTCACAGAGCACGACGCGCGCCGGGGGCAGGTCGGCGAGCGAGCGAACCTCGGCATTGGTGACGATCTCGCCACCGAGCGAGCGCAGATAGGCCGCCAGAGCATCGGCGATGTGCTGCGAGCCGCCACGCGGCAAGGGCCAGCCGACCGTGTGGCCCAGCGTGGCGAGCACCAATCCAAAAGACGCGCTGGCCGGCGCGCTGAGTGGGAGCATGCCGTGCGCCGCCATCCCGCCCAAGAGCGCGCGCGCCCGCTCGCCGCGAAAGATTCCCCGTGCCAGCATGCGCGCCGGCATCAAAGCGCGCAGGCCGAAAGCCGCTAGCGGAAAGAGCGTTTGGGGCGTGGGGCGCAGAGGGCCGAGAATCACCGGAGCGACGCGCTCCCACTCGCGGGCGAGTGGCGTCATCAGGCGACGATAGGCAGAGCCGTCCGCGCCGAGCGTCGAGCAGGTGGCGTCGATGGAGCGAAACAGTAGCGCCGCGCTGCCGTCGTCAAAGGGGTGCGCCAGCGCGGCGGGGGATTCCAGCCATTCCACGCCGAGATCGGCGAGGGGCAGCGAGCGCATGAAGGGCGACCCCACGCCCAGGGGATGGATCGCCGAGCAGATGTCGTGCGTGAAGCCGGGCAGCGTCAACTCCGCCGAGCGCGTGCCTCCACCGACGGTCCCGCGAGCCTCATAGACGACTACCTGGCGGCCGGCGCGGGCCAGAGTGATGGCTGCGGCCAGTCCGTTGGGGCCGCCGCCGATGACGAGGGCATCAGGCACAGCCACGTGGCTAGCTCACGCCGGCATAGCTGTGCAAGCCAGGGATGATGAAGCTGACGCCGAAATAGGTGAAGAGCGTCGCCGCGAAGCCCGCGATGAGCATGATGCCCATCCACCGGCCACGCAGCCCGACCAGCCCGCGCATGTGCAGATAGATAGCGTAAATGAGCCAGGTAATCAGCGCGGAGGTCTCTTTGGGGTCCCAGCTCCAATAGTGGCCCCAGGCGTAATTGGCCCACCACGCGCCAAGGATAATGCCCAGCGCCAGCACCGGGAAGCCAATGGTCACGGCCTTATAGCCCAGCTCGTCGGCGGCATCGGCGGTCGGCAGCCAGGCATAGCGCGGCTTGGCGCCCTCGCCTTGCAGCAAAATCATCACACCACACGCAAACGCCACGATGAAAAAGGCGTAGCTGACGATCATCATCGAGACGTGAATCGTCAGGATGGGGTTGTCTTGCAGCGCGGGCGTGATCTTGCTGAAGGCGATCGGCTCAGCCTGATTGAAGGCTTGCCCGACCCACACGGCAAAAACCATCAGCACGAAGCTGACACCCGTCGCGATGACCCCCAGCGCCCGCGTCTGATAGCGCACCTCGAAGAAGATATAGGCCAGCGTCAGAAACTCGGCGAGGGCGATGCTGGCTTCAAACATATTCGTCCACGGGGCGTGGCCGGTAATGATCGTGCGGAACATCAGCGACATGAAGAGCGTGAACGCCGTCATGCAGGTGAGGATCGTGCCCAGCCGGCCAAAAGTCAGGCTTTGCAGGGTGACGGGCAGAGCAGGGTCAGCCACCGCGAAATCGCGATCGCTGGTCGAGACGGCGGCGGCATTCACCGCGCCGGGGCGACGCACGAACTTCGCCGCCACCGCGATTTGCTCGGATCGCTCGGTTACGAAACCGGTCAGATTGCGCAACACGCGCGAGACGGGCGACGAGCCGCCGTCAGACGTGGCGAGAGCGGGGCTGAGCGTCACACGCCCGCGCCGCCGGCTGTGCTTGCGCGACGAGCGCGCGGTCTGGGCGGCTTGATAGGTGTAATACGTGTAAAGGCCATATGCCATGGCAGCCAACCCGGCGAGCACGATCGACGAGTTGAAAAACGCCCAATACATGATTCCCATCGTGAAGTCTCCTGCGCCGCTATGGCGGGTCAATGAACGAAGTTGGTGCGCGATCTCATGCCTATCGTATCATGCGCCTGAGCACGTCGCAACGCCCGCGCCCGGCGGACGCGCAAACTTTCACCGAATTTTCACCAAGAAGCCGCCCTCACCTCCCTAAAACCTCCCTCTTGATAGGGATCTCTCCATTTCCCACAACGCAACAAGACGAAGGCCGGCGGCTGAAACCGCCGGCGCTCACCTGGTGATATTATGGCGCGGAGAAAGGATTGACATCTGTGAATCTGAAGCTGCGTCACGCCTTCATGCGCGTGGTGGATCGCCTCACACAGGTCGCTTATCGGCTGTCGGGCGGGTGGCTGGGCGGTCGCCAGGGGCGCTACAACATCCTCCTGCTCGACTCGACTGGGCGCGTCACCGGCCAGCGGCGAACGCACGCGCTGCTCTACGTCCGTGAGGGTGAGCGCTATGTCGTGTGCGCCTCCAACTTCGGCGCGCCGCGACATCCGGCGTGGTATCTCAATCTGCTCGCGCATCCCCAGGCATCCATCCAGGCCGGACGCGCGCGGCTTGAGGTCGTCGCGACGCGAGCCGATGGCGCCGAGCGTGAGCGCCTGTGGCAACTGTTGCGCGCGAGCTGGCGCTTGTACGACAACTATCAAGCTGGGACTACACGCCTGATTCCAGTTGTCATCCTGACGCCTCGCATGAGGCTTGACATGCCTGAACAGTGAAGAGGAATTTGGTGCCTCTAGCCAGATAAGGATCTGTGGAAACGTGTAAAGCGAGCGTACAAGCATGCAAAAATCAGAAAGGCGTAGACATCCCTCTCTAGGACTTTGTGGCGCGATGTTTGACAAGGCGCGGCGCGGCGGGTACCTTAGCAATGAGGGCGATCCGCGTGTCGCGGAAAGCAAGCATCCGGACAGAAGGCGAGGTGAGCCGTGTGAGAATCCTTGTCGTCGAAGACGAAATGTATAACCGCATGATGGTGGAGATTCTCATGCAAAAAGAGGGCTACGAGGTCGATGCGGTCGACAACCCCGAAGGCGCCTTGCGGATGATCGAGCGGCGCACGCCAGACCTCGTGTTGCTCGACATCAATTTTGGTCCCCGGCAAGAAGACGGCTTTACCGTCTTTCATAAGCTACACGAGAAACACCCCGATCTGCCCGTCATCTTCATCACGTCGCGCGGCGAAATCGAAGATCGCGTGCGCGGCCTCGACATGGGGGCCGACGATTACATCACCAAGCCCTACGCGCCCGCCGAGGTCGTCTCGCGCGTGCGCCGCGTGCTGCACCGCACCTATCGGCACCACGCGCCAGCGCAACAGCAGCACTATCGCTTTGACGGCATCGAGCTGAGCGTCGGCGAATTGAGTGTGCAAATTAGCGGCAAGCGGCCCATCACCTTGACACCAACCGAATTGAAGATGATGATGTATATGATGTCGCATGCCAATCAGGTAGTCACACGCGATGATTTGCTGGCGGCGGTGTGGGGCGATGGCTACCCAGGCGAGAGCAACATAGTGGACTCATACATTCGCAAGCTGCGGCGCAAGATCGAATCCGAGCCGGCAAGCCCCCGCTTTTTGCGGACCGTGCGCGGCTATGGTTACAAGTTTTGCGCTAGCTAACTCCCCACAGCGCCGTCGCGGGCGAGCCGCGCTGCCCGATGCGGGCGCGGACCGGCTGCTACCAAACGGAAGAAGCGCAGCCCAATGATGAGAAACACTCAACTCGGCACATCCCAGACCCCGAGTGATGCGCCGCCACCCGGCGTGGCATCCTCACCCGCGCGCGCCCGGCGCGTGCGCGGCGCCGCCGCCGCGCCCCCGCCGCGGGCACCGGGGGCGCGGGCCGCCCCGGGGGTGGGGGCCCGCGCGG
>VFSW01013732.1_pt1 | contig 11243 bp, 8 predicted proteins | sample 5358111 | NCBI WGS metagenome assembly VFSW01 (sample SAMN11554181, study PRJNA540505) | mine drainage metagenome | isolation source: sediment from site ElyBrook_90M | place: USA: Ely Copper Mine, Vershire, VT | collected 2017 | reverse complement strand
ATCATGATGTGTCCGTCTCAACGCAGTGGAAGAGATGATATCGGCCAGAGAGGCGTCGGTCGCGGTGAGAAAATCCTGGTAGGAACGAGCCATAGCCTGCAGCGCATCTGCACTGCGCGCCGAGAGCGGCAGAAGTGTTGCAGGCTCCTCATCAGGCAGGCGAGCTGGCACAGGTTGCGCCACAGGAGCCTCTTCCAGGACCGCGTGAGCATTGGTTCCCCCGAAACCAAATGAGTTCACACCCGCCAGCGCTGGCCCATCTGTCTCCGGCCAGGCTTCCAGTGCCTGCGGCACACGCAAATTGAGTTCCTCAAAAGGAATATCGGGATTAGGATTATGCAAATGCAGATGAGGCGGGATCTGCCGGTGTTTGAGCGCCAGGGCGACCTTAATCACACCTGCAACCCCGGCGGCAGCCTCCAGGTGGCCAATATTGGTTTTCACCGAGCCAATCACACATGCCTGATCAGAGGCACGCCCCTCTGACAGGACCTTGCCAATGGCTTTGGCCTCAATAGGATCGCCAACCGGAGTTCCGGTACCGTGAGCCTCGATATATTGGATCTGGCCAGGCACAATACCAGCTCGCTGATATGCCAGACGCATTGCAGCTTCCTGCGCGGAACCATTGGGAACCGTAATACCGGTAGTGTGCCCATCCTGCGTCACGGCAGTTCCGCGAACCAGGGCATAGATTGAATCACCATCGGCCTGAGCGCGAGAAAGCGGTTTAATCACCACAATGCCCGCCCCCTCGCCGCGAGCATACCCATTGGCAGACGAGTCAAAGGTCTTGCAGCGCCCATCAGGCGAGAGAAAACCACCTTTTGACTCGGCTATCGTCATGGTTGGCGCGATCATGGCGTTGACTCCACCAGCCAGCGCGAGGGAACACTCGCCGTTCCAGATGCTCTGGCAGGCGAGATGCAGTGCTACGAGCGAACCGGAACAGGCCGTATCCACCGCGATACTTGGTCCCTGGAACCCATACACATAGGAAAGACGATTTGCCAGCATGGTCATCATCATGCCTGTCGCCGAATGCGTCTGAAGTTCATAGCGGCTAAACACACCAAAGTTCTGCATCAACTGATAATCCAGCGTAAAGCCACCGACAAACACACCTGTGTCACTGCCTGACAGGGTATCCACATTCTGACCACCATCTTCCAGCGCCTCCCATGCTACACGCAACAACATACGCTGCTGAGGATCAAGCCAGACCGCTTCACGGGGGGAAATGCCAAAGAATTGAGGATCAAACAGATCGATCCGCTCTAAATATCCTCCCCGATACGTATTCATCTTGCCCGATTTCCTGATATCAGGATCGTAAAACTTGCGCGCATCCCAACGGTCCAGCGGTACTTCCCTGGTAGCATCCGTTCCTGAGCAAAGAAGATCCCAGAATGCCTGGGGACTGGTCGCTCCACCAGGAAAGTGACAGCCGATACCAATAATAGCCAGAGGTTCGCGTCCCGTTCCCGCTACCGAAATATCTTGAGCAGAGGGAACAGAGCCTCGTGAAACGTTTGCATCAAGCATGAATAATCTCCTTTTCTTTGCTAGTGCTCTTCTTTACTCAGAGCGAAGAAGTTTGACGTACCCTCGTCATCGGCTGGATGAAGCGTCCGAACAAATGGTCTCCGCGCACCTGCTTACCGAGGAACAGGCACATTACGCGGAGAATGATGGTTTCAAGTATATTTCCAGACTCTGAGTAATCTCAGTCAACAGCATATCCTGAGAGCTGTGAATAAAGAGATGAGAACCTGGTACCAGGGTCAGCCGACTCTCTCCCGATGTATGCACCGGCCAGGGAAGCATATCGGACTCGCGAATCCGCACATCCTCCTGACCGCAATACAGGAAAAATGGACATGGGAGCGCAGTTTCCTCATGATACTCGTAGGTATCACAGACCTCGTAATCAGCTCGGAGCGTGGGCAACATCAATTGCATCAATTCATCGTTCTGCAAGATAGTCTCGGGAATACCATCCGCGCGTAAAACAACTTTAAAAACCTCCGTCGGTAGATGATGGATCTTAATATTAGGATTGGGCAACTGAGGTGCGCGAAAAGCTGCCAGGTAGAGCGCCACAGGGTGCCGATCATACTCTTTGTGCAGAAGACGCGCCACTTCAAACGAAACCAGCGCTCCCATGCTATGCCCATAAAAAGCAAAAGGACGATCGAGGTAGGGCACCAGAGCTACTACCAGGTCTTCCACCAGAGGACCCAATCTCTTATACGGGAGCTCGCGTAGCCGCTCCTCCCGGCCCGGAAGCTGAATGCTGCACACTTCGATCTCCGCAGGCAGGCCATCTGTCCAGGGACGAAAAATCGAGGCCCGGCCACCGGCATAAGGAAAGCAGAAGAGGCGCAAGCGAGCCTGATCGTTGGGACGATAGCGCTGTATCCAGGGTCCCGATGACTCCTGGACGATCGATTCGCCATTCTCTTTCTGCAATGCCTTTTGCTTGAGATGGCGCAGCAAAGCTACCCGTTTTTCTTCAGGGAGATCTGCGATTCGCTCATTTACATCCTTCATTCCGCAATCTCCTGATACTGATATTCCTGCTGGCGACCCAGTGTAATCCAGCCTCCATTGATAGGATGCTCACGGGAATCCTCCTGGTAGATCGCGATCAAGTTCCTGAGATACTCATCTTCTTTCCAGACGTGTACCTGCTTTTGCGTCTCCTCGTTCTGCTGATTTTGCTCGAAGGATTCAATTACGACGCTGGCAAGCTGGCCCGCGAGTTGCTCCAGGAAACGGACATTCTTGATAAACTGTTGATCCAATTCCTCGTCCGGCAACGCTGCTGTCATGCCTATATGCAGTTGCGCCATAAAATCAAAATCATAGTATTTGATAAAGGCATCGGAGGCTCCAGGACGAGCCAGGACGAGCCAGTCACGGAAAAACGCCTGCACGTGCTCACTGAGCACAGAGAAACGGGCAAGTTCTGTAATCAGCGAGGGACTATCGGCAATGCGACGAATCTTATCGTGGAAGTAGAGCAGTCCGGGCACGGCCCAGTAGACTGCTGTATCCCAGATAACTTTGGCAACCATAATCTGGGCATTGCCCATAAGCGGATACTGATGTTCGTAGGTGCTGAGCCAGGAATTAGCGAAGAGGAGAAAGAGCTGGTTGTGAATCGCCGCTCGATCTTCGACATCTTCGATATCTTCCCCATTGAGCGCGTTTGTAATCAGATCACAGACCAGGCTATTAGCAATCGCCATCAGATCACCACCAGGAGAATAGAGTGGGTCCAGAGAAACGCCCGCCTCGCCAATCATGCACCAGCGCTCATCCGAGAAAACCTGTTCGCAGCCATATGAATAGTCTTTCATGACGCGGAAATCCTGCAAGCTATCCAGATGGCGCTCAATATCTTCCGCGCACTGCGGCTCGTGCTGGAGCAGCCAGTTCAGCGCACGGTCAAAGCGATTCATCTCATCAAAGTTATGCAATGCCGGATCGCTGACGATGCCCACACTGGTTGACCCGGAAGAGAGGGGAATAATCCAGACCCAGTAGCCCGGTCCCATCAGGTGGTTGGTACTCAGGAAACGCTGGCCCTCACGGATGCGCTTCAGCCAATGCTCATCGTTGGACCACTGGCTGACATCAACACGATAGCCCACGCGAAACCAGACCGCGTTGGCGCGATGGCCCACCTTTTTCGCCAGGCCAAGCTGTCTTTGTAGTAACGTATTGCGCCCACTACCGTCCACAACCCAGCGCGCCTGAATCTCTCGTACACTATTCTGTCGCAAAACACTGACCAGGTGAAAGTCGCTCTCAGGCTGCAAATCGACGCGCTGGACCTTGCTTCCATCCCAGAAGCTCACATCCTGCTGGTGAATAATCTCACCCAGTTCATTCTCCAGACGCCCGCGATCAAGTTGATAGGTGGCAACGAGCCGTGGCGGCAATACAGCGTGCCCAAGCTCTACACGTCGGGCAATATCCCGATTGTCATCGAGGGTGAAGAACAGGCGCAGACCATATTTGGGAAGTTGCTGCGTTTGCAAATGCTCCTGTAAGCCCAGCACTTCGCGCAGATAGTACGCCTGAATTTCTACAGTCGATTCTCCGACCTTGTGCGCGGCCTCCGGGACTGGATGCTCCTGTTTTTCCACTACCACAATACTGGTTTGCGGGCGAGCCTTTTTGATCTGCAATGCCAGGGTCAACCCGGCGATGCCCCCTCCTAGAATCGCAATATCGAATGTTTCAGATGAGGCTTCGGTTTTCCTCTCTTGCTCACTCATCTCACAACCTCCTGTTTTTCTGGCTGCTGATATCCCAGAATCACCCATTTGCTATCAACGGGATTCGCTTTGCTTTCTTCTTTGTAAATTTCTACCAATTCGGCCAGGAGTGGTTCCTCCTGCCAGCGTTGAATCTGCTGAGCAACCGCTTCATTATCAGCACGCTCAGAGATCGTTTCGATCACTACGCTGACTAACTGGCCCGCCAGTTGTTCAAGCAAACGCGTATTCCTGGCAAACTGCGCCTCTAACTCCTCGTCAGGCAGGCCAGCAGCCATCCCTGTGTGCAAATCAACCAGAAATTCCAGCAGCGAATAGGGATCGGCAAAGGTATCAGAGGCGGCTGGCTGATCGACGGCATGCCATTCGCGGAAGAACGCCTGCACCCTGCTATGCAAATTCCAGCAGCGATACAGATTGGCCACGGTCAGAGGGTTATCGGAAAGGGTGGGAATCTTATCGTGGAAGTAGAGGAGACCAGGAAACGCCCAGTAAATCACTGTATCCCAGATGACTTTCGCGACCATGACCCTGGCATTGCCCATTAAGGGATACTGATTTTCATACGCCACCAGCCAGACTTCGCTGAAGATCAGGAAAAGCTGGCTGTGCCCTTCTGCCAGGTCACTCACATCCTCTCCCGCCAGGCTGCGGCTGATCAGGTCACAGGCCAGCCCATTGCCAATAGCGATCAGGTCGCCACCTGAAGAATAGAGTGGATCAATCGCTACCGCTGCCTCGCCCACCAGACCCCAGCGCTCACCTGAAAAGACCTGTTCGCAACTGTACGAATAATCTTTCATCACGCGGAAATCCTGTACCTGATCGCGATGCGCCTCAATATCTGCGGCACACTGCGGCTCATGTTCATGTAACCAGGCCAGTGCGCGCTCAAAGCGGTTCATCTCATCGAAATTGTGCAGACTGGCATCGGTGACGATACCAATACTGGTCGAACCAGAGGCCAGAGGAATGATCCAGACCCAGTAGCCCGGACCCATCAAATGGTTGGTCGAAAGAGAACGTTCACCAGCAGTAATGCGGGCCAGCCATTCAGCATTGTCCGACCAGCTATCAATATTGATCGCATGACCAAGGCGGAACCATGCAGCGTTCGCATGATGGCCAACCTTTTTCGCCAGACCAAGCTGACGCTTCAAAAGAGAGCTGCGTCCTGTCGCGTCGATAATCCAGCGCGCCTGGACTTCATGCTCAATGCCTGCATGCTCAACCTTCACACGATGAAACTCCTGCTCCGGCTGCAAATGCACCTGCTCTATCTTACTCCCATCCAGAAATGTAATACCCTGTTTCCGTAATTCTACACCCAGCGCATTTTCCATACGCCCCCGGTCAATCTGGTAAGCGGGCAGAGGAGCCTGCTCAATCTGGCCATATTCGACACGGTGGGTGATATCTCTGTTATCGGCCTGGCTGAAAAACATGCGCAGTCCAAATTTGCGCAGATGTTGCGTTTGTAAATGCTCTTCCAAACCCAGGACATCGCGCATATAATAGGCGGCAATCTCTACCGTCGATTCTCCAACTTTGTGCGCCGCTTCTGGCACCGGATGCTTCTGTTTCTCTACTACCAGAATGCTGATCTCTGGTTGTTTTCTGGTCATTTCCCGCGCCAGGCTCAGGCCCGCGATTCCACCTCCCAAAATAACGACATCATAAGGAGCAGCCAGTGTATGAGAGGTCATCTCCTGCATGTGTTTATCACTCATAAAAAGTCCTTCTTTCCTTTCATCATCGTGCAAAAGATCAATGCTCGTTTACGATTGCTTACCTGGCGACTTCTGCCCACTCCGGGACCTGTTGCTTGATGGCGATCCAGCTACTGGTGATCGGGTAGGCCCGACTCGCGCGCCGATAAAGCGCGATCAATTCTGCTAGATAGGAATCAGTTTGCCAGCGTTGGATCTGCTGCAAAGCCTGGCGATTCTCCGATTGGTTGGCGTAGCCTTCAATCACTTTGCTAACAATCTGACCGGTTAGCCGCTCGAACAGATGAACGTTGGCAGCAAATTGAGCATCCAGTTCAGCAGGGGAAAGACCCGCATCCATTCCAATGTACAGCTTCACCATAAAATCCAGCGGAGCATAGAGATCGACAAATTGACCGGACGCCTCTGCCTGATCAATGGCATGCCACTCGCGGAAAAACGCTTGAATGCGATTGCTGAGGAGAGCGATGCGCGAGAGATTTCCGGCTACTCTGGGACTATCAGCAATATTGCGAAATGTGTCATGGAAATACAGCAGGCCAAACACGCCCCAATAAAAAGCCGTATCCCAGATGATCTTGGTGACCATAATCTGCGCGTTGTCCATCAGGGTATACTGCTGTTCATAGATGCTTAGCCAGATATTCGCCAGACTGAGGAAAAGCTTGTCATGCACCAGCGCGCGTCCTTTTACATCTTCCCCATCCAGGTGGCGGCAGACCAGGTCACAGGCCAATCCATTGCCAATGGCAATCAGATCGCTCCCAGGCGAGTAGAGCGGGTCAAGCGCGACTCCCGCCTCGCCTACCAGGCACCAGCGCTCATCTGAAAAGACCTGTTCGCAACTGTACGAATAATCTTTCATCACGCGGAAATCCTGTACCTGATCGCGATGCATCTCGATCTCTGCGGCACACTGCGGCTCATGTTCATACAGCCAGGTCAGCGCGCGATCAAAACGGTTCATTTCATCGAATTTGTGCATTTTTGCGTCAGTGACAATGCCAATACTGGTCGAACCGGAGGCCAGTCTGATCAGCCAGACCCAGTAACCAGGCCCCATCAGGTGGTTGGTGGAGAGGGAACGATCACCCTGCGTAATGCGCGATCGCCATTCAGCATCATTTGACCAGCTATTGACATCTATTGGATGGCCGACGCGGAACCAGGCGGCGTTTGCATAATGTCCAACTTTTTTCGCCAGACCAAGTTGACGTTTGAGGAACGAACTGCGCCCGGTGGCATCAATAACCCAGCGCGCCTGAATCTCTCGTTCACCTTCTTCTTGCTGAATCTGCACCAGGTGAAAATCCTGTTCTGGCTGTAAGGACACCCGTTGAATTTTGCTCCCGGTGAAAAAGGTGATGCCTTGGCGGGGCAGTTCTTTGCTCAGAGCGTTTTCCAGACGCCCCCGGTCAAGCTGATAGGTAGATAAAGGAGGGAAAATGGTTGAGCCTAACTCCACTCGTTGCGTAATATCCCGATTATCATCAGTTTTGAAGAACATTCTTAAACCAAATTTACGCAACTGCTGCGTCTGTAAGTGCTCCTCTAATTCCAAAACATCTCGTAAATAACGAGATGCTATCTCTACCGTTGATTCTCCGACTTTATGTGCAGCTTCTGGAACAGGATAACTTTGCCTCTCGACTACAACTATTCTGGTTGCAGGGCGAACCTTTTTGATCTGGAGAGCCAGGGTTAGACCAGCCATTCCTCCACCGAGGATTGCAACGTCATGCTGATCGGACGACATGTCGATGGGTGCTTTCCGACGTTGTAGTTGTTGCAAAAGTATGGCCCGCTTTTCTGCCGGGAGCGCAGCGATACGATTTTGTACGTCACTCATCAAGAGTTCTCCTTCTCTAATAATCTCTGGTACCCTTCCAAGAGATCTTCTCTTCTATCCGCCTACCAACACTTCTAAGACACCTTTCTTCCCTGATTTTCTGTCATCCCGACTCTATCCTCATAGAGTATAGTGAATGCCTGCTTAATCTACATCGCTAGAAATGAGGAGTTCTAGCAAAACACCAATCGAGGAATATCTCCCCAAAATTGAGGATGTATGCCCGTGTACTGAGCATTATAATTGAGAAGAATTGGATACGGGCAAAGCAACATTGTGCGTTTATTCAGTCTTCACTCAATGGTATGAGATATTTTCCCATTACAAGGAATATATGCTTTATTTTCCATGGGCAACAATATCTCAGAGGAATGGATTCTATGATTGGGCACACTCAAGACGCCAGCTCTGATGACCAGATCACAACAGCACTTGTTGAAAAAAAGAGTACATATGCAGGTCTCACAAAGGATATTTTCGTTAAATGTAAGGGCTGCCGGACACTGCTTTATACGAGAGAGTTGCAAAAGAATCTCAAAGTTTGTCCGACTTGCGACCATCATTTTCGCCTTTCCGCCAGGGAACGCATCGCTATGCTCTTGGACTCAGAAAGCTTTTGCGAAGCTGACATAGAGATGAAGTTCAGTGATCCACTCACTTTTACCGGCCAGGATCGTCCCTACGCGGAAAAGCTGCTTGAAGAACAAAAACGTACGGAACTGAACGAAGCGGTGCTCATTGGCACCGGCTCCATTGGTGGCTATAATCTGGCCCTGGCTGTGATGGATTTCCATTTTATTGGAGGTAGCATGGGGTCGGTAGTTGGAGAAAAAATTACGCGAGCAGTTGAACTGGCCTGCAAAAAGCGGTTCCCTCTGCTTATTATCTCCGCTTCCGGGGGTGCCAGAATGCAAGAAGGCATCTTCTCGCTGATGCAGATGGCAAAAGTTTCAGTTGCTCTGACTCACCTGGGAAAAGCACAACTGCCTTTTATCTCTCTACTCACTGATCCAACTACAGGTGGAGTTGCCGCAAGCTTCGGGATGCAGGGCGATATTATTCTGGCAGAACCACGCGCCTAGATTGGTTTCGCCGGGCCACGCGTAATTGAGCAGTTCATTCACCAGAAGTTACCGGAAGATGCCGATACATCCGAGTTTCTACTTCATCATGGGATGATTGACGCAATTGTTCACCGGACGGAATTACGCTCTACGCTCCGTTCGCTCTTGCAATACTATAACACTCCTACTGCTCTGGAGCAGATAAGCAATGCGGAGCTGGAACTGCCTGAACAGGGCAGGGAAAATCTGCCGGACTTGAGTCCATGGGACCGGGTACAGATAGCGCGCCACAAAGATAGGCCCTATACTGCTGACTATATCTCGCTGCTCTGTTCTTCCTTCCTAGAGTTGCGAGGTGACCGTCGCTATGCGAACGATCAAGCCGTTCTCGGTGGACTGGCAAATTTCTCCGGGCGCACTGTGATGGTCATTGGACATCAGAAAGGCCGCGATCAGAAGGAGAGGCAGCAATGCAGTTTTGGTATGCCTCACCCGGAGGGATACCGCAAAGCGCAGAGGTTGATGCGACACGCGGAAAAATTCGGCTTTCCGGTTCTCTGCCTGATCGATACCCCAGGAGCCTTTCCCGGTCTGGAAGCAGAGCAAAGAGGCCAGGCTCAGGCTATTGCTGAAAGCCTTTCCCTTATGAGCATCCTGCAAACGCCTACGATCGCTGTGATTATCGGTGAAGGAGGCAGCGGCGGCGCGCTGGCGCTGGGCCTGGCCGATCGTGTCTTTATGCTGGAGCATAGCATTTATACAGTCGCTTCTCCCGAGGCTGCCGCATCCATTCTCTGGCGCGATAATAAACGAGCCTCCCAGGCTGCCGAGGCAATGCGTATCACCGCCAGCGACTTGCTCCAGTTGGGAGCAATCGATAACGTTATCCCTGAGCCTGTAGGTGGAGCGCACCTGGATCACAAGGCTGGCGCTCGCTTGCTGGCAAATACTCTTTCCCAGACGTTAGAGAGTCTGCTTAAGCTTCCCATAGAAGAATTACTGAAACAGCGCCATAGCAAATTTCGACACCTCGGACTTTTCCAGCTTTAGCTCTTCGGAGGGAGAAGAAAGGCAAAATAGAAGATGCGCGTCGATTATACGGAAGTGACTCCCGGAGCCTATCGAGCGATGGGACAGCTTGAGCACTACGTCAGGCATTGCGGCCTGGAACCATCGTTGTTAGAACTGGTAAAAATATTCGCATCTCAGATCAATCGGTGCGCTTACTGCATCGATCGCCATACCAGAGACGCGCGTGCTGCCGGGGAGAGCGAACAACGCATTTATCTGCTTACGGGATGGAGAGACGCGCCTTGCTATACAGAACGCGAACGCGCAGCTCTCGCGTGGACAGAGGAGATCACACTGATAGCAGAGCACTCTGTCCCTGATGAACTTTACCAGAGTATGCAACCCCATTTCACCGATGAAGAACTGGTCAATCTGACGGTCGCAATCTCCAGTATTAATGCCTGGAATCGCCTGGTTATTAGCTTTCGCACCGAGTTAGGAGAGCATTGACCAGGCCAGAACCCTGTCTTTGTTCTCCTTCCCTGATTTCTCCTACCATTTGCCAATCTGCTCTTGGTCTACAGCATCCAACTTCAGCAGGTGTTTCCAGAATCAGAGGATGTGACAAGGATCTCTCAACGGCTCCAGGCTCTTGAGAATGCTAAGCCCTGTCCCATCATCTGGTGTTTACCTCTGATCATGCTCAGATAAAGCCGTTCGAGTTGTATCTCAGCAAACAAACCTAACCGGACTGACCACCAGTCATAGCAACCTGGTAGTGATAGATAATGTCTTCCATAGTCAAAATCCCCAGCAAGCGCCCATACTCGCCATCATGGCTCTGGTCAAGAACTAATAACCAGGGCAAATGGTTGGTAATCATTCGTTCTAGCACAGTATAGAGGATTGCATCTGATAAACAGGTCGGAAGATCCCTGGTCATGACTGTCTCTGGAGTGAACCCATTTTACCGGTTCATGCACACATTCGATACCACTGGCGAACCCCGACGAACCTGACGATAAAGAAAGAGAGAAGTGAGAAAAAGAAGGACTAACCGGCCAGGAAGCGCCACGAGGAGAATACCGATGTCACTGAAACCACAAGCGATCTCTCCTGTGCCTGCGGAAACCGTCCGAGTCGCACGGGCCGCGTATCCCAAAGGCAACGTCTATATGCATATGCGCGATGTGTTGGGAAGCATTTACACCCGGACGTACAGCAACTCAACTGGCGCATTATTCCGCAATATGCATATGCGCGATGTGTTGGGAAGCATTTACACCGATGAGGATTTTGC
>VFSW01013731.1_pt1 | contig 11243 bp, 4 predicted proteins | sample 5358111 | NCBI WGS metagenome assembly VFSW01 (sample SAMN11554181, study PRJNA540505) | mine drainage metagenome | isolation source: sediment from site ElyBrook_90M | place: USA: Ely Copper Mine, Vershire, VT | collected 2017 | reverse complement strand
CTTTCCCTATTCCCGCGGTGGCTTCTTTCTGCTCGTCAATCGCAGCATGCAGAAAGGTTCCGGCGCCCGAACCGGGGACATCGCCGAGTTCCAACTCGAGCCCGACCTTGACGCCCGCGAGGCGGAGTTGCCCGACGAACTCGCCGTCCTGCTCGATGACGAACCCGGCCTCCGTCCCTGGTACGACGCGCTCACCGAGTACACGCGCCGCGAGATCGGCAAATGGATCCTCGGCGTCAAGTCCGACGCCTCCCGCATGAAGCGTGCCGAGCAGATGGCCGAGCGCCTACTCTCTGCCATGGAGGCCGAAGTCGAGCTACCGCCTGTGATCGAAACCGCCTTCCGCAAGCACCCCAAAGCACGCGCGGGCTGGGCAAAGATGACACCCCTGCAACGCCGCAATGAGCTGCTCGCAGTCTTCTATTACCAAACCCCTGACGCCCGCCAGCGGCGTGTAGACAAGCTCGTCGAAGCAGCCGAAAAGCGGGCCTAAGCCGATACGACTGCCGCAGCGGCTTCGCCCATCTCCTGGTCCTTGTACTGCAGCTGATACAGCTTGAAGTACAGCCCATGCATCGCAAGCAACTCCTGGTGCGTCCCTTGCTCACGCAGCCTGCCCTTGTGCATGACGAGGATCACATCCGCACGCTGAATCGTCGACAGCCGATGCGCGATCAGCACCGAAGTGCGCCCCGTAATCATCCGCTCCAGCGCCAGCCGCACGCGAAATTCCGTCTCAGTATCCACCGAACTCGTCGCTTCGTCGAGAATCAAAATTCCCGGTCGATGAGCGAGTGCGGGTGCAAAGGTGATCATCTGTTTCTGCCCCGTCGACAGCGTCGATCCCCGCTCCAGCACTGGCTCCGCAAACCCCAGCGGCAGTGTCCGGATGAAGTCTGCGACGTTCACTTCTTCCGCCGCGTTAGCGACCTCTTCCTCCGTAATCCAGTTCGATCCAAGCCGAATATTCTGCGCAATCGTTCCCGAGAAGAGGAACGGATCCTGCAACACGACCCCAAAACGCTGCCGCAGTGTTTTCAGGTCCTGCTCGCGCACATCGACGCCGTCCACCAGCACGGCTCCACGCTGAACATCGTAAAACCTCATCATCAACGCAGTAATCGTCGTCTTGCCCGCGCCCGTGTGTCCGACAATGGCCGCAGTCGTATCAGGCTCGACAGTAAAACTCACACCACGAAGTATCCACTCAATGTCGCTGCATCGACCCAGTTCATCGTCGGACAGCGAGTGCACAAGCTCCGTCTGCTCCGTAGCGAGGCGCTGATACGTGAACCAGACGTCGCGAAATTCAATGCGTCCACTTCCGTCACCTGGCATCGGATGATCGCGCATGGTCTTAATCTCAGACTCTGTATCAAGCAACTTGAAGATGCGTTCCGCCGCGGCCATCGCAGCCTGCAGGATGTTGTATTTGTCGCTGAGGTCCTGGATCGGTCGGAAGAATCTCTGCGCATACTGGATGAACGCGATCAGAATGCCAAGCGTCACCGCCGGGTGCAGAAAGCCCGCATGTGCCGCAAGCGCAGGCGTCGCACGCATCACGGCCAGGCCGCCGCGCCAGATCACCAGTGCAATCGCAACCGAACTTAGGAACTCCACGACGGGGTAATACAGCGCGTACGCAAAGATGGCATCCGTCCACGCCTGTTTGTTCTCGTCGTTGACTGCAGAAAATTCGTTGAACGCCCGCTGCTCGCGATTGAACAATTGCACAACGCTCATGCCCGAGACATACTCCTGCGTAAACGCGTTGATCTTCGCCGTCGCAGCCCGCTGTCTCCGGTAACTATCGCGCACATGCCGCCGGAACAGATGCGTCGCATACAGGATGCCCGGAATCACAGAAAGCGTAAGCAGCGCCAGCAACCAGCTCATCTTCACCATGATCGCGACGATGAACGTCAGCACAAAAATGTCTTCAAAGATCGCCAGCACGCCCGACGTGAACATCTCATTCAACGCATCGACGTCCGACGTCACGCGCGTCACCAGCCTGCCCACGGGATTCCGATCGAAGAACGCCACATGCATCTGCTGAATATGCCGGAAGATCTGGCTCCGCAGATCGAACATGATCTTCTGCCCGGTCCACTGCATCATGTAGGTCTGCACGAACTCAAGCCCAAAGATCAGACCCAGCGACGATAGATACAAAAAAGCAATTTCGGTGACGCCGCGGACCGGATCGGGGCTCAGCTTTGTGGCCAGCCAGGAATGCTTCTCATGCGTCGGAGCAAAATAATTATCGACGGCCACTTTGACAAAGTACGGCCCCAGAACATCACTCCCCGCCTTGAGCACAATCGCCACTGCGGAGATACACACCTGCAGCTTATACGGAGTCAGATAGCGAAACAGCCGCCGCATCAGCCGGCCATCATAGGCCTTTCCAACGACGTCGTCATCGCCGACACGCCGTGGTTCTTCCGCCGTCGCTTGCTTGGATGTTGTCGCGGTCTTCGTCTGCTCGCCGGCCATCCTCCTATTTTAGAGGCTTTAAGCCTTCGGTCGTTGGCTCGCCCATCAATACCGCTGCGCCATGAAACAATTACCACATGGCTTTGGATTCATTGAGAGCATCGTCGCAGCACTCGACACTGGGCGTCTACGTCTCCGTGCCGTTCTGCCGCGCCAAATGCAGCTTCTGCAACTTCGCTTCCGGAGTCTCTTCGCCCGCGGCCATCGACAGCTACGTTGCCCAGCTCTGTGCGGAGATCGATACCGCCGCGACCACGGCCGCCCGCCTCAGCGCCAATCTTCCCCACTCCGTCGACACACTTTACTTCGGCGGCGGCACCCCCAGCCTCCTCGAACCTGCACAACTTCGCCGCATCTTCGCCGCGCTCCATCAAAATTTCGACATCACGGCCGCTGCCGAAATTACGCTCGAGGCCGCCCCCGGGCAAATCACCGACGCCGTACTCGCCGAAGCGCAGCGCCTCGGAGTCAATCGCATCAGCCTCGGAGTCCAGTCCTTCGTTGACCGCGAGAGCGCAGCCGTCGGCCGCTTCCACACCGAGCACGATTGCATCCGCGAGATTGTTCGTCTGCAATCTGCAGGCGTAGCCGAGGTCTGCGCCGACCTCATCGCGGGCTTGCCCTATCAGACCGTCGCCACCTGGCAGCACTCGCTCGACGTCGCAACCAGCATCGGCCTCACGCACCTCAGCGTCTACATGCTCGAGATCGACGAAGATTCGCGTCTCGGTCGCGAGGTGATCGCCCGTGGTTCGCGCTTCCATGCCCCCGGAGTTCCTGCCGACGAGTCTTCAGCAGAGTTCTACGAGGCTGCCTGCACTTGGCTCCCACAACACGGATTTCCGCAGTACGAAATCTCAAATTTCGCGACCGCTCCGCACCAATCCCGGCACAACTGCAAGTACTGGCTGCGTGCTCCGTACGTCGGCTTCGGTCTCGACGCGCACTCCATGTTGCTGCGCACAAACGGAGCCGTCCGATTCGCTAATCCCGATGAACTCTCGCACTACTCAACCGAAGCGACACCTCTTGCCCCCTTCGACGTTCTTGGTCGCGAGGCCTTCGAGGAGACCCTCTTTCTCGGCCTTCGCCTGAACGAGGGCGTAAGTATATCGCAGCTGCGGCGAGACTTTCCCAGTGAGTTCGTAGTTCCCGCAGAAGATGCAGCGCAAGAGTTAATCCGAGATGGCCTCATGATCGAGCAGAGCGACCGCTGGCAACTTACCCTTCGCGGGCGACTAATCTCGAACGACGTATTCACAAATCTACTAATGGGCATCGCGGCGTAAGCGTCGCATGGAGGATAAAGAGTTGGCAACAAGTTCAAGCATCATCGATCTGCGCAGCGATACCGTCACACGCCCCACCCCTGCGATGCGTGCAGCCATGGCCTCCGCCGAAGTGGGCGACGACGTCTACGGCGAAGATCCAACCATCAACCGCCTCGAAGCCCGTGCCGCTGAAATCTTCGGCCGCGAGGCTGCGATCTTCGTTCCTACCGGCACCATGGGCAACCAGATCGCCATTCGACTCCACACCGACCACGGCCAGGAAGTCATCTGCGAAGCACGCTCGCACGTCCTCGATTGGGAGATGGCGATGATGTCTGCCTTCTCCGGCTGCTCCCCGCGCACTGTCGCCGGCGAACGCGGCGTCCTCACCTGGCAGCAGATCAGCCAAGCCATCGCGCCGAAGATTTACTACCGCGCGTCCACGGGTATCATCTGTCTTGAAAATTCGCACAACATGGCCGGGGGCACTGTTACACCGTTACCCATCTATGAAGAAATATGGCGGGGAGCTGCGGAAGCCGGCATCCCCACGCACCTCGACGGCGCACGCGTCTTCAACGCCGCAACCGCACTCGGCATCACCGTTGCAGAACTCACACGCGGCTTCGACACCGTAAACTTCTGTCTCTCGAAAGGCCTCGGCGCGCCGGTGGGATCCATCCTCGTAGGCTCCCGCGCTGCGATCGCCCGCGCCCGCGGATTCCGTAAAGCGCTTGGCGGCGGCATGCGCCAGGCAGGCATTCTCGCTGCAGCCGGGTTGATCGCGCTCGAAGAAGGCCCATCGCGTTTGCACGAAGACCATGCCAACGCGCGTCTGCTCGCCGAGGCCGTTGCCACCTGCGAAGGTGTCGAGATCGATCTGCCGTCCGTCCAAACCAACATCGTTCTCTTCACCTTGAAGGATGGCGGCGATGCACCCAGCGTAGTCTCAATCCTCAAGAGAGAGAACATACTGTGCAGCGCAATTGGCTCGCATGCGATCCGGCTTGTCACCCACTTCGACGTCAGCCGCGAACAGTGCGAACACAGCGCTGCAACGTTGGTTGGGCTGCTCCAGCACGTGACTGCTTAGGGCTTTACAGCCTCCACCGGCGCCACGCTCAACCAGTGAATCAACCGCGGCACCAGCGGATAGAATAGCCCGACCCGGATGGACAGATGTCCATCCGGCAGCGTCCGCCGCAGCGCAGCATACGCCTCAAGCTGTGCTCGATACTTGCTCAACTCCATCACCTCGAACTCCGTATCGGATCGCGACCCCTGCTCGCTCGTCTTAAAGTCGATGATCCAGATGCAGTCCTGACCCGATGCCAGCGGCTCGCCTCCCGCGACAAACGTACGATCGACACGCAGGCTGCGCGCCTCGGGTGACGCCATCGTAAGAGAGCGTTCGCTGGCCGCAGAATCATGCGGCGACAAAATCCACTGCCCAACCGGATCGCCGATGGTCAGCAACAGCGCCCGCACTGCGCGGCCAGCCTCCCGTGTTGCGAGATCCGGCGGAAGCCCCTCTCCGCGCAGGCTTGCAACCATCCGCGACTCCCAGGAGGGTAACTCCGCGCGCAGTTCGTCGCAGCTCGTCCCGCAATCCATTCGCGCTGCCAGCACCTGCAAATAACGATGCACGACATTGCCAAACGCCCGCACCGCAAACGAACCTTCCGGCCTCTCGAACGCCACCGTATGACGTAACGCCGACGCTGCCGGATAAGCCAATCGCTGTTCCGCCTCAATCCGAAACCGCGCAGTCGGATCGAAACTAAATGGCAATCGATGAATCATCGCCGACGTTGCCGCCGTAGCATTAACTGCTTCACCTCCAGCCGCCAATGCCAGCTCCTCATACCCTTCTCCACCCTCTCGCTGCGAGTCAATCTCTCCTTCGCCCATCGACGATGACTCTGCTGCAGCCGCCTCAAAATGTTCTGCCGCAGCCGGCCAGCACGCCCTAAGCAAGCTGTCGTGTCGCGGTCGCGCAATCTCCCCCTTCGCAGTCAGCGTTGCTGCCCCAAACAGATGCAGCTCTTCGCGTGCTCGCGTCGTAGCAACATAAAACACGCGCTTGCGCTCTGCGCTCTCGCGCTTTGACCGAATGCTGTTCAGCCAGAGGCTCAATTTGTCGGAATCCGTGCCCTTCTCCCAGATCGGTGCCAGCACCACACTTGCTGAATCTTCGCCATCAGCCGCTCCATCGAACTCCAGCCAGTTCAGCAGTACATTCGCGGATCGTCCTCCACCGCGCTCGAGCCCTGGAACCAGCACCACATCCCATTCCAAACCCTTTGCCTTATGAACCGTCATCAATTCAACCGGTATCTTGCCATTCTCTATAGCTCCAGACATCGGCTCCGCATACAGATTCTTCAGCCGTGCCGACAACACATTCAGATCAACGCGATCGGCTTCGCTCTCAACCTCGTGCAACACCCGCAGATAGCGCAGCACATTACCGCGCTGCTCTTCGGACAGCCCAGCATCGCCGCCCAGCGTGCGCCATGTGCGCTCCACCTGCATTGCGAGCGCCGTTCGACCCAGCGTAGCAACCGCTGTCTCCAGCACCGGCCACGCGCGATCAAGCAACCTTCGACCATGCACGCTCAGGCACGCGCGCCGCTCACTCACAAGACGTGCGACGGTAGCTCCCATAGCGGCCGCTTCGCCCTCACCGGTCAGTGCGAGCAGGTCAGCAAGACCCAGCCCGCACCACGGTGCATGCAGCACCGCCAGCCACGCAATGCGATCCGCCGGATGAAGCAGCGCCCGTGTCAGCGCCAGCGCATCCATCACCTCCGGCAGTTCATCTAGCGGATCAAGATCGATGCCCCGAAAGGGAATCGCGCCATACCCATCATCGCGTTTCAGTTCTGCAACGACTGCCGCAAGATGACTGCGCGCGCGCCCCAGTACCGCGATGCGCCACAGCTTCAGTTGAGTCGGATCATTGCGGCCCTCCGGCAAGGGCATCGCCAGTCGCTGTTCAATGATGTGCCGAATTCTCCGAGCCTCCAGCAGGACATAATCCCTCTTGGATTGCTTCGCTGAAACAATCGACGGATGCCACACAATCCCTGCATCTCCCTCCTGCGCACGAACAGTTGTCGCTTCAACGAAGGGCACATCGACGCCTTCGCGACCGAGCAACCCTTCGTCGCCCGGTCGCGGAAAAAGAAGCTCGAAGGCATCGTTGAAATCCCTGCCCAGGGCCGCCTGCGACCGGAAGTTCGATGTCAACTGCAACGGCATCAGCGCAATCTCTCCCAGCCGCTGCTCCTTCATCGTTCGCAAAAACCGCTCCACGCGAGCCTGCCGAAACAGGTAGATCGACTGCTTCGGGTCTCCCACAAGAAACAGCGTCTGCGACTGCCCATCCCACGACCGCGTCAGCAACTCAATCAATTCATACTGGCCTGACGAGGTGTCCTGCATCTCGTCGACAAGCAGATGCCGCAGCTTTCCACCCGCCGACAAGGCAAGATCACTCGAGCCCTCCTCAGCTTTCAACGCCGCTCGTGCAGCCAGCGCAAACTCCGCGAAGTCGCACTCGCCGCGCTCTGCAAACAGCATCCTCAGCTCCGCCAGTGCACGTCGCAGCACATGGAAGAGTGCCTTCGCGACGCTCCACTGGTCATCCGGATATTTCGCCGGCGGCAGTGCCAGAACGCCCGCCAGCGCAGCCTGCAACTCATCGCTCTGAATGTCCTGCACCAACTCCTTTAGTCGCGCAGCATCTGCCTTCGGAATTTCGAACCTCAACACATTCTGTGAATATTGTTTGCGCCACGCGCCATCCCTCTTTAGCACTAGCCATATCAGCGCAACCCAGTGTTCGAGGTGTTCAGCAATGGCCTCAGGAGCCGCATGTTTCTCCGCACAAAAAGCAATCGGCGACGGCTCGCCTTTATACCCCGGTTCAACGCCAAGCCGGGCTGCCAGCGACGTTAGCTCCTTCAATAACCCTGTAGGCAGGGCTCCCAACGCGCGTGACAGCCCAGCGCACACAATACTCTCGAGCGACCGCTCAAGCATCAGTCGCACCTCGCGATCCAGTGTTACCTCATCCAATCCACCAGGATTCAGAGGTACTAACTCGCCCCATTGCTCGCGCGTTTGCAGCATGCCCGCAAGCAGCGCCTCGCAATTCTGGATGCTGCCATCACGATGCAACAGCACCGTGCGCAGCGCTTCATGCAACGTCGCATCCTTGCCGCCAAGCTGCAATAATGTCCGTCGCGCTGCCAGCCGATACAACGGCCCCGCATCTCCTACGGGCTGCCATGGCCCACCCCCTCCAGAAAGCAGCGGCAACGAATTCGCAATCTCCGCGCACACCGAATCGATTGAGCGAATATTCAGTCGCGACGGTCGCTCCAACAGTCCCCATCCAAGCTGCTCGCTACGCGTCAGAGCCGCTACCGCCAGCACTCGTGTCTCGCGTTCGAAGCTGCGAGCGTTGGCAGGCAGCGCCTCTCCACGCGCCGCCTGCAACTGTTCCAGTACACGTTCACGCAACTCCGCAGTCGCCTTATTCGTGAACGTGATCGCCAGCATCTCTTCCGGTTGTTCGACCGTCTCATCGCCCAACAGTTTCAGATAGCGCTGCACCAGCAACGCCGTCTTACCCGACCCCGCAGGAGCCTCGACAATGCACGAAGACCGCGTATCAAGCGCCGCCGCGCGTGCCGCAGCATCATCCGTTGCACCCCCCGTTATCGCAGCAGGGAAGCGAAGCACATCAGCCATCCACGTCCTCCGCTTCACCATCTGCTTCATCCGCCGCGTCCATCATTGACCTCGGATCGATGCGGCACAGCACTCGCTGAGCACATCGCGCGCAGTTCAGCTCAAAGCTCTTGGGCCAAACATCCGCTCTGCCCGCAGCAAAATCCTCTGCAAGTCGCGTCAGTGTTCCACGCCACTCCTCCACCAGCGGTGCAAGGTCCCTCACATTCGCCCGCGATTTCGAGACCGGTAAAATGCCCTCCTCAGCCTGGTATCCTAGCCACTTCATATCGCGCCCAGCTCGCACCTTTGCGAACGCCACGCCCTTCAACTCCTCCACCTCGGGCAGCAGCGTATACAGCGGCAACTGCGGCTCATCGGGCCGCTCGCCAATCCACTGTTTTGGATCGGCGGTATAGCCCGTTTTGTAATCCACAAAGAAGACGCCCTCTCCAACTCTGTCCACGCGATCCATTCGCACGTTGAGCGTCAGCGGCCCCACACTCACCACCTGCTCCTGCTCCACCGCCAACACCTTAAATGGCCCGCGCCGCAGCTCCTCCTCCAACCACTCTCGCAATAAAGACCGGAGCCGCTCCTTGACCACCGCGAGATAACCTAGATCCCATTCATTGCGTACCCGCAGCCTGTGGCTCATCGCCCGATCGATCGATCGTGCCAGGACCTCATCTCTCTCCGCCCAGTTCATCGCCCTAAGCGCGTCCTGCGTCTCAACCTCTTCCCAAAAATATTGCAGCGCACGATGGAGCATGCTCCCACTCTCACCTGCATCGAGCCCCAAATCCCCGCTCTGCGGCTCCGTCGCTCTCAAACGCAATTCTGCAAACGCCAGAAAGCCACACGCGGCCTGCAGCTTCAGTACCTTTGCACCGCCAGCAACTTCATTGGACGGCAGCGCCGGAAGCTCTTCATTGTCAAGCACACTCTCAACCGCGACCCTCTCAGCAACTGGCGCCGTGGCTACAAGCCTCGTCCCCTCCAACTGCTCGATTCCCAACTCAGCCAGCAGCGGAGAGGGTCGCAATTTCCCACTGTCATCTTCCGCCGCGTGCATGAAAAGTACATCACCCGACCGCTGCAGCAGATGCTCCGCAAAGGCACGCCCCTTGGCCTCGGCCAGGATCGGATCACTTCCCGGCATCTTCAGGCTGCGTTGCAATGCCCACGACAGCAGCGGGTTCACCCGCTCAGACGCAGGCCAGTTCGCATCCGTAGCACGCAAGAATACAACCGCGTCGAAGACAGTACCCTGCGCCTCGGCCACGTTCATCACCTGTACCGCTGCCCCCGTAGTCGGTGGCGAAAAGATTGTCGTCTGCGCCTGCATCGCAAGCGCCTCCAGTGCGTTTTCGAACCCCACGCGTCGCCCACTGAAGTCCAGCGTCGACACTAAATCCAGCGTGCCCTCCCACGCGCGTGTAGCCTCAAACTCCGACGCCGTCAGTGCACGATCCCCAGGCCATTCGGCAGCCTGCACAAGCCCCCGAATAAGCTCCATCCACTCTGCAAGCCCGCGTTGTCTGTTCCTGTCACCTGCGCGCCGCAGATATTCCTGCATGTTTCGCAGCCACCCAAACAGCCTCCGTCCTTCATCTACTTCAGCGCGAATAGCCAGCTCCAGGACCGACGCGATCTCGATCTCCGAACGCAACAGCAGCATGCGCCGCAACCTGCTCGCATCGAACCGTGCGATCGCGTCGCGTTCATCACCATCCACTCCGTTCTGCCCCACATAAGGCGAGAGCAACAGGGCACTAACTCGCTCCAGCGGCAATACCCCATTCGACCATTGCGCCAACGCCAGCGCGTCACGAATCATCGCCAGCGACGACAGCGGAACCCCACCCGAAAACTCCCATGGTGTCGACGAAAGATCGGCATCAATCGACTGCAACTCGGGTGCGAGTATCTCGCGCATCACCTCCTCTAGCCCCGACCGCTCCTCGGAGATATCGGGCAGCAACACCGCCACGCGCGCACCGCGCTCCTTCGCCTGCGGTCCTTCCAGATAGTTCCGAATCCACCGCAAAGCCAGCAGAAGTTCCTCACGCTCACTCGCCGCGACGACCGAAACAAGCAATCGCTCAGTGCCTGTCGGAGCCTTGAGGTCTCGCGCTTCCACCTCAATCCCGCAATCCCGAAGCCCGGCCAGCAGCGCCTCCTGCGACGGCAGCAACTCGTCAAATCCCACTAGCGCCAGCGAGTCCACACCAACCATCCATCCCGCCCGCACATGTTCCAGCAGCGCGGCATCCAGCAGCGCTGCCGACAAATAACCCTTCGTCGCGCATCGCTTTGAGAACGCCTCCGCCCATTCAGCAAACACGCGGCTATCGTGCGTCACCCCAAACTCCCGCAGCCGATACGTAGCGTTATAGCCAGCCGCCAGCCGCCATGCAGATGCTGCAAGCTCCGCCAACGAATTCACCGAGCCAAACCCGCCACTCGCCGGATCATCGGAAACAATCTCCCGCCACAAGCTGTGTTCCTGCGCTGCATTCAGCAGCAGCCGACCCTCCGCCCCCGCTACAATCAGCTCGCTCCACTGCGAGTTCGTCCACTGCGGCCAGCTCGTTACCTGCGGCGCTTCCCAAGCCCCCAGCCCGCGCTCCCTCTGCCGACCGTCGAACTCAGACCGCAACTCCCGTGCAGCACGCGCGTTCGGCAACAGCAATGGCTCGCCGTTTTCCAGCGCATCAAGAAGCTCGGAAA
>VFSW01013730.1_pt1 | contig 11243 bp, 8 predicted proteins | sample 5358111 | NCBI WGS metagenome assembly VFSW01 (sample SAMN11554181, study PRJNA540505) | mine drainage metagenome | isolation source: sediment from site ElyBrook_90M | place: USA: Ely Copper Mine, Vershire, VT | collected 2017 | reverse complement strand
TACCCCTTCACTCTGACCTCTGGCCACATCGGGCTATGCGGAAACTGATTCTGGCAGCGAGTATGCTAGAAGGGGGCCGACAGCAGTATCTGCGCGAGCACGAAGGAAAGAGGCGCCAGACGATGGAGCGGCATGCGCGGCGGACGCACGGGCAGTCGGCGGTGACGACGCGCGCGGGCGCGACGATTGGCGCGTGGTGGCGCGGATTGCCCAAAGAGCAGCGCCGCAGCCTGATCGCCATTGTGGTCGGGCTGGTGGCGACGCTGATGCTGGTCGGGCTGCTGCCGGCGGCGCGCGCCACCTGGCTGGCGGCGGTCGGGCGCCTGATGGTCGCGCTCTTGGATTGGGCCGCGCCGCTCGCGTTGCTGGGGATCGTTTCGTGGTGCGTGGCCGTCGTCGTGGAATCCGCGCGCCGTCGTCAGATGCTCCGCCCTGGCTGGGCTTGGTGCGCGGGCGTCGCGCTGGTCTTGCTCGCGACCGAGAGCCGGCTGATCTTTGACGCGCCGACCGGCGGACTGGCGGGCACGCTGGGCGCCGATCTCTTGCGCCTGCTGCCGGCGCCGGCGGCGCAATTGGCGCTACTGGGCGGGCTGGCGCTCGATCTGTTGATCGGTTTTCGCATCTCGTGGCGCGAGGTGCAGGGCGTGGCAAACTGGGTCGCGCGCGGACCCGCCTCCCCCACGCCGATCGTGCCGCTCTTGACATCCGCACCCACCGATCAGATGGCGCACGGCGCGACCGCGCGGCTCACGCTCGCCATGCAAGCCGCCGCGCTTCCGTCGCGGCCGGTCGCGACCGCCGTGACGCTGCCGCCATTGCCACCGCCGCCGCTGCCTCCGCAATTGGTCGAGACGCTGCCCTTCGCGCAATCGGGCGTCGAAGCGGCGGCCGAGCAGCTCTACGATGACCTGCGCATTCCCGCGTATCTGCGGCGCGGCGCTCTGGCGACGATTTCCACGCTGCCCAATCAGGCGGCGCCAGTGGCCGTCGCGGCGGGAACCCAAGCCGAGACGCGGGATTTCGCTTTGCCGCCGCTGCCGGCGCGCCAGCGCGAGATCGTGCGGCGCGCCGCGTCATCGTCGCCGGGGTCAGGCGACGTGCCCGCGCCGCCGCCAGTGCGCGGCCTGCGCGGTGAGGCCTCCGCGCCGCTGTGGCCACTGCCGCCGCTCACACTCCTCAACAAGCCGGCTGAGAGTCGCACCGGCCATGCAGTGGAGCACGCCGAGCGCCTGGCCGGCATCATCGAGCGCACGCTCAAGAGCTTTGGCGTCGAGGCTGAGGTTCGACGCGCCGACATCAGCGTGGGGCCGACGGTCATCCGCTTTGGCGTGCGCCCGCTCGAAAGGGTCCGCATGGGCGATCAGGGCCGCGCGGCGGTCGACGCCCAGGGCGAGCCGATCGTCACCCGCACGCGCGTCAGCCGCATCATGAATCTCAAGGATGACCTGGCGCTGGTGCTCGAATCCAAGACGATTCGCATGGAAGCGCCCGTGCCGGAGCGGCCCTATGTCGGCATCGAGATCCCCAACGTCTATGGTCGTATGGTGACGGTGCGCGAGATTTTGGAGAGCCACGAGTTTCGCGAGGCGGCCAGCCGCTCCAAGCTGGCGGTGGCGCTGGGGCGCGATGTCGCGGGTCGTGTCAGAGTGGGCGATCTGGCGCGCTTCCCCCACGCGCTGATCGCTGGCGCGACCGGCGCGGGCAAAAGCGTCTGCCTCAACGCGATCATCACGTCGCTCATCACCCACGCGACGCCCGCCGAGGTGCGGCTGGTGCTCATCGACCCCAAGATGGTCGAGATGACCATGTATGAAGGCATTCCACATCTGTTGGCGCCGGTCATCACCGCGCCCGATCGCGTGATCGGCGCGCTCGAGTCCGCCATCGCTGAGATGGAGCGGCGCTATCGTCTCTTCGCGCGCCTGGGCGCGCGCAATCTGGAAGGCTATGACGCCCTGCGCGCGGCGGGTGGCGCGGCGGATCTCGAAACGCTGCCGCGCATCGTGCTGATCATCGACGAGCTGGCGGACCTCATGATGGTGGCCGCCGACGATGTCGAGCGCCACATCTGCCGGCTGGCGCAGCTCGCGCGGGCGACGGGCATCCATCTAGTAGTGGCGACGCAACGCCCCTCGGTGGATGTCATTACCGGCCTTTTCAAGGCCAATATCCCCACGCGCATTGCTTTCATGGTCTCGTCGTCAGTGGACTCGCGCACGATTTTGGATAGCGGTGGCGCGGAAAAGCTGCTGGGCAAAGGTGACATGCTCTTTCTAGCGAGCGACGCCGCCAAAGCGGACCGCGTGCAGGGCGCCTTTGTCGCGGATGACGAAGTCGAGCGGCTGGCGCGCTTCTGGCGCACGCAAGCGGGCATGGCAGCTACGCCGCCCGCGCACTGGGATCTCGCCGGAGAGCGCCACGCCAGTTAGAAGGGGCGCGGAGCATGCGAGATTGCGACCGCATGGAGATCAGTTTGGCATAACAGATGCTTTCATAGTCACCTGACTGCGCTGGCTGCCACGAGAGAGCAATTCGACCGCTATCGCGAGCACCAAACAGCGATTGTCGCATTGACAGCAGGAGGACATCACCAACATGGCGAAGGACACCGCAACCAATGGTCAGGGAGCGACGGAAAAGCAGCCCACGACCGTGCAAGAAGCTGGCCGCAAGGGTGGCCGCCGCGTCAAAGAGAAATATGGCCAGGAATTCTATGTCGCGATTGGCAAGAAGGGCGGCCGTATGATCGCTGACCAGCGCGGCTCTGAATATTACGCGGAAATCGGCAAGAAGGGCGGCGAGACAGTGCGCCGCCTGCATGGCTCAGAGTTTTTCTCGACGATCGGCAAAAAAGGTGGCGATGAAGTGAAGCGTCGCCACGGAGCCGATTACTATTCGACCATCGGCAAGAAAGGCGGCGAAGCGCCGCGCCGCACGAGCCGGCACGCGACCGACCCGACCACAACTGGATAACCATCCCCCCCTCGACCACAACCAACCACCAGCGAAGGGGCAAGTCGTTTCTGTTCAAGAACGGCTTGCCCCTTCGCTGTGCCGTCAGCGCCACACGACGCGCGCCAGAGGAATGCGGGATTCTCACCAGATCTGATCGTACCAGGCGTGGCCGATGCGCTCGGTGTGATTGAGCTGCGCTGAGGCGTTGAACCAGACGTCCCAGCGGCCGCGCGCGTCGTTCCACAGAGCGGTGGGCTTATAGACCATCGCGGCATCCCATTCGCCGGGCTGAGGCGAGATGATCGGATTCGCGGGGTGGCGCTCCCAGTTGGTCACACCGTCGCGCGAGCGTGCCATGCCGATTTGCGAGACGAAGGGCGTTTGCTGAAAGGCGTTGTAAAAAGCGTAGTACCAGCCGCCGACCTGATGCACCTGGAACGAGCCGATCTTATAGCTGTCCCATCCCGCGCGGGTGGGCGTAAAAATCGGGTCGGGGGAGAATCGCCGCCAGGTGACGCCATCGCGCGAAGTGGCGTAGCCGACGGCATCCGGCTCATACAGATCGCCGCCGCAATACCACATCTTAAAGATCCCATCGGTGGCGTCATAGAGCACGTTGGGGCATTGCAGGGCTTGTTTTTCCCAGGGTTCGCGGGGCGCGAGCAGGGGGGCGCCGTGCTTTTGCCAGTGCGCGCCGTCAGTCGAGAGCGCCGTGCCGATCCACGCCAGGCCGGCGGGCGCGGCGTCTTGCGCCATGGTTGAGTACCACATGCGCCAGCCCTGGGGCGTGGCGACGACCGAAGGCCGCGTGATCGACTCATACGGATAGCCGCTTTCGGGCGGCGTCGCGCTCAGCACCGGCTGCCGGCTCTGACGCTGCCACAGATCTCCGCTGCCGGAAGTGTCGATGGCCAGTCCGATGTCATAATTCGCGCCCCGGCCTGAGTACCACATCCACAGAGCGCCCGAAGCCACGCGCGCGACACAGCAATCGAAGACCGCGTGGCTTTCCCATGAGTTGGGCACGACATCGAGCACCGGGTTTTGCGGGGCGAAACGCCAGCGCGTGCCCTCGACGCCAGGCGCGTCCGCCATTTCTGGTCCGCCGTAAAAAGCTTTGCCAACAGAAGTAAAGGCCCAGGTAGACGCCGCGACGGCGCTGACGCCCACCACCACCGCGCCGCGTAACAGCGCGCGGCGCGACAACACGGGGCGCCCTTTGACGGGAGTCTCGTCATGCGATTCGTTCGTGGCCGGAGAGTCTGGCACGATCTCACTCCTTGGATCTCGCACGCCCCGGCCAGCGCCAAATCAGGAAAAACGCTTAATCAGCGCCAGGGCTTGCAGCTTGACCGGCTGGCGGTGGGCCGATCGCTCGCCGCCGCTATACACATCGTCATAATGTTCAACGTACCAGCGATAACTTTCTATCAACATCTGGGAATTTGTTCTCGTTGGCTGCCACCCCAGCGTATTTTTGATCTTCGTGGTATCAAAGACGAAGCTCTCGGCGAGCATCTTATAATGATAGGGGCCTAGCGGCGACATGCCCATCATATGCAGCGCCCGCATCGCCGCGACCGCCGGCGCCTTGGGCAGCCGGGCGACGCGCGACTTCGTGCCCGCGATCTGGATCACCGATTCGTACAGCTCGCGCAGCGTCGGCACCCCGTCTGAGCAGATGTTGAAAAGGTGGAAGCTGGGCAGGGTGACGGCGCGCTCCATCGCATCGATGAGATCAGGCGCCGCGACGAACTGATACCTGTTCGAGCCGTCGCCCAAGATCCACACTTTGCGCCCCTCGTAGATGAATTCATAGAGGATCGAGAGCAGGCCCAGGCGTCCGCCGCCCATGATGGTCGGGCAGCGTATGATGGTAATGTCGAGCCGGTCGCGAAACTCCGCGAGCACTTGCTCGCCTTGATATTTCGTGACACCATAGATCTCGAGCGGATGGATCGCATCCTCCTCTAAGACCGGCTGCCGGGCGGGCTTGCCGACGACACAATTGCTCGACGTAAAGACGAGGTGGCGCACGCCGTGATCGACGGCGGCCTGGGCGATGTTGCGCGTGCCGGCGACGTTGGAATCGACGAGGTCACGCTTGTCTTTGATGGCGTGGGCCAGCATCGCGGCGACGTGCAAGACGCCGTCAAAGGGACCGTGCTCGCGCATGGCGCGCCGCACGGCGTCGATGTCGCGCAGATCACAGTGAGCGAAGGGGTAGCGGGCCGCGAGATCTTTATCGAAGACGCGATCGAGAATCACGACATCCTGGCCTTTGGCGGCCAGATCAGCGACGAGCTGGCTGCCGAAAAAGCCAGCGCCGCCGGTCACTAAATAACGCATCGGTGGCTCCTTCTAGAGACAACGAGAGAGTTCTCTGATCACTCGCCGAGGTTTCTTACGTTGTCTGGCGTACACCCTGACAGGTGACGATGGGGACAGGCGTGACTTACGGCATGTCCCGTGCGAAAACGGATCGGGTGAACACTCAGCGTATTCAATGCCAAGGACATGCGAAGCGTATGATGCGGCTGATAGGAACCGCACTGGAGCGTGGCCGGGAAATCGCGCTCTTTTGCGGCACGTTTGTGGTGTTGTGGGTGCTGGCGGCGATCTTTCATCAAAACGCCACGCATCCTTCTTTCGCCCCGCATTTTATCGTTCAGGCCCAGGCATGGCTGCATGGGCATCTCGATTTGCCATCGACGCTACAGCACGACGTCATCTTTGTCAATGGCAGGCGGCTCATCGTCTATCCGCCAGGGCCGACCCTGCTGATGATGCCCTTCGTCGCGGTGCTGGGCGGCGCCTTTAGCGACATCTGGTTCACCTGGCTGGCGGGCGCCCTCAACGTGGCGCTGGTCTATCACCTGTTGCGGGCGCTGAGCGAGCGTGGCTGGTCACAGCGCGACTGGCGCGCCAACGGCGTGCTGGCGGTGACGTTTGGGCTAGGCACCATCGCGCTGTGGCTGGCGCTGGGCGGAGTTGTATGGTTCACGGCGCAGACGCTGGCCGTGACGGTCGTGCTGCTCACGCTGATCGGCACGGCGCGCGAGCGGTGGTGGCTGGTGTCGCTGGGCCTGGGCGGCGCCTTTTTGACGCGCTCGCCCGACATTTTGGCCGGCCTCTTCCCGCTGGTCGTGCTGGCGCGAGCCTACGGCGTCAAGGTCAGCTGGCGCGAGCCGTGGCGCGCGACGATCGCGCGCTGGCCGTCGTGGCGCACCTGGGCGCAGCTCGCCGGACCGCTGGCGGCTTGTTTCATTGTCTGGGCCGTGCGCAATAAGCTGTCGTTTGGCTCGTGGCTCGACTCAGGCTATGGCATTCAGATCAAGCAAAACTATCCCCAGATCCAGTATGGGCTGCTGAGCTGGCATTACGTCTGGCCCAATTTCGTCGTGGACTTTCTCAACATGCCGGCCTTCACCTTTAGCGGTCCTTTCGATCTCTCCCCGAAGCTGGATCTCTTGCGTGGCGGCAACGGCACGAGCGTCTTTTTCACTACGCCGCTCTTTCTGCTCTTTTTCTTGCGCGACCGCGCGGACGAGCAGACACGCTGGCTGCGCGTCACGTTGTGGGCGACCGTCGCCCTCCTGGTGGGCTTTTCGCTGTTGTGGAACGGCACGGGATGGTATCAGGTCGGTGCGCGCTACCTGTTTGACGCCTATCCGCTGGCCTTCATGCTGCTGGCGCTGCGCTCTGATCGGATGGGCGCGCGCTGGCTGGCGCTGGCCGGCGCGGGCGCGGTCATCAACGTGATGCTGGCCAATACGTTCTGGTGCAATCAAGGCGCGTGCCTGGGCGCTCGCACGTCCCTGCATCACCTGGCCTATGACGCGGCGCTGGCGGGCACGGTCGTGCTCTATGTCGCCATCTGGTGGTGGCTGAATCAATCCGCCCCCGCCGAGCGCCCCGATCAGACGACCGACAAGCGCCCTACTATTGAATCACCACCCAAAGAGCTGGTGGGCAGCGGCTCCTAGCACCAACGCGCGCTCGTCCTGGCCAAGCGCGGAGTGTTCCACCATCGCCAGCGGATCGCTGAGGGGATCGCCGGCGCGCGCGGGAGGGGTCAGCGGCCAGTCGGTGCCCAGCAGCACGTGATCCGCGCCGAGCGTGGCGCCGGCCCGCGCCCGCGCCGCCCGGCTGGCCGGCGCGCGGTCGCCGTAGAAGCCCCGGGCGCGCCGGCCGGGGCGCGGCCCCTGGGCGGGCGCGACCGCGTCGAGCCAGCCGAGCATCGCCAGCAACCCACCGCCCAGGTGCGTCAGCACGACCGAGAGGCGCGGGAACTCAGTCAGCCGGCCAGAGGTCAGGAGGCGCGCCGCCAGCGCCGTCACATCCATCGGCACGCCCGCCGTCAGATCCACCCCAAAGTCGTGCTGCTTTTGCCAGTCGCCGCCTACGGCGGGGTGCACCACCACCGGCGCGCCCAGCGCCTCAGCCAGCGCCAAAAAGGGGCGCGCCGCCGGCGCCGCGATCGTCGCGCCCGCGTAGCTCGAGCCCACCGCGACACCGCGCAGCCCCTGCGCCACCACGGCACGGCGCATCTCCGCCAGATCCTCCGCGCCGCCCAGAGGATTCACCACGGCCAGGCCGATCAGCCGGTCGGGATGCTGGGCGACGAGCGCGGCGGTCGCGTCATTCATCGCGCGCGTGAGCGCCAGGGCGGCGGTCGCGCCGCCGGGGATCTGCGGGCCGGGTGCGACGCTCAGCTCAGGAAAGATCACCGCCCGATCGTACCCGCGCGCGTCGAGCGCCGTCACCAGCACGCTGAGATCCGTCAACAGGCCCAGCCGCAACTGCAACCTGGGCCACAGCGACGATTCACGGCGCAGATCGCGGGGCCAGAGGCGATCGAGCCATTCGAGGCGCAGATAGTGCGCGTGCGCGTCAACAATCGCCGGCGTTGCGCTCATCGGCTGCTGTGCCCCCCTTGGCGGCATAGGCGAAGGCGACGACCATCGCCACGCAATAGTGCCGTGTGGTCGAGATGCTCACGCTGACGACATGCCAGCTCAGGCGCCGGGCGAGCGCGGCGGCCTGTCCGTGCAGCGCCAGCACCGGCTTGCCACCGGCGTCGCGCAGGCATTCGAGATCGCGCCAGCCGATGCCATCGATGCCGGTACCCAGCGCCTTGGCGCACGCTTCTTTGGTCGCGAAGCGGCCTGCCAGGCGCACGGGGTCCGCGCCGGTGATCGCTAGCTCGGCGGGCGTGAAGACGCGCCGCAAAAAGCGGTCGCCAAAACGATCGATGACGGCGGCGATGCGGTCCACCTCGACCAGATCGATGCCTGTGGCGAGCGTGGGCGGCCCGCCAGCGGCACCACGCGGCGCGGGATCGGGCGATTCGCTCATCATCGGCCCCCGCTTACTCCGGCTTGACGCGTGCAGCGCCGCGATGCGCCCGTGAGCGGCGGGCGAGCGTGGCCGGCGCGAGCCGCGGCGCGGCGCCATCGCCATTTGGCTCAAGCCCGCGCATCGCCCGCCCGATGCCGCGATAGACGAAGCCCGCGCTCATCATCGTTTCCGGCTGATAGATATTACGCCCGTCGATCACGATCGCGCGGCGCATGATCGCGCGCAGCCGCTGCGGATTGATCGCTTTGAACTCGTTCCAGTGGGTGACGATGATCACCGCGTCGGCGTCGGCGGCAGCGTCATAGGCGTCGGCGCAATAGGTGATGTGCGTGTCGCCCAGCGCGGCGCGGGCCGTCTCGCGCGCCACGGGGTCATAGGCCCGCACGCTGGCGCCTTGCGCGACGAGCGCGTTGACGATGTCGATGGCCGGCGCGTCGCGCATGTCGTCGGTGTTGGGCTTAAAGGCCAGCCCCCACACGGCCACCGTCGCCCCGCGCAGGGTGCCCAGGATGGCCAGCAGCTTATCGACGACCAGCCGGCGCTGATCGTTGTTGATCTCCATCACGGCGTTGAGCATCTGCGGGTGCAGCCCCGCCTGAGCGGCCATGTGCGACAGCGCGCTCACGTCTTTGCCAAAGCAGCTGCCGCCAAAGCCGACGCCCGCTTCGAGGTGAAACTTGCCGATGCGCTGGTCATAGCCCATGCCGACGGCAACCTCTTTGATATCCGCGCCCAGCCGCTCGCAGACGCGCGCCATCTCATTGATGAAAGAGATCTTGGTCGCCAGAAAGGCGTTCGAGGCGTATTTGATCATCTCGGCGGTGTAGAGATCCGTCACCATGATCGTCGCGCGCAGCGGCAGATACAGCTCGGCGACGCGCTGGGCGGCGTCGCGGTCGAGCGAGCCGAGCACGACGCGATCGGGCATCTGAAAATTGCGCACCGCCGTGCCTTGCGCCAGAAACTCAGGATTCGACACGACCGCGAAGCGCGTGGCTGGGTGCGCGAGATGCCGGCTGATGATCTCGCTCACCAGATCGCCGCTGCCAACGGGCATCGTGCTCTTGGTGACGATGATGGCGTCGTGATCGAGGTGCTCGGCGATCGAGAGCGCCGCCGCCGTCACATGGCGCATGTCGGCGCCTTTGTCGTCGGCGGTGGGCGTGTTGACGGCGATGAAGATGAACTCCGCGCCGGCCAGACCCTCGGCATAGCTCGTGGTGAAATGAAGCCGGTCGGCATCGACGTTGCGATCGACCAGCTCTTTGAGGCCCGGCTCATAGATGGGCATCTCGCCGCGCTTGAGGCAGGCGATCTTGTCGGGATCGATGTCGATGCAGGTGACGGTGTTGCCCATGTCAGCCAGGCAGGTGCCGGTGACCAGCCCCACATAGCCGGTGCCGATGACGCTGATCGTTTTCATTTAAAGTATGAACCTCTCTGCCGCGCGCAGGGCGCGAGACACGTGCCGTCGCCCCTCACCCAACAACGAGACGGTGAGGGAGAGCGAAGCCTCACTATGACAGACGAGCGAGACGCGGAGTGGTCGCGTTGACAGTCGCCGCTTTTCCCGCCATAATACCACTGGAGTGCGGAATCTGTCACCGCGCATTCTCGCCGGCAGTGGCGCATCATGATTTTGCGGGCAAGAGGGCGGGCGGTTGAAACCGCGCCTGTGGGTGGTCCGCGGACCACCGCCAAGTCCGCCTGCGCGGACTAAAATAAGGATGTGGTCTGTGCGCGTGCCGGAACCTAGTCGGCGCAGGCCGACTTCGCGGCACCCCTCAGGGTGCCCTGAGGCGCGGTTTCAACCGCCGGCGGCCCTCCGTCAATCTTGTCTCCGGCGTTCGGTCGCCGCAAACTTATGACGCACACTCTCTCGCCGGCAGTGGCGCCAAGGAGCCAGTCTGATGATATCCGTCGCAACCACCCTGGTGCTGAATTATATCGTCATCAACCTCAACCCTATCGCGGTGCAGCTCGGTGCCCTGGGCGTGCATTGGTATGGCCTGGCTTACGTGCTGGCAATCTCGATCGCGCTGCTGGCGACGCTGCGCTATGCCGACGACCTGGGCATTCCGCGCGAGCACGTGTGGAACGTCTTTTTGTGGACGGCGCTGGCCGGGCTGATCGGGGCGCGGCTCTATTTCGACATTCAGCAGCCCAATTTCTTTCATGATTACATCCAGAATCCCATCAACCTGATTGCGGTGTGGAATGGCGGCATGGCGTTTTTCGGCGCTATCTTCCTCGGCGCGCCGACGGCGGCGATCCTGGCGTGGCGCGCTGGCCTGACGCCGTGGATCGCGCTCGACATGGGGGCGATGTTCGCGGCGGTGGGCCAGATGTTTGGCCGGCTGGGCAATCTGGTGAACGGCGACATCGTGGGCTATCCTGTCGGGCACCCGATCATTCCTGGCAACGTCTGCCCCAGCTCGCCCTGCGTCGCGTATGTGAACAATCCGCACGTGCTGCCCTGGGCGACCGCCTACCTCAATCAGGGATCCTTTCTGGGCGATCGCGGCGTGCCCTATCAGCCGGCGGCGGCCTATGAGATCGTTGTGAACCTCGTCGCGCTGGCGATTCTCTGGCCGCTGCGGCTCATTTTGCCCAAAAAGGTCGGGGCCGGCGCGTTCTTCTCGCTCTATGTCGCGTTTTACGCCATCGGCCAGTTCATCATCTTTTTCGCTCGCTCGAACGTCTTTACGCCATTCCTGGGCATCGACTGGCTCAAGCAGGCGCAGTGGACGGCACTGATCACGCTGGCGGGCATCGCCCTGGTCTTCTGGCTCGTGGTGCGGCGCTTTACCACGCTGTGGGGCTATGACCGCCAGCACCGGATGGCCCTGCCTGCCCCGGCCTCCGCGACACCCGCCGGAGCCACGACCGCGCGCACGACCGTGACGCCCGGCAGCGCGAGGTTGTCC
>VFSW01013729.1_pt1 | contig 11244 bp, 11 predicted proteins | sample 5358111 | NCBI WGS metagenome assembly VFSW01 (sample SAMN11554181, study PRJNA540505) | mine drainage metagenome | isolation source: sediment from site ElyBrook_90M | place: USA: Ely Copper Mine, Vershire, VT | collected 2017 | reverse complement strand
ACCACCGATGCGCCCCACCTGCTGCAATAGCACCTGCCGGGGCGGCGCGCCGGCCGCGCGCGTGGCCCCAAGCGCCGCCGCGATGCCGCCGCACATGGCGAGGCAGTGAGTGCTGCCGAACAAACCGGCCGCGAAGGCGGTCGCCAGGGTCAACTCATCCATGGCGCACCGCGGGCGGCGACCCCGATGGCGACACGGGCGGCGGCCGCGCCTCATCGTCCAGAATGATTTGCATGGCCGGAGATTCCAGATCCTCGAACTGACCGCGCTTCACCGCCCAGAAAAACGCCCACACCATGCACGCGACCAGCATCAGACCGAGGGGAATCAGCAGGTAGAGGATATTCATGCGGTCCTCACCAGCGGCGCGCAGGCCGCCGCGCTCGGCGCAGGCGCCGAGCCGCGCAGCAGGCGCAATGCATTCAGCACCACCAGCAGGGAACTGCCGGACATGCCGATCGCCGCCATCCACGGCTGCAGCCACCCGGCCGCGGCAAGGGGCACCGCGACGGCGTTGTACACCACCGCCCAGAGGAAATTCTGGCGAATGATGCGCAGGGTCCACCGCGCGGTGTCCACGCCGGCAACCAGCGGCGCCAGATCCTGGCCCATCAGGATCAAATCGGCGCTCACCTTGGCGAGATCCGTGCCGCCACCCACCGCCACCGATACATCCGCCCCGGCGAGCACGGGGGCATCGTTCACCCCGTCGCGGACCATGGCGACGACATGGCCGGCGCGCTGCAGGGAGCGCACCCAGGTCAGTTTGTCGTCGGCGCGCAGGTCGCCGCGACTGTCCGCGACGCCAAGGCGCCGCGCGACGGCGGCGGCCACCGGCGCACGATCGCCGCTGGCGATCGCCAGCTTGAGACCGCGGTGCTGAAGCCCGTGCAAGGTGCCGGCCGCGTCGTCGCGCAAACCGTCACTGAGCAGGAACAGGGCTATCGGCCCCCGGGCGTCACCCAGCAGCACCGCGGTGGCGCCCTCCGCCACCGGCCCGGCGACCGCACCCGCGCCCGGCGGACCGAAGGCGCCGACGAACTCGGCGCGGCCGATGCGATACCGGCAACCCTCCACGGTGGCCTCGACGCCGTCGCCGGCGACATTGTGCACCTCGAGCGCGGCGCCAGCCGGAGCAGCGGATGCGAAAGCGCGCGCCAGTGGATGCTCGGAGTGGCGTTCGAGCGCGGCGGCCACCCCCAGGCAGGTCTCATGGCTCCAACCGGCGCGCAGAACCGTCACTGCGTCGACCACGGGTGCGCCGCGCGTCAGGGTGCCGGTCTTGTCGAAAACCACGGTATCGACCCGCGCCCCCACCTCGCGGCCGCGGCCACGGGTGAGCACCAACCCGCCGCGCGCCAGGCGCGCCGCGCCGGGGGCAAGCGCCGCCGGCGTCGCCAGCGACAGCGCACAGGGACAGGTCACCACCAGCACCGCGAGCACCGTGGCGAAGGCGCGGTCCGCGTCCGTCTGTGCCCAAACCAAGCCGACCGACGCCGCGAGCAGCAATATCCCGCCGACGAACCAGGCCGCCACGCCATCGGCGGCCGCAGCGATGCGCGGCCGGTCGCTCTGCGCCCGCTCCAGCAGACGCGAAACCGCCGCCAGGGTTGAGTCCTGGCCGACGCGCCGCACACGCACCTCGATCGCTCCGGCGAGGTTGAGCGTGCCGGCGGTCACCTCGTCGCCGGGAAGCTTGCCGCGCGGCTGCGCCTCGCCGGTGAAGGCCGACTCATCGACCGAGCTGCGGCCGGCGAGCACCTGCCCATCCGCGGGTATCCGCTCGCCCGGCAGGATGCGCACCAGATCGCCGACTCCGAGTTCCTCGGGCAGTACACGCTCGGCGCCCGCCGCGGTGAGCCGCAAAGTGCCGTCCGGCAACAGTCGCGACAGGGCCTCGTGCTGCAGACCCGCCCGGTGGCGCAGCGCCATCTCCACGAAGCGGCCGAGCGACAGAAAGAAGGTGAACATCACGGCTGAATCGAAGTACACCGCTCCATGTCCGCGCAGCGTCGTCCATACGCTGAAGGCGTAGGCCGCCCCGATGGACAGCGCCACCGGCAGATCCATGCCCAGGGTGCGCGCCCGCAGTCCGCGCCAGGCGGCCGCGAAGAACGGCTGCGCCGCGTACAGCACCACCGGTGTGGCCACCAAAAGACTCACATAACGCAGCAATTGCTCGATGTTCGCGGCGATTCCCTGCAATGCGCCGGCATACAGCGACAGCGCATAGGTCATCACCTGCATCATGCCGAAGCCGGCGACCGCCAGGCGCCTGAGCATGGCTCGGCGCTCCTCGAGCCAGGGTGGCTGTGCCGCGCTGAAATCGAGCGCCTGCGGCCGGTAACCGAGGTTCTCCACGGCGCGCAAAACCCCGCCCAGGGACAAGGCGGCCGGTTCGTACACCACCTCGGCGCGCCCACTGCCCGGATTGACGTGCGCCTCGCGCAGCCCGGCGAGCCGCCGCAGGCTGTTTTCGATCAACCACGAGCAGGCGGTGCAGCGCAGCCCATCGATGCGCAGGCTGGCCTCGCGCAATCCGTCGCGCCGCAGATGCGTATAGCGGCGTTGCGCCTCGGTGCGATCGTAGGTCGACCAGTCGCGGCGCGCCAGCTCCTGGCTGTGCGCCGCCGGAGTGCGGAAGTCGTAGTACCTGCCCAGCCCCTGCCCGAGTATCAGTCGGGCCGCCGCTTCACAGCCGGCGCAGCAGAACGCACGCGCCACGCCGTCCACCGCCATCACACCGCCGGGAGGCCCCACCAGCGCCGCCCCGCAATGAAAGCAGGACTCGACCGCGGCTCCGGCTTCGACGCATGCGGCCACCGCGACTACTCGGAGGCGTCGGCGTGCTCGAGCACCACGTCATTGGTGTGCACGGCCAGATAGGCGCTCACCAGGCTGCCGATCACCGCGCTCGACAGCATGCTGATGATGATCCATGGCCATACATGCCGGTACCAGGGCGCCGTCGAACTATTCGTGTCCATGTTCTTCCTCCGCAGGTCCGATGAAGCGCGTTCTCTCGGTGCGCTCGAGTCCGGGGGCGTCCTCGGCCGCGATATGCAGGGTGATCGGGTGCACGCCGGCGGCGACCTCTTCAGGGGCCTGCAGGCGCAGGGCCACGACGCCCACGCTGCCGGGCGCCACGGAAATCGACGCCGGGAGCGGGTCGACCAGTTCGAGGCCCGCGAGACCATGCACGTCGAGCCGGTAGCGATGCGCGTTGTCGTCCTCGTTGATCACCTTGAGGGTGTAGGCGTTCTCGATCCGGTCGCCGCGGACCTCTCGATACAGGGCGTTGCGGTCGCGGATCACGTCGAGCAGCAAGGGTTCGCGGGTGGCCAGCGAATAGCCGATGGCGCCGGTGGCCAGGGTCAGCAGCGCGCCATACACGAACAGCCGCGGCCGCGCGGTGTGGCGGCCGCGACCCTGCATGGCATTCTCGGTGGTGTAGCGGATGAGGCCGGGGGGCGCCCGCATCTTGCTCATCACGTCGTCGCAGGCGTCGATACAGGCGGCGCAGGCGATGCACTCGTACTGCAGACCCTTCCTGATATCGATGCCGGTGGGGCATACCTGCACGCACAGCGTGCAGTCGATGCAGTCTCCGAGACCGACGGCGCGCGCCTCGCTGCCGCGCCGGCGTGCGCCGCGCGGCTCGCCGCGCACCGGGTCGTAGGCGATCACCAGGGTGTCCTTGTCGAACATCGCGCTCTGGAAGCGCGCATAGGGACACATGTACTTGCACACCTGTTCGCGCAGAAAGCCGGCGTTTCCATAGGTGGCGAGCGAATACAGGAAAATCCAGAAGATCGCCCACGGCCCCAGGGATGCGCCGAGCAACTGCGAGGCGATCGAACGTATGGGCGTGAAATAGCCAACGAAGGTGAAGCCGGTGTAGCAGGCCAGCGCGACCCACAGTACCTGCTTGGCCGCCTTGCGCAACACCTTCTCGCGAGTCCACGGCCCCTGATCGAGGTGCATGCGCCTCTGGCGCGTGCCCTCGGTGAGTCGCTCTATCCACAGGAACAGTTCGGTCCATACCGTCTGCGGGCAGGCGAACCCGCAGAACACCCGTCCCGCGAGCGCCGTGAAGAAGAACAGCGACAGGGCGGCGATGATCATCAGCAGCGCCATGTACCAAAAGTCCTGCGGCCAAAGGGTCAGCCCGAATATGTGGAACTTGCGCGCCGGCAGATCGAACAGCAACGCCTGGCGTCCGTTCCACTGCAGCCAGGCGACCCCGTAGAACAACCCCAGCAGCACGACCACCAGCCAGTTGCGCTTCGAGGCAAAGCGCCCCTTGACCTCGCGCGGGTAGATCTTGGCGGCCGCCTCGTAAAAAGCAGTGGATGCCGGGGCGGCCGGCAGTTCGCCGGCGCTCATGGCCCGATCCCGCCGTCACTTTCCGGCGGCGACTCCGCGCGCGCGGTGCGCACCAGGAACAGGCTGGTCGCGCTGGATACCGCGGCGATGAGCCAGAAGAACAGGAATCCGAGGGCGTAACCGGCCTCGCGGTCCAGGTCCTCGAACATCCGCGGGCCGGCGTCGCGCAGCAGCCGCGGGTCCACCGCCGCGAAGAACAACAGGCTGGCGAGCCCGGCGGCGAGGAACGAGGGCCAGAGCACGAGGGCGACGTCGATGCGCCGCGCGCGGGTCACGGGGCGTTCGTCCCTTGGTGGGACAGACTGTACACATAGGCGGCGAGCAGACGAATCTTGTCGTCCCCCAGCCACTTATGGCTCGGCATCTGCCCATGGCGGCCATTGGTCACGGTTTCGCGCACCGCCGCGGCGCTGCCGCCATACAGCCAGATGTCGTCGGTGAGGTTCGGCGCGCCGATGGCCTGATTTCCCCTGGCGTCGGGCCCATGACAGGCGGCGCACAGCGTGAAGCGTTCCTTGCCGGCGGCGATCTTGTCGGCCGGCGCCGTGGCGCCGCTCAGCGAGCGCACATACGCCACCACCTCATCGACGCCTTGCGCGCCCAGAACCGGACCGAGGGCGGGCATCACCCCCTCCCGTCCGTAGGCGATGGTCTGCACGATGTTCTCCGGAGCGCCGCCGTACAGCCAGTCCTGGTCGGTGAGATTCGGAAAGCCCTTGGCGCCGCGGGCATCCGACCCATGGCACTGCACGCAGTTGTTGGCGAACAGGCTGTGGTCGAGCGCGAGCGCCTTCGGATCGGTGGAAAGTTCGATGATGCTGCGGCCGGCGAAGGCCGCGTACATCGGCGCGTATTCGCGCCGCGCCTGCGCCATCTCTGTTTCATATTGCGATGGCTTGCTCCAGCCGAGCACGTTGCCGAAGGTGCCGAGCGCCGGATAGAGCAGGAAGTACACCAGGCAGAAGATGATCGACAGGAAGAACAGGATCAGCCACCAACGTGGCATGGGATTGTTGCGCTCCTGCAGGTCGCCGTCCCACACGTGGTGGATCACCTCGCCCTGGGACACCTCATCGGGGCGTCGGCGCGCAGTCCACCAGATGAGCCAGCCGCAGCCCAGCACGTTGAGGATGGATACGACGGCGATGACGACGCTCAGCGTCCGGCTCATCATCGATGCGCCTCCTGCGCGTCGGCCGCCTCCGCCCGCGGCCGGTCGCCCTCGTCGAAGACCAGGTTGGCGGCCTCGGCGAACTCAGCGCGGCGCTTGGAGCTCCACGTCGAGGCCAGCAAGGCGATGAACAAGCCGAACAGCGTGACCGTGACCGTGTCGCGCAGGATGTTGAGCACCACGTGATTCATATTGCGACTCCTCGTCAAGAACCGCGCGGCCGCGCCAGGCCGAGCGACTGCAGATAGGCGATCAGGGCGTCCAGTTCGGTCTTGCCGGCGACCGCGGCCGCCGCGCCCGCCACGTCCTCGTCGGTGTACGGGGTGCCCAGCATTCGCAGGGTGCTCAGCTTGCGCGCCGTCAGCTTGCCGTCCAACACGGTGGTGGCGAGCCAGGGAAATCCCGGCATGTTCGACTCCGGCACCACGTCACGCGGGTTGTGCATGTGCAGCCGGTGCCAATCGTCGCTGTAGCGCCCGCCGACCCGCGCCAGATCCGGGCCGGTGCGCTTGGAGCCGAACTCGAAGGGATGGTCGTACTGCGACTCGGCGGCCACCGAATACGGTCCGTAGCGCTCGGTCTCGCTGCGGAAGGGACGGATCTGCTGCGAGTGGCACAGGTAGCAGCCCTCGCGCACATAGATGTCGAAGCCCTCCTGCTGCAGGGCCGTTCGCGGGGTGATGTGCACGGCGCCCTGCGATTTGGCGGCGCTCAGCATCAACGGCACGATCTCGATCAGGCCGCCGACACTGATCACCAGCGCGATGAGCGCGGTCAGCAGTCCGTAGTTCTTTTCAACCGTCTCGTGACTCATGGGTCAGACTCCCACGGCCGCGGGCATGACCGCGACCGGCATCGGCTTCTCGTCGCGCACCGTCATCCACACGTTGTAGGCCATGATGAGCATGCCGATCAGGAACAGCGCGCCACCGGCGAGCCTCACCAGGTAGAACGGATAGGTGGCCTTCACGGTCTCCACGAAGCTGTAGGTCAGGGTCCCGTCCGGGTTGAAGGCGCGCCACATGAGCCCCTGCATCACGCCCGCGGACCACATGGCGGCGATGTACAGCACCACACCGATGGTCGATGTCCAGAAATGCATGTCGATGAGCTTGACGCTGTACATCTGGGTGCGGTTGAACAGCCGCGGTATGAGGTGGTACATCGAGCCGATGGTCATCATCGCGACCCAACCGAGCGCCCCGGAGTGCACGTGGGCAATGCCCCAGTCGGTGTAATGAGACAGCGCGTTGACGGTCTTGATCGCCATCATCGGGCCTTCGAAGGTCGCCATGCCGTAGAAGGACAACGAGACGATCATGAATTTGAGGATCGGATCGGTGCGCAGTTTGTACCAGGCGCCCGACAGCGTCATCATGCCGTTGATCATCCCGCCCCAGGAGGGCGCGAGCAGCAGCAACGAGAAGGCCATGCCGATGGACTGCACCCAGTCCGGCAGCGAGGTGTAGTGCAGATGATGGGGTCCGGCCCACATGTACACCGAGATCAGCGCCCAGAATAGCACCACCGACAGGCGGTAGGAGTAGATCGGTCGCTGCGCCTGCTTGGGAACGAAGTAGTACATCATGCCGAGGAAGCCGGCGGTGAGGAAGAATCCCACCGCGTTGTGCCCGTACCACCACTGCATCATGGCGTCGACGACCCCGGAGTAGATCACGTACGATTTGGTCCAGCTCACCGGGATCGCCAGGTTGTTGAAGACATGCAGCACCGCGACGGTGATGATGAAGGCGCCGTAGAACCAATTGGCGACATAGATGTGCTTGACCCGGCGCACGGCGAGGGTGCCGAAGAACACCACGGCATAGACCACCCATACGGCGGTGATGAGAAGATCGATGGGCCATTCGAGCTCGGCGTATTCCTTGCCCTGGGTGATGCCGAGGGGCAGGGAGATGGCCGCGGCCAGAATCACCACCTGCCAGCCCCAGAAGACGAAGGCGGCGAGCCGGTCGCCGTACAGCCGCACATGGCTGGTGCGTTGCACGACGTAGAAGGAGGTGCCCATCAGGGCGCAGCCGCCGAAGGCGAATATCACCGCGTTGGTGTGCAGCGGTCGCAGCCGGCTGTAGGTGAGCCAGGGAATGTCGAAATTGAGGGGGCCGGCCAGTACAATTGCGCGGCGCACAGCACGCCGACGGACATGCCGACGATGCCCCAAACCACCGTCATGATCGCGAACTGCCGCACAACTTTGTCGTTGTAGGTTTCGTTCATTGCCCCATCCACGTTGCCCAAGGAAACCCCCGCGGCGCGGTGCGCGCGAAGGCCTTGAATGCTAACGGCGGAGGGCCGCCCTGCCCTTCCGTGAATGCGCCGAGGCGGCTAGGTAGTTGCCGCAGCCGCGGCCGGGAGGCCGCGGCGCGCAAAGCGTGGCGCGCAATGCGCGGCGGGTCGCCGCGCGGGGTGTTCAGTCGTCGAGCATCTGCGGACCGGCGTTCTGCACGCTGGTCGTGCCGGTGAGCGCCAGGGTGGTGCGCAGCTCATTGCGCAGGATCTCCAGCGCCCGCGCGACGCCCGCCTCGCCCGCCGCGGCGAGCGCGAACAGGAAGGATTTGCCGATCAGCGTGCCGCGCGCACCCAAGGCAAGCGCCTTGGCGACATCCTGCCCCGAGCGGATTCCGCCGTCGAAGAGCACCTCGCATCGCCCGTCGATCTGCGCGACGATGCGCGGCAGCACCGAAATGCTGGACGGCGCGCCATCGAGCTGCCGTCCGCCGTGATTCGACACCACGATGGCATCGGCGCCGGCCTCGCAGGCGAGACGGGCATCCTCGGCATCGAGCACGCCCTTGAGAATGAGTTTTCCCGGCCAGCGGCTGCGCACCCACTCGACATCGCGCCAGCTGGCCGAGGGGTCGAACTGGGTGCCGATCCATTCGGCGAGCGTATTGATCCCGCTCGAGCCGCCGACCCGGCCGACCAGGTTGCCGAAGGTGCGATGCCTGCCGAACAGCACCCCGAGGGCCCAGGAGGGCTTGCTGGCGATGTCGAGGAAGTTGCGCCAGGTGAGTTTGGGCGGCACGGTGAGCCCATTGCGCGGGTCCCGCCGGCGCTCGCCGATGACCTGCAGATCGAGGGTCAACATGAGCGCCGAGCATTGCGCGGCGATGGCACGATCGATCAGCTCCTGATTGAAGCCGCGGTCGCGCATCAGATATTGCTGAAACCAGAAGGGCGCGCTGCTCGCGGCACGCACCGCTTCGATGGAGCAGATGGACATGGTGCTCAGACAGAAGGGGATGCCGAAGGCGGCGGCGGCGCGGGCACCGTGAATCTCCCCGGCGGGATGGAACATCCCGGCCAGACCGGTTGGCCCGATCGCCAGCGGCATGGCGGCGGGCGACCCGGCGAGCGTGGTGGCCAGCGAAATCGACGAGACATCCACCATCACCCGCTGCCGGAAGGACAGCGCGTCGAGATCATCGGTGTTACGCCGCAGGGTGCGCTCCTCGTACGACCCCCCATCGGCGTAATCGAAGATGGCGCGCGGAATGCGCCGCCGCGCAAGTTCCTTCAGGTCCTGGATGCTCTGGATCAAGGGGCGGCTCCGAGTTGGGGGCGCCGGCCCCGTCGGCAGGCGCGCGTCAGGCGCTAGTCTACCGCCGGATCAGGGCGAAATCCCAAGCTCGGCGAACCGCGCCGTGATCGCGGGCCAAATTGCCCGCGCGGCGGCCAGATCCGCGTTGCCGGCCACGGCGCGCTGCATGCGCAATTGCGCAATGCCACGCCCGTACAGCCACCAGGCGTCCCTGGCCTGGATCTTCAGGGCCGCGTCGTAATCGGCAATGGCCGCGGGAAATTTCCCGCCGCGCAGACGCACCAGACCGCGGTCGCCGAGAATGCGCGCATACAGCGGCGATGCCGCCACCGCGTGACGTAGCGCGGCGGTGCAATCCTGCAAGGCCAGATCGAGGCCCACGCCCTGCAGGGCGCGCAAGTTGCAACGGCGGTCGAGCGCGTCGGCCAGTTCGGCATCCGCGGGGTGCGCCTCTATCCACCGGTCGTATTGAACCAGCGCGGCATCGGGGCGCTTGAGCGCCTGGTACCACTGGCCCAGCTGCAAGCGCACATCGGCCTGCCGGGCGGCCGCGCGGTCGACGGCATCCAGGTCCTGCAGACTGCCGCCGAGGTCGTGCAGCGCAAAGCGCACTTCGGCGCGCGCCAGCAGCGCCGGTACGTCCGCCGCGGCGAGGCCGAGCGCCCGATCGAGGTCGCGCAGCGCCGGCTCGAACTGCCGCAACTGCTGCTGCACGCGGCCACGTAGATAGAAATACTGCCCATTGCCCGGATCCAATTCGCAGGCGTGTGTCAGCTCTGCGAGCGCCTGGGCGAACTCGTGGCGGCTGGCGAAGGCGGCGCCGCGGCGGGCGTGGTCCGCGGCTTCCTGCGGGGCGTCGGGTGCGGTGGAGGAATCCGCGGCGGGCGGTTCCCGCGGAGCGCCGGGCGCGGCTTGGGCGGGTTGCGGGGGTTGCGCGGCCTTGGACTCCAGATCGAACACCGGCCCGCCGTTGTAGGTGAAATACAGACGGTGCTGGCTGTTGGCCACGAGGATGCGATGCGACAGAAAGAAATCGGCGCCGATCAGCATGTCGAAGGAGTCCAAATTCAGGTCGGCGAAACGCAACCGCGCGTTCTTTATTTCCTCGTCGCCGACCTTGAAGCTGGCGAAGGTACCGAGATAGACGTTCACCGTCCCGCTGCCGATGCCGTGACCGGCGCCCACGGCCATCACTCCCGGCGAATCGGGATGCACACCCGCCTTGGCGGCGATTTTCAGCGACAGCACCGAGTTGGCGGCCCCGCTGTCGAAGGCGGCCCGCACCTTCACGCCGTTCACCAGGACGGTGCCCTGGGTATGCGGGGCTTGGGGTGAGCCCCAATCGATGGGCAGCACCGAGTACGAGTGGCCGGTGGCCACCCAATAGGCCAGATCCGTGTGCGCGCAACCGGCGGTGCGAAACAGTCGCAGGGCGCCGTGCTCGAAGTCGTACTCGACGTCGAAGCGCTCGAGAAAATTCTGCCCGATCAGGCCCTTGGCGCCCATGCCGACCGAGCTGCCTCCCACCAGGAATTCAACATCCTGGAGCGCCACGCCGGCAACCACGAAGCGCTTGACGCGCGTCGTCTGCGGATAGACCAGACCGCCTACTCCGGAGATGCGCAATCCATAGGGTGCGGGGCTCAGCGACAGGCGATATTCCGCCGCGGCCGCCGCGCTCATCATGCTGTAGAAAGCGCCACTATCGAGGATGAACGGCGCCGCCATGCCATTGATTTCGGTGGCCACGATGGGCCGCGGGCCGGTCATGGTGATGGGCAGTTCGGCCACCCGTTGCACGCTGCAGGGAACCGCCGCCGGGCCCGCGCACAGCGAGGCCAGGGCCGCCACCGCCCGACCTGCCCGCAGCCACGACTGCAGTCGCCGGCCTGCTGGCGCCACCGCGGACTGCCCGTGCCTCAGGGCTGCCCTCCCGCCTGCTGGGTTCGATACGCGATCCAGGCCTGCTCGATCAGATAGGCGTGGATATCATCGGCATCCTGCACGCTCAGGATGTCGTCGAAGCGCTCCATGCCGGCGGCCGCCATCGCGCCGCGCAGCACGACGTCGTTGAAGGCCGCGTGCAGCCCGGGATTCAGGCGGCGCAGATCCGGAGTGACGCTCA
>VFSW01013728.1_pt1 | contig 11244 bp, 6 predicted proteins | sample 5358111 | NCBI WGS metagenome assembly VFSW01 (sample SAMN11554181, study PRJNA540505) | mine drainage metagenome | isolation source: sediment from site ElyBrook_90M | place: USA: Ely Copper Mine, Vershire, VT | collected 2017 | reverse complement strand
CTCCGTAGTAAAGTGACCGAGCCTTCTTAAGATGCCCTCTGCCTATCCCGATAAAACCATAGGCTAAAACCTATAAGGGTTACGGCTTTCAAGCATAAAGCCGGGAGAGGAAATCGAATCCTCCTGTTCCGCTCTGCAGGCGGACGCATAGCCAATCTGCCATCCCGGCATCTGCGCAGTAAATCTTTATTAAGAGTGTTAATATATAATAATCCTTGACTAATAAATAATAATGTGATTTTATGAAGGATGTGTTTGGGCCTGTGCCAAGGGAATTCGTGTCTGAGACTGAGATACACGATTTTAAGGACTCAGTAGCAGTTTCGCTGTCCAGCGTCGAAAGGCTCGGGGCGGTCGTAGTTACCAAGAATGGGGGGTATTACGGCATAGTGGACGACCGGTCAGTTGCAGGCAAAGGTGCAACAAACATAAACAAGGGTCTTGCCATAGGCAAGCTTGCAAAGCCAGTACCTGCGATTACAAAGGATCATGACATAAAGGATGCGATAGGCATGTTTTACTCATCTGCGACCAAGGCTCTTCCGTTCTCAGAGAACGGCAGGATAAAGGGCATAGTCAAGAGGTCTGCGCTGCTCAAGGCTGTCCTGTCCATGCACATGCTCTCAACGTCAAAGGTCAATGACATAATGTCTAAGCCAGTGATAGCCGTGCCGCAGGAGTCCAGCATCGAGAGGGCAAATTCTGCAATGAGGGACAACAGGGTAAACCGCCTTGCTGTGCTCAGGAAGGGCAGGTTCTACGGCATACTCACTGCAAGGGACCTAATGGAGTACGGCATGAAGAGCAGGTCCAGGAATCCGGAGTTCAGCGTAGCGTCGGACAGGCCGCACACGCACGTGGGCGACATATGCCACAGCGACCCGTATACAATAGAGTACGGTGAGCCTGCAGAGGCTGCGATAAGGAGCTTCGTGGAGAATGACATATCATCCCTTCCCGTGCTCAGGAAGGGAAGGCCAGTGGGCATAGTGACTGTTAGCGACATATTCGAGACCGTAATCAAGAATGCCAACGTAAAGAGGAGGAACATAGTCATATCCGGGCTTGACGACTACACAAAGGAGCGCGAGGGCGACATACAGGACGCGCTCGAGCTGCTGGCGGAGAAGATCGACCGCTTCAGGAGCAACAACATCGATTACATGGCAGTGAACGTGAAGAGGATAAAGCAGAAGGGGTACGAGATGCACGCAAGGCTCGCCCTCACAAAGAGCGGAGCAGTGTCCGCATATGCATCAGGGTACTCACTTGAGCTTACCCTGCGCGACCTTGTTGCCAGGCTGTACAAGGAGGTAAAGTCAAAGAACGACTTCATAATAGCGGGAAGGACGAGATAAGATGGATGGCGCACCAAAAAAGCGGCTGAAGGCGCAGTCGAGCCTCGAGCTTCTCGTTACCATATCCTTCGGGCTTGCCATCCTCCTCCCGATCATAATAATCGCGTTCATACAGATAGCCAACACAAACACATCTCTATACGCAATAGAGTCGCAGCAGGCGGCAAGCAAGCTCTCCAACGTTGCAACTCTTGTTGGCAGCGAAGGTCCCCCGGCAATGCAGCTTGTCCAAATAAACGTGCCGCCTGGCGTGATAGACATATTCGTGGGCAATACTATCAATGGAGTTGGCCATGAGATAATATTCGAGATAGTCTCCCCTGCGAATTCAAGCTACGTCACTACCTATACGCCGGTGAACGTGAGCGGGAACCTTGGCGGGCTCTCTGCGCAGGGCACATACCTCATAAACATAAGCGCGCAGTCCCAGTGCCCTTCAGACCCAGCGCTGCAGTGCGTATATATGAGGCCAGTGGTGTAAATGACGAAGCTCCAAATAGCATTCGATTATTTGATGGTCTTCGCATTCGTCCTCCTCATATTCTCGCTTCTCTTCATATCGATATCCGGCCAGAGGGCCACGTTCTCAGACCAGCAGTCCTTCGCAGAGCTGCAGGTCGTGGCTCAGACAGTAGCGTCTGAGATAACCTCAGCAAGCGCCGCAGGCAACGGATTCAACCAGACCTTCCTGCTTCCTGCCGGGATATCGCTGCTCCAGTACAACATATCAGTGACAAAGCAGGGCGCAGTAATAGTGGCGTCAAACGTATTCGGACAGGTCTCGCACGCCGTAGCATCGACTTCTGTGTTCAGCATACTCTCAGATTCATCATATCTGTCTGCAAACGGCAAGTACTATACGATCCCCACATACAACGGCGTAGGCTCAATAAGCCTGCAGAACTCTTTCGGCACGATATGTATAGACATAACCTGTCCATCCTCCGCAAACGAGCCTGCGCAGGTATCCATCAGCATGAATGTAACGCACGCGCTCTACATGAACGGATACACGTCGTACGTATCAAAGGATACGGGTCTAGGCATCCCCGGGCCGATCCAATCTGTATCCATGTGGTTCAGACCTGCATCCCTTTCCCGCCCAGCTGCAATACAGTACCTCATTGACCAGGGAAGCTTCAACCAGCCCCAAAAGGACTGGGTGGCGATAGAGAACGGCAACGTAGTCGCAGGCACCACCTCTGCAGACCACTGCACGAGCGCAGTCGGGCTGGCCACTGGCAGGTGGTATCTAATGACATACTCGTTCGATGGTTCTAACATGAACCTTTACATAAACGGCAGCATAGTGCTGGGATGTTCAGTTGACGGCGCACAGTCTGCATCTCCCAATTCAATAAACATAGGTCAGTCTTCAAATGGCGACTACAGGTTCAACGGAACAGTGGCAGACGTGCAGACGTACGGCGAAGCTCTCGGCGCCGCCCAGGCCATGCAGATATACGACGGCGGGATTACCGCCGGTCCGGCAGACTCCAATGTTATAATGTGGCTTCCGCTTGACGGAAACGCAAACGACTACGGCGGCGGACAGCGCAATCCGGTGCAGTTCGGCCCGTCACTGTACCCTACTGTCGCCTACATATCCGCACAGGTATCAAACAATACCGGCAAGCCTGCCATCGGATCAATGATCGGATTTTCGTCGACTCTAGGCAACTTCTCTGCAGGCCAGTCATTGTCCACTTCCACTAGTTCTGGCGGCACTGCAACAGCTGTGCTAAGCCAGGGGCTTCAGGGCGGTACTGCGGCCGTGAGGGCAACGGCATTCAACGGCAACGAGTCCACTGCAAGCGGATTGATAGGCTGGTGGCCGCTGAACATGGGGCAGGGACCAACCGCATACAATCTCGGCTCTTCAGGCAGCCTCCTGTCCGGCAACATGATACTGGCTTCATGGGCTGCGCCCGGCCTTGCAGCACAGTTCGGCGGCAAAGGATACATACAGATACCAAACAACCCGAGCATGCAGTCAAGCAAGATTACCGTATCCGCGTGGGTGAGGCCGCGCGGCCAGACATCTGCGTTCGAGGGCATTCTCACCGGGCAGCAGTATTACAGCGTAGGACTTTGCGGCTACGCTCTAGCAGTCTGCTACTACAACCTGCAGACAGGCCAGTCCTACACCTCGCGCGCGCAGCTGAATCCAGGCTCATGGTATCTTGTCACGGCGGCAATAAGCGGAGATTCGGAGAGCATATACGTAAACGGAATACCTGTACTCAGCCTATCAAGCAGCATGGAAGACCCGAGCCTCTGGCTTAACGACATTGGGGCTAGCCAGTGCTGCAACCAGTTCTTCAACGGCTCAATATCAAACGTCCAGGTATACGACTCAATTCTTACGCAGCAGCAGGTGCTTCAGATGTACCAGCAGAGCCTGGGCAGTGCACCGGTTGCAGGGACGCAGTGGGACTTGGCAGCGTGGTATCCGCTTGACGGCGACGCTGCAGACTACAACGGCGGGGTCTATGTGCCCGACCAGGATTCCCAGTACGCGCCGACAAATAACGGCACTATATACGGGGGCGTGCAGATGGCGCAGATCAACGCCTCGGCGCAGCAGCCGTCCCACGTGCTTGCGGCGCTGTTTTCAGGACAGAGAAGCGCAGTGCAGATACCATCCATATCAAACTCGCTCAGCGGAAACTTCTCTATCTCTGCATGGGTATACTCAGACGGAGCCACATCCGACCATCACTGCCAGGGCATATTCGGCGACTGGCCGAACCCAGGAGACGGATTCCAGCTGCTAGGATACGGTGGAAGCACATGCAGCCTCTTCTACGTGGATACACAGTCTGTGCCATGGCCTTCAGCCAGCCAGTCAGGCATTCCTTCAGGCAAATGGATGTACATGGTAGCCACGTACAATGGAAAGAATGGCAATGCATCAATATACCTGAACGACGTGTTATTCGCCTCCAAGACCCTTAATCCAGGACTGGACATAGGACAGACGTCAAGCCCATATTACATAGGCAACGACGCCTGGCAGCCTGGCATCTCGGATTCGTTTTACGGATCTATATCCAACCTCCAGCTATATGACTCTGTTCTCACCACAGTCCAGATGTCGCAGCTCTACTCGTCGGGTATGGCAAGCCTGCCAATGCAGAACCAGGGGCTTCTGGCATGGTATCCCCTTGACGGAAACGCAAATGATTACAGCAAGTATGGAAATGACGGAGTGCCTGACAACGTGGTGTACGCTCTGCAGAGCCAGAATGCGCCGTACTACACGCAGTCGCTGTCAGGCACTGGCGCAAGCTTCAGCGGCTCCGGAGGCAATATCATAATAGGCAATGCGGTGCCTCTTGGAAGCGGCATTACGGCTTCTGCGTGGATATATCCGGAATCCTCAAGCAACGCAGGAGGTGACCGACAGGTGATTATCGGCGAAGGATCTTCTTACGAGCTCTCAATAAACTATTATCACAGGATGGAGGGCGACTTCTGGATATGGACTGGGAGCGGATGGAAGATCGTGTCCACGCCTTCAAGCCTGAATCCGAATTCATGGTATATGCTTGCCGGTTCATATAACGGCATAGATGTGTCTATATATGTAGACGGAGTGCTCGCGAACTCGATAGCGCAGCAGGGCAGCGTGCAGAATCCGGGCATGCAGACAGTCATCGGATCGTACGAGTCAGCCCCGTATTCCAATTATTACTTCAACGGCACGATAGCAGACGTGCAGCTGTACAGCTCGGCGCTCACTACGCAGCAGATAGGGCAGATGTATGACGGCGGCGCGCCTCTGTATTCCTCAGCGTCCGTGCCCATGGGATTGATAACATGAAGGCGCAATTCTGGTCAATAGACCTTGTATTCGCGATAATAATATTCACTGCAGCAATGCTGCTACTGAGCCTGGTCTGGCTCAGCGTGAACAACCAGTTCTCAGTAACGTACGGATACGGCATAGGGGTGATGCAGTCGCAGCTTTCCAGCCTGACGCAGAGGCTGCAGACGCCGGGGTCTCCGCCGAACTGGAATACTGCCATATCAGAAAACGACATATCGACATGGGGCAATGCAAGCATAGGGCTCGCGCACGGCAACACCAGCACTATATCGCAGCAGAAGCTGCTCGCTGCAGTGGCAATGTCTAATACGAATTACCAGCAGTCAAAGCAGGCGCTAGGCATAGGATACGACTATTACATAACAGTATCGGCTCCAGACGACTACAATGTAAGCTTCGGCCTTAGCCCCTCAGGCAGGAATCCTAAGGCAGTGCAGGTGGCATCTGTGCCAGTCACGCTTGACAACGGCGAGACTGCGACAATGCGCGCAATAATCTGGACTAACACGTCATTTGGTGTAGGATGATGAAAGCCATAGTGTTTACAATAGACGCCGTATTCGCGCTGCTGATAGCAGCAGCGGGGATCTCAGTGCTCCTCTACTTCTTCTACGCCTCACCGATTCCGTACAATCTCCAGTATTCGTCATCAAGCGGCCTGATGTCAATGCTTGCAACTACAAGGCTGGGATCACTTGCATACGTGCCAATGGCCGCATACATGTCCTCGCAGCAGGCAGCTTCAGGCGAGAGCTGGGACGCGATGCTAAACGGCCAGCAGGACAATGCGGGCAACGACTACGGGCCCCAGTCGCCGTCCCTAGACTTTGTATTCAACGCATCGGCTCAGATAATGAACGGCACAATACTGTCGGACTACGGCAGCGTGTTCTTTGCAGCCGGAAACGAGATGTATGCGCTCAATCTCTCTTCAGGAAGCAAGGAATGGGCGACTCTGTCTCCATACAACCAGGGGTTCGGCACCTCTCCCAGCATAATGTCCTCGCTTCTCTACCGCGGCATGGTCGTGTACTCCACGCCTGTGAACGTGGTGGCAGTCAACGCCAGAACAGGGCAGCAGGTCTGGGCTGCAAACACGCTGTTCACATCCACAGACCAGGTATCCAGGCTATTCAGGTACTACGACAAGATAATAGTGCAGTCATACGACGTATCGTCCGACAGCCTGGCCACAGAGATACTTTACGCCGAGAACGGCACGATACTCTACGACTCAATGTCAACGAGCAGCAATCCGATAGTCAATTACGCTGTGATCGGAGGACAGATTGCCGACTCAACACCTGCAAAGCTGAACCTCTCTACCGGCATATCTGTAAAGTCTCCGCCGTATGCGGATATCTGGAGCACAGGCCTTGACGAGAAAGTCCCAGGCATGGCGGTATACAACGGCTCAATAGTGTACGGATACGGATCGACAGAGAAAGCACTCTCAGAGAACGGCATGCAGGCATTCTCATCAGACCTAGGTTCAGCGATAAGCGGGCTCTCGGTGTACAAGGGGCATGACATATTCCAGGCAGCGGGGGAGGTGTCGCAGGCAGGCATATTCGGGTATGCGGGCTGGAACACCATAATGCCGTCGGGATACGGATTGCCTGTTGCCAACGCAACGCCAGTCATCTCCCTCCAGGACGTGTATACGCTATGGTCCAATGACAACATAGTGGCACTGAACCTCTCCATCGGCGCAATACTCTGGAACACCACAATCCCGTATACAGGGTCTGCGGACCCATACATGGCGCTTGCATCAGGCAGGCTGCTCGTGAGCAGGGGTTCCCACCTCATGGCGTACGGAGCATGCCCGGCAGATACCTCTGGCTCGCTCCTATCTGCTGTCGCAACCCTACATGTAAACGGGCGCGGAAGCTGCGCATCATACCTCCTGGGCAGCGTGGCTGGCGCATCAAACTTCGGGCTGTCGATAAACGGACCTGTCGAGTCTGCGTCGTATTTCGCAGGCAATGGAAGGATATTCGACCCTGAGCATTTCATTCCCTCGCAGTCCTGCAACATCACAATAATAGCGTGGTCTAACTACACCGGAACTTCATCTGATGCGACGCACGGAGTAATCACATTCAATTCGTCCAGCCCTTCAGGCATAACCTTCGGCACAGGCAGCGCAAAATTCGAGGCAGGATCAGCGTCCGATACATGGGACGCATCAGGCAACTTCATAGACTCCTGGACTATGTCAGCGCTCGTGCTGAAGAAGGGCAGCAATCCGGAGGGATACATAGACGGCACTGGCTACCCTGACACAAACACATACACCGGATGCCCGGGCATAGGAAACGCGACAATAGGCGTATCAAGCGGATCATACTTCAGCGGATACATAGCTGACGTGCAGGCATACAACTCCTCACTGTCGTCTGCGCAGATCAGCCAGCTGTATGGGGAGGGGATAGCCGCGCCTCCGCTTACAGGCCAGAGACTCGTTGCATGGTTCCCGCTTTCAGGCGGCCCTGACAACTACGCATTCCCATACTCCGCAGGCTATCCGTTCAATGCAGCCTTCAACGGAGTCGCATACAATTCCATAGCGTTCCAGAACTCCTATTCCATAGCGGCGCAGTCCGCCCCGCTTGCAGTGTTCAATTATACCCTTGGTTCGTACAAGATATACAATGTCGGTGTATACTCATGGAGATAAGAGAACTAATCGCGTCAAGGCGCAGCAAGGCCCAGCTATTCTCCATAGCAACCCTTCTGTTCGGCCTCATGGTCATATCGGCGCTCCTCATATTCGTAGTCATAAACATAGGATACGACAGCATATCCCAGTCTTCCATAATATCGTCGAGCTCCAGCAATCTCGGCATGATACTTAAGGAGAGCGCAGGCACGTTCGCAGAGTCAAGCGGCTCGGCGGCGCTCAACGCCCTATACATGTACGAGTCAAACGCATCGCTCAGGAAGTCAAACTTCATATCCAACTTCAGCGAGTTCATGCAGTACCTCATGGTCAACGGCACCATACCCGGAGTGCAGCAGGGTTCAAACACTGCAAACATCGTATCAGGGTACATGCTTGGCGCCACATTCACTGCATACAACTCCGAGATATCCGGCATAACAGGTGCAGGCTCAAAGCAGGTGAGCATAAACGAGACTGCGCCGCAGATTTCGCAGGGCAGCCCGTACTCCATATCCGTATCGTATACTGAATACGTATCCATAAACACAACCACTGGGCGCCAGTCATTCTCCATACCAGTGAGCGCTTCCATACCGATAAACAACACTCCGGACCTGTTCTACGCGCAGCAGGGCATATACAGGCCGATAAAGCCCTCGGGACTGTCAGGGCTTGCCACAGTGATAAGCAACGACTATGCCAGCTACGGAACCACAAATGCATCTGTATACGGCACAATATACCTGATACCAAGCCCGACTACATGCGCAATATCGATAAGCAGCAAGATCAACACCCCTCCGTACAATGCCCAGATAATAATAGCCACGCCAAACGCCAACGCAATAACAGCGCCTGGATGCAGCGTGCTAGACACGTACGGGGGTCTGATCACCGAGAAGATCTCGGCTACAGGAACGCCTATAGTCCCGTACCTTGTATTCTCCGGCGTGAATAACGTCCTGCAGTCAGTAAGCACCGGACAGCCAGTGCTGCTGTACGGCCCGGGCCTGTCGCTCCTGAACATAAGCGGGCTGCGGAGCGCAGTAGATTCTGGTGACTTCTTCGCTTCGCCTTTTGCCCCATCATACATACAAAGGGCATCCGGAGATCTGGCCGCGCAGTCTCCCAGCGGCATATCCACATTCAGCGGATACGGGAGGACAGCGCCGCGACTGAACAGCTCAAGTCAGAGCAGCAACTCGATAGTGCTGTCCGAGAGCCAGAACAGCGTAAGCTCCTATACGGTATCGGCATGGGTCTACCCGACGTCGCAGAACGGCATAATAGTCGGCACGCAGGGCAGCCCGGCACAGAGCCTTGCCCTTGGAATAGGGAAAAGCGCGCCCTCATGTTCAGGAGACGATGAACATTACCTGCCATCATCGTTCTTCTTCGGCGATGTGAACGGAGGGACGACAATAGGTGTAAATACTGTTGCTCAGTTCCAGCTTAACAGGTGGTACTTCGTTGCAGGCACGTTCAATTCAGTGTCAGGCGGCGCAGTATCTGCATCACAGTTCAGGCTCTACATAAACGGCGTGAATGTATCAGCGTCCGCGTGCTCTGTTGGCAGCGACACCTCGCCACTTGCATCCACTGCAGACATGCAGATAGGCGGCGCAGGATTCAACGGCATCGTGTCAGGGGTGCAGGTATACGACAGCGCACTCACGCAGTTACAGATATACAAGCTGTATCGGGATGGCATGTTCGGCCTTCCAGCCTCAAACGCGCAGCTTGCGGGCTGGTACCCGCTTGACGGAAACGCCAACGACCTTAGCGGCAACGGATATTACCAGGTATCCTCAACAGCACCGCCCTACGTTGCGCTTCCGTCGTACTCCCGCGACAGTGCGCTTCCTGCAGTTGCATCCCAACCATATCCCATCCCCGGCACAGAGAACTGCGACAACAACACGCAGTGCGTAGACTACGCGCTGCCCCACATATACCTAAGCGACAATCCGCTCGAACTGGACAATGGCGGCATAAGCGCAGCATACTTCGACGGAACGTCAAGCTACTTCGAGCAGAGCGGAGGATACAACTTCATGAGGCACTCTGATGATCAGCCCTTCTCCATATCTATATGGGTCTACCCTATATCAGACAGCGGCGTAATAGTGAGCGAGTTCGCATCGCCATCAATCCAAACCGAATTAAACCGTCCGATGATGGAACTGTACAAGGGCGACCTATACATAAATGTCTGGAAGAACAACTGCGTTAAGGTAGGCCTAGTGCCCGCTGGGGAATGGTCGAACCTTGTGTTTGCGGACACCGGGAATCAATACTACGGATACATAAACACTGTTGAGGGACACGACCACGGTGCAGGACTGAATAACGGGCTGCCAAGCGGCATATCCACGTTCTATGCGCTCGGCGCAGGCAACGGCGTGTATAACTGCGGCTCAGGCCTTCCGTTTCACGGCATGATGGCAGACTTCCAGTTCTACAACATCACGCTTGACCAGCAGCAGATCAACCAGATATACGGCAGCGGAATAGACGCAGCCCCGTTCACCACCACAAACTCTGTTGGATGGTGGCCGCTGAACGGTAACGGCGCAGATTATGCGGGTCAGGACGCTGGCTTCGGCAACTCGCTTGCATATGAGTTCATGCAATCAAACTTCAGCGAGGTGAATTCGCTTGCGGTCAATCCCATCGGCCTCTCCACTGTCAGCGGCGTAAGCGGGGAGTGGCAGTCTGTTGGATTCCCAACTGTGCCATTCCAGCAGGTAAGGTGGAATGTGACTGCATGGAACCTGCCAAGTGATGTTCAAGCCATCTCGTACGAAGCCATAAGCAGCAATCCAATAGCTCCGAGCTCCACAGTTCCAGTGCAGATAGGCTCCTTCTTCTCCGGACTGCCGGGCGCTGACCAGGGATGGAGCTTTGGCACTGCAAAGTACAGGGGTGCAAACTTCTTCGGCTCTCCTGCAATGCCGTTCCCGCAGACCATGGGCGTCCTGAACGCAAATGTCTCGTGCGCCGAGCCTTTCAACAGCACAGGCTACACTGCAGCAACAAACATGACGCTGAGCGGCGCGTACAATTTCAGCATGGCGTATGACGACAGAATGGAGGTGTTTTACAGGCAAGTCGGCTCAGGAACGTGGAGCCACATATTCGATCCAGGCGCCGCATGGCCAGACACCTCTCCAGGCACTAATTCAAGAGCAGAGCCGCTTGGTCCTGTGCGCATTTCATTCCCTGCAGGGAATTATCAGATAGTCGTGGACTGGATGAACGGGTGCAGCGGAGGCCTCAGCACCTTCCAGATGACCAAGGGCTGATCCGGCAAATCTGTTGCGTTGCCTGCTCTCTGCAATTGCAAACATTTACTCAAAACAGTAAAAAACAAGAGTTTTATATAT
>VFSW01013727.1_pt1 | contig 11244 bp, 10 predicted proteins | sample 5358111 | NCBI WGS metagenome assembly VFSW01 (sample SAMN11554181, study PRJNA540505) | mine drainage metagenome | isolation source: sediment from site ElyBrook_90M | place: USA: Ely Copper Mine, Vershire, VT | collected 2017 | reverse complement strand
GATAACGCTGTCTGTGGGGCCGCGTATACCAGTGACACAGGCCGAACCATAACTGCATCCCGGCACGTACGCCAGACCATCTCGTGGGCAATTCCTGAAACGACATTTACTCGGACCCAGTTTGGATTATAGTTAGGCGTAAACAACAGAAGGACGGCTTGCCACCGACTCATGTCCATACGACTAAGACCTTGGCGACGCGGTGGCAACGCCGTGCTTACCTCTTGAGCGCGATTGCCAAACCCCGTGGCGCCGTTACGCGCCAGCACAAGACCGTCCGCCGCTGGGCTGACTGGCCGGAGGAACGCCTGCTCGATACCCGCCTTTGCGACCTTGACCTGAAGCTTGCGCGCAGCCCGCTGGAAGAACGGATTGCCACGCTGTACCGCGAGCTCGATCTTCGTGGCATCGGTTTCCGGCCCCACTGCTGGCTGTCGGACTGCTGGTTCAGTCCGGACGGCGTGCCGGGTTTCGCCATTCCGTTCTATCTCGCGCATCCGCGCCTGGCACGACTGGAGAAACGCTGGATGCTTGAACTAGAGGGAGGAAGCAGACCGGAATGCCTGAAGCTCATGCGCCACGAAACAGCGCATGCGCTGGCCAACGCATACCGCCTGCATCTGAGGCGTGAGTGGCGGCGGCGCTTCGGACGCGCTAGCCGCAGTTACCCTGACAGCTATCTGCCGCGCCCCTATAGCCGAAGTTACGTCATTCATCTTGAAGGCTGGTACGCGCAGAGCCATCCACACGAGGACTGGGCCGAGACGTTCGCCGTGTGGCTGGACCCGCGCTCAAACTGGCGCGAGCGCTACGGCGGCTGGCCGGCGATCAGGAAGCTCAGATACGTCGACACCTTGATGCAGGAAATAGGACCACGGCGCCCCGCACTGCACAACCGGCGCCGGATCGAACCGGTGAGCGCCCTGCGTGTAACGCTGCGCCAATATTTTGAGCAGAAACAGGAGCGGCTTGGTGCCTTCTACCCGCGCTTCCACCGCCAGCAGCTTGAACTTATCTTCCCGCCCACGAGGTCACAGCGCGCCGAACCGGCCTCGCACTTCATACGGCGGCACCGGCGCGATGCGCTAGCCGCGGTCTCGCTCTGGACCGCAGCATCGCGCTACCGGGTAAACCTAACACTCGATCACATGGCGCAGCTCGCTGATGAGCTGGATCTGCGCACAGGCGCGGATAGAGAGAGCGCACGGCTGGCACTGATTTCGGCACTGATCATGCTCTACATGGGTTCGCTGCATGCGGGAAAGTCGCGCCTCACGCTATGAAGAAATTCCGTGTAATGATGCTGGTCCATTACTCGCTGGTGCCTCCGGATGATCTGCACTCCAAGGACGATCCGCGCATGGAGAAATTTCGCACCGAGTACGACGTCAAACACGCTCTGCTGAAGCTCGGTCACGAAGTCTGCGTGGTCGGTGTCTACGATGATCTGGCGCCAATACGCACGACCATAGAACAATGGGAACCGGACATCGCGTTCAATCTACTCGAGGAATTCGCCGGCATAGCGGCGTTCGATTACTATGTGGTGAGCTATCTCGAGATGATGAAGCTTCCGTATACCGGCTGCAATCCGCGTGGCCTGCTGTTGGCACGCGACAAGGCACTGTCCAAGAAACTGCTTGCCTACCACCGCATCCAGGTTCCGGACTTTCGCGTGTTCCCGCGTGGTCGAAAATCACCGCCCAGGCGTCGCGTCCCCTACCCGGTGATTGTCAAGGCGCTCACCGAGGAAGGTTCACTTGGCATCGCGCAGGCATCCTATGTGGAAAACGAGCGCCAGTTGCAGGAGCGCATCCAGCTCATTCATGAACGCATCCAGGACGACGCCATCGCCGAGCAATACATTGATGGCCGCGAGATCTACGTCACGATTCTGGGCAACATCCAACTGCAGGTGCTGCCGGTGCGTGAGCTGATCTTCCGCAACGCGATCGAAGGCGCTCCGCGCATGGCCACCTACAAGGTTAAATGGGATGAAAAGTACCGGGAACGCTGGGGGATCGACTATCAATTCGCCGCTGACCTAGAGGTGGAGACGGTCGAACGCGTCGGCCGGCTGTGTAAGCGAATATACCGCGCCCTCGGGATGAGCGGCTACGCACGCATAGACCTGCGCCTCAATCCTGCGGGGCAGTTTTTCGTGCTCGAGGCCAATCCCAATCCCGGGATCGCCCGAGATGAAGACAGCACGCTGTCCGCGCGCCGGGCCGGAATGAGCTACGAGGAATTTATCCAGCACATCCTGCGGCTCGGCCTGCGCGCACACGCCAGCGCCAGAATACAGTAACCAGGATATTAACTCATGAGCGAAGACAGTCTTCCGACCGATCGCCACGCTACCCTGCGGGTCGTGCCCATGCCATCCGACACGAATTCCGCCGGGGACATCTTCGGCGGCTGGATCATGGCACAAGCCGACATCGCCGGCAGCGTGGTGGCAAGCCGGCGTGCACGCGGCCGCATCGTGACCGTCGCGGTGAATGCCTTCCAGTTCCGCAAACCAGTATTCGTGAACGACCTAGTGAGCTTCTACGCCGAGGTGGTTCGGGTCGGTCGCACCTCAATTACCGTGGACGTCGTGGTCTTTGCCGAGCGCGCACGGCACAAAGGAGAATGGGCTGGGGAATGCGTCAAGGTGACGGAAGCCACGCTGACCTATGTTGCGATCGATGACCAACGCCGGCCGCGCGAGGTGCCGCCGGAGCATAATTAAGCGGCACTTCCGCCGCCCGCGCGGGTCGGCCGCGAGTACGCCCACCGATGGTACGACTTGATAACGGGTCCATTGTTCCCCATTTACCTCAAAGACAACTTGCCGCTAGCGAGGTGGCTTTTATCATGACCCGGAACCGTCCTGCAGCCGTGAATGGCAGCTTCTACCCCGGGGGACGAGTCGCGTTGACGTCTATGGTGGATTTTTTGCTGTCAGAGGCGGCCACATCCGCAAACGGCGGACTTTTTCCCAAAGCGATCATCGTGCCACATGCTGGCTACGTGTACTCTGGCGCGGTGGCCGCGCGCGCCTACGCACGCCTACGGGGATACTCAGCTGACATCAAGCGTGTGATTCTGATAGGACCGACACACCGTGTACCAGTGCGCGGTCTGGCGCTACCTGGAGCGGAGCGCTTCACGACGCCCCTCGGTACCGTCGACGTGGACCAGGACGCCGTGTCTGCAATCTCGCACCTACCGCAAGTGGTCATGAGTGATCTGGTCCATGCGCGCGAACATTCCCTCGAGGTGCAAATTCCGTTCCTGCAGCGAGTACTGAAAGAGTTCCAGATCCTTCCTCTCGCCGTCGGCGACGCAACCCCGTCCCAGGTCTCCGAAGTGATCGAGATCCTGTGGGGTGGAGCGGAAACACTGATCGTGATCAGTTCCGACCTTTCCCACTATCTGCCTTATGAAGTGGCGCAGGAGACGGACAGCCGTACGGTTGAGGCGATCCTTGCGCTCGACGATGACCTAATCAGCGACGCCGATGCCTGCGGTAGTACGCCGGTCAGAGGTCTGATCCTGGCGGCCCGGGCACACCGGCTGCATCCGCAGTTGCTCGATCTGCGTAATTCTGGAGATACGGCAGGCGGCCGCGACAAGGTGGTCGGTTACGCGGCTTTGGTTTTCGGAGAACAAACCCATGTCTGACACGCTCGGCACAACACTGCTGATACTCGCGCGCAATGCAATCGCTGCCGCCCTGAATGAAGCCTGCTTGGCATACCAGGACGCGCCGCGCCTGTCGAAGCCCGGAGCCTCGTTCGTGACGCTCACGCGCAACGGCGAATTGCGCGGCTGCATCGGCAGCCTGGAAGCTAAGTGCCCGTTGCGTGCCAATATTGAAGCCAACGCCACAGCAGCGGCGTTCCGCGATCCCCGGTTTGCGCCGCTCACGCGGCGGGAATATCCGGACACGGCGATCGAGATATCGCTGCTTTCGCCGACCGAGCCTCTGGCTGTAACCGACGAACAGCACGCCTGGACGACGTTGCGCCCGGGTGTGGACGGGGTGGTGCTTGAGTTCGGCGGGAACCGCAGCACCTTCCTGCCGCAAGTGTGGGAACAGCTGCCGGAGCCGGCCCAGTTTCTTGCCCACCTGAAACGCAAAGCCGGTCTGCCCGCGGATTTCTGGCACGACTCACTGCGGCTTTCGCGCTACACAGTGCAGAAATGGACCGAGGCTCATACGCTTCCCGCCGCGGAACAGACCTTATGAGTTCGGCCGCCTACCCCGCCCGCTACTGGCACCCGCTCGAGGACGGCCGCATCCAGTGCGACCTGTGCCCACGCGACTGCCGGCTGCACGATGGCCAGCGTGGTGCATGCTTCGTGCGCCAGCGCACGGGCAACCAGATGGTGCTCACCACCTATGGACGTTCGTCAGGGTTCTGCATCGATCCCATCGAGAAAAAACCGTTGAATCACTTTTTTCCGGGATCCAGCGTCTTGTCCTTCGGCACCGCGGGCTGCAACCTCGCCTGCAAGTTCTGCCAGAACTGGGACATCAGCAAATCACGCGATTTTGACCGCCTTGCCGATCAGGCCTCTGCCGAGGAAATCGCCATCGCCGCACAGCAGGCCGGTTGCGAAAGCGTTGCTTTTACGTATAACGATCCGGTTATATTCGCCGAGTACGCCATGGACGTGGCGGATGCCTGCCACGCCCGTGATATCCGCACTGTGGCAGTGACCGCCGGCTACATGCATCCCGAACCGCGGCGCGATTTCTATGCCAAGATGGACGCGGCTAATGTCGACCTCAAGGCATTCAGCGAGGAATTTTACTTCAAGCTCACTGGTGCACACCTGCAGCCGGTGCTTGATACGCTGTGTTACCTGCGGCACGAAACCGACGTTTGGCTGGAGATCACGACACTCCTGATCCCGGGAAAAAATGACTCGGACGAGGAACTTGCGGCACTGAGCAGATGGATCGTCGACACGCTCGGTCCGGAAGTGCCGCTGCACTTCAGCGCCTTTCATCCGGACTACAAGATGAAGGATGTTCCGCCGACCCCGCCGCGCACGCTGCGGCGCGCCCGCGACATCGCCTTGCGCGCCGGGGTGCGCTATGTCTACACCGGAAACGTGCATGACCTGGCAGGCGGTACTACCTATTGCCCCGGCTGCCGCATACCGCTCATTGAGCGCGATTGGTACGACATCATCGACTACCGGCTTGACCCTGCCGGGCACTGTCCGGCCTGCGGCACGGTGATCGCGGGACGCTTTCGGCAGTTCAGCCGGCAGTTCGGCAACCGCCGTATCCCCGTGGCAATCCGTCACGGCGGTTAGGCGATCGACACCGGCGTGCTCCATGGCTCTCGGCATCCAAACCCCGGAAACCCTGGTTCACGTAGCAGTGGACGGCACCGAACTGGAGGGCATGCTTGCCATTCCGGACGCAGCGCGCGGCACTGTGCTGTTCGCTCACGGTAGTGGAAGCAGCCGGCTCAGCGTGCGCAACAACTTCGTCGCGGAGGTTCTTCGGAAAGCCGGGCTTGCCACCTTCCTTATCGATCTGCTGTCGCCGTCCGAGGATCTCGATTACGCGGCGCGATTCGACATTCCGCTCCTCACGCGCCGGCTTCTGGCCGCTACCCACTGGCTGCGCGTCCACCCCCGTGGCGCACAGCTTGCGATCTGCTATTTCGGTGCCAGCACCGGTGCGGCGGCGGCACTGCAGGCGGCCGCGATCCTGGGATGCGGCATTGCGGCAGTGGTATCGCGCGGAGGCCGGCCCGACCTGGCCGGACCCGAACCCTTGCGCCGGGTCCGCGCACCGACACTCCTGATCGTAGGCGGACGCGACGAAGCGGTCATCGACCTCAATCGCCAGGCATATGCGCTCATGGACTGTGAGCGCGCGATCGAGATTATTCCCGGTGCCACCCACCTGTTCGAGGAACCAGGAACGTTGGCGCAGGTGGCAAAGCTGGCCGCACAATGGTTTGACAATCACCTGGCGCCGGTCAAGGACCGCAGCTGAAACCGGTGCGCTCAGGCGCTGCGGGTCAGGCGATATCAGGATCGTCGCTCGGAGAAACCGGGAAGCGGTCGCGCAGCAGCTGACCAAAGAGCCGGCAGGCATCGGTCGTAGTGAAAATCCCCGCCAGCCGGTCTTCCTTCACGACCAGCGCGAACCCGATATGATTGCGTGCCATGTGCAGCAGCACGCTGTCGAGGCGTTCGCTTACGTCCACGACATAGGCTTCCGGCACGTAGACCCCCCGCACCAGCAGCACTTGCCCTGAAGGAAAGTGCGCACCAGTCCCCATAGCCAGAGTGACGTCACGATCACTGATCACGCCCACGAGCGTTCCCTGGTCCTTTACCGGAAGGTGCCTGATGGCATACCGCTCCATCATTTCGCGCGCGGTAACGACAGACTCGTCAATTCCGATCGAATACGGAAATGGCGTCATGACCGACATGATCTGGGGCGGGTGTTTCAAATTCGAAAGTGGCATTGCGACACATCCATCACATGGGCAACGCCGGTCCGGCGCCGCAAGCTGGGTTACTCGGACCATCATTGCCCGGCCGTTACGCCGCCGGCATAGCCAGTGCAGCGACGACTTCCGCGTCCTCAACCTGAGGGAAATCCCGATAAAACTGCGCGACCGCGGAAAAGTCCTCCGGCGCCTGCAGGCACACCAGCTCATCGGCCAACGCCTGCACCTTGGTCAGCGTGTCGGGCGGCGATACCGGCACTGCAGCAATCAAGCGCGCCGGCTGCCTGAAGCGCAGCGAATGTAACGCCGAAATCATGGTCGCTCCGGTAGCAAGCCCATCGTCGACCACGATCACTATCCGGCGAGCGGGATCGATCGGCGGCCGCACTGAGGTATACTGCGCGCGCCGCACACGTATGACCGCAAGCTCCTTGTTTGCCTGCGCTTGCAGATACGATTCGGACGCTCCCGCGTTTTGCGCAAAATCCGCGACGTAGATCCGACCATCTTCGTCCACCGAACCGACAGCAAGCTCGGGGTTGAATGGCGCGCCGATCTTACGCACCAGCACCACATCAAGCTCGCCACCCAAGTCGTCGGCGATGAGCCGGGCCATCGGCACCGCCCCGCGCGGAATCCCAAGCACCAGCGGATTCCCGCCCTTGTATCGGGCCAGATGCCGCGCTAGCTGGCGCGCCGCATCGCTTCGATCGCGAAATATCATGGCTGCACCCCTGCACTCGGCTGGACGCTGCACTTTTCCCTTGCCAGTGTAGGCCCATTGCCTTGAGACCGGCAATCGGCCAGCCCCGGGTCCTGCACCAGCGAGCAATTTTCCCGCCTTTTCGCTAAACTTAGCCGCCATCACACAGCGCTTTCCCGCAAATACCCCATGTCAGCACAGATTACTCAGGCCCGCTCACAGCGCCTCGCGCAACTCGACACGCTGCTCGCCAAAAGAATACTGATTCTCGACGGTGCCATGGGCACCATGATCCAGGACTACCATCTGGGCGAGGGGGATTACCGCGGAGAGCGTTTTGCCGACCATGCCAGCGATCTGAAAGGCAACAACGATCTGCTGACGCTCACCCAGCCGCGTATCATCCGCGATATCCATGCCGCTTATCTTGAGGCTGGCGCGGATATCATTGAGACCAACACGTTCAACTCGACCTCCATCTCGATGGCGGACTACCACCTGCAGGATTTGGTGTATGAACTCAACCGCGATGGAGCACACCTCGCGCGTTCGGTCGCCAACGAGTTCGAGGCACGCGAAGGAATGCGCGCGCGCTTCGTCGCCGGAGTGCTCGGCCCGACCAACCGCACCGCCTCGATCTCCCCCGACGTCAACAACCCCGGATTCCGCAACATATCGTTCGACGAGCTGGTGACGGCGTACGCCGAGGCCGTGCGCGGCCTGCTCGACGGCGGTGCCGACATGCTGATGGTCGAAACGGTGTTCGATACTCTCAATTGCAAGGCCGCACTCTACGCCATTGACTGCCACTTCGAACAGGCCGGACTGCGTGTTCCCATCATGATATCGGGCACCATAACTGACGCCAGTGGCCGCACGCTTTCGGGACAGACCACTGAGGCGTTCTGGAATTCGGTGTCGCATGTCCGTCCGCTCAGCGTCGGTCTGAACTGCGCCCTTGGTGCGAAGCAGCTGCGCCAGTACGTGGTGGAATTGTCGCGTGTCGCCGACACCTTCGTCAGCACTCACCCGAACGCCGGCCTGCCCAACGAGTTCGGCGAATACGACGACGCACCCGAGTACATGGCCACCCTGCTGCAGGAATTTGCGAACGCCGGTCTGCTCAACATCGTCGGCGGCTGCTGCGGCACAACCCCCGCGCACATCCGCGCGATTGCCGAGGCGGTGCGCGGCATCACGCCGCGCCCTGTTCCCGACATCGAGCCGCAATGCCGTCTTGCCGGCCTCGAGCCGCTGAACATCGGACCGCATTCGCTGTTCGTCAACGTCGGCGAGCGCACGAACGTCACAGGTTCAGCCGCGTTCAAGCGACTCATCCTCAACGAGGAATATGAAAAGGCGGTCGACGTTGCCCGGCAGCAGGTCGAAAGCGGGGCACAGATCATCGATATAAACATGGATGAGGCCATGCTCGATGGCGAGCACGCCATGGGTACATTCGTCAACCTGATCGCGTCGGAACCGGACATCAGCCGGGTCCCTATAATGATCGACTCCTCCAAACCGGAAGTGATCGAGGTCGGACTCAAGCGCATACAGGGCAAGCCAGTGGTGAATTCGATCAGCCTCAAAGAGGGCGAGGAGCGATTCATCGCCGAGGCGCGCAAGGTCAGACGCTATGGCGCGGCGGTTGTGGTTATGGCTTTCGATGAGCAGGGGCAGGCTGATACCAAGGAGCGCAAGGTGAAGATCTGCGCGCGCTGCTACCGGATTCTAACGGAAAAGGTCGGCTTTCCGCCGCAGGACATCATCTTCGACCCGAACATCTTCGCCGTCGCCACCGGCATCGATGAACACAGCAACTACGCCGTGGACTTCATCGAAGCCACCCGCGAAATCCGCCGGACCCTACCGTACGCGCTGATCAGCGGCGGCGTCAGCAATGTATCGTTCTCCTTCCGCGGCAACAACGCGGTGCGCGAGGCGATCCATGCTGTGTTTCTGTATCACGCGATCCGTGCCGGCATGAAAATGGGCATCGTCAATGCCGGACAGCTTGCGGTATACGAGGAAATACCGAAGGACTTGCGGGAGCGCGTCGAGGACGTGATTCTCAACCGCCGTGCGGATGCAACTGAACGCCTGCTCGAAATCCACGGCACCTACTCCGGCGAAGGCGGCCAGGCTCGTGAAGAGGACCTCGGCTGGCGCAAGGCTCCCGTGCAGGAACGCCTGGCGCATGCGCTGGTAAAGGGCATCACCGATTACATTGATCAGGATGTCGAAGAGGCACGAGTCCAGTACGCACGGCCGATCCATGTCATAGAAGGACCACTGATGGACGGAATGAACGTGGTGGGCGACCTATTCGGTGCCGGCAAGATGTTTCTGCCACAGGTGGTCAAAAGCGCTCGCGTCATGAAGAAGGCCGTGGCCCGTCTGATCCCGTACATCGAGGCCGAGAAGACCGACGACAGCCGCTCGAACGGTCGGATACTGATGGCAACAGTCAAAGGCGATGTGCACGACATCGGCAAGAACATCGTGGGTGTGGTGCTGGCGTGCAACAACTACGAGGTCATCGACCTTGGAGTGATGGTACCTGCCGCCCGGATTCTGGAAGCAGCACGCCGCGAGAAAGTCGATATTATTGGCCTGTCGGGCCTGATCACACCGTCACTGGAGGAAATGGCGTATGTGGCGAAGGAGATGCAGCGCGAGGGCTTCAGTCTGCCGCTGCTGATCGGCGGGGCAACGACATCGCGCGTACACACGGCAGTCAAGATCGCGCCACACTACAGCAGTCCGACCATGTGGGTGAAAGACGCCTCGCGCGCAGTGTCGGTGGTATCGAACCTGCTCAGCGCTGAACTGCGGGACGAATTCGTACAAACAACCGCGGATGACTACGCGCAAGTGCGCGAACGTCATAAGGGCAAGGAATCAAAGGTACGCATGGTCACGATCGGTGAGGCGCGCCGCAACAAAGTGGTTATTCCCTGGGCGGACTACACTCCGTCACAGCCGCAGATGCCCGGAGTCACCGTATTCGAAGACTATTCGCTGGAAGAACTCTCCGCCTACATCGACTGGACCCCGTTTTTCCAAACCTGGGAGATGCACGGGCACTATCCGGCGATCCTGGCGGATGCGAAGGTCGGCGCCGAGGCGACCAAGCTTTTCCGGGATGCTGAGCGCATGTTGGCACAGGTTATTGCCGGCCGCCTGCTACGTGCCACGGCCGTGATCGGCATGTTTCCGGCCAACAGTGTCGGCCACGACGACATCGAGATCTACACCGACGAGTCCCGCCGCAAGGTACTGCTGACCCTGCACAGCCTGCGCCAGCAGGACGAGACGCCCCCGGGCCGCCCCAACCGCGCGCTCGCCGATTATATCGCCCCCAGTGAAACGGGACTTCGGGATTATCTGGGCGCATTCGTCGTGACCGCCGGCATCGGTGTTGACGAACTGGTCCAGAAATACCAGAAGGACAATGATGATTACAGCGCCATTATGGTCAAGGCAATCGCCGACCGGCTCGCCGAGGCGTTTGCCGAACGTCTTCACGAACGAGTACGTAAGGAGTTCTGGGGCTATGCGGCAAACGAACACCTGAGCAACGAAGAGCTGATCAAGGAAGGTTACCACGGCATCCGGCCGGCGCCGGGCTATCCTGCCTGCCCGGACCACACGGAAAAGGAATCCCTGTTCAAACTCTTAGATGCAACCCGCAACATTAGCGTGCGCCTGACTGAAAACTTCGCCATGTGGCCAGCGGCGGCCGTGAGCGGATTTTATTTCTCGCACCCCGCGAGCCAGTACTTTGCCGTCGGCAAGATCGGCCGGGATCAGGTAGAAGACTATGCTCGACGTAAGGGCATGACAGTCCCACAAATCGAACGCTGGCTCGCGCCAAACCTCGCCTACGAACCGTAGCGCGCCCCTGCAGGTACGGCGGCACTCACCAGAATGCTGTGTAATCCGTCGCGGTTTACCCCCCTGCTGGCGACTTCCGCAAAGCGCGCACTTGCCAGCTTGGCACAGGCGGCTTAAAATTGTTTCGTATGCTAATTATTAGCCTGCGTATTTATCCATGCCCGA
>VFSW01013726.1_pt1 | contig 11245 bp, 7 predicted proteins | sample 5358111 | NCBI WGS metagenome assembly VFSW01 (sample SAMN11554181, study PRJNA540505) | mine drainage metagenome | isolation source: sediment from site ElyBrook_90M | place: USA: Ely Copper Mine, Vershire, VT | collected 2017 | reverse complement strand
CGCGCTGCGTGTCGACGCAGGGCCCGGGCCGTGACGTGATCGGTGCCGGGGGCGCGACAGAGGCCGAGGTCGATGCGTCCCGGATGCAAGGCCTCTAACGTGGCGAACTGTTCGGCGATCACGAGCGGTGCGTGATTGGGGAGCATGACGCCGCCGGCGCCCACGCGGATACTGGAGGTGGCGTTGGCCACGTGGGCAATCACCACCGCGGGCGCCGAACTCGCTACCGCGGGCATCGCGTGATGTTCCGCTACCCAGAATCGGCGGTATCGAAGTCGTTCGGCTTCGATGGCCATCTGCGTGGTCTCTCGCAGGGCTTGGGCCGCGGACGATCCGCTGGCCACGGTGGCGAGGTCGAGCACGGAGAGCGGGATCATGTCCAGTGCAGCCTAGGGGTGAGGCGCTCGAGACGCTCGCTCGAAGATCAGCGAAAGCCCACCACGTAGTGGGGACGATACGGCTCTTCGAGCCGGCTGATCTCCTCGTCGTCGAGGCGCAGATCCACCGCGGCGACGGCGTCTTCGAGATGATGGAGTTTGGTGGCCCCGACGATCGGGCTGGTGACCACCGATTTCGAGAGCACCCAGGCGAGCGCTACCTGAGCCGGGGTCGTCTCTCGCTGTCCCGCGATCTCGAGAACGGCGTCGACGATGGGTCGGTCGTCTAGGTTGTAGAGCGTTCGCCCGAACTCGTCGGTCTGTGAACGCTCGGTCGTCTCGTCGAAGGCACGGGTGAGACGGCCCCGAGCCAGCGGGCTCCACGGGATGACGGCGACCCCCTGATCGGCGCAGAGTGGGAGCATGTCGCGCTCTTCTTCTCGATACAGCAAGTTGTAGTAGTCCTGCATGCTCGAAAATCGAGTCCAACCGTTTAATTCAGACAGGAAGAGCGACTTCGCGAACTGCCAGGCGTGCATCGACGAGGCACCGATGTAGCGGACCTTGCCCGACTTCACAACATCGTGTAGTGCCTCGAGGGTCTCTTCAATGGGGGTTTCGTAGTCCCAACGGTGGATCTGGTAGAGATCGATGTAGTCGGTATCCAATCGACGAAGGCTGTTCTCGACCTCGGCGAAGATCGCCTTGCGAGAGAGTCCCTGCCCGTTAGGACCCGGACGCATCCGACCGTTCACCTTGGTCGCGATGACGACGTCGTCTCGATCGACCATCTTTAAGAGGGTCCGTCCAACGATTTCTTCACTGCTGCCTGCCGAGTAGACGTTGGCGGTGTCAAAGAAGTTGATCCCCGAATCGAGGGCTTGTCGAAAAAACGGGGCGGCTTGCTCTTCTCCGAGCGACCACGGGTGTGCTCCACGCTCCGGTTCGCCGTAGCTCATGCACCCCAGGCAGATTCGCGATATCTGTAATCCGGTGTTGCCCAATGTCGTGTATTGCATGTTCGCAATCTAACTTTTCGCAGGGCATCCGTGACGAGCCCAAGCGATCAGGTGCAATGGTGACGTTGGGTGATCATCGATCGATCTCTTCGGCGTCTCGCTACTCGGTCTTTTCGGGTTTAACGAAGGGCGTTGGCGGTTAAAAGACTTCCGCGAACTGCGGGATTATGATTGGATTACGTGCACGATTGCTGAGGGGCCGACGAAGTGACTCATTTCGAGCTCCAGTCGGAGTCATGGCAGAGGTTGTTGAGAGTCTTGCCCGATGAAGTGGTCATCGTCGATTCCGACGGCGAGATTCGATACGTGAGCCAGAGCATCGAGGAGATGTCGGGTTACACGTGTGAAGAATTGGTTGGAAAGAACATCGAATTTCTCGTCCCCCTGGCCAGGCGCGCGGTGCACGTTAGGAGTCGCACTGAGTATCAGCGCCAACCAGGTTTTCGCAAAATGGGGCGTGACAGCACGTACGATCTGCATCGCAAGAACCAAGTCGACTTGAGTGTCGTGGTGGCCCTATCGCCCATCGTGGTGGATGACGTGCAGTGGATTGTCGCGGCCGTTCACGAGCAGCGGCCGCTCGTGGGCATGGGCTCACAACCCCAGCGCTCGACACTGGAGTCTGCGGCAACCAAATTCGCATCGGCGGTGCTGCTCGCCAACAGTGAGGAGCGATTTCGTCTCGCCTTCGAAGACAACATGGCGCCGATGATCTTCACCGACCTCGATGATCGAGTCATCGCCGCCAATGACGCGTTCTGCCGGATGATCGGGTCCACTAAGGACGAAATCCTGGGTTTCGACTCCAAGCCCTTCACGTTCCCCGAAGACGTGGGGATCACTGAGGAGGCCCACCGTCGGGTCTCGACTGGAGAGATCGACCAGGTGCGCTACGTCAAGCGCTACCGCCATAAAGACGGTCGCGTGATCTTCGTTGAGGTGTCGAAATCACCGGCACGCGATTCGTCAGGCGAAACTCTGTACTACGTGACATCCGAGCGCGATGTCACGGACAGAATTCGTCGAGATCGACTATTGAAGTTGTTCAGCGAGGTCAATCGACTGGCGTCGAACGCTACCAATGAGCGGCTCTTCCTCCAGCAGCTTTGTGACGCTTTAGTCGACATGGGCGGCTACAAGCTCGCCTGGATCGGCATCCCCTCGTCGCAGAACGACGGGGGCGTTCGCGTCCTGTGCTCGGCCGGAGAGACGGATTACCTGTTCGACGGGATCGTGTCGTGGTGGGAGACCAGGGAAAGCGGTCATGGCCCCACTGGTGTCGCGGTGCGCACTGGCACGAGTCAGGTGGTGGGCGATCTGGCGAGGGACTCGATCTTCCAGCTCTGGCGCGAGCGAGCGTCCAGATACGGTTTTGGATCGTCGGCCGCAATTCCAAGTCTGCTCGACAGTCAAGTCGCCGTGCTCAATCTCTATGATCCCTACGTTCACGCCTTTGATGAAGTAACGCTGCGCGGCCTCGAAGACCTGGTGAACGACGCTCGCTTCGCCATCGCCCACGTTCGCGCGCTCATTGAGACACGCGCCGCGCTGGAGAGGGCCACGGCGGCCAATGCTGCACTCACCAGTTCCGAACAGCGTTTCCGACTCGCCTTCGAGGAGAACATGGCGCCGATGGTCTTCACCGATTTCATGGATCGGGCGATCGCGGTGAATGATGCCTTTTGCGCAATGGTGGGTTTCACTCGTGACGAGCTCCTGGGCCACGACTCCAAACACTTCACCTTCCCCGATGACGTTGGCATAACCGAAGAGACCCACGTGCGTTTGGCCATGGACGCAATCGACCAGGTTCGTTACGTCAAGCGATACCTGAGAAAGGACGGCCGTGTGGTCGTGTCGGAGGTGTCGAGGTCGGTTGCCAGGGACGAGTCAGGCGAGATTCTCTACTTCGTTTCCTCGGAGCGAGACGTCACCGCCGAAAAGTCGCTGACCGAACAACTGTCGCATCAGGCGCTGCACGATACGCTGACCGGTCTGGCGAATCGTTCGCTCTTCGAAGACCGCTTGTCACAAGCCCACTCTCGTATTACGCGCCAGGGCGGCATCGGTGCTGTACTTTTGGTGGACCTCGATGACTTCAAGGGGGTGAACGATAGTTTTGGACATTTGATTGGTGACCAACTGCTGGTGGGGATCGCGCGTCGCTTCGAACTCGTGACGCGGTCCTCGGACACGATCTGCCGACTCGGAAGTGACCAGTTCCTCTACCTTGCGGAGGGGCTTACATCGGCGGAGCAAGCCGAAGAGGTCGCGCGCCGGCTCCTCGATGTCCTCACCGAGCCCTTCATGTTCAGCGGCGTTGTGCTCGAACAGCACGCGAGCATCGGAGTTGTGGTCATGGATTCATCGAACTCCTCGGGCATTGAGTGCATTCAAGAGGCGGACGTTGCGCTCTACGAGGCGAAGAAGATTCGTAAGGGAAACTTTCTTTTGTTCAGCCCAAAGATGCACGAAGCGGCACTAACGCGATTCTCGCTGATTCAGGAATTGCGTAAGGCCCTTCACGCCGGTGAACTCGCCATGCACTATCAGCCGATCGTGAATCTTCTGACCAATGAGGTCCTGGGCTTCGAGGCTCTCATGCGCTGGCACCACGCCAAGAAGGGCTGGATCGCACCAGATGTCTTCATCCCTCTCGCAGAGCAGAGTGAGCTCATCGTCGATCTGGGGGCTTTCGCGCTCGATGAAGCGTTGCGTGCCGCGAGTAGTTGGACGTGGACCAGTCCCGAGTCGAAGGCGCCCTACGTGACGGTCAACTTCTCTGCTCACCAGTTCCATGACCCCGGTTTGGTAAAGGCGATTGAAGCCGCACTGGAACGAAATCGCGTGGCGCCCGAACGGCTGATCGTTGAGATAACCGAGAGTGTCGCGCTGCTCGACGCCTCCGAGACCACCAATACCATGGCCCTGCTTCGCGACATGGGCGTTGGGATCGCTCTTGATGATTTCGGCACCGGGTACTCGTCCCTGGCCTATCTCGCACTCTGGCGTCCCGGCGTCATCAAGATCGATCGATCGTTCGTGAGTCCGGCGCACGAGAGTGACCACGCTCGCGTCGTGCTCGAGACCATCATCTCGCTGGGGCTCAAACTCAATACCACGGTTCTCGCCGAAGGTATCGAGACGATGGCCCAATTGCGATTGCTACGCCAGTTGGGCTGTCGCCTGGGTCAGGGCTATCTGTTCTCGAGGGCCATGGCGCCCCAAGAAGTCGGGCAGATGCTGGCGCGATCGTCGGGCAATTGGTGGGGTGAGGATCTGCACTTCCAACCGCATCTGGACCTGCCGTATCAGTAATTGCCGACGTCGCTCGACTGAGGAGGGCACCACCGTTGGCGCTGACTCGTTCGCGTGACCTCTCAACGTCTTCAAGTGAATTTACGCGAACCGGATATACCTAAATTTCACGTTCGCTTCACTCGCCGGTAACCTTCGGGTTTGGTGTGACACACCTGGGTCTGAGACACTGAGTCACGTGAGCATCCAGGACCCGGCGAACTCGAATGACCAAGAGGGAATGATCCCCCAAACCGGCCTGTCGGCCTCGACTCAGACAGTGAGCGACCTGCTCGACTCGGCGCCGACCAGTCGCTTCCATCGCCAGGCGGTGATCGTGTCGGGCATGGGATTCTTCACTGACGCCTATGACCGCTTCGTGATCGGTGGGGTCGCTTCGTTGCTCACGAGCCAGTGGGGACTCTCCACGACCCAGGTGAGTTGGGTCACCGGTTCGGCAATCCTCGGGGCTTTCATCGGAGCCTTCGTGTTCGGGCGCATCGCTGACGTGCTCGGCCGCAAGTCCGTCTACACGATCGTCGCAGCGATCATGATCGTCGGTGCGCTGCTCGCGTCGGTCGCTCCGAGCTTCATCTATCTGGTCCTCGCCCGCTTCGTTCTGGGCCTGGGAATCGGAGGTGACTATCCGGTCTCGGCTGTACTGATGAGCGAGTACGCCAACCGGGCCTATCGCGGTCGCATGGTCGGGCTCGTCTTCTCGATGCAGGCGGCCGGCCTCATCGTCGGCCCGCTCGTGGGGATCATCCTGCTCTCGTCAGGCATCCACCAGAGTCTGACCTGGCGACTGCTGCTCGCCTTCGGCGCGGTACCGGCCGCGGCGGTGATCTACCTGCGCTCCAAGATGCCCGAGTCGCCTCGCTTTCGTGCCAGCGTCCAGGGTCAGTCGGCCCAAGCCGCGCGTGACTTGCACAAGTTCGCCAACGGGGCGATCGACGCGTCGCACGCCGCTGAGAGCCAACGGCGCCGACTGAGCTTGCGTGAGTTCCTCACCAACCGAAAGATGTTGCGGATCATTCTCGGAACCGCGGGATCGTGGTTCCTCTTCGACTACGCGTACTACGGCAACACGATCTCGCTGCCGAGCATTCTCTTGAAGGTCTCTCCAAACGCTTCGGTGGAGATGAAGCTCTTCATGACCCTGATCATCTTCGTCGTCTTCGCCCTACCCGGATACATCCTGGCGGTGTGGCGAATCGACCGGATCGGACACCGCAAGCTCCAGTTGGTGGGCTTCCTCGTCATGGCGGCCTGCTTTCTCGTGTTGAGTGCGATCCCCGAGTTGACTACCGCCATTGTTCACTTCGTGGCGATCTTCGGCTTCAGTTACCTCTTCACGGAGTTCGGTCCTAACACCACGACGTTCGTGCTGCCTTCGGAGCTGTTCCCGGTGGAGATGCGTACCACCGGTCACGGAATCGCGGCCGGTATCGGGAAGTTCGGAGCGTTCGTCGGTGTCTTTCTCGTACCCCAGTTGCAGGTTCGATTCGGCCTGCGCGGAATGTTGGCGGTCGCGGGAAGTGCTGCGGTGGTCGGCGCCCTGGTGACTCTACTGCTGCCCGAGCCATCGCGACGTTCTCTCGACGACATCTCGCATCACGACGTCCAAGAGCGCGCAACCTCTTCGGTGTGAGTCAACGCGAGAGAGGGCAGATACCTTGCGCTCGCTGTAGTAGTTCATTGAACGAGACTCGTGGCGCATCAAGATATAGTGTCGAGCACCTCGAAGTTCGCGACATTGACCTTCATGAGACGCCCGGGAGCGTAGTGTCTGCTATGTCACTCAAATGAGACGACGAGGTCGGAACCGGATCGGAAGGATCCCCTCCAGATGAAACTTCGGGCCTGGAAGGTGGTGCTGAGCGCGGGGTCGGTCCTCGTCGCGATCTACTTCGTGCTGCCCACGACCACCTACCAGAACATTGCGTACTCCTCGATGGGTATGGGCTCGGTCATCGCGATCCTGGCGGGCGTGCGCCGTCAGAGACCGGAGACTCGCATCGGATGGTATCTGATCGCGACGGCGGGGCTCTGTTTCACCCTCGGCGATGACGTCTTCAGCCTCTACCCGTCACTCTGGCACATCAGCGTCCCCTTTCCTTCCTACGCCGACGCCCTCTACCTCGCGGGCTACCCGTTCTTGTTCGCCGGTGTCCTTCGACTCACGCGCAGTGTGACCCGGGACTTCTGGCGCGAAGAGAACGCCGACGCGGCCATCGTGGCAATTGGGGTGCTCTCGGTGTCCTGGCAGTTCTTGATGGACAACTACGTTCATGATCCGACAGTCACCACCTTTGGGATGCTCGTGAACCTGGCGTATCCGATGATGGACGTCGCCCTGGTCTTCATTGTCCTTCGAGCGATCCTGTTTCGCCAGTCCGCCTCCGGACACCTGAAACTCTTGGCGGCAGCGATGCTGGTGATGTTCGTCGCGGACTTCACCTATGACCTGATGACCCTGCACAACAGTTATTCTCCCGGAAACGCCGTGGATGCGTTGTTCTTGTTCGAGTACGTTCTGGTGGCGGTGGCCGCGCTGCACCCCTCACTTCGCCCAGGACCCGATGAGACGCAAGGCGAAGATCGAGCAACCGTCCAAGAGCACTCGGGAAGCCGCGGTCGACTGCCGGTGGTGCTGGTCGCCGGCTTCGTCTCGCCCACGATCATCGTCGTGGCGACGGCACTGCACGATTCAGTCAACGTCCTGGCGCTGGGCATCTTCTGCATCATCGTGTTCGCACTCATCGCCATGCGACTTGGCTGGATGGTGGAACGCCTACGGCGCCAAGCCCTTGAGCTCGAAGGAAATCTCATGGAACTCACCGTGGCCCACGTGCACCGAGACGAGTTGGAAGCCAATCTTCGCCACCAGACGCTCCACGACCCGCTCACGGGTCTTGCCAACCGCATGCTCTTCGAGGACCGTCTCACGCACGCGCGCGAACGCTCGACGCGCCATGGCGGACTCGACGCCGTGTTCATGATCGACCTCGACGACTTCAAGGGTGTGAACGACGCCTACGGACACTTCGTCGGAGACCAGTTGTTAGTGGCGATCTCGAATCGACTCGAGCGGGTTACCCGATCCTCAGACACGCTCTGTCGTTTCGGAGGTGACGAGTTCCTCTACCTGGCCGAGAGCATCAGCGACCGAGAAGAGGCCGAGGCGATATGCGAGCGCTTGATTGGCGAACTCGACGAGCCCTTCACCTTTGGGGACAGTCGATTCGAGCAGCACGCCAGTGTCGGTGTGGTCATTTGCGACTCACTGACTGAGACCAATGCGGAGTACATTCGCGACGCCGACGCCGCGATGTACGAGGCCAAACGACATCTGAAAGGCCGACACGTCGTCTTCGCGCCAGAGATGCACAGTGAGGCCCTGAGTGTCTTTTCCTTGACCCAAGAGTTGCGCGAGGCGTCTCAGAAGGGCGATTTGACGATGTACTACCAGCCGATCGTCGAACTGAGTTCGTTGAAGATTGTGGGTTTCGAGGCCCTGATGAGGTGGCCCCACCCGCATCGAGGCATGGTGGCGCCCGATGTCTTCATCCCCCTGGCCGAGCAGAGCGAACTGATCGTCGAGCTCGACACCTTCGCCTTGCGCGAGGCGTCGGATGTTGCGGCCACGTGGGGGCGGTCCAGCCCGGACGTGGAACCGCCGTTCGTGACCGTGAACCTCTCAGCGCGTCAACTCCACGACGTCAACTTGGTGCAAAAAGTCAGGGAGGTCCTCGCCGCAAGCCACTTGACCCCCGATCGGCTCATCATCGAGATCACCGAGCGAGCGGCGATGGTCAATATCGACGACACGATGACGGTGCTCAACCGACTTCGCCACCTCGGTGTGAGGATGGCGCTCGATGACTTCGGCACCGGATATTCGTCGTTGTCGTATCTCACTATGCTGCGACCCGAGATCATAAAGATCGATCGGTCCTTCGTGGCCACGCACCCCGAGCACGACGGGGTGGCCCTGCTCGAGACGATCGTCTCGTTGGGTCACCGCCTCGAAATCACCATGCTGGCCGAGGGCATCGAGACCGAGGATCAGATGGAGCACCTACGAGAACTGGGCTGCCAACTCGGACAGGGCTTCCTCTTCGCTCAGGCAGTGTCGGCGACGCAGGTATCGTCCCTGCTGCTCCAACCGACGACCAATCTGCGCTGAGATTGGCGAAGCGAACCGTGCACGCAGCGTGCGCGGTCCGTCGCGTCCGTCACCTTAGGATCGGTCAGTCTCTCTCCCGCCCACGCTATCAAAGCTTTCAGCGCCGCCGAGCCCGTTCTTCGTGGTCGTGCGGAGGTCCTGGTGATCGTGCGCGGCAAAGCGTACGGTCCCGGCACGCTTCGTGACGGATGAGACCACACTTCTGGGCGGATACGTCGGAGGCCCAGTGCGTCTGGGGACTCGACCTGCGCAACGTCGAGACCGAATTCACACTCGTGGGAGTGAATTCTGCCCTCGATGAGTTCCCAGGATTGGCCGCGCAGAAGCGAACCGAATCGGAGGTCCTCGCCACTGAATACGGTCGTCACCTGGCGCGTTCGCTGGTTCTCTAACGCCGCGGGGGTCACCTCTGACTCGATGTAGGAGCAGGTGAATATCCGCAGGGCGACCAAGAGACTCGCCAGCGCAGCGGCGGCTTGGTTGGTTGTTCACGTCATTGGTGCGCTGAACAGACGCCTTACAGCAGGTGAGAGCGTCGCCGCCACGGCCTCCGCGTTCCTGCTCACCCTTTGTAACCTCACTTTGGTTCTTGAACTGTTTCGCCGATGCACCGTGGAACGAATCATCCGATCCATCATTAATCAATGGAGATTGTGCCTGATTGGCCCGCGCGTACCCACACGACCACGAAGTGGTGGCGGTTCCAATTGGTGAGTGCACTGGACCGCGCGATCGCGACCTTCGGGCCCACCGGACACGTGATGGTTTTGGGCTGGAGGTTGCTGCTTGGACCATGAACCCAGAAGCGGTGACGCAGCCAGTAGTGTCGATGTCATAACGACATGGAGGTTCACATGAGCGTTGAGACCACGGTGACACCGTCGAGCAGTGTTCAAGCGACCAGAGCGGCCCGTACACCGGTTAGCGGAACTTGCGGTTGCGCCCGACACACGTGTTGGCATTCGAGGGAATGCAAGTCCAACGCTGTGCTACGAATCGTCCGAGCAGTCGACCCCGCCAAGAAGTCGACACGTCCCACGGTATTGCTGTGTCGCGAATGCGCCGCCCCGACCCGTCGAAATCGAGTTGCCTGAAGCTACGCCGATACAGTGGCGCGGACCGCGAGTAAGTACCGGGCGGAACCGTACGGGGATTGAACGGGCGAGGGCGCTGGTGAAGCTTGAGCCGGGGCCCCTTCGAACGTGGCGCGACGCACGTTCACCACGTCATCTCGTGGTTGGGCATCTCGTGCGCCTGGTAGTGCAACACTGAGCAGGCGTGGTGGCCGACGCTCGGGTCCGACGAAGTTCAGGCCGGGTTAGGTGTTGTGCGATGGGAGAGCCATTTGCCTCGGCCCGATTCGTTTCGAGGTGCTGGCGAGTGAACGTGCAGCATCTGGCGCTGAACACGTCGCCTCCAGTGATGATGGAGAGTGCCGTGCGAACGCGTACGACGTGGCTCGACGCGCTAGCGTGCATCGGAAAGGATTTTCATGTCGCGCCCCTCGTCCACGCCGCGCCGCTCGTTAGGTCGCGTGGCCACCTTGATTGTGACCCTGGTTGGGACCTTGGTGGCGACGTCGCCATCCGTTGGAGCGACGACCATTCGAACCAGTTCTGAAGGCGTGAGCGCCACGCTCACGTTCACCGGTTCCTATCCCCAGTCCCATCATCCCTGGCTCACGATCTCGCGCTCCGCCACGGTGATCTACCGTCAACCCGTCACGTCAGCATGGTGCTCGAGTGAATGCTGGCCGGCCTCGTCCTTCGCGCGCCAGTCGGCCCTGCACGTGGTGCGCCTGGGTAGTGGCGTTACACCCTCGGTAGTCCTGGACCTCTACACGGGCGGCGCCCACTGTTGTGTCGTCGAACAGGTGTTCAGTGTGGACCAAAAATCCGGAAGAATCGTCAAGGTCGAACGAAACTTCGGAGACCCCGGTGCCAGGCTCGTTCGCCTCGGCAGAACGTCGTCGTTCGACTTCGTCAGCGCTGACGATTCCTTCGCATACGCCTTCACGGACTACGCCGCGTCGGGACTGCCGGTCGAGGTCCTCAGCTTCTCGCACCATGCCTTCCACGACGTCACGCGGTCGTTTCCCACACTGATCACTCGAGACGCACTCCAGTGGCAGAAGGCCTTCAACGATGCCAAGGGCAGTGGCTACCAAGACACTGTCGGTATCGTCGCCGCGTGGGCCGCCGACGAAGACATGCTCGGTCACTTCTCGAAGGTGAGGAACTTCCTCAACGCACAGTTGAAGGCGGGACACCTCAACAGTGGGCTGAGCCCGATCGAGCCGGGGGGCCAGCGCTTCGTCGTGGCGCTCGAGAAGTTCTTACGGCTCCACCACTATTCGAACTAGC
>VFSW01013725.1_pt1 | contig 11245 bp, 10 predicted proteins | sample 5358111 | NCBI WGS metagenome assembly VFSW01 (sample SAMN11554181, study PRJNA540505) | mine drainage metagenome | isolation source: sediment from site ElyBrook_90M | place: USA: Ely Copper Mine, Vershire, VT | collected 2017 | reverse complement strand
GCATATAATATATATATATTGCTTACGGTGTGATTTAAAAGCTAATGGAATATGAAGAAATGGGATTCACCTCCCCCCAAAGGTTATATAAATCGCAGCGGGGACGCTACGCCTTACGTATTTCATTAATCGTAAAACTTACTCCACGCCCATGTATTTGTGGCTTTGCAGGGAAATCTGCCACAGGGGATGCTTTTGCACAAATTCTATAATATAAGGGAGCACCGTCTCTTTTTTTCCCCATTCGGGCTGGAGCAGCAGCCGGCATTTTCTTGTAACGAGTGCGGCATTTTTTTCAGCCCAGGCCAGGTCGTCGCGGTTATATACCACTACCTTCAACTCGTTGGCCCTGCGAAGCGATGCCTTTAAGGGCGGTTTTCTTTTCTTGGGCGATACGCATATCCAGTCGAACTTTCCGCGTATGGCGAAGGCGCCTGATGTTTCGAGATGCACTTTCAGCCCTGCTTTTTTCAGGGCGCCGGTAAGAGCGCTTAAATCATACATGGCGGGTTCGCCTCCGGTTATCACAGTTATGGGCGCGCCGGAGAGCGCCGCCCGCAGGGCTATCTCTTTTAACGGCATGAGTTGATGAGGCTTCGGCTTCCAGCTCTCTTTTACATCGCACCAGTGGCAGCCTACGGGGCAGCCTGCCAGGCGTATGAAATAGGCCGCTTTGCCGCTGTGCACGCCTTCGCCCTGTATGGTGTAGAATTGCTCCATTACCGGCAGCGCCGTTCCGTATTTCTTATCTGCCTTGTTCATTGTAAAGTGCAAAGGTAGCCGAACGATTGTAAACGAAAGCGCACAAAAAGCTATAAATTTGCCGAATCCGTCAACAAGCCGGCCGGATGCCGCAAAAACCATGAACGCAACGCACCAACGTTTTGTCCTGCCTTATTCTATATTGCACCAAGCTGTGTTGTTGCTGCTTATCTCACTCCATGCGGCGGCACAGCAGCCGGCGGATACCACAGGCTGCACCAGAGCCGGGGCTAAGAATATTACGGCGGGCGGACTGAAAGAGGGCTGCTGGCTGGAGTATGTAAACAATCTGGATGAAATTGTGGCTGATACAGGGGCGCCATACTACATGCTTACACGCTACAAAAATGGAATGCCGCAGGGTATAGTAAGGCAGTATTACCGCAACGGACTGCTTTATTTTAAAATACCATATCGCAACGGACTTAAGGAAGGTGTTGCAACAGGCTATGATGACAACGGCAAAGTGCATGTTGAAATAAACTATAAAGCGGGAAAGGCTGACGGTAAAAAAACAGAATACTATCCCGGCGGCAAGGTGATGAACGCATACATATACCGGCAGGACAGCCTTGAGGATACCGTGTTCACTTATTATCCCGACGGGAAGCCGGAGATGGCCGTGCCTTACAGGAACAACAAAATAGACGGTACCGAAAGGAGCTATTACCCCGGCGGGCAGGTATCCGGGGAAACGCCCTACATAAACGGAGTTAGATGGGGTACAGGCAAAGGCTATTACCCCGACGGAGCCGTTCAGCGCATCACCAGGTATAAGAACGACATCCCGTCAGGAGAAGAAAAGGAGTTCTATTCAACCGGAAAGCTTGCACAGGTGAATGTTTATACCGGCGAAGACACACGTACCACAAAGATGTATTATGAGAGCGGAGCCTTGCAATCAGTGGTGCCATTTTCGGACTACAAAAAAAACGGCGTAGAAAAGGATTTTTACGAAGACGGGAAGCTGATGGATGAAATAACCTATGAAGACGGCAAGATGAACGGCACCGCCAAAGCCTATTATGAAACAGGCGAGGTATGGCGCGTTATGGTTTTGAGCAACGATATGATGAACGGCCCCGTAACGATGTATTACAAAAACGGCAGCATAATGCTGCGCTCGTTTTACACAAACGATACGCTGGATGGCACCGAAACCATCTATTATGACAACGGAAAAGCTGAAATGGAAACCCCGTACCATAACGGCTTGAAGAACGGTACTGTTAAATTGTATGGCAGGAATGGCAAACTGCTGGAAGAAGACCTGTATAAGGACGGAGTGTTCATACAGGCGGTAAAACACGGGCAGGATAAATAAGTAGTTCGTCAATCAAAAATAATATGTGCGGTATAAACGGAATTTTGGGAATAAACGACAGCGAAAAGGCAGCGCTGCTGGTAAGCGGCATGAACAATGCCCTTGCCCACAGAGGTCCGAATGACGAAGGTGTTTTTACAGACACCGGCGTGGGGCTTGGCCATCGCCGCCTCTCCATCATCGACCTGTCGAAGAACGGGCATCAGCCCATGACTACCATAGACGGACGCTATACCATAGTGTACAACGGCGAACTGTATAACTATAAAGCCCTTAAAATGGACATGCAGCGTTCTGCCGCCGGTTCAACAGATGCCCCATATCCGTTCAGGACACAAACCGACACCGAGGTAATTCTTGCGGCATACCTGCGCTGGGGAGTAAAGTGCCTGGGATATTTCAACGGAATGTTCTCCTTTGCCATCTGGGATAATAAAGAGCGGGAGCTGTTCATTGCACGCGACCGCCTCGGCATAAAACCGCTCTATTACTGGCACAATGATTCGGTGTTCGCCTTTGCATCGGAAATGCGCGCCCTGCTCGAAACAGGACTGATGCCCCGCAGGGTGAGCGCGGCTTCGCTCAACGACTATGTATCGTTCCAGACCGTTCATGCGCCGCACACCATCATGGAAGATATACTGATGCTGCTGCCGGGGCATTACCTCCTGCTGAAAAGCGGGAACATCAGCGCCACCGTTCAGCCGGTAAAATACTGGAGCGCAAACAGCTTCGGCGGAAACAGTGAAACGAAGCCCTATAAAGAAATTTGCAGCAACGTAAAAGAGCTGCTCGCCTCTGCGGTTGAAATGCGCCTGGTGTCCGACGTCCCCTTCGGGGCATTCCTGTCGGGAGGTATCGATTCGGGAATTGTGGTTGCACTCATGGCCCAGATCATGAACCGCAAAGTAAAAACCTTTACGGTAAGTTTTGGCGAAACGGGGTTCGACGAAACGCCGTATTCCGGACTGGTGGCAAAAAAATACGGCACCGACCACCAAAATATCATCCTTACCGCCGAATCATGCCTCGAAAAACTGCCTGCGGCGCTTGCAGCTATGGATCACCCCGGCGGCGACGGCATAAACAGTTATATCGTATCGCAGGCTGCCAGGGAGCAGGGCGTAACCATGGCGCTGTCAGGTCTGGGCGGCGATGAGCTCTTTGCCGGATACCCTTTGTTCAAACGCCTTTACCGTCTTCAAAAAATGCAGGGGCTTCAACCGCTTGCCAAACCCCTTCTCACCACTCCCGCCATTCTGCTCAACATGCTTATGCCATCGCCGGCTTCGGCTAAATTCAGGGAGCTGTGCAGGCTGCCCGGCTGGACCCTCGATAGCACATACCCCCTCATGCGGCAGGTGTATTCATATAATGAGGCTGCAAAGTTGCTAAACAGCAATGCCGGTTTTACAAGGAGCGCCGAGTTCAGCTCGCAGCAGGGCCTGCTCTCGAGGATAAGCACAGCCGAACTGAACCACTACCTTGCCGATGTGCTGCTGCGCGATACCGACCAGTTCAGCATGGCACATGCGCTGGAAGTGCGGGTGCCCTTCCTCGACCACCGCCTGGTGGAATATGTGCTGGGCCTTGGCGATGACGCAAAGTATCCGCATACACCCAAAAAGCTGCTTGTGGATGCCGCCGGAGCGCTTCTGCCACCGGAGCTGCTGAACAGGGGAAAGACGGGCTTTACCCTGCCATGGAATAAATGGATGAAGAACGAGCTATTGACTTTCTGCGAAACGAATATCAATAACCTGGCCGGGCGCAATGGCTTTAATCGGGATAAGATATTAAATTTGTGGAACAGTTTTAAGAGAGGCAGCGCCTCAACGCCCTGGTATAAGCTATGGCACCTGGTGGCGCTCGAAAACTGGATGGAGAGAAATAATGCAGAGTGCTGAATAATTGTTAAACCCATAACCCCAAGCTTGAAAAAGAAAATACTCCTATTCACCGACTGGTTTTACCCGGGTTTTATGGCCGGCGGACCCATACAGTCGTCATACAACCTGATTACTCATCTCAAAGATTATTATGATTTTTCGGTGGTAACGCGCGACACCGATTATACCGACGCCGTGCCCTACAAGAACATTAAAAGCGACGCCTGGAATATATTGCCCAACGGGATGCGTGTGTATTATTTCTCGCAGAAAAAACTGAATATAGTTAACATGAAACGGCTTGTGGAAACGGAAGAGTTCGACATAGCCTACCTGAACAGCATGTACTCGCCGCGCTTTACCATTATGCCCTTATTCCTGCTTGGCAAATTGAAGAAACAGGTGATAGTTGCCCCGCGCGGAATGCTTGCCCCCAGCGCCATAGCCATAAAAAGCTGGAAGAAAAGACCATTTCTTCTGTGGCTGAAGAACAGCAGCTTCATCAAAGACATAACCTTTCATGCCGCTTCGGTGCAGGAGGAAGCGCATATACGAAATGTGTTCGGAAATCACGTAACCGTAAAAATGGCGCCCAATCTGCCTCATAAATACGATTCGTATAAAACAGAACGGGGCGCTGAAAGAAAAAAAGAACCGGGCACCGCCCATTTCCTTAGCGTGGCGCGCATATCGCCCGAAAAGAATCTGCTGTATGCGCTGGAACTGTTGCAGAAGGCGCAGGGCAGCATAAAATTCGACATTTACGGTCCGGTGTACGATTATCCCTATTGGGAGAAATGCAAAGCCGTTATGAACAGGATGCCGGACAATGTAAAGGTAAATTATTACGGGCCATTGGTTAAGGAGGAAACACCCGAGCGGTTCAAAACGGCACATTTCCTGCTGATGCCCACAAGGGGCGAAAACTTCGGGCACACCATACTCGAATCAATGATGTACGGTTGCCCTGCAATAATCAGCGACCAGACCCCCTGGATAAAGTTACAGGAAGCAAAAGCGGGGTTCGACCTGCCGCTTGATAACAGAGCCGCGCTAATTTCCGCCGTTCAGTCGGCTGTAGCAATGGATGCCCTCGAATACAGCATCTGGAGCGAAGGCGCACGGCAGTTTGCCTTTGGCTTCATCAACAATCCGCAACTGTTGCAGCAAAGCCTCGATATATTTAAAAATTAAGCCGCGGTAACCGCTACCCTGATGACCAAAATCAGTATCATCACAGCTTGTTTGAATAACGCTTCAACTATTGAAGGTGCTGTAAATTCGGTGCTGGGTCAGGATTACCCCGATGTGGAATATATTATAATTGACGGAGGCTCGACTGACGGAACCATAGATATTCTGAAAAAATACCAAAGCCGCATTGCAACCCTTGTTTCTGAACCCGACGGCGGCATATACCAGGCGCTCAACAAAGGAATAGGCAAAGCCACCGGCGACATTACAGGATTTCTGCATGCCGATGATTTTTACAATGGCAGCGGAGTGCTTGCCAAAGTGGTAAATGCCTTCGATATTTATAAAACAGATTGTCTTTACGGCGACCTGCAGTATGTAAGCAGGGAGAACAGCAACCGGGTGGTGCGCAACTGGATAGCCGGCAGCTACACCTATGGCCTGTTCCTGAAAGGATGGATGCCTCCTCACCCTTCGTTTTTTATAAGACAGGAATGTTATACCAGGTACGGCATGTTCAACACTTCACTGTCTATTTCCGCCGATTACGAGCTTATGCTCCGCATGATGCATAAGCATAAAATATCGGTGCATTACCTGCCCGAAGTACTGGTGAAGATGCGCACCGGAGGCAAAAGCAACAAGAGCCTCGGCAGCAGGATAAAAGCCAATATGGAAGACCGGAAGGCGTGGAAGATGAACAACCTGAAGCCGGGTATGTTCACCCTTTTACGCAAACCATTTGGGAAAATCGGGCAGTTTTTTTGATTAAATGAAACGTAATCAATAATTACCGACCTGTGCAGGCTTCTCCTGCTTTTCTACCCGCTTTATTAAGATTTACTATATTTGCTCACCTGTGAACGAAAGAAATGGAAACATTCCGGACAGAAAGCACGCCTAAGACACCTTCCATAATTTTTGACCCCGCCAAGGGGAAACTGGAAATTAAGGGACGGTCGATACCAGAAGACTCTATCGGCTTTTACAAAAAGCTGCTCGATCTGCTTGAGGAATATGCGCAAACCTGCACCATTCCGGTACAGGTGGATGTAATGCTCGAATACTTTAACACCGCTTCGTCGGTATGCGTGCTGGAAATACTAAAGCGTTTTGAAGCGCTCCACCAGCGCGGCATACCGGTTGTAATAAACTGGCACTATGAGGAAGACGACGACTATATGCGCGAAACAGGCGACGACTTCCAGACCCTGCTCACAGTGCCCGTGCATTTAAAAGAAATAGAGCTTTAATTCAGGGCAATTTCCTGTTCCGTTTCTGCGCGGTTTTGTGGCATTTTACTTTTTGCCGCTTCCGTATTCCATCAGGTACCTGTTAATGAATTCGTCGAGGTCGCCGTTGAGTACTTCTTGCACATTGGATGATTCGTAGCCGGTACGCAGGTCTTTTACCAGTTTGTAAGGGTGCAGCACATAGTTGCGTATCTGCGAACCCCATTCTATTTTCTTCTTGGTGCTTTCAATGGCTTCCACTGTCTCCATTTTGCGGCGCATCTCGCGTTCATACAATTGTGATTTCAGCATCTGCAATGCCTTATCCTTGTTCTGTAGCTGTGAGCGCGACTCCTGGTTTTTTATAATGATGCCCGAAGGCTTGTGGTAGAGGCGCACGGCCGTTTCCACCTTGTTCACATTTTGCCCGCCCTTGCCGCCGGAGCGAAAGGTTTCCCATTCTATTTCGGAGGGGTTTATCTGAATATCCACGCTGTCGTCTATGAGCGGGTACACATATACCGATGCGAAGGAGGTATGCCTGCGGGCGTTGGAGTCGAATGGCGAGATGCGCACCAGGCGGTGCACGCCGTTTTCACCTTTCAGGTAGCCAAAGGCATAATCGCCTTCTATTTCGAGGGTTACCGATTTCAAGCCCGCTGTTTCACCGTCCTGCTTGTCCACTTCCTTTACCGAGAAGCCTTTTTTTTCGGCCCACATCAGGTACATGCGCATAAGCATATACGACCAGTCCTGGCTTTCGGTGCCGCCGGCTCCGGAGTTTATCTCCACCACTGCATTCAGGCGGTCTTCTTCCAGCCCGAGCATGTTCTTGAATTCGAGTTCCTGGAGCAGTTTAATGGTTTGGCCGTACTGGGTATCCAGTTCTTCGGCTGTGGCGTCGCCCTGTTTAAAGAAGTCGTGTGTAAGCAAAAGGTCGTCCATGCTGCGGTTCAGCCGGGCATAGGCGTCGGTCCATGACTTTTGCATCTGAATCTGTTTCAGAAGTGCTTCAGCCTTTTTAGGGTCGTTCCAGAAATCGGGGGCTTGGGTAAGAGCTTCCTGTTCAGCTATTTTTTTCAAACGTGCAGGCACGTCAAAGATGCCTCCCCAGCGTGTCGAATCGCTCTTTAGCTTCTTTTATTTGTTCTTGTGTTATCAAGGTTTCTATAGATATTAGCTAAATACTTATTTCAAATATACCTTTGTTTATCTTCCCATTTAATTTTTTTCGGGTTATGTTTATCAATGGCTGAATGGTTTCATCCCTGTTATTATGGGCTGCAAGGATAAAAATTGTTACAGGGAATTTTTTAATGCTTTGCTGGTATTTTAAGTTTTTATCTGTAGTAAGCAGAACATCAAACCGGTAAGTTGTCATTAACTGCAACAATTCTCCGTTTTTTTTGCCGCTCCATCCCATTTCCTCAATAGTTTTGACTACATGTTTGTCAAAATCAATCTTCAATGTTTGTGAAATATTTTCGTCAAGCAATACTTTCATCCAGCACAACTAATTTCTCCGCCTTATGCAAAACCTCTACAACTAATTTCTTTTTTACGGTTGGGAAGCTTTTTAAAAAATCATCAATGGAATAGGCGCCTTCAAGATAGTCAAACAAAGTTTGAACGGGCACACGAGTGCCTGTAAATACAGGCGTTCCGCCCAATATATCCTTATTTACAGTAACTGCCTTTGTTTTCATTTTAATAACGTTTATGAATATTGCAAAGATACTCTTTTCCCCACGTTTATTTCTCTTTTTAACGGCGCCTATTAACTTCCGGAATAAACGTTTCAATTCAATAAATTCCCGGAAACTTCCCCGGGTCCGCTTCATTCATAATATTATACACCGCTTCGTAAATATCGTCTGCCGAAGGTTTGGAATAATAGTCGCCGTCGGAGCCGTAGGCAGTGCGGTGCGCTTTGGCGGTAAGGGTACGCGGGGCTGAATCAAGGTAGCGGTAGCCTCCCTGCAGTTCCAGCACCTGCTGGAGCATATAAGCGGTGGCTCCGCCCGGCACGTCTTCGTCCAGGAACAGGATGCGGTTGGTTTTGGCCAGCGAGGCGAGTATGGTCTGGTTCAGGTCGAAAGGCAGCAGGGTTTGCACATCAATTATTTCGGTTGAGATGCCTGCCTCCTGCAGGATATCTGCCGCTTCGGCCGCCATGCGGCAAAGCGGTCCGTAGGTTACCACGGTTACATCGGTTCCCTGCCGCAGCACTTCGGGTATGCCGAGCGGCACTTTAAATTCGCCGAAGTTGGAGGGTGTTTTTTCTTTCAGCCTATAGCTGTTCAGCGGCTCCACCACCAGTGCGGGTTCGTCGGCCGACAGGAGGGTGTTGTAAAAGCCTGCCGCCTGTGTCATGTTGCGGGGTACGCATACATACATACCGCGCAGCGAATTTATGATCATGCTCATGGGCGATCCGCTGTGCCAGATTCCTTCGAGGCGGTGCCCGCGGGTACGCACTATAACGGGGGCGCGCTGCCTGCCTTTGGTGCGGTAGGTGAGGGTGGCCAGGTCGTCGCTTAATATCTGCAGGGCGTAGAGCAGGTAATCGAGGTATTGTATTTCGGCAATGGGTCGCAGTCCGCGCAAGGCCATCCCTATTGCCTGTCCTATTACAGTTGCCTCGCGTATTCCGGTGTCGAACACGCGCTCTTCTCCATATTTCTTTTGCAGGTTTTCCAGCCCCTGGTTTACGTCGCCGAGGCGTCCTACGTCTTCGCCGAAAACAACCACATTGGGGTATTTGGCAAGCAGGGCGTCGAAATTCTCCCTAAGTATTTCATAGCCGTTCAGCACGGTTTCGCCGGGAGCATGCAGAACAGGCACGGCCTGAACGGTTAGCGCGGCGGAGCTATACAGCGTCGAATCGAACCGCCCGGCATTTTGTTCCGAATAGAGTTTTGCAAATTCAATAAGTTCATTGGCGGGGTTGCTTTTGCCGGTGGCGAGCAGCCTTGCCGCCTGCCTTAGGGATGTGCTTACGTCGCGGCGCAGCGGTTCTTTCAGTGAACGCAGCGCCGATGCCACAGATGTTATTTTTTCCGCCTGTGCCGATGAGTTTGCGGCGGCTTCTATCAGCGAAGCCGCTTTGTCCGCTTCCGCTTTTATGGAGGATGTAAAGTCGCTCCATGCTTCGTCCCTGGCTTTTTTTACCGTTGCTTTGGCCTGCTGTTCTATGGCTGCGAGTTCATCTTCTGTGGCTATGGCAAATTTAAGCATCCACTGTCTCATCCTTTGTATGCAATCGAAGTCTTTTTCCCAGCGCAGGCGTTCGGGTGTTTTGTACCTTTCGTGCGAGCCTGATGTGGAGTGCCCTTGTGGCTGGGTTACCTCTTCCACATGAATGATTACAGGCACGTGTTCCGCGCGGCACAATTCCGCAGCTTTCCGGTATGTTTCGCAGAGTTCGGGATAATCCCATCCCTTTGCGCGGTATATTTCATACCCCGGGTTCTTTTTGTCGCGCTGCATTCCTTTCAGAGCTTCGGATATGCTTGATTTGGTGGTTTGGTACTTTTTGGGCACCGATATGCCGTAGCCGTCGTCCCATACGGAAACAAGCATGGGTATTTGCATTACCCCTGCGGCGTTTACGGTTTCCCAGAAAAGGCCTTCGGAGGTGCTGGCATCGCCTATGGTACCGAAGGCTATCTCATTGCCATTGCGGCTGAAGCGTTCGAATCCGGGGGTTTGCAGTGCGGCTGTATGCCTGTATGTTTTCGAGGCGAGGGCCAGGCCGAGAAGGCGCGGCATCTGGCTGCCCGTGGGTGATATGTCGGATGAGGAGTTTATTAAATCGGTAAGATTTGCCCATGATCCGTCTTCGTTTACCGTGGGGGTGGCGTAGTGTCCGCCCATCTGCCTGCCGGCGCTCATAGGCTCGGCTGTTATGTCGGCATGGGCGTAAAGGCCCGCAAACCATTGCCTGATGGTGAGGATGCCGGTTGCGAAGGCGAAGGTCTGGTCGCGGTAGTATCCCGATCTGAAATCGCCTTTCCTGAATGCCTTAGCCATGGCTAATTGCGGTATCTCCTTGCCGTCGCCGAAGATTCCGAACTTAGCTTTGCCCGACAGCACTTCGCGCCTGCCGAGCAGGCTCGCCTCGCGGCTTTCGCAGGCTATGCGGTAGTCGTTCACCACGGTTACTTTAAATTCTTCAAATGAAATTTCGCTGCTGCCTGCCATGTTTTGCATTTCTTCCGTTTTGGGCATAAATCAGTAAAGTTGAAATCCCGATAGCTATCGGGAGAAAGTTGAAAATTGTTATTTGAGTAAGCAGATGATTCGTTTAGTATTGAATGTTCAACAAATTTATGATTTGTTTCGGAACCGGCACGGCATTCCAATGATTTTTTTAGAATTTCCCCATCCATTCTAAAATTATTCAGAATAGGGGAGGCTCACTGCCCCGCAACTGAAAATATTTACAGCCCATTGAAGTAAATTTTTATTGCCTCGCGGCCAACGGTTTATAAATGTATGTTTATTAGAAAAGTAATAAAAAGATTAATAGTAAATAAAAAGTATATATATTTGTTTCGATTTTAAGAATCATAAAGCAGATACCCGCCTGAATGCAGAACTAAGAATTAAAACAAACCGGAACCATGTCTTTACTTCTTGCCTATACATTTAATGAACAGAATGCCGCGCCCTGGGATTATTCAGGCAACAAGTGGACGGGTGCAGGCAACGGGCTTACCTTTACCGGAGGACAGAACTATGGCTATGCGGGCAGATTCGGGCAGGGCAGCGGCGCAACATATATAAGTGTAAGCCCATTATCATTTACAGGGCTTGGTGCATTAACCATATTCTCCAGCTTT
>VFSW01013724.1_pt1 | contig 11245 bp, 10 predicted proteins | sample 5358111 | NCBI WGS metagenome assembly VFSW01 (sample SAMN11554181, study PRJNA540505) | mine drainage metagenome | isolation source: sediment from site ElyBrook_90M | place: USA: Ely Copper Mine, Vershire, VT | collected 2017 | reverse complement strand
ATAAAAACAACTATACGATGTACAACCAATTATTAAACTCACCCAAAAATCTGTAATAAAAGCTTTCCAATAATGGCTTGCTTGGTCAAAGCGGCTCCCTACAAGATGATAAACAAATTGGCTTCCGTTCCATAGGGTACCTACAGGCGCAATAATGATGCCTATCGCAAGGATACCGACCATACGCGCTAAACAACGAACCGTCTTTGGAGGAATACGCTTCCAAGAATCGATGGAAGTACGCGCAAAAAGATCAACTTTGGCAGAAGTCAACGTTTCGCGAATAGACCCTTTATCTTCCACCTTAAGCAGCTCACAATTGGATGGATATAACCACTTGGAAGACATCATCCATTTGTAACAAGAAAGTGATAATGCCTCGGCTTTAACCATGGCAACAAGCCTAATTGACAAAAGAATATTTTCCAATGAGCGATTTTTTAAAGATCTGCTATAATGTATTCCCTAATGACACATGCGTTTGTTTCCTGCGGATCTAACCTCGAAGAACTCCTCGCCCAAGAGCTCAAGGCCCTCGGCATTTCCTCTACCCCGGGGAAAAGAGGCGTATATATTCCTCAAGAAATCGACGCCGTCTACCGCGTAAACTACGAAAGCCGCATCGCCAGCCGTGTTCTCTGGCCGCTCGCTCAAGCCCCTTGCCGCGATCGCACTGATCTCTATAACGCCACCTTATCGGTCGATTGGTCACGCTACATCTCCCAACTCCAAACCTTTGCCATCGATGTCGTCGGCGCCCACGCCGCCTTTGATAACACCCTCTTTGCTGCGATGGTCGTTAAAGATGCCATCTGCGATCAGTTTCGAAAAAAATTTGGAACGCGCCCCAACGTCGATGTAAAAAATCCCGATATCCAACTCCATCTCCTCCTCATCCCCGGCAAAATCATCCTCAGCTACGACACCTCAGGCGTCCCTCTGCACAAACGCGGGTACCGCATCCAGACCGTCATCGCCCCTCTGCAAGAGACCCTGGCGGCCGCCGTTCTGCAACTGGTCAATCTCACCCCCGATGACGTCTTCTGCGATCCCTTTTGCGGATCAGGAACTTTTTTGATCGAAGCAGCCATGAGAATGACCCACACCCCCGCCGGATATTATCGCCAAAAATGGGGTTTTGAGAAGATGCCGCAATTTGCAGCTGCAGCTTGGAAAAGTTACAAAGAAGCGACGAACAAAAAAATTATCCCCTTACCGCCAGGCAAAATTTTTGGCAGTGATCTCGACCGTCATGCCGTCGTCATCTCCCGCGACCATATCAAGCGAACAGGATTTGCGATCGATGTCGCGAGCGGAGACGCCAAGAAACTCACACCGCCTCCAGGCATCACATGTGTTGTCACCAATCCACCTTATGGCAAGCGGATTACGTCCGAAGATCCCTATACCGATTTAGGAACTTACTTAAGCCGCTGCTCTCCTTCCAAAATTGCTGTTCTGTGCACGAGTGATGCGCTGATCGGCAATGTGGGCATTCCCTTAAGGCGCGCTAAGACGCTCTCCAATGGCGGTCTCGAAGTCTCAGTCTATATTCGATAAAGAATCATTGTCATTTTGGTGGGATTTCCATGCAAAATAAGCGGCAGCGGGTGTAAAACCGATTCCACACACGGAATATAACGTGTCTTTATCCATAAATGCTTGCGTAGTCATTAGAGCTAAAAGAGCCGTATGCGCCCCCCAATAATGGCTATTTTTGATCTTATTTTTTCTATGGAGAACTTGAAGAGTAAACGCCCCTAAAGTCAGCGCCCCGGAAAGAGAATAACCACAGTAGATCTGGGCAGCTCCTGAGACAGCTGTGACAACATCGATCAAATACCCGCATTGATCGGTAACGGCAATCCAACCCCATTCTTTTTTTCTTTCACCACTGAGTAAATAAGCCGCCATGCAAGCCCCGCCCACCAACATACCTTTTAGAGTTGTATTGATTAAACCTGTCTGATCAGATACAAGCGGAAGGAGTTGCTTTTGATGATCGAAGGCAAATGCGCTTACTCCACACAAATTTTTGACTTTCATGACTAAAACTAACGTCGAAAAGAGTTTTTTATCCCCGATCAATTTTGGATTTCCATGGAGCAGAATGTCTGTATAAAAGAAAAAATCAGAAGAAAGCGTTAAACGATTCATTTTAGGCCCCCCAAAAAAAAATTGAAAATCTCACTAAATTTGCCGACATCCCGAATTTTCGACAATGATTTATTGACCGAATCGATCCAGCTCATTTTATCGCTATAAAATCCACTCTATGAGATAAATAGGTCGGTATGGCCGAAAAAACCGAGAAGGCGACCCCGAAAAAGCTCCGCGACGCGCGGAAAAAAGGGCAAGTCGCCAAATCCCAAGATTTTCCTTCCGCGTTCACGTTCGTCGTCTCGATCGCGGCTATCCTCTTTAGCGCCGGCTATTTGTTCAAGATGCTCGCCGGTTATATGATCAATACTTTTCGAAGCATCGGCGGCAACATCGACCTCGCTCATCGAGCGGGAGGATATTTGCGCGAGAGCCTCGACGTCATCTTAAACGCCAGTCTTCCCATCTGCATCATCACCGCCGCGGTAGGCGTCATCGTCTCGTTTTTAATCGTCGGCCCCGTTTTTTCTGGAGAAGTTCTCAAGCCTGACCCCAAACGGCTCAACCCCGTAACGAACTTAAAGAACATTTTTAAAGTCCGCACACTCGTCGAACTCATCAAATCGGTTCTCAAAATCGTAGGAGCGCTCCTCCTGATCTACTCGGTGGTCTATAATAGCGTGCCCTCGATCATTGCGACGGCTGCGATGCCAGTCATCGGCAGTGCTGAAGTATTTTCTGATTTTTTATTCAAAGTGATCGTTCGCGTCGGTATCTTTTTTTTGGTGATCGCTTTTTTGGACCTCGCCTTTCAGCGGCACAACTTCCAAAAAGAGATGAAGATGGAAAAGTTCGAGGTCAAGCAAGAGTATAAAGACACCGAGGGCGACCCTCACATGAAAAGCCGCAGACGCCAGGTGGCTCAAGAAATGGCCTATCAAGAAGGACCCACGAGTGCGCGGCGCGCACGCGCGATTATCACAAATCCAATTCATATCGCCGTGGCCATCGAATATAACGAGGAAAAGGAACCCGCGCCGCGTGTGCTCACCATGGGGCAAGGAACCATTGCCGACCTGATTATTAAATATGGAATCGAAGGGCATGTTCCGGTCATGAGAAATGTGATTCTTGCACAAATGCTTTTCGAGAAAGGCAAAATCGGCGATTATATACCTGAGGAGACCTTTCAAGCGGTTGCAGAGATATTGCAGTGGCTCAAAGGTCTCGAAGGCCCAGAAACGGAATTATTTAGAAACCGATGAAAGATTTTTTAGCCAATCTCATTCGCATGATGGGGGGTGAAAAAGCCCTCCGTATCATCTCCCAATCGAGCGACATCCTCCTCGCTTTTTTCGTTATCACGATTGTGATGATGATCATCGTTCCTGTAAGCCCAGGCTTTCTTGATAGTTTAATTGCCATCAATCTAACCGTCTCGATTTCTCTTCTGATGGTGGCGCTCTATATTCCTAAAGCCGTGCAACTCTCGATGTTCCCCTCCCTACTCCTCATCACGACGCTGTTTCGGCTGGGCATTGAGATCTCCGCGACAAGACAAATTTTACTCCACGCCTACGCCGGCCACATCATTCAAACGTTCGGAGAGTTTGTGGTCGGGGGCAACTTTGTCGTCGGCGGTGTCGTCTTCTTGATCATCACCATCGTCCAGTTCATCGTCGTAACCAAGGGTGCTGAGCGCGTCGCTGAAGTCGCTGCTCGTTTCACCTTGGACGCTATGCCCGGTAAGCAGATGAGCATCGACGCCGATATGCGCAGCGGCGTCATCGATGCAAATCAAGCCCGCGAGCTACGCCTGGCTTTGGCCAAAGAGAGCCAACTCTACGGAGCCATGGACGGAGCGATGAAGTTCGTCAAAGGAGACGTGATCGCAGGTATCGTGATCGCCGTCATCAACATCGTCGGGGGCCTTATCATCGGCGTCTCGATGCACGGCATGACCGCGCTGCAAGCTGCCCAAACCTATACGTTGCTCTCCATCGGGGGCGGCCTCGTCGCACAGATCCCCTCACTCCTCATCTCCCTCACAGCCGGTATCGTGACCACCCGCGTCTCGAGTGAGAAAAAAGACTCTCACCTCGGAAAAGAGATCTCCAGCCAGCTTCTCAGCCAGCCCAAAGCGATCATGATCGCGGCCGTCGTACTCTTTCTTTTTGGATTTATCCCCGGCTTTCCTAAATTTACTTTTATGTTATTAGGGCTGGGGTTGGGCGCCATCGGATTTACGACATGGTATAACGCGAGAAAAGCGGCTACTAAAGCAGCCGGTGGTCTTATCGGCGCAGCGGAGACCGAAGTTGAAGGCCACACGATGGTCCGCGGCCCCAGTGATGAATATGCGCTCACGCTGCCTGTCATTTTAGAAGTGGGAAAGGGTCTATCGGCCACGATCAAAAAAGATCGGCAGGGAATGACGTTCATCGAAGACATGATCCCCAAAATGCGCCATGCCCTCTATCAAGATTTAGGTGTTCGCTTCCCCGGTATTCACGTGCGAACCGATTCTCCCACCCTCGAATCCGATGAATACTCGATCTTCCTTAACGAAGTTCCCACTGTGCGCGGAAAAATTTTAGAAGGCGCCCTCCTTGTTAACGAATCCCCAGAAACGCTTCGTCGTTATAATCTTCCCTTTACGCAATCGAAGACCGCTTTTGGTCAGATGTCGATTTGGGTCGATGCTAGATATACGGAAGTTTTACAAAGAGCCAATGTTAAATTTTGGAAGCCTCTCGACGTGATCGTCCTCCATCTCTCCTACTTTTATCGCCAACATGCCGCCGATTTTATCGGCATCCAAGAAGTACGCGGTATCCTCGAGTTCATCGAAAAATCATATCCGGACCTCGTCAAAGAAGTCACCCGCTTAGTCCCCCTACAAAAACTCACCGAGATTTTTAAGCGCCTCGTGCAAGAACAAATTTCGATCAAAGATCTTCGCACCATCTTAGAATCGCTCAGCGAATGGGCCCAGACCGAAAAAGACACCGTTCTTCTCACGGAATACGTTCGATCCTCCCTGAAACGTTATATCAGCTATAAATATTCTCAAGGACAGACCGTCCTTGCCGTCTACTTGCTCGATCCCGAGATCGAAGATATGATCCGCGGCGCGATCAAGCAGACATCAGCCGGCTCGTATTTAGCGCTCGATCCCGACTCCGTCCAAATGATCCTGCACGCGATGCGTACCGTCATCGTGCCGACCCCGATGGGAGGACAGCCGCCCGTCATGCTGACCGCCATCGACGTGCGCCGCTTTGCGCGCAAACTCATTGAAGGAGAGTTCCCCGAGCTTCCTGTTGTTTCCTATCAAGAGATCGTTCCCGAAATCCGCATCCAACCCCTCGGAAGAATACAATTGACCTAGAGCCTGGATTTTCATCTTAGCAAATAAACTCCTATCTGGTAAATTTTCTCTTTAATCAAGGAGAAATCATCATGTCTTCTACTACATCCGTATCCAGCAGCAACCGACAACCTGCTTTACAATCTCGGCAAGATATATTCGAAAGTCTGGCTGCTAAAACTTGTAAAGTTGTTTGGTCTCCAACACAAACTCCAAAACCATATGATAAACCTCAGGAACAAGTAGAAACCTCAGGCTGTTTTATTCGGAAGGCTAACGGTGGCATACGCGTTTTAACTTGTTTTCATGAACCGGAGTGGCAACACTATAAAATCACCATTATATACCAATCTAAGACCTTTAACGGAGGATTGGGAAAGGAGGTCTCGCTCGATTTAGCGTTGCAGCACGATTTGACAATGATTGATGTCGATGCAAAAAGCGAGAATTTTCCCTTCTTCGATATTACGGTAGGCCCCTCATTTCCAAGCCTAGGAGAGAAAATTTATTTTGCAGGCTTTCCACTAGGAGAAAGAGAACCCCTTATTCATAAGGGCTATATCTCTTCTTCAGAACTAAACAATGGTTCATTTAAAATAGATGGAACTGTTGTTCGCGGCCATTCGGGTGGGCCTGTTGCAAGAATGCAAGCCGATCAATTAGAGTTGATAGGAATTGTAAACTCACAGCTAGTTAATTTAACTGATCAACTAGTTAAAATTTCCCATTTAGAACTTCCAAGATTTCGAGCTTATAATGACCATGCTCCTACTTATGCGAAAGACACAAATGTTATTACAGTAGTGAACCAGCTTGTCGGCAATTTATTATCAAACCTTTCGACGGGAATTGGGACAGCTCGATTCATTACCCTTCATCTATTTATCAGCTATCCTTTTCCAAAACGAACAGTCCCTATTTCTACAATGCTTTCCGCAAAAACAGTAACTAATGAGCTTGGATACATACAGCAATTCCAGGAGCAAAAAATTGATGATTATGGAGCCAGCAGCGTTTTTCAATCGATGCAAGGAGATGATCCCTGGGTTAAAAAACATCTCCGCTCTGGGACAGGAAATGATAGCCCCCTAGAAACAACTTCTCATCCATCCATGACTCGAGAACTTCCTGTAATGAAGGGAGAGCATGTTCCAGCTAAATCTAACCAACATCCTGAAGTCTGGAATTGGGTACATTACCTTAAAACAAATAAAAGAGCCCTTTTTAACAAAATAACAGGGAGAGCAGATAATCGAGGAAAGGACAATTCGAGAGGCAAGGATAATGTAAGCAACGATGAGTTTGAATTATGCATTCAATATCATTACATCATGGAAAAGATAGATTCCAAATCAGAAGATCCAAATGAAATTCATTTAGACATCAATAGCAGTAAGCTCAATGAAGAAGCAAAAAAAATGCTACGCGACTCCTTAAATCCAGCTATAGAGGCAGAGGAAACTGATTTCATAGAAAAGGTGGAAGAAGATGTGAAGAACTTTATAAAAAAAGCATCTGAATTGAAACCAAAAGCGCTAAAGCAGCGAAAAGGTGAACTCGAAAAAGGCCGAGATGAACTAAAGCAAAGAGTCAACACTTTGGTAGAAGACGCTAAAAAAAAACAGCAACTCATCAGCAAATTGGAAAGCTGTCTAAATCAATACTAGCAAGTCTTCTAAAAGACGCGTGAAGATTATAAAGCCTTTCGCTAGACTGACGATATATGGCAGGCGACCACATCATTCCCCACCGCGTCGATTCGATTAAAAGCGATACAGTAAGAGCACAGCAAGCCCTCGCCGCTCAAAAACTCGTTCAGTACGATATCTATCTCGATTCAGCTGCTGAAGAGTTCCAAGAGTGGAGCGAATCGACCTGGAGTCCGCTCGTTCTCATGCGCAACTTCCAAAACCTCGAGAAACGTGCTCGGGAGCGCGCTCGTGGGACTGAACAAACCGCTCAAGAAGAAAAGACCGAAGAGGAAGAAGAGCTCAAGCTCATTCAGCGGTTAGAATCCATCTCCAAGGAATTTCAAGACCGCAACCCCGAGCTTCAATCCCGCACTCTCCAGCTACTGCGCTCGCGCATCTCTGACCGCGACAGCGTCGAAGATATCGTGCGCAAAGTCCGCTCCACTTACATCGACTTATCGCTCGCCGATGAAGCCCTCGATTTTCTTCTCGAGACCGCAGACGCCGCCATGCGCGACAAAATCCTCCGCGCTAAGGAAGAGCTCAACCGGCTCTATGACCGCGAGATCCGCGCAGGCCGCAACATCAACACACAAGCACGGGAGTTCTCCACCCAAGGCCTCGGCTCGGCCAATGCTCTACGTGACCTCTATCGCAATATCACCGGCAACCCACGCGATGCACAGACACTGTTCCAAGAGCTCACGACTGCTTATCCTTACGACAAGATGAAAATCGTCCTCGAGTTCCTTCTCCATTCTCTCGGCGCCGATCTCAAATCTAAAGGCACTTCGATTTCCCGCGCAGAGCTGCAGCGCCTCATGACCGAAACGCGCAATATGCAAGCCATTTTAGGCGTTTTCCGTTTCTTCCAATCCCGCATGGGCCTCATCGAAAGTTCTCATGAGCGGCTAGGCCTCCCCATGTCCTCGCGCATTACGTTCGAAGCGCTCGCTAAACTCTTCGTAAAATTCCTGGCCGAGCGCTATCCATCCGTCGACAAAGCGCTCCAGCTTGCGCACCAGCTCGGCATATCCGATGAAGCCGCAGCGATGATGATCATTTACGTCCAATATCGCGACGCGATCCGTCAAGTCGCTCCCCGGCTCTTCCGCGATGAAAAGCACCGTCAAGACATGCTCACCTGCTTCATTGAAACCCTCGAAGAAATCGATGAAGAGCTTGAAGAAGAAGAGGAAGACGAAGAAAAAGAGAAAAAGGGTAAAAAAAAATAAATGGATAGATTTGCTACCCTACTTGCCGATCTCGGAACGCTCATCAATGTTCCACTCCATCCCGATGCAAAACGCCTCTGCCGTCTCAACATCGACAACAAAATCCATCTTCAAATTCAAGAAGAAGAAAATCAAGACCGGCTCCTCGTCGCTTGTTTTGTGGGGGAAATCCCACCGGGAAAGTTCCGCGAAAATCTCCTTAAAGCAGCCCTCAAAGAAAATAATATTTATCCTCGTCTAGGAACGTTTGCTTACTCTGCGCGCAACAATCAACTCACCCTCTTCGCCTACGCTTACTATCCCGGACTGCATGGCGACAACTTTGCTGATTTCCTCGCCTCGTTCCTCGAAAAAGCCTTCACATGGAAGACAGCCCTCGAGACAGGCCTAATCCCTGAGCGGGGCCAAACACTCCACAAAACCGGCCCCTCCATTTTCGATATCCAAAAGAAATGACCCATCATGGAATAGACCTTCCGCTTTCCGCACTCCGCACAAAAAAAAGTTCGGGCATTGGAGAATTTCTCGATCTACTACCCATGATCGATTGGTGCGCCAGCCTAGGGATGGACATCATCCAGCTTCTCCCCCTCAACGACTCTGGCCACGACCCCGGCCCCTACAACGCCCTTTCCTCTTGCGCGCTCCACCCCATCTATCTCTCACTCCATGCACTGCCAGGCGTGAAAAAACTCCCCGACTGCGCATCTCTACTGAGCATGCCGCGCGTTGCCTATGCAGAAGTTCTCTCGCTCAAACTCGATTTCTTGCGCTCTTACCTTGAGCACGCTGGACCACAGATTCTTAAAAACCCAGCCTTCGACGAGTTTCTCCAGCAAAACCCCTGGGTCGTCTCCTATGGCCTATTCAAACACCTCAAAGATCGCCTTGGCCACACTTATTGGATGAGCTGGCCTGATGAAATTAAAGACGCTCCCGAAAAAACACTCGTAAAAAAATACTGGGACGACATCCTCTTTCACATCCTCGTTCAATACCTCTGCTTTATGCAGATGACAGAAGTCAAAGCACATGCAGCCTCACGCCGCGTCCAGCTTCTAGGAGATATTCCTATCCTCATCAGCAGCGAAAGCGTCGATAGCTGGAGGAATCCCGATCTTTTCAACTTCACTCTTGCCGCGGGAGCTCCGCCGGATGCTTATAATGCCGAAGGACAATATTGGGGATTTCCTCTGTATCAATGGGAAGAGATGAAAAAACAAAACTACGCCTGGTGGAAACAGCGCATCGAAGTTGCCAGCCGCTACTACGATCTCTATCGCATCGATCATGCGGTGGGATTTTTTCGCATATGGGCCATTCCACTCGAGCATCCTCCGAAAGAAGGAAAATTTGTTCCGGAGAATCCCGCTTTATGGATTCCCCAAGGAAAAGAAATCTTACAAACCCTGCTCGATGTATGCCCCATGCAACCCATTGCTGAAGACCTCGGCGATGTTCCCCCTTCCGTTCGAACATGCCTCACCGCACTCGGCATTCCGGGAACAAAGGTCATGCGCTGGGAACGTGAATATATCGATCACCGCAGCTTCATTCCTCTGCAGCAATATCCAAGGCTTTCCCTCACAACCGTCTCCACTCATGATTCTGAAACTCTGCAAGAGTGGTGGCAATACGATCCCGAGAGCGCAATAGTCTTTGCCTGCATGCGAGGCTGGAACTATTCCCCCGATCTGACCTTTGAGCAGCGGCTGGCGATTCTCAAAGAATCTCATCACACTCCCAGCCTCTACCATGTCAATCTTCTCCAAGAATATCTTGCCCTCTTTCCCGATCTCGTTGCTCCTCGCCCCGAGGATGAAAGGATCAACATTCCCGGCCACATACTGCCCACCAATTGGACCTATCGGTTCCGCCCCTCGCTTGAGGAAATGACTTCCCACGCCCCTCTCCGCGACAGCCTACTCAATATTCTCCAAAAATAGATTTTCTTTATCTTCTTCATTCATTAAGATTTCCGACCATAAAGGAAAAAACCATGAGCAGCTTAAATAAAATCTTAAATTCTGAATCTGAATTATTTTCTTACTTTACATTCCAAGTGGAACAACGAAATTCTCCCATGCCAATATTTTCTCCTATACCTTCCAACTCTTCGTTAAGTGGAAGAGTTGCTGTCCTGCCGCCCAAGAAAGAAATTATGCTTCTGATAGAACAAAAGCAATGGACCCGGGTATTTTCTCTATTGGACCCTTTATGCGACGATCCCATAACAGATGTGGAGTATCTGGCTTTGCGTGCTACCGCGTATATTAAAAACAAAGACCCTATTCACGCCCTACAAGATACAGAAAAAGCGCTAACAATCAAACCCAATGAGCCCAGACTATTGGTGACCCAAGCAAACTTACGCAAACACTTATTTGGCACTTCCTTCCTGCAACCTAATAAAAAACAGAAAATTGAGAGAAACTAAACCATGAACCCAGTAACATTCCTTAGAAAGAGTTTACAGCCAATAACCCAGCCTCCGATTCCTACCCAACTTCCGCCTATAAATTCGACAAGCTCCCCTACGGATATTTTCACTATATCTTCACTAAAAAACCTGATTGTTTCTTACTGCGATCAACGCCTCTACACCTCTGCTCATTTTGCGGTCAATCAACTCTTCCAATATAATATATCATTAGCAGAATATTACAAATGGCATGGCTTTGTTTATGAAAAAGCGGGCAACATAAAACTTGCTTTTAGAAGCGTAGAAATAGCTCTTATCCTGCAACCAGACAATTCGGAACTACAAACCCTCAGAAATCGATTACTTCCGCTTCTTCCGAGATAGAAGAGAGGCTTCGCTCGCTTTCTCAATCCATTTCTTGAGCTGA
>VFSW01013723.1_pt1 | contig 11246 bp, 9 predicted proteins | sample 5358111 | NCBI WGS metagenome assembly VFSW01 (sample SAMN11554181, study PRJNA540505) | mine drainage metagenome | isolation source: sediment from site ElyBrook_90M | place: USA: Ely Copper Mine, Vershire, VT | collected 2017 | reverse complement strand
CGGCTATCGGCGGAAATGAACGCCAATATCCGCGTGGGGCTGGAAGCGGGCGAATGCGTGGCTCCGCGGGTGCGGCGCAAATCCTGGCGGATTCCGCCGATCTGGCGGCCGGCGGCGATGGCAGCGGGCGTACTGGCGATGCTGGCGCTGCTGGCGGGCGCGTGGTGGCTCAATATGCCGTCGCAGGACACCCAATCTCTGAATCGCGTGCTGCGGGCGCTGGCGCTCGGACCTAACGCGGCGCTGGACGATCACGGTCCGGTGATTGAAGCCTCGCCCGAAGGGATTGAACTGCGCAAGGACGGAGGCGCGCTGGGCGTCGCCCAGGATTCGGCGCAATTGTTGACGGTTTCGGTAAGCACGCAAGGCTCGGCCAGCGCGCATTACGTCGATCAGGATACGGGACAAGTCACGATTACGAGCGTGTATGCGCAGTAACTGGATCATCTTCGCGTTGGCTGCGTCGGCGATGGCGCAGACGCCGGGCCGGAAGCTCGACTTCCCGGTGGATTCGCCGGTGCTGGCAGTCTCCTCCGATTGGAGCGAGACGAAGGCCACGCCTCGCGGCGGCGCTTACGTGCTGGATGTGCATGCGGTGCTGTCGCTGCGCAATGCCAGCCAGAAACGCATCCGGGGCGTGACGCTTTCGGTGCTGGCGCAGGAAGTGACGCCGGGCGGCAAGGGATCGGTTTCCGTGCCGAGTCTCGACATCGGACCGGGCGAGTCCTTTCCTCTGCGCATCGATCTGCCGCTGCTGTGCCCCCTGGGCGCGGGCGGTCCCATGGTGGAGGTGAAGCTCGACGGCGTGCTGTTCGACGATCTGACCTTCTACGGCTCCGACAAGCTGCATTCGCGGCGCACGATGACGGTGTGGGAACTGGAAGCGCGGCGCGACAGGAGATATTTCAAAAGCCTGTTGGAGGCCGCGGGCGCGGAGGGATTGCAAAAAGAAATTTTGACCGGCCTGGACCGGCAGCGCGAACGCCCGTCGGCGGGCGTGCAGATGGTGCGCGGCCGCTCCACCAACACCGATCCCGAGCGCGAAGTGCAGTTCGCTTTCCTGCAGATGCCGGATTCCCCGGTGGAGCCGACGGCGGGCTCGGCGCGCATCGCGGGCAACGAGGCGCGCGCGCCGCATATTAGCGTGCAAAACCGCTCCGATCGCCCGGTGAAGCATCTGGAACTCGGCTGGATCGTGAAGGACCAGCAGGGGCGCGAATTTCTGGCCGCGTCGATCCCCTCGGACGTGAACCTTGCGCCGGGCAAATCGGGCGCGGTGACGCAGGACACGGCGCTCAAATTTTCCGAGCGAACGCAGATCGACGGCATGACTGGATTCGTGGCCAGCGCGGAGTACGCGGACGGTTCGTACTGGATTCCGACACGCGGCGAACTGAACGATCCAAGGCTGCGCAACATCGTCGCGCCATCGCCCGAGGAACAGAGGCTGCTGCAGCTCTATCGCAAAAAGGGGCTAAATGGCCTGGTCGAAGAGTTGAAGAAGTTCTAAAGAAATGTCCCCTGGCTTACGCCAGGGCTGTGATTCATGGAAATCTCTCCAACCGACGTCAAGCGCCGCCTGGACGCGGGCGAAAAACTCCGCCTGATCGACGTGCGGGAGCCGGACGAATTCGCGCTCTGCTGCATCGCGGGCGCGGATCTGATCCCCATGCGCCAGATTCCGGCGGAGCTGCAGACGCTCGAAGGCTATTCCGATGAAGGTCCGCTGATCGTCTTCTGCCATCACGGCGTGCGGAGCCTGAACGTGGTCTCCTGGCTACGCCATAACGGCGTCGAGAATTGCCACAGCATGGCGGGCGGCATCGAAGCATGGAGCCTGATGGTCGATCCGTCCGTGCCGCGCTATTAGGGAGCTTTGATTCCCAGCCCCGGCTTGACTCCCTCCACCACCTTTCCATCGCGTACAACCACGACTCCGTTCACCAGCACGAACGGAATTCCCTCCGAGTACTGATTGGGCTTTTCGAACGTCGCCTTGTCGATGACCCGCGCGGAATCGAACACGGTGATATCGGCGTCGGCGTCCACCTTGATGCGGCCCTTCTGGGTGAATTTCAGCCGGTTCGCGGGCAAAATCGTCATTTTGCGGATCGCGCTCATGAGCGTCAGCGCCTTTTCGTCGCGCACATAATGCCCGCGCCCGCGCGCATACGTGCCCGCGCCGCGCGGGTGGCCCGTGCCGTTGAAAATCATGCCGTCGCGGGCGACGATGACGTCCGGCGCGGCCATCGCTTCGCGCGCGGCCTCCTCCGGGATCGAATGGATGATGACAAAGCCGCCCTCTTTCCGGTACTTCGCGAATGTGGCGGCGGTGAGCCGCTCGCCGGTGGCCACCCATTGCAGATCTTTGTAGGTGATCTCAAGCCTCTGCTGCCAATCCCCATCGAAGATCGCCGAATCGAGGCGGGTTTCGCCGGCCGTGTAAGGATACGCTTCGGTGGTGATGTCGAGCCCACGCTTGCGGGCTCCGGCGATCATTTCGAGCATCAGCCCCGTCTGGGCCTGCGCCATGCTGGTGATGTGCACGACGTGAATCGACGCGCCGGTGACGGCGGCGTCAGCGATCATCTCCTGCAAGGATTCGGTGACGCTGCCCGGCTCAATCGCGCCAGGCGAGCGCATGTGGACGAACACCGTCGCCTTGCGATCCGCCGCAATCCGGATGACGCTCAGAATCTCCGGATGAGTGGCCGTGGGCACATAGGCGATGCCCATGCCGATGCCGAGCGCTTTCTCGTCCAGGCCCTTGCGGATCAGATCCTCGGTGGCGTGCTGCTCTTCCGCCGTGGCCCGCCGATGCGCTGCGTCGCCGGTGGGCAGGAGCCCTCCCGGATCGTGCATCACGGCCATGCGCGCGGGGATATGGCCGGCGGTCGCGCCGAAGTTGATCAGCGCTTTGCCTTCACGAGCAGCGTACCACTGCGCGACCGGCGAGACGCCCACTTCAAGCTCCAGCGCCGTGGTGACGCCGTCGCGAGCCTTGTAGCGATAATTTTCGTCGTCCTGGCCGTGTGAATGGAGGTCGATAAAACCGGGCGCGACGACGAGCCCCTTGGCGTCGATCGTCGTCCGGCCCTGCAAGGGAAGCGGAGAAATCGCGGCGATGCGGCGGCCATTGATGCCGACGTTGCGGACGGCATCCAAGCCCGATTCCGGGTCCATCACGCGGCCATTGGCGATGACGATGTCGTACGTCTGGGCGCACAGCGGGATGGCCAGAAACAAGAGCGCGAACTTCATAATATGAGTCCCTTTCCGGATTGTTTGGCCCGCGCCACAGCGAGGTGCGCGGCGGCGACGTCTTCGATCGCCAGACCTTGCGATTTGAAAATCGTAATCTCATCGCGCGATGCGCGCGCGCAGGCGGCTTCGCCCAGTTCCGCGACGATATGCCCGCCGCCGAACGGAATCAGGTCGCCCGATTCCTTCAGGGCCGCCTCACGGGAATCAACGAAGACACGCGAGCGCGCGATCAGCGCCGGATCCATCTCCCGAAATTCGGGACGCGTGGCTCCGACCGAGACGACATGCGCGCCCGGCGCGACCCAGTCGTTGAATAGAATCGGATCATGCGCGGACGCGGCGAGGACGATCACATCCGCGCCCCGGACCGCAGCTTCGGCCGACGTACAAGGCGTGGCGCCGGTTTCCGCCGCGAACAGATAGAGGTTCTTCTCCGTCGGGCTCCAGGCACGGACCTCGTGAAACTTGCGCACGTGCGGCAGAGCTTCAAAATGGCTGCGCGCTTGAACGCCGGAGCCGAGAATCGCCAGCGTGCCGGCATCCTCCCGCGCGAGTTTCCTCACCGAAACGGCGGAAACAGCGGCAGTGCGGGCTTCCGTGATGTAGCGGCCGTCGAGGAGCGCCGCGAGCGCGCCAGTTTCGGGGTCCAGCAGGATAATCGTCGCCTGGTGCGTCGGCACGCCTTTCTCCGTGTTCGTCTCAAAAAACGTGACCAGCTTCGCGCCCAGCGCGGGCATCGATGGCGCGAAGGCGGGCATCAGCGCGAAGAAGCGATTCTGACCGGCCTCCAGCACGGTGCGCACGGGCTGCACTACGTCGCGAGCGGAAAACGCGGTCATCGCGGCGTCCATCGCGGCGATCAGGTCGGGCATCGGCAGCAGCGAGCGGACGTCCGCTTCGGTAAGGAACAGAGCCATTAGGCTACGTTATCATGATGGCTCGGAATGCGAAAACAGGATGTCCCCGTTTTGCTGGCCGGAGCCGCGGCGGTTCTGCCGGTGATTTCCATCGCCGGGTTCGAAATCGCGCTGGGCGCGGCGATTGTGGCGATGGCCGTACTCCGCGTGAAGCCGCGCTGGCCTCCCATCTGGCTGCCCATTTTGTTGTTTTTCCTGGGCACGGTGATCTCCTGGCTCGCTTGCGGAGATCTGCGCGGGGGATTCCCCCAGATCAAGAAATTCTACGTTTACGCCATGGTATTCGTCGTGGCGAGCACATTTCAAAACGCCCGGCAGATCCGCTGGCTGGCGCTGGCGTGGGCCGCGGCCGCAACGGCATCAGCGGGGCTGGGCCTGTATCAGTTCTACGACAAGTACGAGGATGCGGTGGACAAGAATCAGAATTTCTACGAGGCCTACGTGGCCGACCGCATCACCGGATTCCTGGACCACTGGATGACGTTCAGCGGCGAAATGATGATGGCGCTTCTCATCATCGGGAGCCTGGTTTTTTTCTGCCGCGACCGGAGGTGGATCCCATGGCTGATCGCGGCGGGCGCGATCATCGGCGCGGCTTTGGTCGCCGCCGAAACGCGCAGCATGTGGGCCGGCGCGGCCTGCGGTGGAATCTATCTGCTGTGGCTGTGGAAACGCTGGACGGTGATCGCGCTGCCGGCGGTGGCGGCGATTCTGATGCTCACCAACCCCTTCGGCATCGGCGAGCGGGAGCGCTCCCTTTTCCAGCCCCACGGCGAAGAGGATTCCAACGCGCACCGCGACGTGGTTCACCGCATCGGCTACCGCATCATCAAAGCGCATCCGTGGCTGGGCGTCGGGCCGGAGCAGGTGGGGAAGGTTTATCAGAACTACATTCCTCCGGACGTGAAAAAGCTCCCGACCGGCTATTATCAGCATCTGCACAACGTCTACATCCACTATGCGGCGGAGCGCGGCGTCCCCACCATGCTGATGCTGGTCTGGATGCTGCTGCGCGCTCTCTACGATTTCGCACGCACCCTGCGCAGGCTGCCGCGCGGCGACGAGTCGCGCTGGGTGCTGGAAATGGCTATCGCCGTCATCATCGCCATCATGATCGCGGCCTGGGAAGAAGTGAATCTGGGCACCAGCGTGGTGCTCGCGATGTTCCTGGCCGTGGTGGGCTGCGGCTACGTGGCGGTGTTTAACGCCCGGGAACCACAACCATCGCCGACGTCTCATCGGCCTTAAGGTCGATCACGTTGCGCAGCTTCAGCGTCGCGGGGTCGTACACTTCAATGTCGTATCCGGCAACGTAAATGTACAGATCCTTGCCGGTGCTCGACATGCCGAAGGCATAGCGGGCGCGGCCGTCGAACTCCTGTGTGCGGATCACTTTGCCGGTGGGGATGTCGATCACCCAAAATTCGGAGCGCTTGTTGCCACCCACTCCGTTGGTAACCACGGTGTAGCCCGTCTTGCCGTCCGGCGTGATGTGCAGCCCCTGCATCGCCGCGGCCGCAGGCCCGATCGGCGTGAACTGGAACGTCCGCTTGTTCAGGTCGAAGCGGGCGATTCCAAAAATCGGCTTGTGCACCACCGGATCCGTGGAGTTGAACAGGCTTACGTAGATGCCCGGTTCCTGCAATCCGTCGAGTTGCTGGCCCAGGTTCACGCTCTGCATGCCGGGGAACTGCGGCTGCGCCAGATCGATGGTATCGACGACCTTGAAATCCTGTGCGTCGTAGATGGTGATCTTGCTGCCCATGTGATACAGGTACTTTCCGTCGGGCGAAAAGCGCAAGGCGCCGCCACGTCCGCCCATGGATTGATCCTCGCCGCCGGGAATATCCACGAACTTCACAATTTTCTTCTGCGCCAGGTCGACCACGGCGAACTGGAGCTTGCCCTGCTCAAAACGGTCGATCTTCTTTTCAATGGGCCGCACGATCAGGTAGAGGAACTTGCCCGTTGGGTCCGGAGCCCAGGCGTTGAAGCGCATCTTCTTGCCGCCCTCATCGAGCACGAACGCGTTGGTCACCTTGCGGGTGGCCACGTCGATCACTTCGATGCCGTTTTTCTCCACCGTTGCCGCGTAGATGGTCTTATAGTCGTCCGAAAGCAGGATCGAGTGCGAGACACCGGTCTGCAGCTCAATGTGATCGATTACTTTTTGCGACGCTTCATCGATCACCTGAATTTCATGGGGCCAGGTGGCGATAAACAGCGTTCCTTGCGCGGCCGCGAACGAAGATGCCAGCGCGGCGAGGAGGAAAAGTCGTCTCATGGAAACACCAGATCCACGTTGCGCCAGTCCTTGGTGGCCGCCGCGCACTTGGCGGTCCAGTCCGGATAATTATTCATGTGATCGGGAACCTGCGCGGGCCAGTAGCAGGTGATGTAGCAATCGTAGATATCGCGCTCAACGGGCTGGCAGAGGCCGGCCGTGCCGCCGGAGGAATCCACTTCCCATCCGGGCGAGAAAACAATCGCGCACCCCATGGGCACGTGCGGACGCTGCGCCGCGGGCGATGGCGGACCCTGCAGCGCCACCACATCGTTTTCCGTCTGCTCGATATGCTCTTCTATGCGGCGCGCTTTTTGATTGACGGCTCGAAGATGTTTCATGCGGCGGCCTTCCTCTCGGAAAAGTGTCTCAAAAAATCGGGGTTGCGGGCGGCGATGGCGCCGTAAATCTCCAGGCACCGGTGCGTCCAGCCGCGGATCCAATCGCAGTAATGAAGATTCGGGTGGCCCGTATCGCCATAGCGGACGTAGGCCTCGTGATGGCAGCCGCCGGCGCACACGGGACGCGCGAAGCAAGTCCGGCAATCGGTCTTGGTTTGAATATGCCCGCGGGACAGAAAATCGTTCTGTTTGGCCTTGTCGATTCCCGTCGAGACGTGGCCCAGCGTGTGCGCGTCCGAATCGACAAAGCGATGGCACGGAGCAATATCGCCCGAGGGTCCGACGCCAACCAGGCCAAGCCCGGCCCCGCAGGGATGGGACTTATTCACGCCCTGATGCAACTCCGCCAACGTATCGCTGACGTTCGAAAATCCGTGATGCTGGCCGCGCAGCGCGTGTTCCAGATATTCATCGGCAAGCACGCCGAACTGTTTCAGCACCGAATCGAGCCCCGGATTGTCGATCGAATACAAACGGTCCGGCGACGTGGTTACCGGCGCGAATCCGATCTCGTGAAAGCCCAGATCGTTCTTCAGATGCCGGTAGGTACCGAGCACGTCCATCGCCTGCGACGTCATCGTCACGCGAGCGACGATCGGCCGGGTCTTATGATTCTTGATCAGCGCGCGCACGCGAGGCTCCACGATGTCGTAGCTGCCGCGGCCGTTGGAAAACACGCGAAACTTGTCCTGTGACGCCTTATCGCCGTCCATGCTGACCGTCACGCCGATCTCGTTGTCCGACAAATATTCGATGATCGCCGGCGGCAGCAGGGTGGCGTTCGTGGTGAGGCTGAAATCGATGGCGCGGCCCGCCTCGCCTGCCTTTTTCCGCGCGTAATCCACCACCTGTTTGAGCAGCGGAAAGTTCATGAGCGTCTCGCCGCCGAAAAACGTGATGTGCACCGCGCGCCGGCCGGCCGATTGCGTGAACAGATAATCGACGGAGGCGCGGGCCGTTTCAACATCCATGAACTTCGGCTTGCCTTCGGGCGTGGCGACCTTGTCCTCGCCGAATTCGTAGCAATACTGGCAGGACAAATTGCATTGATTGGTGAGGTTCATCACCATGGTCTGCAAGGGAAACACGTCGGGCAGCGGCTGCGGCTGGTCGACAAAGCCCTGCGCCGTGGTGATGATGCGGGACTGGTACAGTTCGCCGATAGTCTCGCGTCCGGCGACGGCCAGCAGTTCTTCATCGGAGGCGTCAGCCTGCTCCAGCCGCTCGATGACCGCCGCCGCCGCGTCGTCGACCTCAAAAATCCCCGCGCTGGGGACGGTGTAGACGAAACGCTGTCCGCCGGCTGAAAACGCGTGAAATTCGCCCTTCTTGAAAATCACTTCGGTCCCTCCGCCTCGTCCCATCGGATGTACAGCGGAATCGCGACCACCAGATACGACCGCGCGGTGAGAGGCTTGCCGTCCTTATCCAAGGCGCCTTTGTACGTCGCCACGGCCCACACGTCGCCATAGTTGTTGCGGCTGAACTTGCGCTCCGTATTGGGGCCTTCCACCGACGGCGTGAAGAATCCCGTGGGGCTCATCGTGCCGACGAACTTCTTATCGTCGTCGCCATAGACCGCGTAAAATTCCTCCACCGACCACTCCGCGTCCACGCGGCCCAATTCCACATCGTCGGCGGTGTGCAGCTTGCCGTCCGCGCCGCGATTGTAGGCGATGGCCTCAAACTGCTGATAGCCTTTCGGGAACTTGATGCCGCCCAGCCGCGCCAGCGACGTATCGGGGGAGACCTTGATGTAGTCGATCTTGTCGTACACCGCGATGGCGTTCGGCGCGACCGCGCGCCGCACCGCCACATCGCGCTTGCCGGAGATGGCCTTCGCGTCGACGTTCACCTCCACGGTGGCCTGCTGCGCCGTCTGTTCCACCACGCGCTTCACCGTGACGCCGTTGCCGAAGTCGATATCGGCGGCGGAAAGCTTGGGGAAATTGTCGCCGTAGATCTTCACACGCTGCGAAGTGGAGCCGGCCTTAAGCATGGAGACATCCGTGGCCGTGACCGTCAACCCGTCCGAGGCGCGCCGCAGCGTCACATCGACGCCAAATTCTTCATAGGCGCCCCAGAACCAGCGGCCCTCCATGGAATTCTGGTCGGGCGCGATCCACATGGTCTCCCGCATCTCTGCGGGCACGCCTCCGGCAGCCGCGGGCGAGGGCTCCGTGGTTGCTTTCGTGGTGGAACGGCCGCGCCAGGAATAACCCGTGTACACCAGCGATTTGCCGGAGCGCGTCACGGTGCGGCCGTCTTTCAAGTACGTCAACTTCACATTCGTGGTGAACTCGTCTTCGGCTGGACCTGGCTCGATCGCCATCTCGCCGACGACTTTGCCGCGTCCCGCCTCATACCCGTCGATCAGCCAGCGTCCCGCCAGCTTCGGCGCGCGCATCCGGGCTCGCCAGGCGGCCCATTCGGGCGTGTTCACCGGATAGTTCTTCGCCAGATACTCCACCGCCTGGTCCGATGGCGGACGCATGTCAACTCCGGGCGCAGCGGGTCCGCGTCCTCCGCGTCCGCGGAACGACTGCTCCGAAACCGTGTAGTATCCGCGATGCATCTCGACGAGAAGATCCCACTCTTCCTTCGACCTGCGCCAGGAACGCGCCCGCGCGATGGGATGGCACGCCGCGCAGGTTTCACGCAGTGTGTCGTTGGGAAATTCCTCATCCTGAATGCGGTGCTCGACGAAGTACATCACCGGCTTCGCCTCTTCCGGCGCTAAACCGTGATCCGTGCTCAGGCTCTTGACGATAGCGCGAGCCTCTTCCGGCTTCAGTTCGAGTCCGTTCAACCGGACCATGCGCTTGATGGCTTCCTGCCAGCCTTCAGGCGTTGTGCGCTCCCAGGAAATGCGCGAAAGATTGCCTTTTTGGTCCTTCTTATGACAGCCGCTGCACTTGGCGATCACCAGCGGATCGGTGACGGGGATGCCCTCCTCGACGGCGGGCTTTGGCTCCGCCGAGCCATTACCTCCGCGGCCGCGGCCGCCCTGGGCCAGCATCAGGATGGGAAGAGCGAGAAAAACGGGAATCAGCCGTTGCATATCAGCCTGTTTGGTCTATCCACAATAGCGCATTCTCAAACAAGGAGCCGCTGGCGAATTCCCCCACGTTACACGGCGCGCGGGGGCGATGTCAACGCGAGGTCGCCTGTAGCGGATTCTCATGACCCCGCGCCGTGACGTGCTCCACGCCGGCCACGCGGCCGTGCTCCACGATTACCGCGTCGTCAAAATTATTCACCGTCGGGCAAACATGGCGGGGGATCAGGTACAGCAGCTCGCCGATGGCCGGAACCGGCCCGCCCGATACTTCAATCGGCAGATGCTCCTCACTGGGCTTCAACGGCGTTAAATCCGCCCTGCCGGCTACCACGCACGTCGGGACGCCTGCGTCGGCGGAGACGCTCTTATGCCCCGCATCGCAGGTCACCACGTTCGGCTTGGGGTGGCTCACCACGGTCGAGACGACCACGGCCACCGGCTGATAACCCCATTCGGCGGGAAGCTGCTTCAGGCTCGTCGCGTCGCTATAGACCACGGTTCCCGGAGAAGCGCGGTGCACGAACTTCCCGTGCTGAAAGGGCCCGTAATTCGCGGCAAACGGGAATGCGGGCGTGCCGGAGGTGATCACTTCCTCGATCGGAAAACCCGCGGCCTCGACCGCCTCGACGATCTTCATGAGCCGGTCATAGCCCTGATGCGCGAGCTTCTCCCGTTCCTCGAGCGCGGGCGCGGACATGTGGCCGTCGTAAAAATGCAGGCCCCGGAATTGCGATCCCGCCGCGCGCACAACCTGCAAGATCGCCTCCATTCCATCGGCCGAAATGCCGGTGCGATCCATGCCCGGGTTCACGTCGACAAAAATGCCGATGCGGCTGCCCGCCCAGGCCGCAACCTGTTCCACATTTTCGACCAGCACCGACATGCGGACTTGCGGATACTGCACGGCGATCTCCAGCACGCGCCTGGCGTTCGCGCCGACCACCGCGTAGGCCAGCAGCACATCCTTCATGCCCGCCTCGCAGGCCGCGGCGAGTTCCACCGTCGTCGAGCATTTCGCGTTCACCACGCCCTTCCCGGCGAGCCTCCGCATGATGAACCCGAGCTTGGCGGTTTTCAGGTGCGGGCGCCAGCGGTTGGCGTCGCCTCCAAACAGGCGCAACGTGGCGGCGATGTTCCGGTCGACGATTTCGGGGTAAATCGCCAGCGCGGGCGTCAGCAACGCCTCGGCATTTTCGATTTCGTAGGAGGTCACTTTAATACTGTAACCGGAATCGTGAACACGGCCCTGGTCACCACGCCCGAGCGCGGGACCAGCCCCCACCCGCGGTACATCCCCACGCGCGGCAAAATACCGTGGA
>VFSW01013722.1_pt1 | contig 11246 bp, 9 predicted proteins | sample 5358111 | NCBI WGS metagenome assembly VFSW01 (sample SAMN11554181, study PRJNA540505) | mine drainage metagenome | isolation source: sediment from site ElyBrook_90M | place: USA: Ely Copper Mine, Vershire, VT | collected 2017 | reverse complement strand
CGGTCCTCCGCCCGGTGGGCCGCTCGAAGAGTCCGTCCGCGTCCCCTCGGAACGCCCCTTCGCTCAGCGCGCCGTGGTGCTCGTGCGCCAAGGTGACTATCGCCAGGCCAAGCTCCACCTCGTCCTCGCCAACCACCGCGACCCCGAGAACCCCGCCCTCCAAGCCGCCCTGCGCGAGCTCGAGGAGTACCTCGCGCGATTGCGGTAGGTGAGGGCGAAAGCCCCACCTTGAAGCGCCCCCTTCCTCGAACTACCGTCACGGCCGTGAAGCTCCCGTCACTCGGGCCCAACGGCACGTTTCCGGCTTTGCCGGAGCCTGGTCGAAAGTCGGGGGACGTCGTGTTCTACGGGCTCGTCGGCGTCACGGCGTGCGTCTTCGTCTTCGAGATCTTCTTCGTGTTCTTGAAGACGCCGATCGAAGCGCGCATGGGGGTCGTACAGAAGATCTTCTACTTCCACGTGCCCTCCGCCTACGCGATGTACCTCGGCGCCGGGGCGTGCTTCGTCGGCTCGGTCGCGTATTTGGTCGAGCCGACCGACGGGCGCGACGCGTTCGCGCGGGCGGGGGCGGAGGCGGCCGTGGCGTTCGGGACGATCGTCCTCGTCACGGGGCCGCTCTGGGCCGCCAAGGCGTGGGGGACGTTCTGGACGTGGGACCCGCGATTGACGACCGCCCTCCTCAGCCTCCTCATCTACATCGCGTACCTCGTCCTGCGCAGCTTCGCGGGCGACGGCGAGGGGGAGCGGCGCTTCTCGGCGGCACTCGGCGTGCTCGGCGCGGCGAACCTGCCCATCATCCACTTCAGCGTCCAGAAGTGGGGCGGCCAGCACCCCGTCGTCATCGGCAACGGCGGCGGTGGCCTGCAGCACCCCGGCATGAAGATCGCCCTCGGGCTCGGCTTCCTCGCCTTCACGCTGCTCGCCGCGCTCCTCGTCTGGGCGAGGACGCGCGTCGAGGTCGCGCACGCGCGCCTGCGGAGGGCGGAGGAAGACGCGATCGACCTGGGGCTCGACACGAGGACCGAGGCATGAAGACACAAGGCGACGTTACGTCTCCCCACGGCCGTTCGACGGCGTTCGAGGCCGTGCAAGGGGAGCCCGAGCATTACAACGGCGCGGTGCTCCTCGTCAGCGCGTACGCCGTCCTCTGGGCGATCTTGCTCGCTTGGGTGGCGCTCTCCTGGAAGCGGCAAAGCGCGCTCCACGCCCGCCTCGCCGAGCTCGAGAGAGTCATCGCCGACGCGGACGCTCACCATCCGTCTTTCGGGGGAGCGCCCCGCAAAGACCCACCGGGCTGACCGGATGAACGCGCCCGGGCCGGAGCATTTCATCTTCATCCCCGGGGTGCTGCTCATTGGCATCGTCCTCGGCTACATTTTGGGCACGCGCGCCGCGAAGGCCGAGATCGAGCGGAGGCGACGCCGCGCGCGGGAGTAAGAGGCGGCGATGTTCGACTTCGATCCCACCGAAGAGCAAAAGGCCCTCATCGAGACGGCACGCCGCTTCGCGCGCGAGCGCATCCTGCCGGTCGCCGCGGCGTGCGACCGCGACTCGACGTTCCCGATGGACGTCTTTCGCGAGGCCCACTCCATCGGCCTCGTCAACCCGACCCTCCCCGCCGAGTACGGCGGCGCGGGCCTGAGCGACCTCGACTCGAGCTTCATCACCGAGGAGCTCGCGTACGGCTGCTCGGGGATCCAGACGAGCCTGACGGCGAACACGCTGGGCCTGACGCCCATCAAGCTCGCGGGCACCGACGAGCAGAAGAAGAAGTACCTCGGCTGGCTCGCGCGCGAGCCGGTGATGGTGTCGTACGCGACGAGCGAGCCGTCGGCGGGGAGCGACGTCGCGGGGATGCAGTGCCGCGCGACGAAGGACGGGCAGGGCGGCTGGGTCTTGAACGGCACGAAGCAGTGGATCACCAACGCGTCGCTCGCGAGTTTCTACGTGGTCTTCGCGACGGAGGACCCGGCGGAGAAGCACAGGGGCATCGGCGCGTTCGTCGTCGAGCGGTCGCAGGAGGGCATCAAGCCCGGCAGGCATGAGGACAAGCTCGGCCAGCGCGCGAGCGACACGGCGCCGCTCGTCCTCGAAGACGTGCGCGTGCCGGCGGCCCAGGTGCTCGCGCCGCCCGGGCACGGCTTCAAGCTCGCGATGGAGACGTTCAACCAGACGCGCCCCGACATCGGCGCGATCGCCGTCGGCATCATGCGCCGTTGCCTCGACGAGAGCGTCGCCTACGCGCGCGAGCGCAAGACGTTCGGCGTCGCGATCGCGCAGCACCAGCTCGTCCAGGCGATGATCGCCGAGATGAAGATCCGCATCGAGGCGACGACGCTCCTCGTGCGAAAGGCCGCGTGGAACCTCGACCGGGGCATCCGCGACCCGATGGTCTCGTCGTGCGCCAAAGCCTTCGGCGCCGACGCCGCGATGCAGAGCGCGACGGACGCGGTGCAGATCTTCGGCGGCTACGGCTACGTGAAGGACTACCCGGTCGAGAAGCTGATGCGCGACGCGAAGATCCTCCAGATCTACGAGGGCACCGCGCAGGTTCAGCGCCTCGTCATCGCGCGGCAGGTGATCGGCAAGTAGGCGGTGGTGAGACGCTCGTCCGCCCTTCCTGTCGTCCCCCTCGCGGTCGCGGTTGTGTAGGGGCGTCGATGGGGGGGGGGGGGGGGGCGCGGGGGTGGGCCGGGGGCATAGCCCCACGTGCGCGTGGTGGACGGCGGGGCGGAAAGCTCGCAGGGCTACGAGTACGTCGCGAGGCGGCCGCTCGCGGTCGTGGCGCTGGCGGAGGCGCGCGGAATCGACGCGGCGGTCGCGAGGGCGGCGATCGATCGCCTCGCGGACGCGATGGACGCGTGCATCGTGGACGAGGGGCGGCGCGGGACCCTCGTGCAGGGCGCGGCGCGCGTCGTCGCGCGCGTGGACGACGGGGGGAACGTGGCGGAGACGAGCGTGCGCGCCGACCCGGGCCCGGGCGTCGCAGAGGAGGCGGTCGTGTGCCTGCTCGCGCCGATGAAGATGCTGGCTTTCCCGCCTTTGGACCGCGGGTCTCCGCCTTGGCCGTGGGGAATGGGCATGGCGGTCGAGGCGATCTGGGGGAAGCTCGTTTCCAAGCGGTGAATACCCGTCTGCCCCTCCCCTCGGCCCTTTTCCTCAGAAGGTGTTCCGCTGCCGCCGATGTGCAGGTTCCCGTCGGTCGTGAGCGTCATGTCCCGACCGACGAAGCGGTGATGTTGCACCCACCGGGCGGACGTTCAAAACCGGCCTGTGGAGATACGCGGGAACGCGGCAGACGAAAGCCGCGCTCGTGGGCGAGGAGCCATCGCTTTCGCTCGACACCGCCTCCGTAGCCGACGAGAGATCCGTCGGCGCCGATGACGCGGTGGCAAGGCACGGCGACTCCGACCGGGTTCGCGTTGTTGGCCATGCCCACGGCGCGGGCGGCGGAAGGCTTGCCGATCTGCCGAGCGATCGCCCCGTAGGACCGGGTCTCGCCGTGCGGGATCGTCCGGAGGGCTTGCCAGACCGCGCGCTGGAAGAGAGTGCCCTCTGCGGCGACGGGAAGATCGTCCAGCGCGGAGAGGTCGCCCGCGAAGTAGGCGGCGAACGCCGTGGAGAAGCCGAGAGGGTCCCGCGCCTCGTGGAACGAAAGCGGCGCACGCGGGCCGAGCTGCCTGTGCATGCGCGGCGAAGGATCTTCCCAGCCCGCCGAGCGAAGATTGCCGGCTCGATCGGCGACGATCGAGAATTTGCCGAGCGGCGTATCGATGGAGTCGAGGAGGAATCGGGTCTCGAGGGTCATGCAGCCTCCGTGCGTTCGGGGTTCGATGGGTGAGCACCAGCCTAGCCGAAAAGTCCTTCATCACGGCTCGCCCGCCTCACGATCCGCCTCATCCCCTCTGCGAACGTATCTTCGGTCGTCAGCAGGCTCACGACTACGTATGCCTCGTCCTCGAAGTCGAAGAAGTGCCCCGGGTGGACGTAAACGCCGTCGTCCTCGAGAAGCTCGAGCGTCCACTCCTCCTCGGACCTCGTCCTCGGGAGCCTCAGCACCGCGTACCACCCACCCTCCGCGTCGAGGAGCGAGACGGGCGAGCCCTCGACCGAAGCGCGCGCGAGGGCGAGGTTGTGTCCCGTGCGGGCGCGGATGGCCTCGCCCACGGCAGACTGCGAGACGAGGAGCGCCGGCAGGGCGTGCTGCACGCAAGCGCCGACCGACAGGAAGGCGTCGGCGACGATCTCCAGCCTCTCGAGGGCGCTCGCGACGCGGTCCTCGTCGCCCCCGACGGCGATCCAGGCGAGCTTCATCTGCGGAAGCGCGGCCAGCTTGGACAAGCCGCCGAGCGCGAAGACGAGCGGCGCTCCTGCTCGCGACTCGAGCACGCAAGGGGCGCGCGTCGCGTCGTCCCGCAGCGGGTAGCGGGCGAAGACCTCGTCGCTCACGATGGGCAATCCGAGCTCGCCGAGCTCCGCCAGCTCGTCCCGCTTGGGGTAAGACCCCGTCGGATTGTTCGGCGCGACCGACAGCAGCGCGCGCGTCCGCGACGTCACGGCGCCGCGGACGGACGCAAGGTCGATGTGCCAGGCGCCGTCGTACGCCAGGCGGTACGGCGCGAGCTCGACCGATTCGAGCTGCGCCAGGTGCGCGAAGAGGGGATAACTCGGCGACGGGACGAGGACTTCGTCGCCGGGGTCGCACAGGAGCTTGAAGAGAAAGGCGTACGCTTCGCTCGTGCTCGAGGTGAGCACGACGCGCGACGGATCGACGGCGAGGCTCTCGGTCGACATCTCGCGCGCCACCGCCTCTCTCGCGGAGGCCAAGCCGAATGGGTGGGGGTCGTAACGGAGCGCGCCGGGGGAGGCCAGCGCGCGCAGGATCGCGTCTCGGTCGTACGGAAGCGCGGTCTGCGTGGGGTTCGATTCGGTGAGGTCGAGCAGAGGACGGCCTGCGGCCCGGAGGCGCGCGACGGCGAGCGCGAGGGGGTTGGGCGAGAGGTCGAAGGCGGAGCGCGCCGAGAAAGTCATCGAGGTGACTGGTGTTTTTCGAGGAGAATGCGCCTTCTAAAACGCGTAGCCAGGCTCGCCGACGCCCGCCGCGAACTGGGCCGCGCGGAAGAGGTTCTCGCACAGCGCGGCGACCGTCACGGGGCCGACGCCGCCCGGGACGGGCGTGAGAAACGACGCCACCTCGCGGACCCCGTCGGCGTCGACGTCCCCGTGCAGCTTGCCGTCGGCGCCGACCCTCGTCGCCACGTCGAACACGGCGGCCCCCGGCTTCACCATGTCCGCCGTGATGCGGTAGCTCCCGGTCCCGACGGCGGTGACGAGGATGTCGGCTTGCTCGATGAGACGCCGCTGGTCCTCCCACTTGACGTGTCTGTGCAGCCAGATCGACGCCGCGTTGCACATCCTTCCGCCCAGCATGTGGACGATCGGCTTGGACGTGATGTCGTTGCGCCCTACGACGACCGCGAGCTTGCCCTGCGTCTCGACGCCGTAAAAGGCCATCATTCTCCGTACCGCGAGCGCCGTCCCCGGCATGAGGAGCATCCGCTCCTGCTGCGCGCGGTAGAGCGCCGCAGCCGCGTCCCGTCCGATCCCGTCGACGTCCTTCGCCGCCGCGATGGCGTCGAAGACGTCGAACTTGTTGGTCGCGGGCTTGGCGTGTTCTTCGATGTGCCGGGGCAGAGGGAGCTGCACGAGGACGCCGTGGAGGTCGGCCGAGCGGCTGAGGCCCGCGACCTCGTCGCGCAGTTCATCCGCGGAGATGCTCTCGGCGAACGCGAAAACCTCCGCGCGCATCCCGAGCCGGGCGCACGACTCGGTCTTCTTCTTCACGTACCGCTCGGAGGCCGCGTTCTTGCCGACGAGCACGATCCCGAGCTTCGGCGCGGGATGCCCCCGCCCGACGTGCGCCGTCACCTGGGCCTTCAGGCGGGCCTCGATGGCATCCGCCACGGGCTTTCCCAGCATCAAGACGGCGCCCGGTTCGGAGGTGGTGCTCATCGCGAGACACCTTGTAGCGCGTTCCAAGCCGTGGAAAAGCGCGCTAGGGATCGATCTCCCATGCCGTCTGATCCGTCCGATCCGTCCGAACCGCTGCGCCGCGACGTCTCCTCCCTCGGCCGGATCCTCGGCCGCACGCTCGTCGAGCAGGAAGGGCGCGATTTTTACGACCTCGAGGAGCGCATTCGTGCGCTCGCCAAGCGCCGCCGGGCGGCGCGCGGCAAGGAGCTCCCCCAGGCGACGAAGGCGATCCGCGACGCGATCGCCGAGCTCGACATCCCCACGGCGGAGCGCGTGGCGCGGGCCTTCGCACACTACTTCCAGGTCGTCAACCTCGCCGAGCAGCACCACCGCGTCCGCCGGCGCCGCGACTACGATCGGTCGGGTGCCGCGCAGCGCGGGTCGTTTGCAGAGCTCGCGCCGGCGGCCGTGCAGCGCGCCCCCCGCGACCGCCTCGACCAGCTCCTCGCCACCGCCAGCATCGAGCTCGTCTTGACCGCCCATCCGACCGAGGCCCAGCGGCGCACCGTCCTCGACAAGCATCGCCACATCGCGGCGCTGCTCGACCGCCTGGATCGCGAGCAGCCGACGCCGACGGAGGCGCACGCCCACCACGCGGCCCTGCGCGAGCAAGTGACCCTTTTGTGGCAGACCGACGAGATCCGCCACGAGCGCCCGCGCGTCGGCGACGAGGTGAAGAACGCGCTCTTTTACCTCGAGGAGATCCTCTACTCGGCGGTCCCCCACGTGTACGCGAAGCTCGAGGAGGCGCTCAGCGCCGCCTACGGCGAGCCCGTCTCCGTCCCGCCGATCCTTCGCTTCGGCTCGTGGGTGGGCGCCGACATGGACGGCAACCCCAACGTGACTCCCGAGGTGGCCGTCGACACGGCGCTCGCGCACGCGGCCCGCGCCGTCGCTCTGCACGAGCGCCAGGTGGGGCGGCTGGGGGCGAGGCTCTCGCAGAGCACGCGGCGCGTGAGCGTGAGCGAGGAGCTGCTCGCGTCGCTCGCGAGGGACCGGGCGGCGCACCCGGAGCGCGCGGTGGTGCTGGAGGCGCGCACGCGCGACGAGCCGTATCGCCGCAAGATGCGCTGGATCGAGGCGCGCCTCGCGGCGACGCACGAGGCCTTCGTGCGCGCTCGCGCGAGTGGCGGGGCGACCGAGCGCGGTTTCGGCTACGTGACCCCGCAGGAGCTCGACGCAGACCTCGGGGTCATCGAGCGGTCGCTCGAGCAGAACAAGGGCAAGCACGCAGGGCTCGCCGAGGTGCGGGCGCTCCGGCGGCAGGTGGAGGTCTTCGGGTTCCATCTGGCGAAGCTCGACGTGCGCGTGCCCGCCGCCTGGGTCCGAAAGGCGGCGGAGGAGTCGCTCGGCCTGCACGGCGCCGAGAAGCTCTCGGTCCCGGCGCTGCATGCGGCCCTCGTCGACACGCGCGTGCCCCCGCGCCCCGACTGCCCCGGAATGCACGCCCTCGAGGGCCTCGCCGAGATGCGCCGCCGCACGACCGACCAGAGCGGCGAGGCATTCATCCTCAGCATGACCCACGGCCACGAGGACATGCTCTGCGCGCTCGTGCTCGCCCGCGCGGCGGGCCTGTACCGCCCCTCCGAGGGTGTCGCCGACGTCTCGATCGTCCCGCTCTTCGAGACGCTCGACGACCTCGATCGCTGCCCGCGCGAGTTGGAGCTGGCGCTGTCCGACGCCTGCTACGCCAAATACGTCGGCACGCGCGGCCGCCGGCAAGAGATCATGGTCGGCTACTCGGATTCGAACAAGGACGCCGGCATCCTCGCCTCGTCCTTCGCTCTCTACCGCGCGCAGGGGGCGCTCGCGGAGGGCGGGCGGCGGCATGGCGTCGCCATCACGGTGTTCCACGGGCGCGGCGGGTCGATCGGCCGGGGCGGGGGGACCTCGCAGCGGGCGATCGAGAGCCTGCCGGCCGGGTCGATCCAGGGGCGCTTCAAGCTGACGGAGCAGGGCGAGGTGCTGGGGTGGAAGTACCTGCTCCCGGCGATCGCGCAGCGAAACCTCGAGCTTACGACGAGCGGGGTCCTCCGCGCGTCGCTCGTCCCCGAGCAGCCTTCCGCGAGCGAGCTCGGGGAGTACGAGGCGGCGTTCGCGCGCGTCGCCGAGGTGAGCGTCGAGGCGTACCGCGCCCTCGTGCGCGCCACGCGGTTCCCGGAGTACTTCGCGCAGTCGACGCCCCTCGAGGAAATTGGAGCGCTCCCCATCGGCTCGCGGCCGGCGCGGCGTACGGGGCAGGCGACGATCGACGATCTTCGCGCCATCCCGTGGGTGTTCGCCTGGAACCAGTCGCGCCAGATGGTCCCCGGCTGGTACGGCGCGGGGCGGGCGCTGCGGGTGCTTCTGCGCGAGCGCGGGGTCGAGTTCGCGCGCAGGATGCACGAGCGCTGGCCCTTCTTCACGACGACCGTCGACGCGATGAGCGTGGCGCTCGCGACGGCCGACATGCGGATCGCCGCGGAGTACGCGTCGCTCGTCGAGGATCAGGCCCTCGCGCGCGAGGCCTTCCGCGCCGTCGCGCTCGACCACGGGCGCGCCGTCCGCGCCGTCTGCACGATCGTCGACCGCCCGACGCTCCTCTCGCACCAGCCGACGCTCGACCGATCGATCGAGCTGCGCAACCCTTACGTCGACCCGCTCAGCTTCATCCAGACGGAGCTCTTGCGGAGGAAGCGCGCTCTCGTCCGCAAGGGCGAGCCGGTCCCCCCCGCGCTCGACCGGGCGCTCCTCATCACGCTCAACGGGATCGCCGCAGGGCTGCGCAACACGGGCTGAGACGCGCGGCCTGGGGCTCTTCCCTTTTCACCTCCCCACCAACGGCACCTTCCCGGCGAGCGAATCGGCGACGAAGTGGTCGACGTCCGCCTCGGCCTGGGGGTTGTCGTACGAGACGAAGTGCCCGTCGTACGTGCTCGCCGGCACGTACTGGCGCACGATGGCCGTGATGGCCTTGCCCAGGACCATGACGTTGCTGCCCGCCGGGACAGGCAGCGGCATGCTCACCAACGACGGGCTGTCGGTCACGCCGGCCGGCGGCGCCGCCTCGTCGAGCTGCGAGGCGATGGCGAACGTCTGCTCGGTCACCGGCGGCGCGTAGGTGTCGAGCTGGCCGAAGGGCTGGAACACGTGCTTCTGGTTCGCCCCCGCGATGGGGCTGGAGACGAGCGCAATCGCGTGGTTCAAGGGGTCGACCAGCCCGAGGTCGTTCTGCAGGAGCGCGAGCACCGGGTGGTTTACGTCCACCTTGGCATCCTCGAGCGCGACCGGAAGCGCCGCCGCGATGTTCACCGGGTTCGTCTTCGACACGAGCGCGTCCTCGAGGCTCGCGCCCTCGCCGCTGAGCACGGCGCCGAGCACTCCCGTGGCGTACGGCATCGCGATCCCACCCTCCGTCGCCCCCTGCGAGTGACCCCAGAAGGCGACCGGCCCGAACTTGATCTCCGCCGGCGTCGGCGAGCTCGCCGCCGCGAGGTCGAACCCCGAGACGAAGCGCAGGAGCGAGAGCTGGTCGGCCGCCCCTTGCAGCGGATTGCCGCGCGCCGCGCCGGGGTTCGTGAAGTTGTAAAAGAGGGAGTCCGGCGAATCCGTCGACGCGCCTCTTCGCGGCCCCGTCTCCACCTGATCGATCCCCAGGACGGCGATGTGCACCTTTGCGCCCGTCCCATCGTCGACGCTCGCCATCCGCCCAGCGACGCCCTCGTTCACGTGACTCCGGAAGCTCCCCCCCGTGCCGTGCGCGTAGACGAGGAGAGGCCATCCCCCCGCCGGCATCGTGACGCCCGTTCCTTTGGGCACCGTCAGCGCCATGCACACCTGCTCGGTGCGCTGGAGCATCGGCGTCTTCGTCGAATCGAGAACGAAGTCCCCGTCGGGCGGGTTCGAATACGGCTCGGTCCCCTGCTGAAAGATGGGGAGCGTCACCATCGCGTGGAGCTCGTCGAACGATGGGTCGGGCGTCGCGGGGCACGCGCGCTCTCCCGTGGCCTGCGGGCAGGGCGAGGGTGCGTCTCCGCAGCGGATCCATCCCGTCGCCGTCGGCGCCGTCGCCGCGGCCACGGCCGTTGCGATCTCCGGCCCGATCGCGTTCGGGTGCCCCACCGTGAAGACCGTCGCGTCGAGGATCGTCGTCGCGGCCATCCCTTGCGCCGTCAGCCAGTCCCGGAGCGGCTGGTACTTCGCCCACTGGGCCGCCAGCGCGCTGTCCGCCGGCACCGTCGCGCCGAGGAGCGCCGTCAGGTCGGGCGACACCTGGATCGCCTTCAGGTTCGAGTCGAGCACCGTGCTCGCGATGATCACCGTGTACGTGTGCCCGGGGGTCAGCGGCCGGCCCTGCGCAGGGCGCACCGCCATCCAGTTGTTGCAGATGTACGCGTTGCGGTCGGTCGTCGCGACCCAGCCGAAGCCCAGCCCTTGCGGCTTCTGCGGGTCGGTGACGTCGAGGAACTGCACCGCGTTCTTCGCCTTGAGCGTCCCCCCGATGTCGACGGGCGCGCTGAAGCGGAAGAACACCGTCGGGTAGGTGCTGAAGCCGTCCACCGTGTTCGTGAGGTCCGTCAGCCAGCGCTGGACCAAGTCGTATCCGAGCAGCCCGGATCCGGGCGTCGGGTGCCCCGTGAGGTCGATCTTGCCGCTGCCGTAGCGGACGTCGTTCGGGAAGGGGAGGCGGTAGAAGTCGCCGTCGTTCGTGCCGCGGGGGACGTGGAAGTACGCCTCGGTCGGCGGCGACGGGTCGTCCATGCACGTCTCGCCGAGCCACGCCGGGGGGAAGGCGAGGGGCGCCGTCTGCGCCCCGGGCGGGAACGGCTCGCACATTCCGCTCTCGCACCCAAGCCCGCCGAGGCAATCGGCGGCCGTCATGCACGAGCTTCCGACGTCGCCCTTGCCCTCCGCCTGGCACTCGGCGCCCAGCCCGACGAGGTCGCACCGCAAACCGCTAGCGCAGTTCGCGTCGCTCCCGCAGGGTGCGCCGCTGGTGCCCGAGCCGCCCGTCGTGCACGTCCGCATCGGCCCGCAGTACGACCCCATGGCGCAGTCGTCGTTGAGCGTGCAGGCCATCCCCGAGGCGACGCACCCGCAGGGCGCGCACGTCGCCGACGCCCCGCAAGTGAGCCCCGTCCGGCAAGCCATCGCGGCGTTGCACGGCTGCCCCACGCCTTGTCCCACCGGCACGCTCCCCTCGGTGGTGCCGCCGTCGCCGGTCGTCACCCCAC
>VFSW01013721.1_pt1 | contig 11246 bp, 11 predicted proteins | sample 5358111 | NCBI WGS metagenome assembly VFSW01 (sample SAMN11554181, study PRJNA540505) | mine drainage metagenome | isolation source: sediment from site ElyBrook_90M | place: USA: Ely Copper Mine, Vershire, VT | collected 2017 | reverse complement strand
CCCCGACCCTCTGCTCCCAAAGCAGATGCGCTACCAGACTGCGCTACGCCCCGACGCCTTCTACGATTGTACCGTGGAACGGTTGCGGCATTCACGTATGGGGTTTAGAACCAGTGCGCGCGCATCCACCAGACCACCATGAAAACGAGCGCAAGGGGCAGCAGGAATACCGCTGTCAGTACGGCAGTCAAAAATCCCAGGAAGGCCCAATCGCGCCAGGTGTGCCGCCTTGGCGCTTCCAGATGGCGGTGCAGGAGCGCGTAGTTGCGGCGGTTCGCCTTCCATGCGATATCAAAGGCATCACCGAGCAGCGGGATTGAACCGACCAGCACGCCGATGGCTACGTTGATGGCCATCCGCACCAAGGTGACATAAGGTAGCCCGCGGACCCAGGCCGCCAGAGGAATGACTAACGACAGGATTCCTGCGAGCACGTCACCCAGCCCTGGAACCAGACCGATGATGCCGTCGAGCCCGAAACGGATATTCGTGCCCGGCACTCTGAAGGCCTCATCGAGCAAGATCTCAAGCGAATGCAGCGTGCTGTCGCGCAAGAGCCAGGCCCCGCGTTCCCAGCGATTCTGCATGGATGCGGACGACGATGCGGGGCTGCCGTTGTTGCGCTCTGCAAGCCGATCCGGTTGTTCCAGGGCCATCTCTACTCCCTCGTCACTCGCGAGCGGCATCACTTGTTCGATGCTACAATCGTAGGTATACACGGCGGCTATAGTTCAGCGGCAGAACGCCTGACTGTGGCTCAGGATGTCGTGGGTTCGATCCCCACTAGCCGCCCCAATAGAAAATAGAAGACTTACACAAATATCCCTGCCTCGGCAGGCAATAGTGCTATCGCTGCTCTTCTTCTGAGGGTGCATGGCCGTGGGGCTGTAGCTCTGCCGCCGCCATTGCAAAGCATCCAAAGCCAAGCGTCCGGAAGACTCAAGAACAGGGAAGTTCGAAGAGGGCCGTCGCCGCTGGAGGAAGTGTCGCTGCCAGATTGATGCTCGGGCACAATTGGCGGAAAATTCAAACGGCAGAGTACTGACAAATGGGAATGGGACAAAGCTGAGGAAGTTGCCGACGGATGGCAAAAGAACTGCCAACTGACTTCCCAACTAATGGACACGGTACCAGTCGGCGCGCCTGCCTTCGATGCACCTGTACTGCACATAGTGCTCACGATGAATCGTCGCGCAAACGTCGATCCGCTTGATCCTCGAGTTACTCCACGTTGAGCGCAAGCCACCGCGCCTGGACTTGGAGTTGATATCGCTTTTTCCGAAGACGAACCGGTACGGCCAGTCCCTCGGTAAAGAAATCGGCGATCAGCGCGGGCCGCGAGCCCAGGATGTGAAGGCCGGCGGCGAACGTGGCGTCGTTTTCGTGTTCTTGCGGATTCGCGGCTGTCATAGCGCCGGGGTCGAGCGCAAGCAGCGAGAGGCGCTGCGGATATTTTGCGTCGGTAGCAGCGATGCGCGCATAAATGCGGTGATACCCCTTGCCCAGCATCAAACGGCTCCCCGCGCGCAGTGCTGTCACATGACCCAGGAGCTCTTTGGGGCCAAACGTTCCGCGCTGGCTTCGTCCGGGTTCAGGTGAGGTTCCGTCAATGTGAGCCGAATCCATATTGACGCCGAAGATAAACTCCGAATGGGGTAAATAAATGGCGATATCGGTGTCGTAATTTCTGCGGGTGAACCGCATCTCCAGCGGCAGCGTGGCGGATGAGAGAGGTAATGCCGTCGCGGGCCAGTCGGCATCCGATTGACTTCGTCCCAGGTAAAGTGCGGCGCGATCGAGCGCGACATGGTATTGTGCAGCCACCAGTTCCATTGGATCCACCTTGATCACTTTCAATCCCGGCATTCCGATGGTCGCCATCCGCTGCAGGAATCGGTCCGCATGTTCCTGCTCTTCCGCCGTCAAAACCGCCTCAGCAGGCGGTGCGGCGGATCGCTCGGGAAGGGATGCCGCGCGCTCTTGCGCCTGCTTCCAAAGTGATTCCGCTGCAGGCGCATCGAGCGGTGGATCATATACGCATTCCTCGGTCAGGAAGCGGATCGCCTGCTCCTTCTCCATCCAGCCCAGGAGGGCCACACCGGTGAGAGTTCCAGTAGGTGATTGCATCTTTCACCCTTCCGGTCAGGCTCCACTACTGACCGCGTTTTCACCCTTAGCGCGGCGCGTCTGCAGCCGCGAATTGATCATCCAACCATCTCAAACTCACGCCGACGATCATCATTCGATGGGGAAGAAGTCCGCATTTAGATTATAGGAGGCAGATCACAAAACTTAGTTATGCTGGTTGCTGCCGCCGCCTGCTTCGCCGCCACCTATCTCGGACAGCAGATGAAGCTGCGAATCCTCACCGAAAGACTGCTTGTCATCTCGCAGCGATTCTTCGGCATTCCGCCGTTCCGCTTTTAGGCTCTGGCAGACGGAATTCGATGCCTGCTCTCCGGCAGCACCTTCCTGCCACCACAAGATTCACCCCCGGATGCCCAACTGGAATGGGCTCTCATTTGGCCAGCCTGAGAAATTCTAGGGAAAGTCCTGTATTCTCACGCTTGACTTCTTGAGATTGCCTGGGGTATTTTCAAGCTCCAAACGCATCCGTAACTGGAAATCTGGAACCTAGGCGGATCCCCCATGCGCGTCCTGTGGATTTCAGACAGCCCCGACACGCCCTCCGGTTTTGGCAACGTTACCCGCTTTGTTTGTGAAGGCCTTGCCAGGCGCGGCCATGCCATAAGCATCATCGGCTGGCAGACTATGGAGCAGTTCGAGTGGAACGGATGCAGCGTCTACCCAGCCTCGGGGATGCTGGGCAGCCGCTCGCTGTTTCCGTTTCTCGTACGCCACCGTCCTGAAATCGTGATCGCTTTGGCCGACGTGTGGTGGCTCCCTTATTTTTCGGCGCCACACATACGCCGGCAGATGTTGCTGACGGATACGCCCTGGGCGCTCTACTTCCCGATCGACGGGGACATGAGCGGCGGCCATCTGCCTCCCAGTTGGGTTGGACTGCTTCGCGACGTGGATATCCCTATTGCGATGAGCGAATTCGGCCGCCAGACCGCCGGGCGCAGCGGCATCGACTGCAAATACATTCCCCATGGCGTGGACCGGAGCGTCTTCTTCCCCCCGAAAGATCGCGAACAGGCCAAGGCAGAGGTCGATGCGGCAGGAAAATTCCTGGTCCTCTCCGACAGCCGCAACCAGCCACGGAAACTCCTTCCGCGTCTGCTTGATGTCTTCGCCCAGTTTTCCAGGGGGAGACCCGATGCGCTGCTCCATCTGCACACGGACCCTGACGATGAATTTACCAAATCTGGCGTTTATTCCTACGACGTTCGGGCAGATGCGCGTCATCTGGGCATCGAATCGCAGCTGCGATTCACGCCGGGGCACGTGATGAAAAAGGGCGGCGGCGTTCCGTTGAGCATCCTCGCAGCATACTATCGCGCGGCCGACGTACATCTCTTAGCATCGAGCGGTGAGGGATTCGGCCTTCCAACTCTACAGGCAGCCGCAGCAGGTGCCGTCCCCATGGCCGGCGCTTACAGCGCCAGCCTCGAACTGGTGAAGGGCCACGGCGAAGCGGTCGAGATCTCTGGTTGGAGCGAGAACGAATTCGGCATCCGGCGCGCGTTGATCGACGTTGAAGATGCCGCAGCCAGGCTTGCAAAGCTATACGACGACCGTGCGCTACTGGCGGAAAAGTCCCAGCAATCCGCTCAGTTCGCCGCTGCTTACGATTGGAGTCTGGTCCTCGACCAGTGGGACGGCCTTCTAAGCACGCTTGGATCAAGCCGGCGGCGCATCGCGCGAGCGCCGGCTACTCAGGCGTTGGATCCGGCATTGAGCGCCCGATTCGCAACCGGGCTGCCCGAGGGGACAGTTACTGTCAATGTGATCGAGCACAAGTTCGGCCGCCTCGAGTCGGGTATCATCGCAGATACGAAAGGCCACTTATCCGACGTTCGTATTCCTTCAGTTCAGGACAGTTGCACCGTTGGCGGTCTTCGAATTCTCAGAACTGCCGGCTATCTCGCCGTCGCGCCCGGCGACTGCGATCTGTTTCGCCGCCTGCAGGCGCTCTTCCCCATGATTGTCGGATGGGTGCCGAAAATATCCGGAAGAGAATCCGCTCTAGAAACTGAAAATAGCGCGGGTTTAACTCAGATTCCGATTGACACGGAAGAATCGGCACGCTATGATTTGGCGCAATCAATTCTCCTACTCAATGTGAGCGGTGGGCTTACGGATGAGTACCTTATTAGCGCCGCTCTTTTTGCAGTGCCTTGCATAGGGTTCCCCGGATCTGAAGCACAACAAGCCTTGTGGCCTGAACTCGCTCGGGATGATAGTCAAAGCGCCCTCGTAATCGCGCGACAGTTGCTGACAAACTGCGCGTTTTTACGGCGCATTTCGGCAATTGGGCGCGCCAAATGTGTCGAGCGATATCACCCGGACGAGGCGGCCGCTGCACGAAGTGTGCGCGAGCTTCATGATAGCCGATTTCCTGTATCGGTAACTGGGAGGTAACTCGCAGGTGGCCTTTCAAATGTACATGGTCGCGTTCGAGGGCGAGTTTTCCGACGCAGCCTCGCGCAGCGTGCAGCACCGCGTGCGCCAGTGCAACGGATACATCCTGATGGTCACGAAGACGGGCATAATCGCCACCTTCGACGACAAGATGGTTCCCGCGGTAGAGTCGCACCCCGACGTAAGGATGGTCGGCGGTGTGACGCTCAATCCGCAGGGTTATGCAGCGGAGCGGCTGCAAAGAATTTTCGCTGAGAATCTGAGCAAACAGATTCAGATAACGCAGTAACGGGCTCACAAAGGAAAAATCCCCACCACGGAGGTGTCTGGTGCCAAATGTAGGAGCGGAGTTAGCGAGTGTCCCATTCGGCAAAATGATCTATGACATGGCCTCCGCCATTGCCAGAAGTCAGATTGCCCTCGACAAGGCATCCATTCAATTAGTCAAGGTGCTTGCCAGCACCACCTTCGACTACGTCCCCGATGTAACCGAAGTGTTGACGCCAAACCCCAAAGTCATTCCCAACGTGAAGGATTCGTTCGGCAATCCACTCACCATTACAGGGGTCACCGTGGATAGTTATGTAGGCGACTCATTCCCGTTGACCCTTCTGCAGGCGGGCGTCAATCCGACGTTCTACGCCTTTACAAACTCGACCATCGAAGTGAAGATGTCGATCACCAGCACCCAGGAATCGTCAAACACCTTTAGCGTGGGCGTGAGTGTGACTGCTTCCGCAGATTTCCTGTTCGCATCGGGATCAGTCACCAGTCACGTGAACTTCACCTCCTCGAATAAGTATTCCTACTCGGTTACGGGTTCGAGCTCGATGTCCACTACGCTGGCCCCGGTTCCGCCGCCTAAGAACATGATGCCGCGGTTCTTCCTGGTTAATGCGATCGATCCAACAAAGGTTACGATAAGCCAGAGCTAGCAGGGAACTGGTGGCTGATCCGCGTGACCTCGTAATCGATTCAATCGCGGGGCGGCCGGAGGCGTTCTGCATCCGGCCCGCTCAACAGTTTGTAACTGTACGAAGGGGGATATCGTGCCGACAAATGTTGGTGCAGAGTTAGCGAGTGTTCCATTCGGAAAGATGATTTACGACATGGCCTCCGCAATCGCGCGCAGCCAGTCGGCGCTCGATCAGGCCTCCATTGCCCTGGTCAGGGTTCTGGCCAACACAACCTTCGACTACGTTCCCGACGTGGTGGAAACGCTGCCTCCGACTTTGCGCCAGGTGCAAGTTATGGTCAGTGGCGTCTCGCAGGGACTCACGGACGGCAACGGAAATCCGGTCATGGTCACAGGCGTGCATGTCGACCACGACGTGTCCCCAAGCTTTCCCATGACTCTGCTGCAGGCCGGTGTGAATCCTACCTTCTACCAGTTCACCAATTCAACCATCCTCATCAAAATGTCGGTCACCAGCACCACCGATGTCAGCGCCACCGTTAGCACCGATACAACGTCATCGGGTCCCGAATTCTGGTTTGGAGGAGGCAGCGTCTCTTCGCATGTGAATGCGTCGTACTCAGCCAAGTACAGCTACGCGGTTGACGGCTCCAGTTCTCTGCAGACGACACTGGCATGCGTACCGCCGCCAAAGAATGTGATTCCGCGATTCATCCTGGTAAACGCAATGAATTCGAACAGCATATCGATCAGCCAGACTTAGGTTGTGCGTCTCGCAGCAGCATTCGGCGCGGTTGCTGCGGGCCTTTTGCCGGATGCGCGAAGCTGCTGAACGGAATGGAGGAGTAAGAACGATGCCGCCAATTACTTATAGCAACATTGGTGCGGAGCTCCAGGAGGCTGGCTTCGGGGACATCATCAGCAGCGTTGCCAAGGGAATTGCAGACGGACAGCGGGCCTTGGATCTGGCTGCCATTCAGACCATGGTTGTCTTGTCGAATACCATGGTTCCGGTGATCCCCGAGATTTCGGAAGTTATCACCAGTCAGCCTATCACTGTGCCCATTTCTGGATCTGGAGGTCCTGGGTCCATCGAAGTCACGGGAGCGCGTGTTACCGCCACCGCCTCCGATCCTGTGGAAATGTCGGCGCTCCAAGCCGGCTTGCTGCCCACGTTCTATCAATTCACTGAGGCAGTCATTGATCTGAACCTTTCCATTCAGCTTCGGGACGCCACAGAAACCGATACGGACGGCACCAAGAGTCAGGGTCTCTTCGCCTTTGCTTCGCACGTGAATTTCCGCACCCAGAATACTTACTCATACCAGGTGAGTGCCGCTTCAAGCGTAACTGCGACCATGAAGCCGGTGCCCGCCAACATCCGGCTGACGCCGTCCATCATCACCGTGAATGCCCTGAACCCGAAATCTCCGATCGTAACTACCGGTTCCTGAAGTCAGCTGAACAGGACCGGAGACCGCAACTGCAACGGGTTTGAGAAAGGTGCCGTCATGGCCACGACCGATCCGCTGGCAAATGCTGTAGAAGCCTTTTCCGCACCGATCGAGAATGTCATCATCGCGCTCGGCCAGGGAATATCCCAGGCGCAGCAGGCTCTTGACCAGAACTCGATCACGACGCAAGAACAGATCGACAGCGACCCGGTGCTTTCCCAGTACGGACTGCAGGCAACCTGGTATCAATTTCCGACCGTGAACATGCAGCTCAAGATGTCACTGAGCATTGCGCAGGAACAGGCCGGTGCGGCACCGTCCGCGGCCAGTTCGCCACGTATCGCGCGTCCTCTCCTACTGCAGAGTTACCGGCTCGTCGCGCAACCGTTGAGCGCATCCTTCCAGAATCAGTTCAACTATGATGCGCAGGCGGCGACGCAGATTAATCTGACCATGGTCCCAGTTCCGCCGCCGAAGACCGGCAACGCGGTAAGCTCGCCGCCGGCCATGACCCAGGACGCCGTGCAGAAGGTCGCATTGGCCAGCGGCGCCCCCTTCGTGACCACAAAGAACGCGCAGGGCACCACTGTCGATGCTTCAGGCAATGTGTATGTAATGGTCGCCAACTTCAATGCCACCGCGCGCGTCTGGTATGTGATGCAATACGCGCCGTCGAACGCATCGATTAATCCTGTTGTGGTGGCCGTTGACGACGGTACACAAACAACCAAGATCATCAGCCCTTAGGCAACTGGACTGGGTCATACCCGCGGACTGAAACTGGATCCTTGGAGCTTTCGCGGCAGACTTGCGGCGTCCGCACGTAATGCGTCTTCAGCTAACCTGAGGCGGAAAACATCAGAGGAAGCATCCTATGGCAAGCAAGAGTGATCCCGGCCGTCCCTCAAAGCGTAGTGGATCGGCGGCAAAAAAGGCGGCGAGCAGCGGCCCTCCCCAAGCCTCAGCGGCCGAGGAAGGAGCCAAGCCCGCGGAACAGCAGGCGCAGACTCGCGCGAGTGTCCCCATCGCGCCAACAGGCTCGTTGCCGCCGATCATCTTCCACATCAATCCCGCGATCAGCTCGCTCTCGCCTCCGGGTGCGGTCGTGGGAACCAGCGACTTGACGCTTGACGTATTTGGGAGCAATTTTGGCTCTGGTTCGGTTGTCCAATGGAATCAAAGACCGCTAAAGACCACGCCGATCAGCGCCACCCAGCTCCAGGCTGTGATTCCCGCGGCGAATATGGCGGCAGCAGTCCAGGCCACCGTTACGGTCTCCAACCCGGGCACGCCGCCTTCAGTCTCCAATGGCGTTACGTTCAACGTAATTCCTGACATCACCGCGATCATCAGCCAGCTTCAGCAGGTCACGGCAAATCCGGCGGCTCTGCTGGCGCAACTTCAGACCTACATCACAATTCAGCAGCAGCAGATCGACAGCCTTACTTCGCAGGTAAACTCCGATCAGACCACAATTTCCGGGCTGAATAGCCAGATTGGCAATCTGCAGACTACGATCACCAGTCAGCAGAACCAGATCAATACGCTTACGGGCGAGGTCAACGCGGCGCAGGCTCAGTCCGCATCTCCTCTTGACGTCGCGCAATCTTTCAAAAGCGTTGTCGATAGCATTCAGCAGAGCGCGCAGAGCGCGGGTGGAATTCAGACCACGGTTACAAACATGAACGTGCAGATCAAGTCGCTGCTCAATGTGCAGGCAGCCACCTCAACCGCGCCTGCAAAGGCCACTCTCATATTCCCGAGCCCTACTGCGTTGCCCGATCCGAATCATCTTTCCACGATGAGTCTGTCATTCGGCGCGATTCCGAATTTACAGCGACCTGCGCCTACCGCACCGGCACCGTCTCCCGCACCGCCGGCGCCGCCTCCCGCACCCGGTCCGGCTCCGTCGCCAAGTCCCGCGCCAAAAGTGAAAGCCGCCTCTTCGCCCGCCCCGCCAACCGCATCGAGCGCCGAAGCAAAGCAACCAAAGAAGCCGGGCCTCGCGAAATAGGAAGACTCAGGCACGCGGCCTTAGGGATCGCCATTAGGACGCGGTTCCAGAAAGCATCAGCCAGCGCGCGCAAACACTGGAGGTTACATGCCGTTGATCACGACGGATATCTTTCAAGCTCGATCGGTGGTGGCCACGCTCGAATTGCGCGCTCAATCTGCGGAGTTGGCTGCTTCCGCGCTGAAGTCCACCGTGGACACGCTCACAAGTGCTCAACAGAACATCGTCGATCGCGCTGCAATCGAGCATGAGTTCACGGTGGGTCAGATCCAGGTAAACGCGCAGCAGAATGTGCAGCAGGCGGGCCAGGTGAGCCCAGATATTTCTCTGGACAATTTCATTGCTGCGCTCGGTCTTTCTATCGCGCTGGCCGAAGCGACCATGCCCGACCGCACCATTGGACCCGTCTCCGCAACCGTGCAGAGCTTCCTCACATTCAACGTAGGCCCGGACGGCATGACCAAGGTTCCGGGCCTGCGCCTCTATCAGCCGGAGCTCGGCGCCCCCACGGCGCTGGCGACCACTTCGTTTGACCTCGCGAAGATCCCGGCTGGTCCCTTGTCACCTGCTCCGCGCAGTTTGTATTCGGTGCTTTTGGACAAGCAGGCTCTCTACGCCGGCAGTTATTGGATCGGCCTGCAAAGCGGCACCCCCCCTCAGGCGCCGGCTGCGCAAGTAGTGGCGGAGATTGGCAAAATCTTCGCAAGCATCGGCGGATGGTCATTCACGTATCTTTTGCAGGAAGCCGCTGACATCGCCGGATTTGAGACCACGTTGGGGGGCGCGCTTCAGAGCTCACCTCCGAAGCCGGGCCCGGCTGGCGCCCCGGCAGCTTATTCCGCGGCGGTTGCAAACCTGGCGAGTCTGATTTCCTCGCTGCATGCGAGGACGATGTTCGTCGCCGGCGATCTTTATGCGCTGACTGCCGCTCTCGACACAACCACCACCAGCGCGCGGGGGGTGCATGCGTGAGCGCGCGAGAAAAGCTGCGGGAGCAACTGAACGCGCGTCGTCTTGAAGAAGGCGCCGCCGAACAGATCGCCGCTCGCAAGCGCGATCAGTTGGCCACATTCCGTGCGGAACGCTTACTCGAAACTCCGCGAGTAAGGAGTGCTGGGGAACCTGCCGCCGAGTCGCGAAACTCGGGAAAGCACAAGCCTGCCACCGCCGGAAATTCGGATGATCCCCGGAACGCAGCCCCGCATCGGAAAAATTCTGGCGCCTGCGAAAGCGCAGCGGAAATCCGGATGCCGGCATTCCTTCGTAATGCCCAGAGGGCGGAACTCGCCGGGAACCGCCGCGCGGAGAAATTTACAAACCCGGACATCGAACGGGACGACCAGCCTTCTCGCAGGACAAACATTTCAGCCATGGGGAGCGCACTTGAGAGGAAGTCAGACTCGCGCTCTGCCGAACCTGCGCGTCTGCCGCTTCAGGAGACATCGCGAATCAGACAACCTGCATCATCGCGCGCCCTCAAGAAGGAGACCCCTCCGCGCCGTGCAATTCGCACCGGGCTTGCAGCCGACCAGTCCGAGCGATCAGCCTTCTCAAAGGGAACAGAAGCCGAGCCTTCTAAGAGGAGGCCTGCAGTGCGCGCCCCGATCATTCCCGCCGCATCTCGCCGGAACGACCCTCCTGACCAACTCGGGGAGCCGGGGGTCTCAAGGAATAATTTGCGCGATTCGTCCACGCACGCCGACAACTCCAATGCGAAAAGAAGGCAGCGTGAACTTTTTTCGGCACATGAATCTGCATCAGAATTATGCGCAAGACGTAAGGTGCCTGAGGAGGCTGAAGCCCCCGTGCGCAAGCCGTTTTCATCGAGCGAAATTCCATCATGTTCCAAATTCATGGACAAACTGGGGGAGCAAACTGGTCGAAAGGCGGCAGCAAGCAAACTCTCCCCATCGAACACACGGTTCCGCAAGCAGGTCAAACACGTTGAAACCCGGCAAGCGTCGCCACATCGAGTTTCCACAGTGACAATCAGAAGCACGCCGCCAAAGGTCCGAATTCCCCGCGCCGCGAGCGCCCGCAAGAGCGCGCATTCGGGCCGCACCGCATCTGCCGCCGCAGCGCGAAAACGGCCGTTGTCGCGACTTTCCTCACCCGCCTCCGCGATCCATCCGACGATTCCGAGAATAGTCCCACATACGATCATCCCCGCACAGGCCGCAATTCCCGCAGGCCCATCCAGTGCCACTCCGGTCCCCGATCCGAAGTTCGAAGCTGTCGCCACCCCGATGGGTCTCTACCCCCCCCCCCCCCCCCAGGGGCGGGGCGAGAAACCGCACGGGGCGGGCGTGGTGGT
>VFSW01013720.1_pt1 | contig 11246 bp, 9 predicted proteins | sample 5358111 | NCBI WGS metagenome assembly VFSW01 (sample SAMN11554181, study PRJNA540505) | mine drainage metagenome | isolation source: sediment from site ElyBrook_90M | place: USA: Ely Copper Mine, Vershire, VT | collected 2017 | reverse complement strand
GCGGTAGATGGCCTGCACCTGGGCCACGGCGGCCTCGGGGTCGTCGAAGCGGGCGGGGGCGATGAAGAGTGGAAGGCTCGGCATGGCGCATTGTGCCCGGCGCGTCCGGGCGGCCTGCGCCGGCGCTACAGGATGTAGCGCGACAGGTCTTCGTTCTTCGCCAGGTCGCCCAGCCGGGCGTCCACCGCCGCGGCATCGATGGTCACGCTCTGGCCGCTGCGGTTGGGGGCGTCGAAGCTGATCTCGTCGAGCAGCCGTTCCATCACCGTGGCCAGGCGCCGCGCGCCGATGTTCTCGGTGCGCTCGTTCACCTCGAAGGCGATCTGCGCCAGCCGCTTCACGGCGTCGGGCGTGATCTGCAGCGTCACGCCTTCGGTGGCCAGCAGCGCCTGGTACTGCTTGACCAGGCTGGCCTGGGTGCTGGTGAGGATGGCCTCGAAGTCGGCCACCGACAGCGACGCCAGCTCGACCCGGATCGGCAGCCGCCCCTGCAGCTCGGGGATCAGGTCGCTGGGCTTGGCCAGATGAAAGGCGCCGCTGGCGATGAACAGGATATGGTCGGTCTTCACGGGCCCGTACTTGGTGCTGACGGTGGTGCCCTCGACCAGCGGCAGCAGGTCGCGCTGCACGCCCTGGCGGCTGACCTCGGCGCCGCCATGCTCGGCGCGCGAGGCCACCTTGTCGATCTCGTCGATGAAGACGATGCCGTTGCCCTCGGCCTGGGCCAGCGCCGCGGCGCGGATCTCGTCCTCGTTGACGAGCCGGCCGGCCTCTTCGTCGATCAGCCGCGGCAGCGCTTCGCCGATGCGCAGCTTGCGCGTCTTGCGCCGGGCCCCGCCGGCCTGCGAGAACAGGCCCTTGAGCTGCTCGGCCATCTCCTCCATGCCCTGCGCGCCCAGGATCTCGAGCGCCGGCTTGGGCTCGGCCAGGTCGAGCTCGATCTCCTTGTCGTCGAGCTGGCCCTCGCGCAGGCGCTTGCGCAGCACCTGGCGCGCGGTGTTGTCGGCCGGGGCGCTGCTGCCATCGCCGGTGAAGCCGATGCCGCGGCCCTCGTGGCTGTCGCGCGGGGGTGGCACCAGCACGTCGAGCACGCGGTCTTCGGCGGCGTCCTCGGCGGCGGCGCGCTTGGCGCGCATCTGGCGCTCGCGCTCCTGCTTGACGGCCACGTCGACGAGGTCGCGCACGATGCTGTCCACGTCCTTGCCGACGTAGCCCACCTCGGTGAACTTGGTCGCCTCGACCTTGATGAACGGGGCATCGGCCAGCCGTGCCAGGCGGCGCGCGATCTCGGTCTTGCCCACGCCGGTGGGGCCGATCATCAGGATGTTCTTGGGCGTGATCTCGCCGCGCAGCCCGGCGTCGACCTGCTGGCGTCGCCAGCGGTTGCGCAGCGCGATGGCCACCGCCCGCTTGGCCGCGTTCTGGCCCACGATGTGGCGGTCGAGCTCGGAGACGATCTCCTGCGGCGTCATGCTCATCCCAGGGTCTCCACCACGTGGTTCTGGTTGGTGTAGATGCAGATGTCGCCGGCGATCTCGAGCGAGCGCTTGACGATCTCGGCCGGGGTCATCTCGGTGCGCGCCAGCAGCGCCCGCGCGGCGGCCTGGGAGTAGGCACCGCCGGAGCCGATGGCGACGATGCCGAACTCGGGCTCGAGCACGTCGCCGTTGCCGGTGATGATGAGCGAGGCGCTGCTGTCGGCCACGGCCAGCATCGCCTCCAGCCGTCGCAGCATGCGGTCGGTGCGCCAGTCCTTGGTCAGCTCGATGGCGGCGCGCTGCAGGTGGCCCTGGTGCTTCTCGAGCTTGGCCTCGAAGCGCTCGAAGAGCGTGAACGCGTCGGCGGTGGCGCCGGCGAATCCCGCCAGCACCTGGTCGCGGAACAGCTTGCGCACCTTGCGGGCGCTGGCCTTGACGACGATGGTGCCGAGCGTGACCTGGCCGTCGCCGCCGAGCGCGACCTGCCCGCCGCGGCGCACGCTGACGATGGTGGTGCCGTGGTAGGTTTCCATGGATGCCGCTGGAGGGGGGGGCGCCGCGGCGGCGATCAAGGTCAGACTTTCCTGACCTGCACCTTCGCGTGCTCGTTGATGCCCATCGCGCCGAAGAACAGCGCCACCAGCCGGTGCGCGTCGACGAAGTGCACGGCACGGTTCTCGTTGCGCTTGGCCAGCACCCAGTTCAGCAGGTCGCCGGCAGCGATGAAGTCGACCCGGATCAGCCGCGCGCACGACACGCTGACCACCGGGGCGCTGCTCAACTCGGCCTGTACCTTGGCCAGGGTGGCGCCGATGTCGCCCACCAGCTGGCCCGACAGCTCGACATGCGCCACCTCGACGCCGGTGCCCTCGTCGGCCAGGCCCGACTCCATGAAGCTGGTCGAGACTTCGCTCACCATCGACATCGGCGGCGTGCGCGTGGACAGCCCGGAGCCGCTGATGTGCACCTTGCAGCGCGTGGGCTCCCACGAGGGCGGGCTCACCTCGTAGGTGACGCAGTAGTCGATGGCGGCCTCGTCGAACTGGTCGGCGCGGTTGGCCAGCCGCAGGGCGTCCAGGCGCGTGAGCCAGAACGCGGGGTCGGCGTCGCGCACGCCGGTGGGCGCGGCGTCCTGCAGCACCGAGAACAGGCGGTCGCCGGCCACCCAGCGCAGCTCCAGCGCCTGACCCGACCACAGCCGCAACAGCATCGACAGCTGCATCGCCGCCTCGGCGTCGATGCGGCGCAGCGCGCCCCAGTCGAAGACCCAGGGCAGCGGCATCTGCAGCGTCTGCGAGCGCAGCCGCGCCACCGCCTCGATGTCCAGGTGCTCGGGGCAGATCCAGCCCACATCGCCGTGGCCGCGCGTGGCCGCGGCGGCGCTCACCATGGGCTCGTCGGCGGCGGCCTCGGCCACCAGCTTGGGCAGCGAGTACCACTGCGGCGCCGACCAGCCGAACTGGTGCGCATAGTCCATCGCCAGGCTCTCGAAGCGCTGCTGCTGGCCGGTGGCGCGGTACAGGTCGAACAGCACGAGCCAGGTCTCGGCGTGCTGCGCGCGCGGCCCGGCCGGGCCGGTGATGCGCTGCAGGGCCAGCTCGCATTGCGCGAAGTCGGCATTGGCGAAGGCGATCACCGCTTCGTCCAGATCGGGATCGTGGACGACCTCGCTCACCTCGACGGCGAAGGCCTGGTCGAAGCCGCCGGCCGTGCCGTCGGCGGTGGCCGGGGCCAGGCTTTCGAACGACATCGGCGCCATCGTCGCCAGGGCTGCATCGGACGCGCCGGGCATGGCATGTGCCACCGGCGCCAGCGGCGGCAGGCCCCCGGCCATCTGCACGCGCGAGGCAGGCGCGGCCGGCGCCAGGTGGGCGGCCGGCAGCGGCGGCAGGGCGGGCAGGGCGTCGTCGTCGGCGGCGAGCGCGCCGCGGCCGGTGTCCAGCACCGTGTCGCGCGGCGGCGGCAAACCGCCCAGACGGCTGACGGGACCGCGCAGCCCGATCGGGCGGCTGCGGGTCGAATTGAAGCCGCCTTCGCCCACCATCTGCTGCTCGATCTCGTCGATCTTGGCCTTCACGCCCTGCGGCCGCTGGGCGTCGCTGTCGGGCAGGCGCGCCTCGGAGTCGTCCAGGCGCGACGATCCGCCCAGGGCCGCCAGCTGCTCGGGCGAGAGACCTTCGCGGCGCACCCGCCGCAGCACGTCGAACTCGCGCTTGCGCACGAAATCGTTGCGGCGCTTGCGCTCGATCATGGCCTTGAGCTCGGACTTCTCGATCTCGAGCTCGCGCGACTCTTCCTGGCGCGAGTTGAGGTCTGTCCAATCGGTGGCCGGATTTGCGACGAACCGGACCACCTTGCGGAAGAAGCTCTCGTTCTCGGCCATGAGTCTGAATGGTACTCCGGGGGTACCCGGCGCCCGGGGCGCAGCGCGTGAAGTAGCGCGCGGCCGGGGCGGCGGATTCGCGGCTGCGCGGGCCCTGACGGCGGCGGCCGCGCCCGCCGTTAAGTCGCCGAACATCTTCTGCTTGAGCTCGCGCCGCTGCTGGGCTTCGAGCGACAGCGTGGCCGTGGGCCGCGCCATCAGCCGCGCCAGGCCGATCGGCTCGCCGGTCTCGTCGCAGAAGCCGTAGTCGCCGCTTTCCAGCCGCGCCATGCTCTGGGCGATCTTTTTCAGCAGCTTGCGCTCGCGGTCGCGGGTGCGCAGCTCCAGCGCGTGCTCTTCCTCGATCGTCGCCCGGTCGGCAGGGTCGGGCACGATGGAAGTGTCTTCACGCAGGTGCTCGGTGGTCTCGCCGGCGTTGGACAGCAGGTCGTCCTTCTGCTCCTGCAGCCGGGCGCGGAAGAAGTCGAGCTGCTTGTCGTTCATGTACTCCGAGTCGGGCATGGCCAGCAACTCGGCTTCGGTCAGGTCGCGCCCGGCCTTGTGCTTCCAGGCGTTGGCCAGCTTGGGATCGGGCTTGTGGGCCGTCCTGGGCAGTTCGGCCGTGTCGGTCGGGGATCGGGCGGGTGCGCGCGCCGGCGCGAAGCGGTCGGTGAACCGGTTGGACGCAGGCGCCAGCGTGTTGGACGAGCTCATCTCGCGCGGCGCCGAGGGGGCCTTGTTGGCCGCGGACTTGGCGCTCGCGGCCTTGGCCGCCGCGGTCTTGACCGGCGGCTCGGCCACGGTCACGGGAGCGGCGGCCGGCTTGGCCGATTTGGCGGGCTTGGCAGCCGCCGGCGCTGCGGCAGCCTTGGCCGTTGGCTTGATCACGGGAACCTCCTCGCCTGTCGGCATCGCTGGGTAGGGCAGGCGGCCCCGCCGACGGCAGGGCGCGCCCGAGGACCAGGCTCTTCAGGGCGCGCGGATTGTAGCCACGCACGTGGGGCGGCCCACGAAGGCCGGCGGCGCGGTGCGGCGGGGTGGGTCAGGGCGCTCAAACCAGGCATTGCTCCAGGCCCTGCAGCAGCAATTCGCGCGGCAGCTCGATGCCGATGAACACCATCTTGCTGCCCTTGTCTTCGCCGGGCGCCCACTTCGGGCCCAGGTCGCTGCCCATCAGCTGGTGCACGCCCTGGAAGATGACCTTGCGGTCGCTGCCCTTCATGTGCAACACGCCCTTGTAGCGCAGCATCTTCGGGCCGTAGACCTGCACCATCGCGCCCAGGAAGTCTTCCAGCTTGGCCGGGTTGAAGGCGCGCTTGCTGCGGAAGACGAAGGACTTGACGTCGTCGTCGTGCGCATGGTGGTGCGGGTGGTCGCAATGCTCGCCGTGCGCGTGGTCGTGGTGGTCGTGGTCATGCTCGTGGTGATGACCCTGGCCGTCGTCGGCGTTCAGGAAGTCGGGGTCGATGTCGAGCTTGGCGTTGAGGTTGAAGCCCTTCAGGTCGAACACGCGCGAGATCGGCACCTCGCCGAAGTGCACCGCCTGTTGGGGTGCGCGCGGATTCATGTGCTTGAGCCGGTGCATCAGCGCTTCCACCTCGGCCTGCTCGACGAGGTCGGTCTTGCTGATGAAGATCTGGTCGGCGAAGCCGATCTGGCGCCGTGCCTCCTGGCGCTGGTCGAGCTGGGCCTGGGCGTGCTTGGCATCGACCAGCGTGAGCACGCTGTCCAGCAGGTAGGTCTCGGCGATCTCGTCGTCGACGAAGAAGGTCTGCGCCACCGGGCCCGGGTCGGCCAGGCCGGTGGTCTCGATCACGACGCGGTCGAAATCAAGCTCGCCCTTGCGCCGCCTCTCGGCCAGGTCGGCCAGCGTGGTGCGCAGGTCTTCGCGGATCGTGCAGCACACGCAGCCGTTGTTCATCTGGATGATCTGCTCCTGGGTGTCGGCCACCAGGATGTCGTTGTCGATGTTCTCGGCGCCGAACTCGTTCTCGATGACCGCGATCTTCTGGCCGTGGGCCTCGGAGAGCACGCGCTTGAGCAGCGTCGTCTTGCCCGAGCCGAGGAAGCCGGTCAGGATCGTGGCGGGGATCAGGCCCCGGATCTGGGCGGGACTCTGGCCCGTACTTTGGCTCGAACTTTGGCTCGTACTTTGGCGGCTACTCGCAGCCGTGGGTTTTGCAGGCATGGTGGCGTTCGCTGAAGACAGTCGGCGCAGGTGGGGGTCGACGACTGTCTTGCAAGGCCCCGGTGCTGTCAAGGCAGCGTCCGGGCCGGCTCGGTTATTCTGTCCACCCAACCACTGCCGGCACCTCCTCCCGTGTCCGACCCTGCTCCTGGTCGGTCCGCACGCGCCACCTCGGGCGCGCGGTCGGACCACCGCGATGCCCCTGACCGCCGCGACCGGCGGAGCCTGTTCGAGCGCCTGGTCGAGATGCTTTCGCCCGGGCCGGACAGCAAGGCCGAGCTGATCCGCACGCTGGCCGATGCGGAGAACCGCGAGCTGATCGAGCCCGAGTCGCGCCTGATGCTCGAAGGCGTGCTGCGCATGGCCGATCTGATCGCCGGCGACGTGATGGTGCCGGCGCCGCACATGGACCTGCTGGACATCGCCGCCGACTACGACGAGCTGCTGCGCTCGGTCATCTCGACGGCGCATTCGCGCTTTCCGGTGTACGAGGGCGGGCGCGAGAACATCATCGGCATCCTGATGGCCAAGGATCTGCTCAAGCTGCAGCGCGCGCCCGGGCTGAACCTGCGCACGCTGCTGCGACCGGCCGTGTTCGTGCCCGAGAGCAAGCGCCTGAACGAGCTGCTGCGCGATTTCCGCAGCAACCGCAACCATCTCGCGATCGTGATCGACGAGTTCGGCAACACGGCCGGACTGATCACGATCGAGGACGTGCTGGAAGAGATCGTCGGCGAGATCGAGGACGAGTTCGACGAGCACGAGCAGGAAAGCGGCATCTACACCCTGGCCGACGGCAGCCACCGCGTGGCCGGCGACGTGGCCATCACGGCCGTGAACGAGGCCTTCGGCACGCGCCTGGGCGAAGGGCAGTTCGAGACCATCGGCGGGCTGGTGGCCGACGACCTGGGCCGGGTGCCGCGCCGGGGCGAATCGGTGGCGGTGGGCGGGCTGCGCTTCACGGTGATGATCACGCGCGGCGGTGCGGTGCGCTGGTTCCGCGTCCGCCGCGAGCCGGGCCCGGCCACCACGGCCGACGGCGGCGACGTCGATTGAGCGACGACGTGCCGCGCCGCGCCGCCGCGGCCGGGAGGATCGCGACGCTGTCCTCGGGGTCGATCAGGGCCCTGCTCGGTGCACGGTTCCTGGCGCCGGTGGCGGCGCTGGCCGCGGGCGCCGTGCAGACGCTGGCCTACACGCACACCGCGCTGTGGCCGCTGCCGCTGCTGGCGCTGGCGCTGCTGGTGGCGCAGCTGGACCGGGCCTCGCCCCGCCGCGCCGCACTGCTGGGCTGGTGCTACGGCACGGCCTGGCTCGTGGCCGGCGTGTGGTGGCTGTACATCAGCATGCACCGCTACGGCGGCCTGCCAGCGGCGCTGTCGGCGCTGGCGGTGTGGGCGCTGTGCGGCTTTCTGTCGCTGTACCTGGCGGCGGCGGCGGCGGCCTACGCGCACTGGCGGCGCGGGCGCGGCGGCGACGCGCTGCTGTTCGGCGCGCTGTTCCTGCTGGCCGAGCTGGCGCGCGGCGTGCTGTTCACCGGCTTTCCGTGGGTGGCGGCGGGCTACTCGCAGGTTGACTCGCCCCTGGCCGCCCTGGCGCCCTGGGTCGGGGTGTACGGGATCGGGGCCTGGATGGCCGTCGCGGCGGCGTCGCTGGTGCTGCTGGCGCGCCGGCGGGCCTGGCGGCCGGCGGCGCTGGCCGTCGGCATCGCGCTGGCCGCGGCCGCGCTGCCGGGGCGTTTCACCGCACCGGCGGGCGAGTTCTCGGTGACGCTGCTGCAGACCGACGTCAAGCAGAACGAGAAGTTCGCCCTCGACCACATGGCCGAGACCCTGGCCTGGGTCGCGCAGCAGCTGCTGGACGCGCGCACCGGGCTGGTGGTGGCGCCCGAGACCGCGGTGCCGCTGCTGCCGGCGCAGCTGGACGAATTCGCGCCCGGCTACTGGGCCGCGTTGCGCCAGCGCTTCAGTTCCGGCGGGCGGGCCGCGCTGGTGGGCCTGCCGCTGGGCGATTTCGACCATGGGTACACCAACTCGGTGGCCGGGCTGGCGGCCGGGCCGGTCTACCGATACGACAAGCGGCACCTCGTGCCTTTCGGCGAGTTCATCCCCTGGGGCTTTCGCTGGTTCACCGACCTGATGAACATCCCGCTGGGCGACTTTGCGCGCGGCGTGGCCAACCCGCCGTCGTTCGCGGTGCTGGGCCAGCGCCTGGCGCCCAACATCTGCTACGAGGATCTGTTCGGCGAGGCGCTGGCGCGGCGCTTCGCCGATGCGGCCACCGCGCCCACCGCGTTCGTCAACGTCAGCAACATCGGCTGGTTCGGCGACACCGAGGCCATCCCGCAGCACCTGAACATCTCGCGCCTGCGCGCGCTGGAGTTCCAGCGCCCGATGCTGCGCTCGACCAATACCGGCGCCACCGCCATCGTCGACTACCGCGGCGCCGTCTCGGCCGAGCTGGCGCCCTACACGCGCGGCGTGCTGCGCGGCCGCGTGCAGGGCCGCACCGGCATCACGCCTTACGCGTGGTGGGCGTCGCGCGCGGGCCTGTGGCCGCTGGGGCTGGCGGCGCTGGGCGTGCTGGCCTGGGCGGCCTGGGGGCGCCGAAGTCGTCCGCGGGGACGCTTTCGCGGCCGAGCGCCCGTCGACCCGGCGGGCTGACGAAGCGGATCACCTGCTGCGGCGGCGGCAGCGCATCGCCGCAGCTGGCGCAGCCGCCGCAGGCCCCCGCAGTGGCGGATGGCGCGGACGCCGCTGTGCCGCCCAGGCGCGCACGCCAGCGGCGCCGCCACCCTGCCGGCAGCAGGGACCACAGCGCGTACAGGGCGCACGCGGCCACGATGAGGGGAGTGAGCAGCAGTTGCCAGACCATGGCCATCAGCCTCCCAGGAGCAGCGCGACGCGGTAGGTCGCGAACGATGCGGCGTAGGCCAGCGCGAACATGTAGCCCGCCATCAGCAAGGGGTAGCGCCAGGAATTGGTCTCGCGCCTGACGACCGCCAGCGTGGACAGGCACTGCGGCGCGAACACGTACCAGGCGAGCAGCGAGTAGGCCGTGGCCAGCGACCAGCCGTGCGCGATCACCGGCGACAGCGAGTCGGCCAGCGAGCTGCCCGCGGCCGACAGCGCGTACACGGTGCCCAGCGCGCCCACCGCCACTTCGCGCGCCGCCAGGCCCGGCACCAGCGCGATCGAGATCTGCCAGTTGAAGCCGATGGGCGCGAACACGTGCTGCAGCCCCTGGCCGACGATGCCGGCCAGGCTGTACTGGATGGCCGGGCCGGTGGCGCCCGGCGGCGGGCCGGGCCAGGTCGACAGGAACCACAGCACGACCATGAGCGAGAAAATGATGGTGCCCACCCGGCTCACGAAGATGCGCGCGCGCTCGGCCAGGCCCAGCGCCACGCTCGACAGGCTGGGCAGCCGATACGGCGGCAGCTCGAGCATCAGCGGCTGGTAGCGGCTCTTGAGCCAGGTGCGCTTGAAGACCCAGGCCACGGCCATCGCCGACACCACGCCGGCCACGTACAGGCCGAACAGCGTGAGCCCGCGCAGGTCGAACGGGCCGAGCCGGCGCGCCGGGATGAATGCACCGATGATCAGCGCGTACACCGGCAGCCGTGCCGAGCACGTCATCAGCGGCGCCAGCATGATGGTGGCCAGCCGGTCGCGCCAGTTGGCGATGGTGCGCGTGGCCATGATGCCCGGGATCGCGCACGCAAAGCTCGACAACAGCGGGATGAAGGCGCGCCCCGACAGCCCCACCTTGCCCATCAGGTTGTCGAGCAGGAAGGCCGCGCGCGGCAGGTAGCCCGAGTCCTCGAGCACGAGGATGAAGGTGAACAGGATCAAGATCTGGGGCAGGAACACCAGCACGCCGCCGGCGCCGGCGATCACGCCGTCCACGAGCAGGCCGCGCAGCGGCCCGGCGGGCATGTGGGCGACGACGGCGTCGCCCACCGCGCCCCTGCCGGGGCGGGTCAGGTTCATCGGCGGGTTGGCCCCCGCGGCCACCGCCTGGCACGTCAGGACCAGCAGCACCGCCAGCAGCACCAGCCCCCACACCGGGTGCATCACCACGGCGTCCAGCCGGTGCTGCAGCCGGGCCCGGTGTGGCGGCGCGGGCGCCACCGCCGCCAGGATGCGCCGCACCTCGCGCGCCATCGCCGACGTGTCGCCGGCCGTGAGCGCTGCCGCCGGCACGGGCACCGGCTGTGCCAGGTGGCGCTGCAGCGCGTCGCGCAGGCCGGCGTGGCCGTCGCCGCGCACCGCCACGGTCTCGACCACCGGGCAGCCGATCTCGGCCGCCAGCCGGGCCACGTCGATGCGCAGGCCCTGGGCGCGGGCCGCGTCGGCCATGTTCAGCGCCACCAGCAGCGGCCGGCCCAGGCCGCGCAGCTCGAGCAGCAGGCGCAGACCCAGCCGCAGGTTGGTGGCGTCGAGCACGGCGACGATGAGGTCGGGCTCGGCCTCGCCGGCACGCCGACCCTGCAGCACGTCCAGCGTGATCTGCTCGTCGGGCGTGGCCGGCTGCAGACTGTAGGTGCCGGGCAGGTCGACCACGGCCACGCTGCGCCCGGCGTCCAGCCGGGCGATGCCGACCTTGCGCTCGACCGTGACGCCGGCGTAGTTGGCCACCTTCTGGCGCGCCCCGGTCAGGCGGTTGAACAGCGAGGTCTTGCCGCAGTTCGGGTTGCCCACCAGCGCCACGGTGCAGGCCTGCAGCGCCATGTCAGCCACGGGCCGGTCCTGCCAAGGCCACCACCTCGACGCAGCGCGCCTCCAGCAGGCGCAGCCCGAACAGCGTCTCGCCAATCTGCACGGCCAGCGGCTCGCGCCCGCCCGGCCCGCGGCGCAGCAACTGCACCGGCTCGTCGGCGACGAAACCGATCTCGGCCAGCCGCTGCAACAGCGCCGCGTCGGCACCGGGCGTGTCGGCGCGCAGGCCGGCGACGATGGCCTGCCCGCCAAGGGGCAGATCGGCCAGGCTGACGGTGGGCAGACGCTTCATCGGGAGGGCGCGGGGCGTGGCAGGGGGAAATCTGTCCGGAGTGTATGAGCAATGCGAATCGTTCGCAATTGACCCCGCCCTCGGGCGGCGCCTGGCGTCCAGACTTCAGTTCCGCGGCCGCGGCCATCGGGACTGCGCTCCCGCCGCCCGCGCCGGCCGCGCAACGCGGCCCCGTAAACTCGCCCCCGTCCCCAGGCACCTTGAT
>VFSW01013719.1_pt1 | contig 11246 bp, 13 predicted proteins | sample 5358111 | NCBI WGS metagenome assembly VFSW01 (sample SAMN11554181, study PRJNA540505) | mine drainage metagenome | isolation source: sediment from site ElyBrook_90M | place: USA: Ely Copper Mine, Vershire, VT | collected 2017 | reverse complement strand
AAACTGTTGTGGGTGCAAGCCTACCGTGGGTTCGAATCCCACCCTCTCCGCCACCATAGTTTCGCAACCCTGAAAACCCGGCGGCGGCGTTCTCGCTTGTTCTGAATGTGGTTACGCTACTCCTCAATAAGCGGATCGACCGCTCACCGGGGAAGTTTAATATGCAGCACACCACGCTCAGCCTGCGGCACGGCTTACTGGCTTTGGCCGTGGTGGCGGTGTGGGGCAGCAACTTCGTAGTCATCCGTCTTGGGCTTGACCAGTTTCCGCCGTTTTTATTTGCCGGGCTGCGTTTCAGCCTCGCCGCCCTGCCGGGGGTGTTTTTTCTGCCTCGGCCGGCGGTATCGTGGCGCAACCTGGCGGCCTATGGCATTTTAATCGGCTCCGGGCAGTTTGGGCTGCTATTCCTGGCGATGGATGGACATATTTCACCGGGGCTCGCCTCATTGGTGATCCAGGTGCAGGTATTTTTCACCATTTTCCTCTCGATGGCCCGCACCGGTGAGCGGCTGCAAGTGTTTCAAATTGTCTCATCCTTACTAGCCATTGCGGGCATCGTGGTCATCGCCGCCCACGTGAACGGCCACACCACCCCACTGGGGCTGGCGCTGGTTCTACTGGCAGCGGCGTGCTGGGCTTCGGGGAATATTGTTGCGCGCGAGGGCGGGCCGAAAAATTTTCTGGCTTATGTAGTGTGGGGCAGCCTGTTCTCTGCGCCGCCTTTGCTGGCGATGTCGCTCATCGTCGATGGTCCCACCGCCATTGCCCATGCGCTAAGCCATGCCACGCCCTTGGCCTGGGTCGCGGTGGTGTGGCAGTCGCTTGGCAATAGCTGGTTTGGCTATGCGAGCTGGGCGTTTTTGCTGGCACGCTACCCTTCCGCCACCATTAGCCCCATGGCGCTGCTTGTCCCGGTTTTCGGTATGGCGGCATCGGTCGCCTGGCTGGGCGCGCCGATGCCGGGGTGGAAACTATCGGCGGCTGCCTTGGTGATCATCGGCTTAGCGGTAAGGGTGTTCTACCCACGCCTACGTTTACTGCGCGTTGCGTAGGCCAAAGGCACCGCTCTGGGTGGATTTGCCGTACCCTAGGCCGCGCTAAGTTGCCGGGGTAAAAAATCACGGTTATGCAACGCCAACGCTTAATTTAACGTAGCACAATTTCACTTAGCACCCTGGGGTCACATGGCTTTGCACAAACATCCGGTTCTACGGCTCGCGTTGCTGGTCACACTGCCGTTGCTGGCCGGGTGCGGCGTCACCAAGCATCTGCCTGGCTTTGGCGATAACACAAGCGCCAACCTCGGCCAGGGCGACATCAACCCATCAGTTTTCGGCTACGTGGTGGCCGATGAACCGCAGGCGGCGCTGGCGGCCAGGCAGATCCTTAATAACGGCGGCAACGCGGCAGATGCGGCAGCGGCGGCTGGTTTTGCGATGGCAGTGACCCTGCCATCACGCGCCGGGCTGGGCGGTGGTGGTGCTTGTATTATCAAAATGCCCGCAGCCGATGGCAGTGCGCAGCCCCCGGTTACCTTGTTGTTTCCAGCGGGTGCCCCAGCCCAAACGGGCGGCGACCGCCCGGCGGCGGTGCCCACGCTGGCCCGCGGCCTGCTGGCCTTGCAGGCGCGCTATGGTGCGTTGCCGTTCGCAAGCGTGATTGCTCCCGCTGAACGTTTGGCCGGCGGCGTGCCGGTCTCGCCGGCTCTGGCGTCTGACCTGCAAGTGGTCGGTGGTGCATTATTGGCCGACCCGGTGGCCGCCAGCATATTTGGTGCACCGGGTGGCGGTGTGCTGAGCGCCGGAGCCAATTTGGTGCAGCCTGACCTGGCAACCACTCTGGAAGCCTTACGAACCCAGGGGGTTAACGGTTTTTATGCAGGCAGCCTGTCGCGCCAGTTCATTGACGGTGCTGATACCGCAGGCGGTGGCCTTACTGTCGCAGACCTAAACACCGGCCTGCCGGTGTTCGGCCAGCCCGCAGTCTCGAAGTTTGATGGCAGCACGTTGGCCTTCATCCCAACGCCACCCAACGATGGCCATCTGCCGGCCTCCGCCGGATTTGAGGCTTTGGATAAAAATGGGGGCGTCGTGGCCTGCACCACCAGCATGAACAATCTGTTCGGCACCGGACGAGTCGCGGCGGGCACAGGCGTACTGCTTGCAGTCTCACCCCGGGCCGTCACCACGCCGCTACTGGCAGCGGGCATCGCCTATAAAGGTGATGAATTCCGTGCCGCCGTGACCGGCACCGGCCAAATCGGCGCTGCCGAGGCGGTGCTCGACGGGTTGGCCAACGCGCTGCATAAAACACCAACCGCAGCGGTGCCGGACCTGGGCCGCGCCAACGTGATTTCCTGCCCCGGCGGCGTACCGGGTGGCGAAGCCAGTTGCACGGCGAATGCCGACCCGCGTGGTCAGGGGCTGGCGGTCGGCGGGCAATAACATTGCTCAAAATCGGCGCAGGCGGAGCGGTTCCGCCGTTTCGGGTGATGGATGTCATCACCACCGCCAACCGGCGCGCATTGTCGCTACCGGCAGGCGCACCTAAAATTTTGCGCATGGAGGTGGGCCAGCCTGGAACCGGCCTGCCCGAGGGAGCCAAAAGGGCGGTGGCCAATGCGCTGCAGTCGGGCGACGCGCTAGGCTACACTGAGGGCCTGGGCCGGGGCTTCCTGCGTGAACGCATCGCCCAGCATTACCAAGGTTGGTACAATGTGGCGGTTGACCCCAACCGCATCGCCGTTACCTTTGGTGCGTCGGGGGCGTTTCCGTTGGCGTTTCTCGCCGCCTTCAATCCGGGCGACCGTATCGCGCTCGCGGCTCCCTACTACCCGCCCTATGTGAACATCGCCACCGCGCTGGGGCTGCACCCGGTTATTTTGCCCTGTGGCATTGAGACTGGCTTTCAGCCCACCATCGCGATGCTGGACGCGCTGGACCCAGCACCTGATGGTTTGATTATCGCCAGTCCGGCCAACCCCACGGGTTCAATGCTGCACCCCGATGAGTTAGCAGCCATAGCGCGATATTGTCATGCAAAGGGTATCCGGCTGATCTCGGATGAAATTTACCACGGCCTCACTTATGGCAAGCCCATCGCGACCGCCACGCAGTTTTCCGAGAGCGCGATCGTCATCAACTCCTTCTCGAAGTATTTTTCGATGACGGGCTGGCGGATTGGCTGGATGGTGCTGCCGGAGGAACTGGTGCGGGTCACCGAGCGTCTGGCGCAAAATTTTTTCATCTCCCCGCCGCATATCAGCCAAATTGCCGCAACCGCCGCGTTCGACTGCGATGATGAACTGCAAGCCAACCGCGCCACCTATGCCACCGCCCGTGAGATGTTACTGACCGGCCTGCCCAATGCCGGGTTTCCTACCTTCTCGCCGCCTGATGGCGCGTTTTATGTGTATTTGGATAGCTCTACCCACGCGCCGGACAGCGCCGCCTTTTGCAGCCGCTTGCTCGATGAAGCCAGCATCGCCGCCACGCCGGGCTTTGACTTCGATGCCGGCCGTGGTCAGGATTTTTTCCGCTTGAGTTACTGTGCCCCCCTGAATGACATTGAGGAGGCGATCTCACGGCTATGCCGTATTCGTTAATAGATAGCCCTAAGCGTTGACTGCCCGTTTAGAGGGATTTAAACCCATACTAAATATTGAGTATGCCGCCCATCAGGGCATACTAACACCACACGGCCAACAATAATGTTAAGGTTATCCACATGAAGCTCCTCGTCCCCGTCAAACGCGTCGTCGATTACAATGTGAAGGTCCGGGTGAAATCCGATGGCTCGGCGGTGGAAACCGCCGGGGTTAAAATGTCGATGAACCCGTTCGATGAAATTGCCGTTGAAGAAGCCGTGCGGCTGAAGGAAAAAGGCATCGCCACCGAGATCATTGCGGTGTCCGCCGGTGTCACGGCCTGCCAGGAAACCATTCGCACGGCACTCGCCATGGGCGCCGACCGTGGCATTTTGGTGGAAACCGATGCAGCACTCGAACCGCTCGCCGTTGCCAAAATCCTCAAAGCTCTGGTGGAAAAAGAAGCCATCGACCTCGTGATTATCGGCAATCAGGCGATCGATGATGACATGAATGCCACTGGCCAGATGCTGGCAGCGTTGCTCGGTTGGCCGCAAGGCACGTTTGCCAGCAAAGTGGAAATTGCCGACGGCAAGGCTACCATCACGCGCGAAGTTGATGGCGGTTTAGAAACCATCGCCTTAAAACTGCCGGCCGTTGTCACCGCCGATTTGCGGCTGAACGAGCCGCGCTATGCCTCACTGCCAAATATTATGAAGGCCCGCAAAAAGACCATCGACACCCTTAAACCAGCCGACCTCGGCGTTGACCCGGCGCCGCGCTTAACCACAATCAAGGTGTCGGAGCCGCCGGCCCGCAAGGCTGGCGTGAAAGTGGCGGATGTTACCGCCTTGCTTGATAAACTGCGTAACGAAGCAAAGGTGATCTGATCATGACCTCTCTGGTACTTCTCGATTTTGATACCACTGGCATCAAGCAACCGGCCCGCTCGGCGGTTGCCGCAGCCACCCAACTGGGCGACGTGCATGTGCTGGTGGCGGGCGAAAATGTCGCCGCTACCGCTGATGCCGCTGCTAAAATCGCGGGGGTCACCAAGGTGCTGGTGGCTGATAATGCAGCCTACGCGCACGCGCTGGCTGAGCCATTGGCGGCGTTGGTGGTAGGGCTGGCCGGCGGGTATTCGCACATATTGAGCGCGTCCACGGCCACCGGCAAAAATGTTATGCCGCGCATCGCAGCATTGCTGGATTGCCAGCCAATTTCGGATATTTCCGGCGTGATCGATGCCGACACATTTGTGCGCCCGATTTATGCGGGCAATGCACTGGCCACTGTGAAATCATCGGATACCAAAAAAATCATTACGGTGCGGGCTGCCAGCTTCGACCCCGCCGCTGCAACAGGCGGTGCAGCAACCATCGAAGCCGTGAATGGCGATACCGCCAACGCCAACTCAACCTACCTTTCCTCGGAACTTTCCAAATCTGAGCGCCCAGAACTTACCGCCGCCAAAATTATCGTCTCGGGTGGCCGCGGTATGCAAAACGGCGAGAACTTCACCAAACTCATCGACCCGGTGGCGGACAAACTGCACGCCGCCGTCGGTGCCTCGCGCGCCGCTGTTGATGCCGGGTTCGTTCCGAATGATTACCAGGTGGGCCAGACCGGCAAGGTCGTGGCACCTGACCTGTACATCGCCATCGGCATTTCCGGGGCCATTCAGCATCTCGCCGGTATGAAGGATTCAAAAGTCATCGTTGCGATCAACAAGGATGAAGACGCGCCGATCTTCCAGGTGGCGGATTATGGGCTGGTGGGGGATTTATTCACGATCCTGCCGGAATTGGACAAAGCCCTATGAGCATCAAAAAAATCGGCATCATCGGTGCCGGGTTGATGGGCAACGGCATCGCCCACACCGCCTTGCTGGCGGGGTATGAGGTGGTGCTGGTGGACGCGGTGCAAGCCGCACTACCCAAAGCCGTGGCCACCATGACCAAAAACATGGAGCGCCAGGTACAAAAGCAAACGATCACCGCCGAGGATATGCACGAGGCGTTGACACACCTGACCACCACGACCGACTATACGGCGTTTTTTAATGCCGATATTGTGATTGAGGCAGCGCCAGAGCGCGAAGAGCTGAAGCAAAAAATCTACGCCGCGCTGATACCTAATTTGCACGCTGAAACCATCATCGCCTCTAATACCTCCTCCATTTCCATCACGCGGCTAGCGGCCCTGACCGACCGGCCCGGCAAATTCATCGGCATGCATTTTTTCAATCCAGTACCGATGATGAAACTGGTAGAGATCATTCGCGGTATCGCCACCGATGAGGACACTTACAAAACGGTTTTCGCGCTGGCCGAAAAGCTCGGCAAAATTGTTGCCACCGCAGAAGATTCTCCCGGTTTTATCGTTAACCGTATTTTATGCCCGATGATTAACGAGGCGATTTTTGCACTGGCCGAAGGGGTGGGCACCATCACCTCCATTGATGCTGGGATGAAGCTGGGGGCCAATCACCCGATGGGTCCGTTGGAGCTAGCTGATTTCGTAGGGCTGGACACGCTACTTTCAGTGATGCGCGTGCTGCATGAGGGATTGGGCGAGGATAAATACCGGCCTTCACCGCTGCTGGTAAAATATGTTGAAGCCGGCTGGCTGGGCCGCAAATCCGGCAAAGGCTTCTATGATTATGCCTCCACCCCGCCAAAGCCGACACGCTGAGCAAAAGCCTCATCATCATCTATCATTCGACCACCGGCGGCACCGCCCAAATGGCGGCGGCCGCTGCGCAGGGTGCCAGCGCCGAAGCTGGCGTTGTCACACGGTTGTTAAAAGCCCCTGATACCGGGCCGGATGATATACTAGCCGCCGATGGTTATATTTTCGCAACGCCCGAAAACCTCGCCGCCATCTCCGGTATGATGAAAGATTTTTTCGACCGCTGTTACTACCCCTGCCTGGAGCGCCTGAATGGACGCCCCTATGCCGCCATGGTGTGTGCAGGCAGCGATGGCAGCAACGCGGTTCGCCAGATCGCCCGCATCGCCACTGGCTGGCGCCTGAGAGACGTTGCTGCCCCCCTGATCATTTGCACCCATGCACAAACGCCGGAGGCGATTCTGGCCACTAAGACAATCACGCCTATTGATCTCGCTGCTTGCCGCTCCCTTGGCGCGGCTTTTGCTGCAGGGTTAGCGATGGGCATCTACTGACTGCCCCTCCGACCCATCATGCCAGTCCGCTTCTGAGCTTTGGCATTAGATAAATGTTTAGTTTTGGACCTTTGAGATAGCCAGCCTTTTACTTCACGCCCCGGAGCCGCGGCCAATCATCTAGATCTGCTGTGATTTTAGCATCCACGCCGGCGCGCATAGGTAGATTCCACAGCTTTCATTGCCACGCCTGTCAATCCATCTGTGGAATAGAAACCAAATTCGCGAGGGAAAGAACCATGAACTTATCCAATGAAAGCCTAATTACGATATTACTGGTGGGTATTGTCGCCGGATGGCTAGCCGGGAAACTCGTGGCGGGCGGTGGGTTTGGTCTTATCGGAGATCTTATCGTCGGCGTTCTAGGTGCGTTTATTGGCAATTGGATGCTGCCAAGACTAAATATTCATCTTGGCGTCGGAACCCTCTCCCTGATCCTTAACGCGACCATCGGGGCCGTTGTTCTGCTGGTTATCATCCGGGTTTTTTCCGGTGGCCGTCGATGGGGTGGCAATTGGGGCCGCCGGTGACCCCCGCCTAAAACAATTCACCCGGCCTGTTACTTAAAGCTGATCAGATCCACATCGAACATCAGCGTGGCACCCGGCGGAATGACGCCACCGGCGCCGCGTTGGCCGTAACCATGCTCGGGCGCCAGAATCAGCGTGCGCGAGCCGCCGGCCTGCATGGTGGCAACGCCGAGATCCCAGCCTGAGATAACTTGCTGGACACCCAGCTTGAAGGTGAATGGCTGGCCGCGGTCCTTGGAGCTATCAAATTTTTTGCCTTTTACGCCGTCCTGATACAGCCAGCCGGTGTAATGCACTGTCACCATCTGGCCTTTTTTCGGCATCTCGCCGGTACCCACCACGTGGTCCTGGTACTGCAAGCCGGTGGTCATGGTCATGATGTCTGCGTCGGCCATATGTGCTCTCCCTTAAATGGTTAATTCGCGGTCTGGGTAGCCAATAGTTGATAATCGCGCAAATCCGCCGCTTTCATCGTTTTCTGATATGAGGCCGCCGAGCCCGGCCAAATGGTGGAAACAACCCCATGCTCGTCCTTATACCAACTGGCACAGCCGCCATCCTGCCAGACAGTGCCGCTCAGCTTGTGTTTCAGATCATCGATGAACGTATTTTGGGCCGATGGTGCCACCGCCATCGCGGGCAGCCCTTTAGCCCGCAGTTGGGTCAAAGCATCCACAATATACTGCACCTGCGCCTCGATCATGAGCACCACCGAATTATGCCCCAGCGCGGTATGTGGCCCCAGCAGCATGAAGAAATTCGGGAACCCCGCCACGGTAACACCTTTGAACGCCCGCATGCCGGTTTTGTCCCACAAAGCACCCAGCTCCTGCCCTCCGATACCGGTGATTTTCCAGTGCTTGTAAGCGGTGGTCACCTCAAAGCCGGTACCAAGAATGATCGCATCCACCGGCCGCTCCACACCCTTCGTATCCACAATCGAATGCGCCCGCACCTCGGCAATGCCATCGGTGATCAGTTCAACGTTCGGGCGGGCCAGCGCCGGGTAATAATCATTCGAGATCATCACCCGCTTGCAGCCGATCTGGTAATTGGGGGTAAGTTTTTCGCGCAAAACCGGGTCGGATACCTGCTGCTGCATGTGTTTGGCGGCCATGTGGCTGGCCAGCTTCAGCGCCCGCTTGTTGCCCAGAAACGCCAGCACCCGCAGTTCATGCAACAGAAACAGGAATTGGCGGAAGAGTTTCCGATATGGCGCAAAGGCCAGAAGTTTTTTCTCCCACGCTGCCATGGCACGGTCAGGCTTCGGCACAATCCAGGGCGGGGTGCGCTGAAATACCGCCAAGTTTGCCACTTGCGGGGCAATTTGCGGGACAAACTGAATCGCTGAGGCGCCGGTACCAACCACCGCAATGTTTTTGCCCGTGAGATCATAACCATGGTCCCATTGCGCCGAGTGGAACATTATTCCCTCGAACCGCGCCAAGCCGGGCAGATTTGGAAGCGCTGGAATATGCAGGCCGCCCATGCCCGAGACCAGCACCCGCGCCGTAACTACTCCGGTGCTGGTTGTCACCACCCAATGCGCTGCACGCTCATCCCAGGCGGCTTCCCGCAGCGCAGTATTGAACCTGATTGCTGGCCGCAAACCATAATTATCAGCAACCATCTGTAAATATTCATAAATCTCGGGCTGCTGGGGATATAGCCGCGACCAGTCCGCCTTCGGTGCGAATGACAGTGAATATAAATGCGAAGGGATATCACAGGCGCAGCCAGGATACACATTATCGCGCCAAGTGCCGCCCACATCGGCGGCTTTTTCGATGATTAGCAGGTCAGTGAACCCAGCTTCACGCAGCTTAATGGCCATTGCCATGCCGGCGAAGCCAGTGCCCACGATCAGCACATCCACCATATCCGCCGTCATGCGTTAAACTCCCTGGACCGTCGCATTAAATTCATTCGACATCGAATGAATTTACACTATATATCATTCATCTGCGGTGCCTCACCGCTTTTGCAACAGGAGTTACCATGACCAACATCGCCATTGTCGTCCATTCCGGTTACGGCCACACCAAGCGGATGGCTGAGTATGTCCAGACCGGTGTTACCAAAGCCGGTGCCACCGCGCATTTCCTCCTCATCGATGAACACGGCGACCTGCCCGCCGAAGCCTGGGAAGCCTTGGCTGCGGCTGACGGCATCATCTTTGGCGCTCCCACCTACATGGGCGGCCCCTCCTGGCAGTTTAAAAAATTCGCCGATGCCTCTTCAAAACCATGGTTCGGCCAGGCCTGGAAAGACAAGTTCGCCGCTGGTTTTACCAACTCCGCCACCATGAACGGCGATAAATTCTCTACCATCACGTATTTCGTCACACTTGCCATGCAGCACGGCATGGCTTGGGTGGGCACTGGCATGATGCCCTCCAACACAAAAGCCGCCACCCGCGAGTCTCTGAACTATGTCGGCGGCTTCACCGGCGCCCTGGCGCAATCCCCCTCGGATTCCTCACCCGCTGAAATGTTTGACGGTGATTTGCTCACCGCTGAGACCTTCGGCGAACGCGTCGCCAAATTTGTTGCTTCCCACAAAAAAGCCTGACGCGGCGTTGGCCGTTATCTGTTAATGCGGGTAACGGCCATTACCGCCCAAATCTGGCAAACACCTGGCGGTCTTTATTCTCGCGCATCAGCATCGAAAAGCTTGGGATTTTCTCGAACCCCAACCCCAGCGGCCATTCGGTTTCTTCATTCATTTTAATATCGCCATATTTAGCGCTGGCAATTTTTTCCCATTTTCCAGCAGGTTTTTTTAACTCCAGGCTTGCCACAGTCGCCTTCAAGACAATCCGCACGATGGCCTCCTTTGGCGACGATGGCTTGGTAAGGCTGGGGCAACCGGCCAGCATTTGCCAGCCGTTTTTCTCCGACCACGCAATAAGTTCACTTTGTTCCATATATTTTAGTCCTTATGCGCGTTATCGCCAGCGACGTGCCAGGTCAGACAGGTGGCAAACCAATGAAAGCAGTAAGGCCGCCGCTGTAAACGGCCACGCATCATGGCGCGCATTAAGCCACCAGGCTACCAGCAAAAAATCGCCCGCCAGCAGGTTTGGCAGAAAATCCCGCCACGCGACCCCATGTTTGGTAAACTGATAGAACAGAGCCAAACCAGCCGCCTCAAACATTGTGAGACAGAGAATGGGCACAACGATGCCACCTGACGTGACGAGGCTGGCAATCACGGGGCGGTTGGGGTCACTAGCACAGCGGCCTCGTTACGGCGCACGAAGGGGATTGTCCATGGTGGGTCGTAGAACCAATCGACAATGTCACCGCTTGGCCGCCAGCCTGAACCAGCCAAACCAGCCAGCAACTTGGCATGCGCATCATTAACCGGCCCAACACCCGGTACACCCGAGAAGCGATAAACCGCATAGGTTTCAGCCGGCACTTCAACAATCACCACGGCCGGGTCGAGCGGCTTCGGCAGGTTGGCCAGCGTATAATTGGCCGGCATAAAAAAACTGATCGTCCACTGGCCAGGGCTGGTTTGTGTTTGGGCGACAGGCGCTGTCATGGCTATTTTAGAGCTCTGTATGGCCGACTGCTCGACCGGCGCTGTCATGCTAATTGAGACATTCGCCTGATTGGCGCCAAAAATATACCGCGCGATCCGCCTGAACCCTTGGGATCTTGCGGCTATTTCATCGGCTTGCACGACCGTTGTTGCTGCCAGCCTCGGGGCATATTGCCTGATCTGAATGTCACCCAGGCTTGCAATAAGTTTGTAACGTGGCTCCTCGGTACCACTGCGAATGCCGACAACAGAACAACCGGCAAGCGCAATGGCGAGAAGTGGCGAGAGTAAGTTCAGGGTTTTGCACCGTCCGTTGTTGGAGGTGAAGACATAGGCATTGTAGACGGCATTACCATAGGCGTTGCGGCAGCCGTAGCCGTGGCGCCAACCCCGAGG
>VFSW01013718.1_pt1 | contig 11246 bp, 12 predicted proteins | sample 5358111 | NCBI WGS metagenome assembly VFSW01 (sample SAMN11554181, study PRJNA540505) | mine drainage metagenome | isolation source: sediment from site ElyBrook_90M | place: USA: Ely Copper Mine, Vershire, VT | collected 2017 | reverse complement strand
TATACTGACAAGCAATGTCGTCGGAATCGGCCAGCAGTGGTATCTCTATCGAACGTCGCCGCCCCCGCCGAAACCGTCGCGGGGCCCCGGCAAAAAGAAATAGCGTTGGCAGCAGAGCAGTCTAAGGGGAGCCATCTTGACGCCTGTATCCCGCCCGAATCTGATCGTGGATGGAAAGCTGGATCATGAGGCCGTTGCGGCGGAACTGCGCCGTTGCATCGATACGCTGATTCAAAAAAGCCGCTTCCAACTCACGTATGAAGTCCGCGCCATGGGCCCTGCCTCATCCAAGGAGTTTGAAAATCCCGAAATTCTCGTCGAGTTCAAGGGCCGCGATCAGGACTTGCTGCTGGAACACCACGCGGAACTGCTTTTGGCGCTCGAATACATTGCCTTGCGCTGGCTTTGGCTCGATCCACAATTCTACGGGCGCGTTCGATTTGACGCCGCCGGCTACCGCGGCATCCGCATCGAGGAATTGAAGCTTTCCGCTCGCGTTGCCGCCGGCCGCGTCCGCGAAACCCATTCGCCTTTCCGCTTCAACGCCATGTCGTCGCGCGAACGGCGCATCCTGCATCTGGTTTTGAAGGAAGAATCCGGCGTACGGAGCGAGAGTGAAGGCGCAGGCGAGGAACGCCAGGTTGTCGTTTACCCCGCGTAGGGGCACGGCATGCCGCGCCCCTACGGGTCTTCCTTGAAACCGCTCGATACTATGCGCCCGTCGGGGTTGAACACCACCGCAAACGTGAATCCAGTTGGTCTGGGCCGGATTCCAGAGGCGCCTGCCGGCGGTTGGGGATCGGCCGGGGTGTCAGGGACATGTTCCCTGAAAAATCGCACATCGGAAATCTCGATGACGGTTTGTTGACCCTCTCGCTGGCTTACTTTCCACACCGGGTAGCGGGCGAACCAGAGAAAAACCTGCACATCGCGCAGTTTCCTGGCTTGTTCGAAGTATTTCCGGGAACCTTCGTCGGCGTACAATTGCGTGCTTTCAACGGCTCCGCCGGGTTCGTGAAAGGTGGTGCGCCATACGCCATCCGGAGTGCCGACTAATCCCACCCAATGCGTGAGCGTCGGCGGCAGGGGAAGCGCCGCCAAACTCTCCACTTGCAGGTGTTGCGCGGCCGCGAAATGTTGCACGTCTCCGAAAGCCTTGTGATGCGCCGCGGCCGCCAGGCCGATATAAGCGCACAATACCGCCAGGCTCCCGCGGCACCAATTGGCCCGCGTCCACCCGAAACCGGCGCCCTGGGCGGACGGCAGGAAGATTATGACGGCGAACATGGCGCTCCCCACGCCCACAATCGCGATTGGGAAGCCATACCCGGAAATATCCGCAAATAAGTAACCTCCGTACGCCCCAATCGTGAGCGCGGCCCAAACGCAAATCGAGCGCCGCCAGAATGTTCCCGGATCGCGGTAACACCATGCGGCGAGCTGCGGCACGAGGGCGATGGAGGTCACCGTCAGATCGATAATGAAAATCCAATCCCACGCGGGACGGGAATAACGCAGCGGGCTCCAAGCCATGGTTCCGAAACTGGTGACCAGATCGAGGAAAATGTGCGTGGCGATTCCCACCGCGTAGATGGCCCAGAGGTTTAAAAACGGAGGCCTCTTCCACCTCAGCCAGCGCCCAAGAGGTATTGATAGAGTAGTTAATAGAAAGGCCCAGATGGGCAGTAGGACCGCCGAATGTGTAATATTTCGGTGCCACTCCATGATCGCGAGCGGATTGTGCGCGAGAGGTCCGGCAAATATGTCGATATCGGGGAACATGGACCCGACGGTGCAAGCGACGATTGCGGCGCGCGCGGTGGGAGAGCTCAGCGCATGAGCCGAGCCGTCATTGGCGGCTCGGGCGGGAATATCGCGGCCCGCGAAGAGGGCCTTTCCGGCCAGCGCGCCCACAATTCCATGCGTGATCGTATCCATGGGGCAGGTTTCTTGGAGACTTCGTGAATGGCTTTAGACGCGCGCCGTTGCTTGGGGTTTCGCTATTGGCCTACGCGAATCGGTATTGTCAGCGGCTTGCTGGACTCCGATGCGGTCAGCATATGGCATTGTCCGTCGAAAATTCCGCCCGGCTCGATCGACAGGCACGGGGAATGGATTTCTCCCGTGACGACTCCCTTAGCCTGAATTTCCACCCGGCCCTTTGCAAAGATGACGCCATCGAATTTTCCGGCAATCACCACGTGATTCCCTTCGATCTGCCCTTCGACGCGCGCCCCTTCGCCCAGGATTAGGCTATGGCTGGAAATCACGTTTCCTTTCAACTGCGCGTCGATGCGAAATACGCCGGAGGCCTCGAGCGTTCCTTCAAACTTTACGCCCTTGTCGATGAAGCCGGTAAATTCATGTTGCGGGGTGTTTTTTCCGCGTTCTTTCGATCGCCATTGCATGCCATGCCCCCCAGACGGAAACAATCCCTAGTGGGAATACGATTTTACCCGAGCGCAGTGAGTTTGACCCGCAAAATGAATGCTCGGTGACGAAGTCAGCACGTGCGACGGATGAATCTCTCTCCTTTTCAATTTCCGTTTAATTCAGTGTAAGGGTAGATTAAGGAAAGTACTACTACACATGTAATATTAGGCCATCAGGCGTTCGTACAATCCATTCAGTTGTTCTTCATCGTAAAACTCGAGCGTCAACTGCCCCGCATGCCCCTTCGTGGGCATGTGCAGGGTGACGCGAGTGCCGATGTGCTTCTGCAATTCGTCCAGCGCCGCCTGACGATTTGGATCGTAGGACTCCGCTTGTGATTCCTTCCTGGATGAGCGGGATCGGCGGGTCGCCATCCGCTCGAGTTGTCTAACGGTCAGCTTGCCGCGAGAGGCCTTTTGCGCCAGGTCGCCCCGCAATTTCCGATCTTCGATGGCAAGGAGGGCGCGACCGTGGCCTGCCGTGATTCTACCTTCTTCGATCCATTCGAGCAGCGGTTCTTCGAGTGAGAGCAGGCGGACGGAATTTGCGACCGTGGCTCGGTCCTTCCCCGTTCGGGAAGCGACTTCATCTTGCGTGAGATGAAATTCCTCCATCAGGCGGTCGAATGCGCGCGCTTGTTCGATCGGGTTTAGATCCTCCCGTTGAATATTTTCTACAAGCGTGAGTTCGAGCGCTTGTTCGTCGCTTACTTCCCGCACGACAACCGGTACGCGAAGAAGTTGAGCGCGTTGCGAAGCGCGCCATCGGCGTTCTCCCGCGATCAGCTGATATCTTGCCCCAAGCTTTCGGACCACCAGAGGCTGTATGATCCCGCTCGCGCGAATGGATTGCGCCAATTCTTCGAGTCCCATTTCCGCAAATCGCGTCCGAGGCTGAAATGGGCTGGGATCGATCAGGTCGATGTCGATTTGCAGCGGTCCCCCGGCAATGCTTGGCGCTGGGGCGGCTGCTGTCGCGGCTCCCGTGGGTGCAACTGGCTGGGGCGCCTGAGGAACGACCTCAGGATCACGAATCAGCGCTCCCAGCCCCCTTCCCAATGCGTTTCTGGCCATTCGAGATGACCTCCTTTGCAAGGTTAATGTAGGCTTCCGCGCCTCTACTATGAATGTCGTAAAAGTGGATCGGCTTCCCATGGCTTGGCGCTTCTGCCAGGCGGACATTCCGCGGTATGACGGATTCAAAAACTTGACTGCCAAAGAAGCTGCGCAGGTCCGAGGCAACCTGTTTCGATAAGGTGGTGCGCTCGTCATACATGGTAAGGACGATGCCTTCGATGGCAAGATTGGGGTTTAATGTTCTGCGAATTCTCATGAGCGTATCTAGGAGTTCGGAGACTCCCTCGAGGGCCAAGTACTCACATTGAATTGGAACCAGGACCGCGTCAGCCGCCGTGAGGGCGTTTAGGGTGAGAAGGCCGAGCGCCGGAGGACAATCCATTATGATGTACGCGTAATTGTCTTTTGCCTGCTGAAGCAGCTTTTGGAGCTGATACTCTCTATTTTCGGCCGAGACCAGCTCGACCTCCGCGCCAACAAGGTTTTTGTCCGCAGGGATTAGATCCAGCCCATCAATTTGCGTTTTCAGTATGATTCTATCGAGGGACTCACCAAGCATCAGGGCATTGTAAAGCGTTCGCCTGGCCGGGTCTTTAGGAAAGCCGATTCCGGCCGTAGTATTACCTTGGGGATCGCAATCGATCAGAAGGGTTCGCTGTTCAGACAGAGCGAGAGAGGCGGCCAGATTTATAGCGGTGGTTGTCTTGCCAACCCCGCCTTTTTGGTTCGCAACTGCGATGACGCGGCCCAATTTAGGTCCCCCAGGCCGCGAAATCTACCATATAAAACGCAACTTATGCAAATTGTTTCACGTGGAACAAAATTGTCGGGCAGGTATTCTTCATTTAAATCTTGCTACTGGCTGTGATTTCACTTCTTGCGCCCATGGTTCTAGTCGGGATTATTCTAAAATTCTCGGAAGTTCAGGCTCAATTTTAAGGAAATGCACTGAAGTGGCATACATACTTGTCGCTGCCGCGCCACCGCCAGTGCCGCAACGACTTGCCCATAGGCAGCGCGCTTCGTGTGCAGCCCCGCTACAGATTCAGGCTATCATGCGTGGCAATTGCTAATTTGCATGGCGGTTCGGATCAACGCCACGAGCGTTCCCGGACGGAAATGTTCCACGTGGAACAAAATTGGCTCCTCGATTACATCTGTGGAGATTGACTGTCGATCGGCCTGCCAATGAGGATAAATCGGCGCTGAGAGTCTGGTATGCGCACCGCTGGCTGCCAAGTCCAGCCAACATTAGCGGAGATTCTCGTCGAGTCTTCCGCTCCAACCCAAAGCATAAGATGCCCCCGGTGGGCAAGCGCACTCGTAGACCAACGAATAATCGGTTTAAACTCACCCACGGCGCGAGAGGTGATGATATTTGCCAGAACTGCTTCCGGGCGCATTTGCTCAAATCTCTCCGGACGAATCTCGACATCGCTAAATTCCAGTCTTCTTACAACCTCAGCTAGAAATGCGCATTTCTTCTTATTCGACTCGATCAATGCAAGGTGAATTGTAGGACAGGCAATTTTTAAGGCAAGGCCCGGAAAGCCGGCGCCAGTACCAATGTCGACCAGTCGACAGTTTTCCACAGGCAGCAGTTTTGAAGCATACATCGATTCCCCAAAGTGGCGTCTCACAATCTCGGAGGGATCCGTGATCGAAGTTAGGCTAACCGACCGATTCCACTTCAGTAAGAGCGCCGTGTACTCGCGAATCTTAGCGATCTGGTCCTCGTTCGGAGAAACGGCAAACGGGGATAACGCTTCACAAATCTGCCGATCGCCGATCACGATGGGTGCCGGGGCTGGCATGGCGTCAGTCCTTTCGGAGAAGCTTGTATCCGTAAATTCCAACGACCAAATCTATACCGGCATGAGCGGCAACGGCGGGAATCAGGCTCCCGGTCCATATCCGGATCAGAACAAAGATCATGCCTACTACAAATGTAGTTATAATCCCTCGCCGCCCCTGATACAAATGCGCCAGCGAAAACCAAGCCGACGATAGAACGGTTGCGGCGGCGTTCGGCGAACCGTAATTTACAATCGTCCTTGCAAACGCCGTGAACACAAATCCACGGTACAAAAACTCTTCGGATATTCCGGCGGTGCAGGCCAGCGCCGCATAGACTAAAGTTTCCTTGCGGGTTCGAGGCATGATCTTTTGCGTAATTGCGAAGAGTCTGCCGCGTTTTCCTTCCGGCATTCGCGCGATACTGCGCAATCCTACCACTTGGTTGAAGCAAAGGAGTCCGGTCAAAGCGATGCTGGTCCACGCGACTGTCCACGGATTGGCCGCCGCCAAACCCAATTCTTCGGGACTTACCGTTCGTGCCGCGCATCGCCATGCCACGATCGCCACGATGAGCCACTGAAAGGCAATTGTGGATCCATAAAGGGACAAGCGATCGGCAGTGGTCAGTTCCGGCTTGCTCAGAAGCCGCTTCATTCGAGCGTCGCCGCGCCACGGAACGATGACGCCCAGAAAGACGAGAACCAGGACAAAGTCCCAAGGAATAAAGAGGAAATTCACAGCGGGGAATGAAACCACGTTTTCGCCACGCAGCGCAAGAAGCGAAATAAACATCCGGAAAATCGGCACGCGGAAATGAAAAATGGCGAGGCACCGGACTTCGGCGGGAGAAATTCACACGCCGGCGCGTCTCACCGCCGTCTCACGACCGGCAAATCAGACTGCCGTGCAGGTCGCGCGTCGCGGCGGAGGATTTTGATCGAGCGCGAGGCGCAGAATTCGTTCCGTTTCGATCGGGTCAGGCGGGCAGGCAATATAATCAAACGCGCCGGCGCCGAGAGCCCTCATGTAGGCGTCCCATTCGGCCAGGTGAGACAGCACAATTACCGGAGCGCCCCCGATGGAAGACGTCAAAACGCGCACCGCCGTACGGAGATTGCAATCCGGTAAATCGTCGCTGCATAGCACAAATTGAAAGCTTTGTTCCTCGATGCGCCTGCGCGCTTCCGTCAGGGAAGCGCAATGCATGGATTGCAAGCCCAGATGGCGGACCATTTCACCGGTTTTCTCACATTGGAGGGGATCGGAAGATACAATCAATACTTGGCAGGAGTTGAACATCGCTTACCTCCTAGCGATAGAATTTCCTCGGCTCAAGAGAGTCAGCGCTTGCTGGTTGAGATTATACTCTCTTCCGGTCCGGTAGGAACGGGTTCCGGCGGCGTCCGCGAAATCGTACGCAAAACGGGGATCAACGCGCAGTCTCGATTTCGAGCGAACTCGCAAGAGGGTACGGACGATGGAACGAAGGACAGCGTCACGGCAAGTAGGGCTGGCGAGGGCGCTATCGAAACTGGGGCATTGCTCGCGCTCGCAAGCGGCAAAGCTGATTTGCGCCGGGCGCGTGCGTCTGAACGGGGCGACGCGCCGCGATCCCGAGACGCCCGTTCGTCTGGAGCGCGATCGAATTGAAGTGGACCGGGATGCGGTCACGGTCCAATCCAGAATTTACCTGATGCTGAACAAGCCGCGCGGAGTGGTCACCTCGGCGTCCGATGAAAAAGGACGCCAGACCGTTTATTCCCTGTTGAGAGAAGAATTGCCATGGGTGGGGCCGGTAGGCCGGCTGGACAAAGCGAGCGAAGGGCTCCTGCTGCTCACGAACGATACGGAATGGGGCGCGCGCATTTCCGCTCCCGGTTCGCGCCTGGAAAAGACCTACCACGTGCAAGCGAAGGCGATTGTTGATAGCGTATTAACTAATGACTTACTAAAGGGCGTTCGCGCCGGGGGAGAACTGCTGCGCGCCAAGCGGGCTCGCGTGCTCCGCGCGGGCGAAAAAAACACGTGGTTGGAAATCGCGCTCGAGGAAGGCAAGAACCGCCAAATCCGCCGCATGTTGGAATCCCAGGGGATCGAAGTCCTCCGGCTGATTCGCGTGGCGATCGGTCCGCTCGCCCTGGGGCAACTCGCCAAAGGCCAATCTCGCGCACTGGCCGCGGCGGAAAAATCCGCACTGGATCGAGCCATGGAAATTTCCCGCGGCCAAACGCGCATCCTTGAAATGGGATGAGCGCGAAAACGGCAAGAGGAACGCTACGACACGGAACTTTCCCGCCGCCCAAGCAATCGGCTCCCAAGGCTCCCTATGAGGAGAAACAGCGCCAGGGCCAGCCGGTCGCTGGAGCTTTTTATCATGGCGCTTCCGATGGGCGGAAAGAACCAGAACACCAAAATCAGCGCTGCGATTGCGGTGGCAATGAGTCCATTCAGCAAGCCTTCCAGTTTGGAAACGGCCAGAACCGCCAGCAAAAGCAAGAGCATCGAGGCATCCTTGCCGATGCCCAGTCGATGGCAAAATGCCGCGATGCAGAGCAGAGCGATTGTGGAAAGAAGAGTTCCGGGGAGGGATCGGACATGAAATACTCGCGCCCTGTCCACGGAAAAGGCCGCGCCGACGGAGAGTAACAAGAAAGTTCCACAAACACCGAGAAGACAACCTGCGACCAACCCGGTTGTAAAACCTCCCATCACTTCCCCCCTTGGCAAGAAAACTTACGCCCTCACGTTTGGCATGTCAATCGACAACCGAGCGATGAAGCCGGAATCGCGAAACTGGTCGCAACCGTCGCTAAAACATCTTCCCAGGCTTCGGCGGCGATGGCGAAATTCACGCCGTGGGCAGGCTTCTCTCCGATTCGGAGGCGGGAGCGGCGGAAAACATCGCGACGCCGGCGCGCATCAATTGTTCCCAAGGGCTCGTCGGAACAATGGAAAATTTCCGCCCATACCAGCAAATCATCCGTCGCAAAAAAACGCCGAAGCACAGCAGCACAATTCCGGAGAGGAGCGCGGCATTGGATTGCCGCTCGACAAGCAACGTCCAATTGATTTTTTCCTGCCATGACGGAAGAGCGGAATTCAGAGTGGCTTGCAGAAAACGTCCCGCAAGTGGCAGGCGCGCAAGATGAAGGAACGCGGTGTGTTCGTAATTGTAGGACGGATCGTAACCCACGATGTTCCGTGTTGCCTCCTGAAAAACAGCGGGGCGGGCCAGTTCTTCCTTGGTCAGAAGGTGGCCGGCGCTGTCCCTCATCATCGTATGGAACGAAGGATCGACGATCACCCAGCGGCCATCCAAATGAACTTCGGCGACAACATGGTTTGTGCTCATGCCTTGCGCGTCCAGCAAGAGCAACCGCCGCGCTTCGATTCCTCCGGCGGAAGCGAGATTCACGAATGCGTTGGTTCCGGTTCCGCAAACGGTCAGCAATTCCTTGAAATTCAGGGTGTCGACGGGATCGCGGCTCTCGGTGTCGTCGCTATAATACTCGCTCTCGCGGGCCGGGCCTTGCTGCATCCAGGCAAGAATGGCCTCCACTTTTTTCTCGGGAGAGGAAGAATAGGGGAGCACGGCGTTCGAAAATCCAGCCAGATACCAGCGCGTGGAATATTCCCACGCCAAGCCAAACAAAGTCAGCAATACGGAAGAGAACAAAACTACATTGATGGAGAAGCCGATGGCTTGAAAAATCGATTCCTTTTTCATGGCCGATGAACCTTCCACTTGATTCGACCGCCAATCCGCGGGCAGGGAACCAACTCCTTCCATGCCACAACCGCTTGCAGCCGCCGCCGCGCATTCCGGTTTATGCGGTCCTTGAGAATAGGAAGCGCGCGTCCATCAAATTACACACCGGCATGGAAGAAAACAACAGCATCTTTTTTTTCTGGCGGTGTAGGTATCTGGCGGGAAACTGGGAATGCCGGTCAGGCTTGAACTTGCAGGGGGGCCGCATCCAACGCTTGCCGTACCGTTCGAACCAACTGTTCATGGCTAAACGGTTTCTGGATCGATTCCGCACCGGATCGCAGCGCTTCACGATCGGAGGCTTCACGCTCCGCATGGCCGGTCATGAATACGATACGGATTCCCGGACGCAATTCGGATACGCAGCGGGCCAATGCCAATCCCCCCATTCTGGGCATCATGATATCCGTCAATAGAAGATCGATCGATTCTTTGCACGAGCGTGCAATCTCAAGAGCCTGGATCCCATCGCGGGCCGACAGCACCGTGTACCCACATTCCGTCAAGCGTTCAGCCACAAGGGTCAAGAGAGCTTCCTCATCGTCCACCAGTAAGATGGTGCCCGTGCCCGTCTCCATCGATCCGTTCGCGGCAAACTCATCGGGAGCGATGGTCTCGGCGGATTCTTGTGTTTGCGGCAGAAAGATTTTGAATGTGGACCCTTTTCCCGGTTCGGAATCGACAATTACGCCGCCGCCGCTCTGCTTCACCACGCCATAGACTGTTGCGAGTCCCAGGCCCGTCCCCTTTCCAGGCCCCTTGGTGGTGAAGAATGGCTCGAAAATGTGCCGTCGGGTGTTGGCGTCCATTCCGATGCCCGTGTCCGTCACCGTGAGAAGCGCGTATGGTCCCGGTTGAAGAAAAGGAAAACAGCTCGCGAAATTTTCATTTACGTCCAAATTCGAGGTTTCAATCAGCAGCTTGCCGCCCTCCGGCATAGCATCACGGGCATTGACCACGAGGTTTACAATCACCTGTTCCATTTGACTCTGCTCCGCCTTGACCCGCCCCAATTCCGTAGCCAGATTGGTGGTGAGCTCAATATGCATGCCGATCAGGCGTTTCAGCATTTTTCCCATATCGGCGACTAGCGCATTGAGATCGAGAATCTGGGGTTGCAAGACTCGCTGGCGGCTGAAAGCAAGCAACTGATGGGTCAAGGACGCGGCGCGCTCTCCCGCTTTTCGGATTTCTTCCGCGCTTTTGCGCAGAGGGTCGTTGGGGGCGAGCCGGTATTCAATGGATTCGCTGTAGCCGATGATCACTCCCAGCAAATTATTGAAATCGTGAGCGATCCCTCCGGACAAGCGCCCTACCGCCTCCATTTTCTGGGACTGGCGAAGCTGTTCGTCGCGCCGCCGCAATAGTTCTTCCGCCTGCTTACGCTCGGTGATATCGCGGCTGACGATGACTATTTGTTCGATCTCGCCGCGATGATTTCGTACCGGGCTGCGGGTAGATTCGAGGGTGCGCCATTCCGCGTCCCTTCGACGGAACCGATATTCCACCCGCGGACCTACGCCGGTTTCAAATGTTTCCTTCCGCGCCGCGATTAACGGCTCGCGATCGTCGGGATGGATCTGCTCCGGGAAGGGCGCTTTCGCGCGGTCTTTGGGGGAATATCCGAGTCGGATGTATCCCGGACTATCGTAAAGGCGGTTGCCTTCGCGATCCAGGACGGTGATCAAGTCCTCGGCATTTTCCGTAATTAAGCGGAACATTTGTTCCTGCGCGCTCAACTGCCTGCGAATGCGGTGAATTAGGATTTGCTGGTAAATTGTGTACAAGTCGAAAAGAAAGACCAGTCCAATCAAGCCGCGAATGGATCGCCGCAGGGTAAACGAAAAAGTGGGATCGGATTGTTTGAACGATAAGGAGAAAGAGGCCATTCCGACCGTCAACAGGAGTGTGATAACAATGGCCGAGGCCCAAAGCCACCACTGCCGCCGTTCCACCTTTCGGACACGCGCCCAGAAAGATAGTTCGGAAGGCGCCGGCAGGGTTCCCGCTAGACTCATGGAGAGCACGTTGACATGAGAACAAGTAGATACCTCATGGGGCAATAGTACTATCGGTTTATGTGTCCAATTGCGACTAACGGACTCGACGTATGCTTTCAGTACTGTCCCATTAAAAGTCGAATAGATTCAATTGCATACGGCTCTCTGGGT